>Ga0172376_10003851_pt1 | contig 17469 bp, 13 predicted proteins | sample Lak35m_FD_121114 | JGI IMG/M metagenome (GOLD analysis project Ga0172376, IMG submission 121114) | Freshwater microbial communities from Kabuno Bay, South-Kivu, Congo - kab_092012_35m | ecosystem: Environmental > Aquatic > Freshwater > Lake | place: Democratic Republic of the Congo: South-Kivu... | reverse complement strand
CAAGACCATCAGCCACCGGCTTCGCCAAGATCTTCATTCCGCCCAGCACCGGTAGCCAGGTTCGCCGGCAAGTCGCTTAGCAGCGTGTTGAGCATCGTGTCGATGCCAATCAGCAGTTCGCTTACGAGGAACGGCTTACCCTTGATCTTGTTAAAGCCGCGCGCGTCAACGAGGTACTTCGAACGAATCAACGTGAGAAGCTGTCCCATATTGAGTTCAGGAATCATCACCTTGTTGTAGCGCTTTAGGAGACTGCCGAGGTTTTTCGGGAATGGATTCAAATACCGGATGTGGGCATGAGCCACCGACTTGCCAGCATTCTGCGCGTCGCGAGTAGCCGAACGCACCGCTCCGTACGTCCCTCCCCAACTCAAGACGAGCAACTCGCCTGAATCAGGACCAATCACAGTTTGCTCGGGAATGTAGTTCGCAATGTTTGCGACCTTCTTCGCGCGAGTCCGAACCATGTGTTCGTGATTCGGAGGTGAGTAATTGATGTGGCCGGTGCCATCAGACTTCTCAAGACCACCGACACGGTGTTCAAGACCAGGAGTGCCAATGCTCGCCCAAGGGCGAGCCAGCGTGTCTGGATTGCGGAGATAAGGCATATAGCCCTTCTCGTGATTGACTCCGGTCGGATGTGTGCAAGTGATCTTGAGCTTGTCGAGTTCCTCTTGGCCGGGGATACGCCATGGCTCAGCACCGTTAGCGATATAGCCGTCAGTCAAGAACAAGACCGGTGTCATGAAGTCGACCGCCAGCTTTAACGCTTCTTGCACTCCGTAGAAGCAATCACCGGGACTCTGAGCGGCGATGATTGGCATCGGCGATTCGCCGTTGCGTCCGAAAAATGCAAGCAGGAGGTCGGCTTGCTCAGTCTTTGTCGGAAGACCGGTACTAGGTCCGCCGCGTTGGACGTCAATAATCAAGACCGGTAATTCGGTCATGACAGCGAGTCCCATAGCCTCGCCCTTCAAGCAAATGCCAGGACCAGAGCTACCAGTCACCGACAACTCTCCCGCATAAGCCGCACCAACTGCAGCGGCACACGCAGCAATCTCGTCTTCTGCCTGGAATGTCCGAATACCGAAGTTCTTGTGGTTCGACAGTTCGTGAAGAATGTCGCTCGCCGGAGTAATCGGATACCCAGCGTAGTACAGCGAACGTCCAGCCAATTTGGCTGCAGTCACAAGACCAATGGCCGTCGCTTCGTTGCCTGTCATCTTGCGGTACTTACCGGGCGGCAACTTCGCGGGATCAACTTGATAGTGAACCGTGAAGCTCTCGGTCGAAAAGCCGTAGTTGAAGCCAGCATTCAACGCTCGCAAATTGGCTTCGAGAATCTCGGGCTTCTTCGCAAACTGCTGCCGAAGATAATCCTCTGTCACTTTCTTATCGCGTTCGTAAAGCCAATAGATAAGCCCCAGCGAGAAGAAGTTCTTGCAGCGATCCGCCTCCTTCGTCGAGAGACCCAGGCCCGCAACGGCATCGCGTGTCAGGCGCGTCATCGGCACCTTATGCACGCGGAAGTTGGTGAGCTTGTCGCTTTCAAGCGGATTATGGTCGTAGTTGGCCTTGGCAATGTCGGCCTTTGTAAAGTTGTCCTCGTTGATGATCAACGTGCCGCCACGCTTGAGATCGCCCACATTGGCCCGCAAAGCGGCAGGGTTCATGGCCACAAGCGTGTCGACTTCGTCACCAGGAGTGAAGATGTCGTGATTCGAAAAGCACAACTGAAAGCCCGAGACACCGGCAAGCGTTCCAACGGGGGCACGAATCTCGGCCGGGAAGTCGGGGAACGTGCAAACGTCGTTGCCGTATGCCGCCGACGAGTTCGTCATCTGAGTACCGACGAGCTGCATGCCGTCACCCGAGTCACCGCAAAACCTGACAACGACGGTTTCGACAGTTTCCCGCCTCTTCTCTCCTCCTGTTTGAGGAGCATCTACAACTGCGGACATGAAATTGGTTCTCCTGAGTCTGAACCGCGTCTGATGACACTTGAAAGCGGATCTCGATCCAGACAATCAGGCCAAAACCCGAATGTTGAACTCGTGACGAAGCCTCAAGCTAAGAAGTTGAGTCATGCTGACTCTATGAATTGTCGCGGTCGTCAAAGACGCGTCTCGACGGCTGCGGCATAAACGGTTTGTAGAAATAATCTGCGAGTCGACGAAGGCCAGTTGCGAGCCATCTTTCGTAAGATAATTGATCAACTCAGCGATCAAGCGAGGGCGATCTCGACCGGACAACAACGCTCGTGAGCAGCGAACGATGAGTGGCGAGAGTCGGCAGGCAGGAGCGAGGGAAGATCCTGGCGGGAGCAGCAGAAACGATCCAGCGACGACCAGCTATCGCCAAATTTTCCGCCAAACTTAAGCCCGAAAAGGCATCCGTCTGAATAGCGAGCATCTCGTAAGGGACGACGCCAGATGCCGTCAAGTCAGGCGACACGGCATTCCGGAGAGTTATCACCGAGTGAGAATGACCGATATCAAAAGAGGTGATTGACCAGGCCGTCATCCTCGCCAAAGCAATCAGGCCGGCGCATTCTTAAATGCGCCGGCCTGGTTAATTTGAAATGCTCCGTTGAACTCAGTGATGAGCGGCCACCGGAGCAGAATGTCCATCTCCGTGACCATGATCATCATGGCCATGATGCCCGTGATCGTGACCAGCAGCATCAAGTGCCTCAGTCGCCAGTTCGTCGCTGAAGTCAACGAAACGATTGACCGCGCCCGAAAGCTGGACAGAACCACAAATGAAGGCCAATGACGTCAACCCAACGACATACACCAACTTGCCGACAACATTCCCGACCTTAAATCCGAACCAGTCGTGATAACCGTCGGCTGGCGGGGAAACCGTGCACCACACAAGCACCCAAAAAATGATGAGCAGCGAAAACGAAACGATCGCTCCCTTTTTGAAGAGTAACTCGTAGAGCTTGGTCCAATTCACGGCAAGCAACCAATACCCCACCCAGCAAATCAGCCCCAGATAAGGCAACAATAGAAAAAAGGTCGCGCTAACGACGCTAAATGCAGCGTGTAGCAAAGCCACGAGGCTCTTCAGCAACGTGACCACTGGGCCATCCGAGGTCGCATCCGCCAACAGGCTATCTGGAATCGAAGACAGAAACGTGGTCGCAATCAGCTCGATCATGGGTAGGACTCAAGAAACTCGATTCTGCAATCGACGGGCAGGCTAACCAATGTCCCATCATCCAGATTGGGACGCCCGCGACACGGCGTGCTGTGTAACGGATGCCCGGCAACCGATCCAGGAAGCCAATGATTCGTCGCCAAAAGTTCTGAGCTTCGCGACGCATCTGGCTTTAGTGGCACGCACGAACCGGAGCTTACATTGCCACGCGATTCAATCGACGGCCAGTTGACGACGAATGGCATCAAGGACAACCGTAGAACGAGGCCCAAGTGCCCTGAGGGCAAATAACCGTGCGGTTTCACCTTCACTCGTAATCGAGATTTCAAGTCGATCCCGTGGCAAGGCTTCTTGGACTCTTTCGGCCCACTCGATGAAGCACACTCCCGACGAATGCAGGTACTCGTCTGCTCCGAGTTCGAAGAACTCGTCGATGTCTTTAAGGCGGTAAGTGTCAAAGTGATAGACAGGCAACCGACCTTCGTATTCGTGGATCAACACGAAGGTCGGACTATTAACGGTCACCTGTTTAACCCCCAGTCCCTCGGCCGCCGCTCGCACAAACCTCGTCTTGCCAGCTCCCAAATTACCCATCAATGCAATGACAAGGCCCTCAGTAAGACTCTCACCGAGCAATACACCCAGTCGATGCGTTTGCGACTCGTCGAAGCAGTGAACCAGGAATGATGCAGATGCGGACATAACAACTGGGCAAAACAGTGAGTACCATCAACTCAGTAGATCTGTGACTTTGATTACCATGCACTGCATCGTTCTGTATGAGCGGTACATGAACTCGGTCACACGCCATTTTATAGACTCAATTACTCTTTGGACTTATCGGCTTCGACAGCCTTTTCTTTCGCATCTTCAGCACCAATCGCAGCCCGCAACGTTTTGGCGGCAGCAGCGGTTGATTTCGCAGGCCCCGTTAATTTGAGGTAGTAGTAAGGCTTCTCTTTGGGCATCACGATGAACATCACCACGCGAGCATCTTCCAGTGGAGTCGCTCGACGACGGAAGCTTGGCCCGACGTGTGTGCCTGTCAGATTAGTGACCTCGTAAGGGCCAAACGCAGATTCCCCCGACTTTGTCTCTGCCTTGGCCGCTCCCTGAAACTCTCCGACCCAACGCGGCATGTTGGCTTTGGTATCACCGCCAGCAAAAGAGGACACCACCAAAATTGTCTCCTCTTTGTCACCATCGACGTTCGGTGCGACGAACTGAGCCAAACGAAGCTTGTTTTCCGGAGCCTGTGACTTCCATGACTCCGGCAGCTTCAACTTGATGTCCTGAATACTGTGCTCTTTGAGCTTCGCTTCGGACTTGTCTTTGATGTCGTCGGCAAACGCGGCAGCAGGCGTCAACAGTGCGACGGCGAGACTCCACACGAACAATCGAGAGGCCATGGAATTCCTTTATCTCGGGGTAGGATGACGTTGGATCGAATTGATTAGACGGTCCATAAATCAGATAGCAGTAAGTGTTTTATAATCCTCGCTCACACCCAAAACGGCGGATGCTTGCAAGACATAAGATGAGGACACCATTCACCTCAGTCGTAGCACATGGCATCAATCAGCGCCCTAGTAGCTTAGCCTTCGGGCAGCTCGGTCGAGTCCGTAACTTCGACCGACCCCTCAGCCGACTCAGCATAGCTCGCGTCATACCCATCCATTTCAAGAACGTCCTCACGAGCAAGTTCCACCTCTCCATCAGGGTCTGCATCAGGGCGTGATCCACGAAACGTCGTATCGTCTTTGGCTCGCAAATAGAGCTTGATCGGCACTTCGCTGAAGGGCAGTTGTTGCTGCAGCACACCCAGCAAGTAACGACGCCAACCAACGTCGAACAGCACAGGATCGTTCACCTTGAGCTCGATCGTTGGCGGCTGAATGGCGACCTGAGTTGCGAAGTAGATGCGCGGCACTCGGTTTTGTCGTATTGGCAACGGATTGTTGCGAATAGCTTCTTGCACAATGCGATTCAGCGGCCCCGTCGAGACTCGCATATGCATCTGCTTGAAAATGCTCTGGGCCAAATTCACCAGCTTGCGAATATTGCGTTTGTCCTTCGCTGTAATGAATGCGATGGGAGCGTGCCGCACCGAAGCAAATTGGTGCATCAAGTACTCGCCCCACTTTTCCATCGTCATGCCAGCGTCTTCGGCGAGGTCCCATTTATTGACCACAAAGATGCACGGTTTGTAGTTCGCCAGAATCTCCTCAACGAGCTTCTTATCAACGCGTGAAATCGTGTCAGAGGCATTGAAGAACATCAGCACAACATCAGCTCGCCGGATGCTACGTTGAGCGCGAACCAAGCCATAAAACTCGACGTCGTTTGCCAGACTTTTCTTCTTACGGACGCCTGGTGTGTCGATCGCGATGAGCGTCTTGCCATCAACTTCGAAGCGCACATCAATACAGTCGCGTGTCGTCCCCGCAACTTCGCTGACGATGACGCGTTCTTCATTGGCCAGTGCATTCAAGAATGTACTTTTGCCAACATTGCGACGGCCCACGATGGCCAGCTTAAGTTCCGCTTCCTTCGACATCGTCTCGCCGGTTTCATCTTCATCAGCAGCTGGCGGCGGCAAGTAGTTGACCATCCGGTCAATCAACGCGTCGCGGTTACGCCCAGTCATGGTGCTGGTGAGGATCACATCGTTGAACCCGAGCTTGAAGAACTCGGCGGTCTCGACATCAATGTGCTCAGAGTCAGCCTTATTGATGATCAAGAACTTTGGCTTATCAACCTGCCGGAGAATCTCAGCGACATGCCGATCCAGGGGCATCACTCCTTGCTTGGCATCGACCACGAACGCAATCACTGAGGCCTCGTCGATCCCCATTTGGATCTGTGCTTCGATCTGGTCGCTCAAATCATCGCTGTCGACGATACCGATGCCGCCGGTGTCGATGATTTCGAAGAAGCGATCACGTTCATGTAACAAATAAAACATGCGATCGCGCGTCGTCCCGGCCAGCGTGTCGACGACGGCAATCATCCGTCGAGCCAGCCAATTGAAGAGCGAACTTTTCCCAACATTCGGACGGCCAACGATGGCCACGCGCGGCAGAGACATAATACGAACTCACTCAGACAGAATTTCAATCACACAACGCAATTCGTTCCCAAGCTCTGCCTGGGAACGCCGGGAGAGAAGCTCTCTTTCTCGTCCCAAACTTAAGGACGAATAAGTGCAATGGGACGAAAGACTCCGCAGTGAAGTCATTCGTCCCATCTGTCTCATTCGTCACGATTGACTTGAATCGAAACTCGTGAATTGGGAAGCAGAAACTTCCGACACTTGCGTTCCCAAACAAAGCTTAGGAACGAGTGCGCGAGTCACGACTGAGTCTTACTATTACTTCTTGCGGCGAATGGCCTCGACCATCGCCGCGCCCATATCGGCAGGCGACTTCGAAACAATAACGCCCGCCGCTTCGAGCGCGGCCATCTTCTCAGCAGCAGTGCCGCTGCCGCCGGAGATGATCGCTCCCGCATGACCCATGCGCTTGCCCGGAGGTGCGGTCTGACCGGCGATGAATCCGGCGACCGGCTTCGTGACGTGCGCTTTGATGTACTCAGCCGCTTCGATTTCGGCGCTGCCACCGATCTCGCCGATCATCAGGATCGACTCGGTGCCAGGATCGTTCTCGAACATCTCAAGGAGGTCGATGAATGTCGTTCCGATAATTGGGTCACCGCCGATACCGACCGCAGTCGATTGGCCGAGACCCAAATTGCCGAGCTGCCATGCCGCTTCATAAGTCAGCGTGCCGCTCTTGCTAATGAGCCCGACCGTACCCGGCTTATGGATGTAGCCCGGCATAATGCCGATCTTGGCAACACCCGGAGTGATGATGCCGGGGCAGTTAGGACCAATCAGCCGCGACTTCGTCTTCTTCAGGAAGTTCATGCAGCGAACCATGTCGAGCGTCGGGATGCCTTCGGTGATCGCGACGATCAGCTCGATACCGGCATCAGCCGCTTCGAGGATCGCATCCGCGCAACCCGGAGGCGGCACAAACACGAGCGACGTATTCGCGCCGGTCTTCGCAACAGCTTCAGCGACCGAGTTGAAGACGGGGAAGCCATCGACCTCAGTGCCGCCTTTTCCGGGCGTCACACCGCCCATCATCGGAGTGCCGTAAGCACGGCATTGTTGAGAGTGAAACAAACCGGCTTTGCCGGTGATGCCCTGACAAATCACTCGGGTCTTTTCAGTGACCAGAATGCTCATAGGAGAAGTCCTTTGGGATTGGTGTTTTGTATTTCGTATTTTGTCTGAGGAGCGAAAACGAGACGCAAAGTTTTGTGTTTGCCGATCGAGTCTTGGGGGGTGCGTTGCACGCAAAACACCAAACACGACCCACCAAACACACACTCACACTACGCCCCCAACGTCCCGACAACTTTCTTCGCTGCGTCCGTCAGATCCGTTGCCGCGATGATCGGTCGACCGCTCTCGGCCAGCATCTTCCGCGCGAGTTCGACGTTCGTGCCTTCGAGTCGCACGACGAGCGGCACGGTGAAGCCGACCTTTTCATACGCCTCAAGCAGCGCGGTCACGATCGTGTCGCACTTCATGATGCCGCCGAAGATGTTGACGAGCACCGCTTTCACATTCTTATCCGCGAGGATGATGCGGAAGGCTTCGGTGACTTGATCGACGTTCGCGCCGCCGCCGACGTCGAGGAAGTTCGCGGGCTCGCCGCCGTGCAGCTTGATGAGGTCCATCGTGCTCATCGCGAGACCGGCGCCGTTCACGAGGCAGCCGATGTTGCCTTCAAGCTTCACATAGCTGAGGCCAGTGTTTTGAGCGCGAATCTCGGACTCTTCTTCTTCGCTGAGGTCACGCAGTTCGAGCAAGTTCTTGTGACGGAACATGGCGTTGTCGTCGAACGACACCTTGCCATCGAGCGCGATCATCTGCCCTTCCGCAGTGATTACGAGCGGATTGACTTCGGTCATGCTGCAATCGTTTTCGACGAAGAACTTCACGATCTTCGGCAAGAACTCTTGAGCACTCTTTGCAGCAGCGGCATCGAGTCCGAGTTCATGCGCCAACTTGCGAACTTGAAACGGCTGCAAGCCGTAACCCGCGTCGATCTTCTGCGTGAAGATCTTCTCAGGGGTATTGTGAGCGACGACTTCGATCTCCATGCCGCCCTCGGACGACATGATCAAAACCGGTCCGCCCGCAGCGCGATCGACGACAACGCCGAGATAGAGCTCGCGAGCAATGTTGAGTCCTTGCTCGACGAGCAGAGTGTTGACTTGCTTGCCTTCTTCGCCGGTCTGAATCGTGACGAGCGTATTGCCGAGCATGCGTTGAGCATTGGCCTTCGCTTCGTCAGCGGACTTCGCGAGCACAACGCCGCGTTGTTCGGGTTGCTCTTTGAAGCGACCTTTGCCGCGACCGCCGGCATGTATTTGCGATTTCACAACGGCGATCGAACCGCCGAGCTTCGTGAACGCTGCCGCCGCCTCATCGGGAGTCTTGCAGACGATGCCTTCGGGCACGGCCACTCCGGCGGCTTTGAAGAGCTGCTTCGCTTGATACTCATGAATCTTCATCGAACGGCACCTATTCCTTTTCTGCTCACCCAGCCTCGTCACACGACAAAGACCACTCGGCGAGGAACCTCAGGGACAACGCCCACGCTGATTTCGAAGAGACTTTGCCGGTGAACTTCAGGAGTTCGAACCGAGTGCAGCGCGTCGACTGGAGCGAGACAGCCACAACGACAAAGTTGGTCGCCGAACGCACAACGCATGACCTTGAACGAGATCAGCGGGCGACTCAATTTCTGTTCTCAACGAAGGCCAGAAGCGAGGACAGGCAGAATGTAACAGCAGGGACCGCGAACGCTAGTCGTACTGACTCAGCCGTGACGGTCGATACGCTCCCCTGGGAAACGCAGAAGACCCCTGAGATTTGGCCTCGCTTACCGGCAGCAAGCAACGCCAGACCTCAGAGGTCTTCAATTGATGGAGCACTCCCGCGAGCTCATGAAGTGACATATGCCCACAGACTTCAGGCTCAATCAGTGCGAAATCACCGCAAAGGACCAAGCAATTGAGACGCACATTGCCAGCAATGTATAGATAAAGAAGGCGGTCAAGATCTTGGCGATGCGACGCCCAGCTTCGACATCGTCAGCTTCGAACTCCCGAATCTCAGCGTTCGAAAAGAGTTGACCGTCTTCAGGAATAGTCCGGACGGCAGTGGAAGCGATGTCAGACATGAGGATGCCTCCGAGGCGAGTGAGGAACAAGAACTCAGCCCCTTGCCCAAATTCGCCAGGCTGGCGGTGTGCGAAGAGGCGACTTCCCTCCGTTCCATCGCATATCCAATGCCAATTCGTCGCCAGAGATTGCCGAGCCTCGCCCCGACAGTGACAGTGCTCCGTTGGTAATTGTGTCGGTCTGCAATCGCCTCACGAGCGACCGCCAGAAAACCGCGTCAGGAGCTTCCAACGACAGACACGACGAGCATCTCCAGGAAGTTCTCGAAAAGCAGCCAATCTTGGTTGTCAGTGACAAAAAACACTCACCGCTCGATCGATTCGACCAGCGGCAACCCATTGAACTGCGCGGTCATGTGCGACTGGCGAACCCCAGCGCGCTATTCGCAGCGCGTGCTCAGATTCCGAGACCGCACATTGGTCTGCTCTGCGATCGCCCATCCGTCGCAGAAATTGCTGTCCGGCTTTGAAACCGCAGACGAACCGGGCCCACAGAGACATCAGCCCGGATGTGATCCACCTCGCGTCTCGGACCAGTCCAGAGTCTCACGACACCGCTCACGCGCTGACTGAAGCAGATCTAGTGTGGTGACGCCTCAATTCGGTGCCTTCTCAGGTGTCGCATTTCGTGAGCGGCAAGGCGCTAGCCGCCGGTTCCAGACCCGCAACTAGCGTTTTGCGGCTCACATTTAATTCACCATCTGCGTGAGTCACCAGACTAGTACTTCCGCATGATCTCCATTTCGCCCACGCCCTTGAGCAAGCTGAAGTTGCCTTCCGCGATTGCCTCACCGAGCTTCGTCACGGCCTTGAAATACTGACCGTCAGGACGGGCTCCAGTGATGCGGCGACGCATGTCTTGGCACAAGATATCGGCGGAAGCTCTGACGAGTTCATCCGGTTGCCGCGACGCATACAGGGCGGTCACGAGCATCACCATCATGTCCTGAATGCGCTGCGACAGTTCGGCCATCGCGCATTGCCGATCAGCCAGCGTCAGCTTGTACTTAAACATCATGCCGTCCACTTCGAGTCGGCTGCGTTGCAAGCTGTCGGCGGCAAATTGAGCATGCGCGGTCAGCTTTGGATCCGAGAGATTGAGATTCGCGCGCGTCGCTCCGCCCAGCATCTGCTTCAGCTTCCAACCAAAGTAAGGCAAGCTCGGCTTGAGTAATGCCAGCGCATGCGCCGGATTAAGTGGGTTCGGTTGTTTGATGCCCGCTGCATGCAGCGCCTTGCCGATGGGCTCAAAGAACTTCGAGCCATGCTCTTTGACGAGCGACTTAAAGAACGCCATGCCGAGCATCTCACCTTCGCCCTCGTAGATGCACGGTGCGAGGAAGTCATGCACGTTGTCACCCAGCAAGTGTCCGTGCAGGAACGAGCGACCGCCGTGCGTTTTCATAAAGAGTTCAATCGCCGCTTCCTTCTGGGCTTCACTGCCAAAGATCTTCGCGACGATGCACTCCATTTCACCGCGATATCCCTCATCGAGCAGCCAACTACACCAATCCGTCAGCGCATCGCACGCCACGATCAAACCGGCAATGCGTCCGACTCGACGACGCACCAACTCGCGGGTGTCAATCGTTGCACCATAGGTCTTCCGGTACTTAGCCCACGGCAACATGTTTTGAAGCATGACGCGCATCGTGCCCGCCGCTCCGGCACACAACGCCACACGACCGCGATTGAGACCGTGATAGGCGATCGTCAGCCCGTCACCCTTCGCTGGTTGCAACAAGTTCTTCGCGGGCACTCGGAAGTTGTTGAATCGCAGACCGTTGTTCCAAGACCTCGTCAACGCATAGATGCCATACGGCACAACCTGAAACTGATCGTTCTCTTGATCTGGCAGATCCGCGATCAACGCCGCTGGTTTGCCGTCAATCTTGCAGACGATCGTGATCGTGCGACCGGGAATCGCATTCGTGATGAAGAGCTTTTCTCCGTTCACGATGTAGTCGTCGCCGTCGAGCTTCGCTTCAGTCTTGAGTGCCGTCAGATCCGAGCCTGCGCCGGGTTCCGTCAGCGCGAAAGCCGAGAGCCGTTGACCACTCGCCAGCTTGGGCAAGTACTCGTTCTTCTGCTCGACGGAACCGAATGTGCGCAGCGGGTCAACCGCTCCGATACAACCATGCACCGACGCCGTGCCGGCCACTGTCGGATCAACGGTCGCCACTCGGGTCAGGAACTTCGCGAACGACGAGAACGGGGCGGCCGCTCCGCCATATTCCTGATCGACGAGCAACCCCCAGTAGCCGGCAGTGCCCAGATCGCAAAGCAGCGCTGGACTCATCTTGCCGTGAGTGTCATAAATCGTACCAGCTTCGCGATGCCCTTTGATGACGTTGTAAGAATCGTCCATCACCTTCTGACACGCGGGCGGAGTCGGAATGTGGTTGGGCAAGAACGTCTCCAGCGGAAAGGCGTCATCCCAAACCGCGCGGTGAGCCGGACTACCGCCCGTCTGATACTTCTTCGCAAACAACTCCTCGACCTGCTCGTCGGCGCGATCGAGGGCACCGGTCTTTTTGGCTTCCTCGTCACTCTTGCCAGAGAGCTTAAGAGCGGTTTCGACAAAGGTCTCTTTCTCGGTCGGAGTCTGAGTTCCAGTCGCCATAGCGATGTCCTTTCCGCAAGAAGCCGAAATGAAGTGAGAAGTGATCGCCCCGCAGTTCATCACTCTGCTGAGCGTTGTGCGAGCGGCGATATACCGCCGGCGAAGTGAGTGCCAGAAGACCGACTTTCGCAGCATCGGCAGCGGGTCGCTCTCAGCATCAACCAATTACGCCAGAAGCACGCGTCGGCCTCAGGAAAAGGTCTCATCCCACACAGAATCTTGCGCCGAAACGGCAAGCCCTCGACAAGCGTGTCATTCCGCCGCAACGCGACCACGACACAACACGTTGCTTGCTTGTAACGCGTCACAGCGGCCACCAAGACCATGCCAAGCTTGCTCTCACGGTCTTTTCTGTGTTCGATCCCAACTTGATCTGTGCCCTCAAACCACAGATTCGTGAAGCCCCCCAGATCGTCCGTTGGCCGGTTTGATCGGGCAACTTGCGCCGCGTGGAGCTTCACAGTTGTTGCAGCGAGTCATCATCAACGGTGAGCCACAAAGTGCTAACTACGGGTTCTGCGTTCGTTTTCAGAACCAGCGGCCAGCGCCTTGCCGCTCACCCAGAGCGCTGCCTGATACGAGTTCTCGAATAGCCTCGCGACAAGGAGTATTGGATGCGTGTCTCAAGGGTTCTGGTCGGACTGCTTCTGGCTGTGAGTTGTGGCGTATCGGCAGCGCGAGCAGCGGTCGCTCAAGACATGTTGCCGGGCCTGACGGCTTATGACGTCGCCAAATTGCGAGTCGTCACAGACGCTGTCATCTCGCCCGACGGTAAGCACGTCGCGCTGACAGTCGCTGTGCCGCGCAATCCGTTTGTGGAGGGCGACGGACTCGCGTTCTCGGAATTGCATGTCGTCGACTTCGACGGCAAGACGCGAGCTTTCATCTCGGGCGAAGTCAGCGTGCAGAAGATCGACTGGACTCCGAGCGGAGACATCTCGTTTCTCTCGAAGCGCGGCAAAGACAAAGAGGCGTCGCTGTATGTGATCTCGCTCAGCGGCGGTGAGGCTCGCAAGGTGCTTGAGCATGAGACCGGCATCTCGGCTTACTCATGGCATTCGGACGGCAAACGCGTCGCGTTCTTGGCGACGGCGGCTGCAACGAAGGACGAGAAGGACGCGAAAGAGAAAGGCTTCAGTCAGGAGATTTACGAAGAGGACGGTCGACTGACACGAGCATGGGTTGCGGACCTCAGCGCGGGCTCGAAGCCGAAGGTCGTCGATGTGAAGGGCTCGGCGTCTGAGATCCAGTGGTGCCCGGTCGGAGATCAATTGGCACTCGCGCTCGCGGCCACTCCGCAGGTTGATGACAACTACATGAATCGGCTCTTGCATGTCGTGAATTCAAAGACGGGATTGATTGATGCGAAGCTCGATCTGCCCGCGAAGCTCGGTCCCTTTAGTTGGAGCCCCGACGGCAAGCATCTCGCGGTCATCTCCGGCGAGAACATCAACGACCCGCATGAAGGCCGCCTCTATTTGTGGACGGCGAAAGGCGAGAATGTCCGCGACCTCGTGCCGGATTATCTCGGTCAGGTAGAAAGCGTTACATGGCGCGACGCGAGCACCGTCGTCTATCTCACGCATGAAGGCGTCTTCTCCCGAGTGGCTGAAGTCAAAACGGACGGCACCGGTCGCAAGACGATCGTTGAGCCGGGCGGACCGGTGCTCGGCAAGTTGTCGCTCGGCGAGAACGGAGCGATGAGCTTTGTCGGCGAGTCGCCCGCGCATCCGTTTGAGGTGCTCGGACTCGCGCCCGGCGGCAGCTTGAAGCGGCTGACTCAGCACAATCAGTGGCTCGGCAAGCTGAGGTTCGCGAAGCAAGAAGTTGTGAAGCACAAAGCTCGCGATGGCGTTGATCTCGAAGGCATCTTGATCCGCCCGCTCGATGAGGAAGCCGGCAAGAAGTACCCGCTGATCCTCGCGGTGCATGGCGGCCCGGAGTCGCATGTCCCGAACGGTTGGGTCACTCAGTACGCGAACCCTGGACAAGTTGCGGCGGCGAAGAACTTCGCGGTCTTCTATCCCAACTACCGAGGCAGCACGGCGCGCGGCGTCGCGTTCTCGAAGCTCGGTCAAGCCGACGCAGCGGGCAAAGAGTTCAACGATCTCATTGACGCCGTTGATCATCTCGTCGGCACGGGACTGGTTGATAAAGCGAAGGTCGGTATCACCGGCGGTTCGTATGGCGGCTATGCCTCAGCATGGGGCGCGACGAAGTTCTCGGACCGGTTCGCGGCGAGCGTCATGTTCGTCGGCATCAGCAACGCGATCTCGAAGGTCGGGACAACGGACATCCCCGGCGAGATGTATCACGTCCATCATCTCAAGTGGTTGTGGGACGACTTCGACTACTTCAAGAAGGCGAGCCCCATTCTCTATGTGCAGCAAGCGAAGACCCCGCTGCTGATCCTGCATGGCAAAGAAGACCCGCGCGTGCATCCGAGCCAATCGCTCGAACTCTATCGGCACATCAAGGTGCTCGGTCAGACGCCCGTGCGACTGGTGCTCTATCCGGGCGAAGGTCACGGCAATCGCCGAGCGGCCTCACGCCTCGACTACAACCTGCGCATGCTGCAGTGGTTCGAGCACTACCTCACCGGCCCCGGCGGTCAGCCCCCGGCCTATCAGCTCAAGTATGAGAGCGAGAAGCTGAAGTAGCTTCGCCACCCTCTTGAAGAAGCCCTGGAATGCTGCAGTCTCGGCAGAGAGTCCCCGCAGCACTCCCAGGGCGGTTTCAATTCGACACGCACTGGCTAGGATCCCGCCCCGTTCTCACCGCAAACTCTTGCTGCGAAGGGATGTTAAGTGCTTGATGCCTACGCCGATCGCTGGGCGCTGATTACCGGAGCCTCTTCAGGCATCGGAGCGGCGTTTGCGCGCTTATTGGCGGCTCGGGGCATGCACCTTGTCCTCACGGCACGACGCGAAGACCGCTTAAAGGATCTCGCTGCCGAACTGCATACGCAGCACGGCACGCGCTGCGAGATCATCACTGGCGATCTGTGCGACCCAACGGCAGCGAAGCGACTCTTTGAAGACATTTACCAGCGCGGCCTGCCGATCGAGCTACTCATCAACAACGCAGGATTCGGTTTTGTGGGGGCACTCGATGACACTGATCCAGCGCGCATGATGCAGATGGTGCAACTCAACATCGCATCGCTGGTCGAGCTGACCTACCTCTGCTTGCCGCAGATGCTGCAGCGCGGCCACGGTGGGATCATCAATCTCTCGTCAATCGCGGCCTTTCAGCCTGTGGCTTACATGCCGGTGTACTCAGCGTCGAAAGCGTTCGTGCTGCACTTCAGCGAAGCCTTGTGGGCGGAAGCACGCGATCGCGGCGTGACCGTCACCGCGCTGTGTCCCGGCACGACGGCCACTGAGTTCTTCGATGTCGCTGGCGTCAGCGGTTGGCTCGGCAAGCATAAGTCGCACACTGCCGAGTACGTCGTTCGCAAAGCACTCCGCGCGATCGACAAAGGCCGCCAGTACGTCATCCCCGGCTGGCAGAATTTTCTCCTATCGCTCGGTGTCCGACTGGCGCGACGCAAGATGGTTGTGCTCCAGTCGATGCGGTTCTTCCGCCCGCGATCGAAAGACGGCGAGTCGTCGAAGTAACGCTCTCTCGATTCCATCACGGCTTCTCTCACTCAGCTTCTGAGGAACTCTTTAGATGACCATTCAACCTCTCAACCCACCGCGTCGTATCCTGATGGGCCCCGGCCCGAGCGATACTCATCACCGCGTCTTGCAAATGCTGGGAGCACCAACCGTCGGGCACCTCGATCCGTACTTCTTACAAACGATGAACGAAGTGCAGGGCATGCTCCGCGAGGTCTTCCAAACGAAGAACGAAATGACGCTCGCTGTCAGCGGCACGGGTTCGTCGGGAATGGAGACCTGCGTCGTCAATCTCATCGAACCGGGCGACAAGATGATCGTCTGCGTCAACGGAGTCTTCGGCGGTCGAATGGTCGATGTCGCTGAACGAGCCGGTGCGCAAGTCATCAAGTTAGAGCGGCCCTTCGGCGAAGTGTTTTCGTCGGACGAGATCGCTGCGGCGGTCAAGCAGCACACTCCAAAGGTGCTCGGCATCGTGCATGCGGAGACATCAACCGGCGCACTGCAGCCGCTCGAAGAGATCTCAAAGATTGTGCATGCAGCAGGCGGACTCCTGCTCGTTGACTGCGTGACGTCGCTTGGCGGAGTGCCCGTGAAGATCGACGAGTGGCAAGTCGACGCAGCTTATAGCGGCACTCAGAAGTGTTTGAGTTGTCCGCCGGGACTCGCGCCCGTCACGTTCAGCGCGAAGGCTGTCGAAGCGATCGAGAAGCGCAAGACGAAAGTGCAAAGTTGGTATCTCGATATGTCGATGGTGCGCAACTATTGGGGCCAGTCGCGGGCCTATCATCACACCGCGCCAATCAACATGAACTACGGCCTGCATGAGGCTCTGCGGCTCGTGCTCGAAGAGGGCTTAGAGAAGCGCTACGCGCGACATCAACACAATCATTTGGCGCTCAAGGCCGGGCTCAAAGCAATGGGCATCGAGTACGCCGTTGCCGAAGGCAAACAACTGCCGATGCTCAACGCCGTCGTGATTCCGCAAGGCGCGGATGATGCTGCAGTTCGCTCGCAACTTCTCAACGAGTTCGGCATCGAGATCGGCGGCGGCCTCGGCCCGATGAAGGGCAAGACCTGGCGCATCGGCTTGATGGGAGAAACGAGTCAGTCGCGAAACGTACTTGTGTTCCTCGCCGCATTAGAAAAGTGCCTTGCCGATCAGAAGGTCGCCGTCCCCGCCGGAGCAGGAGTTGCTGCTGCAAACGCGTTCTATCGCGGGGCGTAATCAGCATCGCCGTTCGGTCTTCTTCGCTGAGTGACCTCGTTCAACTGCCGCATCGTCCCAGCTATAAGCCGACCGCTCCTCATCTCTCACCAACTCAAGAGGATCGGCCATGACGGCAGAAGAACGACGCTTGCAGGCGGCACGCGAACGGTCAGCAAACTGGAAACGTTGGGGGCCGTATCTCTCAGAACGCCAATGGGGCACGGTCCGCGAGGACTACTCCGAACACGGCAACTGCTGGGACTATTTCCCGCACGATCATGCTCGCAGCCGAGCGTATCGCTGGGGCGAAGATGGGCTGCTCGGCATCTGCGATCGCGAGTGTCGACTGTGTTTCTCGATCGCCCTTTGGAATGGTCGCGACCCGATCTTGAAAGAGCGGCTCTTTGGACTCACTGGCCCTGAAGGCAATCACGGTGAGGACGTCAAAGAGTGCTACTACTACCTCGACTCGTCGCCGACGCACTCGTACTTGAAGGGGCTCTACAAGTACCCGCAGGCCGAGTTCCCTTATGCGCGGCTCGTCGAGGAAGCACGTCGGCGCGGCAAGCATGATCCCGAGTTTGAGCTGCT
>Ga0172376_10003847_pt1 | contig 17485 bp, 12 predicted proteins | sample Lak35m_FD_121114 | JGI IMG/M metagenome (GOLD analysis project Ga0172376, IMG submission 121114) | Freshwater microbial communities from Kabuno Bay, South-Kivu, Congo - kab_092012_35m | ecosystem: Environmental > Aquatic > Freshwater > Lake | place: Democratic Republic of the Congo: South-Kivu... | reverse complement strand
TTCGAACTGCAGGCCGGTGAGCGCGAGCTGCTGGAGCGTCTGTCGCGTGCGTTCCGTGAACGCGGCAAGAAGATCGTCGTCGTGCTCAACATCGGCAGCGTCATCGAGACGGCGAGCTGGCGCAGCCTCGCGGATGCCATCCTGCTCGCCTGGCAGCCGGGGCAGGAGGGCGGTCACGCGATGGCGGATGTCCTGAGCGGTACGGTCGCGCCGTCCGGACGGCTCGCCACGACCTTCCCGCTGCGCTGGGAAGATGTGCCGTCCTCCAAGGGATTCCCCGGCAAGACACTGCTGGGACCCGACCCGACGGCACGCGGCATCCTCGCGGGTGTCGATCGCCGCGCCGAGGTGCGCTACGACGAGGGACTCGCGGTCGGCTACCGGCATGACGCCCCGGTCGCCTATCCGTTCGGGTTCGGACTCTCGTACACGCAGTTCCTGCATTCGCGGCTGCGTGTCGATCGGGTCGCCGATGATGGCAGCGTGCGTGTCTCGGCCACCATCACCAACACCGGCAGGACGCCCGGCCGGGAGGTCGTGCAGGTGTATGTGTCGCCGCCGTCCGCTGCAGGTGCTGGTGCGGATGCTGGCCTGCGTCCAGGCCGCGAGCTGCGCGCTTTCACCAAGACGCCGACGCTGGCGCCCGGGCAGTCCTTCGCGATCGACCTGCAGCTTTCGCCGCGTGACTTCGCCGTGTTCGACGAGCGACAGCGCGCATGGGTGGTGCCTGCGGGGACCTACACGGTATCCCTCGGCAGCTCCGTGGCCGACATCCGCGCCACGGCGCGGGTCGAGTTCCCGCAGGCGCGTACGGTCGAGAAGGTGTCGGTAAGTCCCTAGGGTCAGGTCCGACGCGAACGACTGGCCCGCGGACCGGCACCGGATGCCGATCCGGCGGCGCGGTCGAGGTTGCCGCCGAGCTGGGCGCGTGCGCCGGTGCTGATCTGACCGAGTGCGGTTTCGAGCGCCTGTGCGTCAGGACGGGGGCCGGCGACATGCGCATCGAGCGCCTTGCGCATCGCGGCGAGGTGCTCCGGTGAGGTGCCGCAGCAACCGCCGATGATGCGGGCGCCGGAGTCGATCGCCAGGTGCACATAGCTCGCCATCAGATCGGGCGTGCCGTCGTAGCGGATCGCGCCGTTGACCCACTGCGGGATGCCGCAGTTGGCCTTGGCGACCAGCACCATGTCCGGGTCGGCCGCGGTGCTGAGGTTGAGGATGGACGCGACCAGTTCAGCCGGGCCGACGCCGCAGTTGCTGCCGCAGGCCGCGAGATGACGCTCGCGTGCGATGCCGGCGAGCTCCGCGGGCGTGAGCGACATCATGGTGCGCCCGTTGGTGTCGAAGGACAGCGTGCTGACCACCGGCAGACCTGCGGTGCGGGCGCCTTCGATGGCGGCCTCGACCTCCTCGCGCGAGGAGAGCGTCTCGATCCAGAGCACATCGGCGCCGCCTTCCGCGAGCGCTGCGGCCTGTTCGGCGAAGGCGGCGCGGGCATCAGCCGACGACACGAGGCCGAGCGGCTCGAGGATCTCGCCGGTCGGGCCCATGCTGCCCGCGACGAGCACATCACGGCCCGAAGCGTCGGCGACCGAGCGGGCGAGCTGCGCCGCGGCGCGGTTGAGCTCGCGGACGCGGTCCTCGGCCTTGTGCAGTTTCAGGCGGTAGCGCGTGCCGCCGAAGGTGTTGGTGAGGATGATGTCCGCCCCGGCATCCACGAAGCGCTGGTGCAGCAGCTTGATGCGGTCCGGGTGGTCGACGTTCCAGAGCTCGGGCGCGTCGCCCGAGACGAGTCCCATCTCGAAGAGGTTGCTGCCGGTGGCGCCGTCGGCGAGCAGGTAGCGGCGGCGGGAGAGCAGGTCGGCGAATCGGGTGTTCATCGAGTCATCCGTGAATCGGTGGTGCGTATCGTAGCGGAACACGGCCTTCCGCGCCGGGCCGTCGCTCTCGTATCCTTGGGGTCCCTCGCTCCGGAGACCGCCGATGCCCCGCGCCACCGATGCCTGCCTCTGCCTGCTCGCTCTGTCCCTCGCCGTGCCCTTCGCGCAGGCCCAGTCCGCTCCTGCGCCGCGGTCGGTCGTGGTCGTGCAGGCCGCTCGGGTGCTCGCCGAACCCGGCAAGGCGCCGCGCGGTGCGACCACCATCGTCATCCATGACGGCCGCATCGCCGCGCTGCTGGATGGCCGTCAAACCGGTCCTGCGGGAGCGCGCGTCATCGACCTCGGCGACCGTTTCGTGCTGCCCGGTCTCATCGACAGCCATGTCCATCTCGATTCCGACGCGGGTGGTCAGGCAGCGCTCATCGAAGGGGTGACCTCGAGCCCCGGTCTCGACGCGCTGCGCGCGCAGTGGAACGGCATGAAGACGCTGCGTGCGGGCTTCACCACGGTGCGCAACCTCGGGGATGCGAGCGGCGCCACGCTGGCGCTGCGCGATGCGGTCGAGAACGGCTGGGTGATGGGGCCGCGCATCATCGATGCGGGGCGCTCGATCTCCGTCACCTCGGGCCACATGGACGGCACGCTGAGCGTCGCCGAGAACCTGCATCCCGGCATCACGCAGGACAACCTCTGCAACGGTGCGGACAGCTGCCGCGAGGCGGTGCGGCTGCAGGTGCGTCGCGGCGTGGATGTCATCAAGATCGCGACCACGGGCGGCGTCAACAGCCGCATCGGCGCGGGTCTCGGTCAGCAGATGTTCGCCGATGAAGCCAAGGCCGTCGTCGAGACCGCGCACCTGCACGGCAAGAAGGTCGCGGTGCACGCGCATGGCACCGACGGCATCAATGTCGCGTTGGCGGCGGGTGCGGATTCCATCGAACACGGCACCATGCCCAACGAGGAGACGCTGCGCCTCTTCAAGCAGGGCGGGGCCTACTATGTGCCGACGCTCTCCACCGTGAACGGCTACCGCGAGCGACTGGCCAAAGACCCGAACGCCTACCCGCCGGCGGTGTTGGAGAAGGTCATGTGGCGGCTCGACGTCACGGGCAAGGCGCTGGAGCGCGCCGTGCCGGCGGGGGTGAAGATCGCGTTCGGCACCGATGCGGGCGTCTCCAAGCACGGTCGCAACGCCGACGAGTTCGAGCTCATGGTGCAGCATGGCATGACGCCGACCACGGCCATCGCAGCCGCGACGGTGAACGCCGCGGAGCTGCTCGGCATCGGCAAGGAGGTCGGTGCGCTGCGTCCGGGTATGGCGGCGGACCTGATCGCGGTGTCAGGCGATCCGCTCAAGGATGTCACGGTCCTCAAGAAGGTCGAGTTCGTGATGAAGGGCGGGCAGGTGGTGCCGCTCAGCGACTGACGGCGTGGTGCAGCCAGCCCTCGAGATGCTCCGTCATCGAGGTGGGCGCCATCAGCAGCCAGCCGTCATCCAGCGAGGCGATGAACACCGGCACCTGGGCGATCAGCGTGACGGTCGCCCGGCCGGGCGGAAAGGCCGCCGGGTCGAGGTCGAGGCGGCAGCCGGCTGATAGCCGAGCGCGCGCCTGTGGGCCGGAGATGCGCCACGCGCTGCGTGCGGCGGAGAGGTCGGTCACGGCGCCGGACTCGGCGATCGCGGTCTCACAGCGCGCCGCAAGCGTTCCGAGGGGCGCAGCGACCGTAGGGTCGGTTGCGAGCAGCCAGCGCCCAGGGCGCACGGAGCAGGCGAGCCGGCCCGGCGCCGACCACAGCTGCCCGAACGCAGGCAGTTCCCAGCCCGCGCTGCGCAGGCGCTCGGCGAACGCCGCCTCGCTGCCGCGCCAAGGCGCGACCTGCACAAGGTCGTACCGTAGACGCTCAGGCGCGGACACGGGCGTTCTCCGGGTCGAACCAGTGGGGGGTGATGATCTCGACCTCGGTCGACTCACCATGCAGCGGCGACACCGCGAGCAGGCGTGAGCCGATGCGACTGCGACCGCCGGCGAGCAGGCCGAGTCCCACCCAGCCCTCGACCAGTACCGACGGCGTGCACGAGGTCACATCGCCGATGTTCTCCTTGGGCGTGCTGGGGTCGACGAGGATCGCACCGGCGACAAGTTTGGCGTCTTTGCGGGTCGGGCGCAGACCGACCAGCTGCCGCCGCGTGGGCGCGGTCAGGCCGGGGCGGCGGGCGAGCACGCGACCGACATAGTCGCCATCGGCTTTCAGCATGCGCTCGAAGCCGAGGTCGTGTGCTGTGGTGTTGCCGTCGAGTTCGGCGGTGGTGACATGGCCTTTCTCGATGCGCAGCGTGTTGAGCGCATCGACGCCATAGGGCAGCACGCCGAGCGGTCGACCCGCCTCGAGCAGCGCGTTCCACACCTCGTCGGCCCGGTCGGTGGGGACGGCGACCTCGTAGGCGAGTTCGCCCGAGAACGAGATGCGGAACAGGCCGCCGCGTACGCCTGCGACGCTCGCAGGCAGCGCAGCCATGAACGGTACCGCGGCGTTCGAGAGGTCCTGCTCCGGCATCACGCGCTGCAGGAGATCGCGCGCGCGCGGTCCGGCGATGGAGAACTGTGCCCACTGGTCCGTGACATCGGTGAGCTGCACATCCCACTCGGGATGCACCACCTGCGACTGGAACTCGAGGTGCTCGAGCACCGCCGTGTGGTTGGCGGTCGTGGTGGTGAGCAGGAAGTGGCGCTCGCCGAGCCGTGAGGTGGTGCCGTCGTCGAAGAGGCAGCCGTCCTCGCGCAGCATGATGCCGTAGCGCGCCTTGCCCACCGCGAGCGTCGAGAAGCGGTTGGCGTAGATGTAGTCGAGGAAGCGCGCGGCGTCGGGGCCCTGTACATCGACCTTGCCGAGACTGGAAGCATCGCCGACGCCCACGGCCTCGCGCACGGCTCGCGACTCGCGCAGCACCGGCTCCCAGCCAAGGGTCTGTGAGTACACGAGCGGTCGCAGCCAGAGCCCCGCCGGCACGAAGGTCGCGCCGCCGGCCACATGCGAGGCGTGCGCGGGGAACTTGCGTACGGGCCGCAGGTGCTCACCGACCTCGCCACCCGTGAGCGCACCGAAAGTGGTCGGGTGGATGTAGGGACGCGGTGTCGGCAGGCCGACTTCGGGCAGGGTCTGACCCCGTGCGGCGGCGAGCACCGCCGCGCCGAGCAGTCCGCCGATGCGGCCTTGGTCGGTCGCCATGCCGTGCGTCGAGTAGCGCTTGGCGTGCTCGATGTGGGTGTAGCCCTCGCGATGCGCCTGCCGGATGTCCTCGACGGTGACATCGTGCTGCAGATCGACGAAGGCCTTGCCGCGGCCCGGCACCTCCCACAGCGCCTGCAGCGGTGAGGTCTCGGGGTCGGCGGGTGGAGCGTCGGTCGGCGATGTGTCCGACCCGCGGCGGGTGTCCGACGCGAGCGTGAACTCGAGCGCGGCGGCGATGTGCGCCGCGGCGGCCTCGCCGTCACGCGCAGCGGCTGCGAGTCCGAACGAGCCCGCGACCGCGCCCGCGGTCGCGCCGAGCCGGTCGGGCAGTGCGGCGGCGAACGCGGCGAGTTCCTCGCGCCACTGCAGCGAGCCGCCCGCTTGCGTGGCGAGCGCGGACTCAGGTTGGTGGCCGCCGGAGAGCAGCACGCCGTCGGTCTGGATGGTCATCAGGGCTTGACCATCGCTGCGAGCGACCTGTACAGCGCGCACCTCGCGTCGACCCTCGATGGCCGTGATCAACGCGCCGTGATGCACCGTGATGCCGAGCGCGGCGGCGCGCGCGGCCGCGGCAGACGCCGGCCGCGGATCGACGATGGCCGCGATGCGCACGCCCGCCTCATGCAGCGCAAGCGCGCTCTCGTAGGCCCAGTCGTTGTTGGTGAACAGCACCGGTCGCTCCGCGACCGCGACGCCATAACGGCGCAGATAGGCGAGGGCGGCGCCGGCCTGCATCACGCCCGGGCGATCGTTCCCCGAGCAGGCGATCCAGCGCTCGTTGGCGCCGGTCGCGAGCAGCACGCGCCGCGCGCGGATGACATGCAGCCGCTCGCGGGGCAGCGCGCTGCTGCTGCCGCTGCTGCTGCTGTCGCCAGCGCGGGCGTCGGGCAGCGTCTCGACCGCGGCGAACACGCCGTGGTCGTAGGCCGCGACCACCTGGGTGCGGGTCAGGATCCGCAGGCGCGGGTCGGCAGAAATATCTTTGAGGGTGTCGGTGCGCCACGTGTTCCAGCGCGGGTCGAGCAGCGTGCCGCCGCCCGTCACCACATCGCGCTCGAGCAGCATGACGCGCGCCCCGGAGCCGGCGAGGCGCCGCGCTGCGGCGAGACCGGCGGCACCTGCGCCGATGATCAACACATCGGTGTGGTCGTGCACCGGCTCTTCGGTGGCGGGATTCGCGGGGTTCTCGCCTTGCGCCGAGCGGTCGAGCACGCCGAGACCGGCAGCGCGGCGGATCGCCGGTTCGAAGATCCGCTCCCAGGCCCATGCCGGCCGCATGAAGGTCTTGTAATAGAAACCCGCGCTGAAGAGCGGCGCGAGCAGGCCGTTCACCGCCATCAGGTCGAAGGACAGCGAGGGCCAGCGGTTCTGGCTGACGACGTGCAGGCCGTCGGCGATCTCGACGATGGTCGCGGGTCGGTTCGGGGCGGGGCCGTCGGCGCTCTGGATGTCGACGAGCGCGCACGGCTCCTCATGGCCCGCGGTGACGATGCCACGGGGCCGGTGGTACTTGAAGCTGCGGCCGACGAGCCGCACGCCGTCGGCGAGCAGCGCGGAGGCGACGGTATCTCCGGCGAGGCCGCGTACTTTGCGGCCGTCGAACTCGAACTCCACCGGGCGCGTGGCGTCGGTGAGCAGCCCGGGGACGATGCGACGCGGGCCGCTCACAGCGCGGCTCCGCCCGGACCCTTTTGGAGGTCTTCAGGAGGGGTGAGCGTATCGGTGGCGGTGCCGACCGCATGGATGGTGTGGGTGACGGTGTGACGCCAGAGCTGCAGGTACTGGCGGCAACCCGCCGTGTGGTACCACCACTCGTGATGCCAGCCGCGCGGATTGCTGCGCTCGTAGACATAGGCCACGAACGCGGCGGTGTCGGCGTCCGCGCCGGGTCGACGGACGCTCGCATCACCGCGGTAGCGGAACTCGACCTCGTCGCGCACGCCGCAATGCGGGCAGGTGATCCTCAGCATGGCGCGCGCAGCCTCAATGCGCCCACGGGAAGGGTCCCGTGCCGGGTTCATCGACCGTGAGGCCCGCGGCGAAACGGCCGACATCCATGTGGGTCGTCAGCGGATGTGCTTCGCCGTGCGCGATGAGATGCGCCGCGGTGTAGCCCCCCGCCGGGATGGCCTTGAAGCCGCCGTAGCACCAGCCGCCGTTCATCACGAGACCATCGAGCGGCAGCTTCGAGATGATCGGCGTGCCGTCCATGGTCATGTCCATCACGCCGGCCCATTGGCGCAGGATGCGCAGACGCGCGAGCGCGGGCAGCATCGCGACGCCCTCGGCGGCGACCTCCTGCGCGATCCACTGCGTACCGCGCTGCGCATAGGTGTTGTGGGCGTCGATGGCGCCACCGAACACCATGCCGCCCTTGTCGGACTGGCTGATGTAGAAGTGCCCCGCGCCGAACATCAGCACCACATCGAGGAAGGGCTTGATGGATTCGCTGACGAAGGCCTGCAACGCGTGGGTCTCGATGGGCAGGCGGATGCCGGCCATACCGGCGAGATGCGAGGAGTGCCCCGCCACCGCCAAGCAGACGGTCCCCGCACCGATGAAACCGCGCGAGGTCTCGACGCCGGTGACGCGGCCGTTCGCTTGGCGCAGGCCCGTGACCTCGCAGTGCTCGATGATATCGACACCGGCCTCGGATGCGCCGCGCGCGTAGCCCCAGGCCACCGCGTCGTGACGCACCGTGCCGCCGCGCGGCTGCATGAAGGCGCCGAGCACCGGGAAGCGTCCGCTGTCGAGCGAGATGGCGGGGATCAGGGACTTGAGCGCGGCGCGATCGAGTTCGATGCAGTCGGTGCCCGCGAGACGCATGTCGTTGGCGCGGCGCGTCATATGATCGCGTTGGCCGTCGGTATGGTAGGTGTAGACGACGCCGCGCTGGCTCACCATCGCGTTGAAGTTCAGTTCCTGCTCAAGACCTTCCCAGAGCCGCAGCGAGTGCTCATAGAAGCGGATGTTCTCGGGCCGGTAGTAGGTCGAACGGATGATGGTGGTGTTGCGTCCGACATTGCCCAAGCCGATCGGGCCCTTCTCGACCACTGCGACATCGGTGATGCCGAAATGGTTGGCGAGGTAGTAAGCCGTGGCGAGTCCGTGGCCGCCGCCGCCGACGATGACGACCTGGTACTCCTTGCGGGGCTCGGCCTTGCGCCACGCGCGACGCCAGCCTTGATGGCCGCCGAAGGCCTCGCGCAGGAGGCGCAGCGCCGAATAGCGACCGCTGGCGCGGAAAGCGTGAGGTCGGCGGGCGTCAGCGGGGCGGGGCGGGGCACTCATGGGACGGCGCCGAGTGTACGACCCGCACGCCCGGGGCGGCAATCATCCCGCCGCTCAACCCGCCTTGTGGTTCGCGGTGTCCCGCCACTGCGATTCCTCGGTGACCGCCGTGGTCTCGGGCTGCGCCTTGATGAACGGTCCGCGCTGTTCGCGCGGCACCGGCGCCCTGCGCGAGCGACGCCACAGGCAGAACACCGCGAGCAGTGCGGCGAGCGCGGCGAGCACGCCGAAATAGGCCTCCGCGCCTTGCCCGTCCATGAGCACGCCCCCGACGATCGGTCCGATCACCGCGGCAGCGCCGTTGAGCATCAGCAAGGCGCTGCTGGCCGCGACCATCTCCGAGGTCCCCAAGCGGTCGTTCACATGCGAGACGCCGAGCGAATAGACCGACAGCACGAGACCGCTGATCAGCGAAGCGGTGACGAGGAGCAGCGCCCCGGGCATCCCCTTGGCCAGCGCGAGCCACACACCGAGCGCAGCGGCCAACGATCCCACGCCGGCGATCACCGCACGGCGCTCGAGGCGGTCGGCGAGCATGCCGACCGGGTACTGCGTCAACACGCCGGCGAGGATGCTGCCCGCCATGAAGACGGCGATGCCCGCGTCATCCATGCCGGTCTGACGCGCGTAGACCGGACCCAGCGAGAACACGATGGAACTCATGAGTCCCGACATGATCACCGCGACCACGCCGAGCGGAGAGCGGCGATAGAGATCGCGGAAGCGCACGCCGCGGGGCGTGTCGACGAGCGGCGCGCCGTGCGCCGACAGCACCAGCGGCACGATCGCCAGACAGATGAGCGCGGCGACCAGCATGAACGGCGTGTCGCTGCCGGGGTCGGACACCAGCAGCAGGAACTGCGCGGCGCCGAGTCCGCCGTAGAGCACGACCATGTAGAGCGCGAGCAGACGCGAGCGCGTCTCCTGCGTCGCGCGGTCGTTGAGCCAGCTCTCGGCCACGACATAGATGCCGGCGAGGCAGATGCCGGTCATGAGACGCATCGCGCCCCAGACCACGGGCGTGACGAACACGGCTTGCACCAGCGTAGAGGCGGCAGCCACCGCCGCGAACGCGGAGAACACCCGCACATGGCCGACGCCGCGGATCATCCGGGGCGCGAGCGAGGTGCCGACGAGGAAGCCCACGTAGTAGCAGGACATCACGATGCCGATCGCCGAGGTGGCGAAGCCCTCGGTCTGTGCGCGCACCCCGAGCAGTGTCGACTGCAGGCCGGCGCCGAGCATCAGGATCCCCATGCCGAGCAGCAGCGGCCAGGTGCTGGCGAACAGGCTTGCCGGCATGGTGATCGGTCCTTGCGGGGGCGGGGCGGGGCGCGGATTATAGCCGCGGGTCTCGAGGGGACGGGGGCGCTTTCCATCCATGCGACGCGCGATGCTGCGGATATCCGGCCTACCGGCTGCGCTGCTGGTGTTCTGTTGCGGTTCGGTGACGCTGCCGGCGGGCGCGGCAGCCCCATCGGCCGGGGCGCCCCATCCGCAGGTCAGCCTGCAGGTCAACGGCGAGACGGTGAGCGGAGCGCCGTCGCCCACGACCGGCGTCGATGCCTATCTCGGCCTGCCGTTCGCGGTGCCGCCCATCGGCGAACTGCGTTGGCGCGCGCCCGTGGACTTCATGGGCCGGGGCGGGACCCGTACGGCCTCGGCCTTTGCGCCCGCCTGCATGCAGAGCATGCGCATCCTCGACTGGTACCGCGGCATGGCGGAGCGTTTCGGCGCCGAGCGCTCGGTGTTCCCAGACCTCGCGGTCAGCGAGGACTGTCTGTATCTGAATGTCTGGGCGCCGCGGCAGCGGGGCGAGAGGCCGCTGCCGGTGATGGTGTTCTTCCATGGTGGCAGCAACCGCAGCGGTTGGTCCTACGAGCCGAACTACCACGGTCATCGCTTGGCCGCCGAGGGCGCGGTGGTGGTCACCATCGCCTACCGCCTCGGGGTGTTCGGGTTCTTCTCCCACCCGCAGCTCGCGGGCGAGCGTGGCGCGCAGGCGAACTTCGGTCTCTGGGACCAGCTCGCCGCGCTGCGTTGGGTACAGCGCCACATCGCGGCTTTCGGCGGCGACCCTGCTCGCGTGACGCTGTTCGGCGAGTCGGCGGGCGGCGGTGACATCGCGGCGCTGATGCTCTCGCCGGCGGCGCGCGGTCTCATGCACCGGGCCATCATCCAGAGCGGCGGTGACTTCGGTTGGCCGGGGATCCGCAGACTCGAGGCCGAGCAGGCGCGCGGACTCGAGCTCGCCCGGGCCATCGACGCCGCCCGTCCGCCGGATCTCGCGGCGTTGCGCCGACTCGATGCCGAGCAGCTGCTCGAGGTCGGCGAGCGCGTGTTCAGCAAGCACTACCATGCGCCGGTGGTCGACGGCGTGGTCGTCACCGCGCAGTTGCCCGAGCAGTTGGCGGGCGGCGACTGGCCGCTGCAACAGCTCCTGATCGGCACCAATGCGAACGAGTACTACGCGGCCGATCAGCGCGGCGCAGGCGATGCCGCCATCGATGCCGCGGTGGCGGCAGCCGATGTGCTGAAGACCGTCGAGGCCCGCGCGGCGCTCGGCTCGGCGACGGATGCGGCCGATGCCATCGATCGGCTCGCCACGGCGGATTCCATGCTCTGTCCGGCGCAACAGTTGGCGGCGGAGGTCGCGCGTGCGCAGCGGCCGGTCTGGACGTATCACTTCACGCGCGTGCGAGAGGGTCGGGCAGCGGCGGACCTGCGGGCCTACCATGGCGCGGAGTTGCCCTATGTCTTCGGTACCCACGACGCGTGGTTGCCCACCTCGGCGGATGACGATCGGCTGACCGGCGAGATGATGCGGGCGTGGGTGCGTTTCGCAGCCACGGGTTCGCCCGCAGACCCTGCGGGCGCGGTCTGGCCCGCGTTCGGTAGCGGGCAGAGTGACCGTGTGCTGCGTCTGGATGCGGTGACGACGCTCGTCGATCCGCCGGAGCCGGTGCTGTGCCGGATCTACCGCGAACGCACCCTCCGCTAGGAGGCCGTCGCGCGCCCCTCGCAGAAGAGACGGATGCGTCGGCAGGCTTCGACGATGGCCGTCTCGTCGATGGCGAAGCTCAAGCGCACGAAGCCACGCGTCTGCTCTCCGAACGCGAGGCCATCCATCACCGCAACGCCGTGCGCCCGGAACAGCTGCTCCGTGAACGCCGTGCTGTCGAGACCGGTGCCGCGGATGTCGAGCAGCAGGAACATGCCGGCCTCGGGTACGAGCACAGCAGTGCCGGGGACGGACTGCAGGTGCTGGACCATGAGCCGCGCTCGCTGCGTGCAGTAATCGCGGGTCTTGCGCTCCGACTCGTCGGTCATGTCGAGCGCGACGAGCGCCGCCTCCTGGATGAATCCAGGCAGGCCGTACAGCATGCCGATCAGCAGGTTCTCGGCGTGGTCCATCAGCGTCTTGGGACCGACCATCCAGCCGGCGCGCCAGCCGCACATGGCGTGGGTCTTCGAGAGGCTGCCGAGGGTGATCACCCGCTCCGGCATGGTCTTGGCGAGGCCCGGCACGCGACCGTCCGGGGCGAGGCCGGCGTAGACCTCGTCGGCGACGATCCACAGGTCGTGACGATGCGCGATATCGCCGATCGCAGCCCATTCCTCGGCGGAGAGGATGATGCCGGTGGGATTGCCGGGGTTGGCGAGGAACAGCGCCCGCGAGCGCGGCGTAAGCGCGGCCTCGAGGTCGGCGGGGTCCAGGCGGAAGCCGTTCGCAGCCCGCAGCGGTACCGGCACGAGGTGTGCGCCCGATGATTTGAGCGTGCCGGGATAGGTGGCGTAGAACGGGTCGAAGGTCAGCACCTCGTCGCCTTCGCCGCTGATGCACATGGCTGCGGTGAGCAGCGCGTTCTGGGCACCGGCGGTGACGACGACCTCGTCCTCGCCCACCTTCTGTCCCGAGCGCCGCTCGTGCAGCTCTGCGATGGCCCGCCGCAGCGTCTCGCGGCCGCGGGCGGTGGTGTAGTGGGTGTCCTCGGCGCGCAGCGCGGCGATCGCGCGGTCCACCACCGGCGCCGGGGTCGACAAAGCCGGGTCGCCGATGCTTAAAATGATGACGTCTTCGCCCCGGTCTCGGGCGGCCTGCGCCGCGTAGTGGGTGCGCCAAGCGTCCGCACCGTCCCCTGCGATGCGCGTCACCAATTGCGAGAATTTCACGCCGATGAGCCTAGCAGCAAGACCCCTCGGATGTCACATCGTGGACCTGCTGGCCGCCAACGGCATCGACACCGTGTTCGGCATCCCGGGCGTGCACAACCTCGCGCTCTATCGTGGCCTCGACCGCCGGCGTGATGTGCGCCATGTGCTCACGCGGCACGAACAGGGCGCGGCGTTCGCCGCCGACGGCTATGCACGCATGACCGGTCGTACGGCGGCGGCCTTCGTCATCTCCGGACCCGGCGTCACCAACGCGCTCACCGCGGTCGCGCAAGCGCGGTCGGACTCGGTGCCGCTGATCATCGTCGCGAGCACGCCGGTGGGCGCTTCGCTCGGTCGCGGCTGGGGTCTGCTGCATGAACTCAAAGACCAGCACGGCGTGATGGATGCCGTGCTCGATCTGACCTGCACGGCGCGCAGCGCCGACGAGGCCCAGGGTTTTCTGCGTCGTGTGTTCGAGGAGTATGCGGCCGGGCGCACGCGTCCCGCTTATCTCGGCGTGCCGCTCGACCTGCTCGCCGAGGACACGATGTCGCAGATCGAGGTGTTCGCGGGGCCCGCGACACCGCAGGCGGCGGCCAGACCGCAGGCATCGGCGGAGCAGGTGAGGCGCGTGGCCGGGCTCCTGTCCGCTGCCGCGCGTCCCATGGTCATCGCCGGCGGCGGGGCGCGCGGCGCCGCGTCGGCGTTGCGCCGACTCGTCGAGCACCTCGATGCCTATCTCGTCACCACCGCCGCGGGCAAAGGCATCCTGCCCGAGCGGCATCCCGCCGATCTCGGCTGTTCGCTGCCGTATGCGCCGACACAGCGGCTGATCTCCGAGGCCGATGTGGTGCTTGCGGTGGGGACGGGGCTCTCGGAGACCGACATCTACACCGCGGATCGCCAGGCCATCCGAGGCCGTTTGGTGCGGGTCGATATCCGCGACCTCGTGGATGAGCGGCATCCTGCGGTCGAGTCGGTGTGCAGCGACGCTGCGCCCTTCATCGGCGCTCTCGCGGCGGTCTTGGCGGAACGCGGATCGGCGGGTTCCGGGTGGCGATCAGCCGCCGGTGCGGCGTCGGTGCACCGCGCCACGATGGACGCCGGGCTCGATGCGCCGTCCCGCGTACTGGCAAGTGGGCTCGCGGCGATCCGTGCTGCGCTGCCGGCCGATGCCGTGGTGTTCTCCGACATGACGCAGATCGCCTACCTCGGCAACTACGCGTTCCCGATGGACATCCCCGGTGCTTGGCACCATCCGTCGGGCTACGGCACGCTCGGTTTCGCGATGCCCGCGGCGCTCGGCGCCAAGATCGCGGCGCCGCAGCGTGCGGTGTTGGCATTGCACGGCGACTATGGGCTGCAGTTCACGATCCAGGAATTCGGCACCGCGGTCGAGGCGGGCGTCAGCCTGCCCATCGTGGTCTGGAACAACTCGGCGCTGGGGCAGATCCGCGACGACATGATCGCCTCGGGCATCGCGCCGATCGGCGTCATCGCGCGCAACCCGGACTTCGTGTCGCTCGCCGGGGCTTGGGGCGCGCGGGGTGTTCGGGTCGGCGACGGCGCGGCGTTGACGGCTGCGGTGCAGGCGGCGCTGCAGTACGCCGGGCCGACGCTCATCGAGGTGGACGCCGCCGCTTTCGCGGCGTCGCCCGGCGCCGACCCGCTCAGCGTTGCCAGCCCGGGTTGACCCGCTGCAGCAGGCGCAGCAGCGCCGCCCAGGCGAGGTCGTTGGGCGCGTTGACCATCTCCGGTCCGGGTGGCGGCGGCGGGGCGTTGAACTGGCGCTCGGCTTTGCGGCAGATGTCCTGCGACGGCAAGGACAGCGGTTGACCCGTGCGCTGGGCCGCGAGCTGGATCTCGCAGGCTTTCTCGAGGTAGTACATGCGCAGGAAGGCCTGCGCCACCGTCTCACCCACCGTGAGCAGGCCGTGGTTGCGCATGATCATCACCGGCTGGTCGCCGATGTCCTGTACCAACCGCTGCCGTTCGTCGAGTTCGTAGGAGATGCCCTCGTAGGCGTGGTAGGCGACGCGGTCGTGGAACTCGAGCGAGATCTGGTTGACGGGCAGCAGGCCGTCACGCTGTGCGGCGACGGCGCAGCCGGCGAGCGTATGGGTGTGGATGATGCAGTGCGCGTCGTCACGCGCTTCGTGGATGGCGCCGTGGATCACGAAGCCGGCGAGGTTGATGGGCGTCGTGCGTGAGCCCGCCTGTGTGCCGTCCGCTTCGAGCAGCACGAGATCCGAGGCCGTGATCTCGTCCCACATGAGGCCGTAAGGGTTGATGAGGTAGCGCCGCTCGGGACCCGGTACACGCAGCGTGCAGTGCGTGTAGATGAGGTCCGTCATCCGGAAGTGCGCGAGCAGGCGGTAACAGGCCGCAAGGTCCTCGCGCAGCTTGCGGTGCGCGCGGGTCAGGTCGCTGCGTCTGCGGACTGCTTTTGCCATGCGATGGGCTCTATCTTGGGGAGCATCCAGATCCAGCCGACGAGGCCGAGCAGGTTGATCGCGGCGGCGAGCATGAAGGCGCGCTCGAAATGGCCGGTCGCGCCGACGATCAGGCCGGTGATGACGGGTGCCACGAGGCCGGCGATGTTGCCGCAGGTGTTCTGCACGCCGACCCAGCGCGCCGAGGCCTCGGGGCCGGCGAGCGTCTGCGAAATGGAGAAGGTGCCGGGCGAGCCGACGCCGACGATGAACTGGTAGAGATAGAGGCAGCCGATGGCGCCCGCCACCGGCAGTTCGACGATGCCGATCATGCAGACGACACCGAGCAGGTGGTAGGTCGCCATGATGGTCTTGTGGGTCCTGTCGGCGGAATGCCCGCGTGCGATCCGTCGGTCGATGGCCCAGCCCGCGCCGAGCGCCGCGCCGGCGTTGATGACATAGGCGCCCGCCGCCACGGTCGCCATGGTGGCCATGGAGAAGCCGCGCTCGGAGACGAGGTAGGCCGGCAGCCACGACAGCACGAGGTAGTACGAGTAGTTCATCGAGAAGAGGCCGAGCGCCGTACCCCAGAGACCGCGCTGGCGCAGGATCTCACCAAAGGAGGGTCCGCCCGCCTTGGCCGCGTCGTCGCGCCCCGGTTCGCGCACCACCGTGCCGCGCCATACGGCAAGCCAGAGCAGCGACAGCAGGCCGAAGAGCACGAAGGTGGCGCGCCAACCGTAATGCGCCATCAGCAGACCGCCGATGAGCGTGCCTACCGCCGGGCCGATGAGGTAGCCGAAAGCGACGATGCCGTTGGCTTCGGCGAGACGCGTGGTCGGCACATTCGCGGCCAGCAACCGCGACATGCAGGGGAAGGTGACGCTCTCGCCGAGCCCCAGCATGAGGCGGAGCAGGAAGAGGGCGATGAACGAGGCGACGAAGCCGCTGGCGAGCGTGGCGATGGACCAGATGCAGAGGCCGACCGAGAGCACGAGGCGCGCACCGTAACGCTCGGCGAGCCAACCCGCCGGCACCATCGCCGCGACATAGGTGAAGTAGAAGGCCGACAGCAGCAGACCCATGCGCTCCGGCGAAAGTGCGAGTTCCTGCTGGATCAGCGGCGCGGCGGTGGCGAGGTTGCCGCGGTCGACATAGCTGATGAACAGCGCCAACGCCGCCACGAGGGTGATCCTCGTGGCGGCGCGGTCCGTGGTCATGGAGTCGGTACGGACTTAGAACTTCTGCGTGAACTTGATGCCGAAGGTGCGCGGCTGCGGCCGAACGCCGTAGGGCTGGACGCCGCAGACCGACTCCGCGCACTGTGAGGTCTTGTACAGCGCCGCATCCTCGTTGCCGACGTTCTGCACGAACAGGTCGATGCTGTAGTTGTCCTTGCTGATGCCGGCGCTGAGGTCGGCGGTGGTGTTGGCCTCGATGTCGCCGATGATCGCGTTGTCAGAGATCTTCAGGCGCGACGCCGCCTTGCCCGAGTGGGCGACGGAGCCCTGCACATAGGCGTCGAAGCTGCCGAGGCCGAAGCCGTAGCGGGCGACGATGTTGCCCTTGAACTTCGGGGTGATCGGCAGCGCCGTGCCCTTCGGTGCGTTCACGGAAGTGATGTTGCCCGCCGCATCGAAGTTGACGTAGTCGCTCTTGAGCTCGGAGTCGTAGAACGCCGCCGTGGCCGAGATCAGCAGGTCATCGGTGGCCAGCCACTGCAGCTGGGTCTCGAGACCTTTCACATCGGCCGAGGGGCCGTTGTCGACCTGGGTGATACCGTTGGCACCCTGGAACGAGATCTGGAAGTCGTCCCACTGCTGCAGGAACAGCGCGCCGTTGAACTGCAGGCGGTTGTCCATCCAGGTGGTCTTCCAGCCGACCTCGTAGTTCGTCAGGAAGTCCGAGATGTAGTCGCCGGCGAACGGGTTCCGGTTGATGCCGCCGGGGCGGTAGCCCTCTGACCAGGTGGCGTAGAGCATGGCGTCGTCGCTCGCTTTATAGCGCAGGTTGACGCGGCCGATGTTCTCGCTCTCCGAGATGCCTTTGTCCACGTTCTGGCAGGGTGCGTCCTTGTACTGCTTCTGGGACTTGCAACGGTACTCGCCGTTGCGCGACCAGCCCTGGCCCATGGGCGAGAACGCCCCCGATCCGCCGTTGGCGACCGCGCCGGGCTCGGAGCCGGTCGGCGCGCGCGCCGGACTGAAGCCGAGGCCGAAGCCGAAGAAGCCCTTGACCGTGACCTCCGGCTTGAAGAAACGGGCCCCCACCGTAAGCACCAACTTATCGGTGATGTCGTAGGCGATCTCGCCGAACACCGCCTTGTCGGTGTCGACGCGATCGAGGCTATTGAGGTAGACGACCCCGGGGAACTTGTCGCCGTTCGGTTCGTCGCGGTTCATGAGCATCGAGTCGGCGAGGCCCGCGATGTTGCCGAAGGGCTGCTCGAAGTCGTGTGTCTGCTTCTGGTAGAAGAAGCCGATGAGACCGCGGACG
>Ga0172376_10003845_pt1 | contig 17487 bp, 17 predicted proteins | sample Lak35m_FD_121114 | JGI IMG/M metagenome (GOLD analysis project Ga0172376, IMG submission 121114) | Freshwater microbial communities from Kabuno Bay, South-Kivu, Congo - kab_092012_35m | ecosystem: Environmental > Aquatic > Freshwater > Lake | place: Democratic Republic of the Congo: South-Kivu... | reverse complement strand
CAGGCTCGAAAGAGTCTCGTGAGTTCGAATCTCACCTCCTCCGCCAAGAAAAGATTCCATACGTGGTCTTGCCAGCCAAAGGCTGGTCACCCTCTGGGTGAAAAACCGCCAGACTCGAAAGAGTCTCGTGAGTTCGAATCTCACCTCCTCCGCCAAGAAAAGATTCCATACGTGGTCTTGCCAGCCAAAGGCTGGTCACCCTCTGGGTGAAAAACCGTCGGACCTGCAAGGATATCGTGATTTTTTACCCCGCTTGCGGAACACCCGATCGATCCCGAATGAATCACAGCTTTTCCGATTGACTTTCTTCAAAAAATCAGGTATAATCGCGGGGCATTATGGTCTTCTTTTTCGAACGAAACATTCTTTGACAACGATGAGCATCAAGAAAGTCTTCCCGTACGCCGTCCTGGCCATGGTCGGGGCGCTCGTCCTCCGCTCCCGTTCCGCGAATTCCCGGCGATCACCCCAACCGCCGGCTGAACCGCTTGCCGAGGTTAAGCCTCGGTCGTGGTGCAGATTCATTTGTCGCGAACGATGAAACCGTTCCCCTCGTCTTTCAGAGAGGGGGCTTTTTTTGATTTGGGCGATGCCTCGTCATCGCGCGACGACGATGCCGAAAACCTTTTTCGCGCCGGTTTTCTTGAGCGTCCTGGCGCATTCCTCGAGGGTGGCTCCGGTCGTGGCGACATCATCCATGAGCCAGACCGTTTTTCCTTTCAACTCGGATCTTGCGGAGTCTTTTTTCGGCGAAAGCGAGAACGCGTTTTTCAGGTTTTCCCTCCGTTCTTTCGCGCCGCGACTTTTCGCCTGTGGGAGCGTGAAACGGGTGCGGACGAGCAGGTCTTCGCGGATGGGAATCCGAAGCTCCGGCATGAACGATGCCGTGAATGAATCGGCGAGCAGAGCGGATTGGTTGAATCCGCGATAACGGAACCGCCATGGATGAAGCGGGACGGGGACGACAAGGTCGGGAAGCGGCAGTTCGGTTTTCGAGGCCGCCTCGGCGAGGAGTATTCCGAGAGGGATTCCGAGTTCCCGGACGTATTCGTATTTGAAGACGTGGATCGCCTGAGCGATCGTCGTCGCCTCGTGAAACGCGGTAGCGGAAAAGATTCCGTCGAGCGCATGCCGTGGCGCGCAGGAAAAGCAGGTCCGACCGTCGGGTACGGATACGGAACCGCAGAAGGGACAGGCGTGTTCCCGTTTCCGCGGGGCGGTGTGGATACACGTGTCGCAGAGATAGGCGTTCCGGTTTTCGCATCCGATGCAGGCGCGCGGGAAAAAAAGATCGGCGAAAAATTCGCTGAGTCTGGAACGGACGGTTCGAATGGGCGGATGCTCGTCCATCGGAGAGATCACTTCCGGGATTTTTTCGGTCGCTTTCCGGATTCCGTGCAGACGATTTTCCCGTCGGAAAGGGAGAGTGCGAGCCTGCGTCCCGTTCCCGCGCCGGACAGGAGGACGGAGGCGACGGGACGTTCGACGAGTTCTTCGACATTCTTACGGACGAGGCGGGCACCGTGTTCCGGGGCCAGGCTTTTTTCGGCGAGAAGCGTGACGACCTGCGCGGGAATGCCGAGGGTGACGCCGCGCTTGGCGAGGCGCTTCCTGAGGGCGGAGAGTTCGAGACGGACGATCTTTCCGATGGCGTCGCGTCCGAGCGCGTCGAATACGACCGTCTTGTCGATGCGGGCAAGGAGTTCGGGGCGGAAGGTCTTTTTGAGTTCGTCGAGAGCGGCCCGTTTCGCCGATTCCGAACGGGCGACCGTGCCGCTCGCGTTCTCTTTGTCGAAGCCGATCTGATCGTTCCGGAAGAATGCGCCGGTGCCGGCGTTCGACGTGATGATGATGAGCGCGTCGCGGAAACTTACGGAGCGGCCTTCGGCGTCGGTGAGTGTCCCTTCGTCCAGGATTTGGAGAAGAATACCGGCCACGTCCGGATGAGCCTTCTCGATCTCATCGAAGAGGATGACGGCATGCGGCATGCGGCGGACCCGTTCGGTGAGCCGTCCGCCCTCGCCATAACCGACGTAGCCGGCGGGCGCGCCGATCATCTGCGCGACACTGTGCCGCTCCATGAACTCGCTCATATCGAGACGGATGAGCCGGTCCCGACCGCCGAAGAATTCCTCGGCGACGGTCTTGGCGACGAGTGTCTTGCCGACGCCGGTCGGTCCGAGGAAGAGGAGCGATCCGAGCGGACGGACAGGGTCCCGGATCTCGGAAAGCGAGCGGAGCAGCGAGGATTCGACGGCACCGATCGCATCCTCCTGAAGCGCGATGCGTTCGCGGAGCGTGCGGCCGAGCCGTTCCAGCCGGTGCTCCGGACGATCCCGCTCGAGTGTCGCGAAGGGGATGCCGGTCATGGCGGAGACAGTTTCCAGGAGATCCCGTGCCGTGAGCGTCGGCCGGTCGGAACCGGTCCGCTCCTTTCCGGCGCGTTCGGAAAGCTTCGCGATTTCGCGGTTGAGACGCAGCTCCTCGTCGAGCATGTCCGCGGCCTCGTCGAACCGTCCTTCCGACATGAGGGTTTCCTTTTTGTCGAGTATGTCCCTGCGGGTGTTCTCGAGCGCGGCCGCCGCGCGGCCGGTCGTCGTTTCTCCCGCCCTGTTTTTCGAGAGCGATGAGGATTCGTCGAGTATGTCGATCGCCTTGTCCGGCAGGAACCGGTCATGGAGATGCCGGACGGACAGTTCGACCGCGAGGTCGAGAAGATCCGTTCCGATTGCGATCCCATGGAACGACTCGTATGCCGGTCTGATGCCGCGGAGAAGCTTCTTCGTCTCCTGATGGGACGGTTCGCGGATGAGGACGGACTGGAACCGGCGCCCGAGTGCCGGATCCTTTTCTATGTATTTGCGGTATTCGGCGAGCGTGGTCGCGCCGATCACGCGGATTTCCCCGCGGGCGAGCGCGGGCTTGAGGATGTTCGCGGCGTCGAGTCCGCCCTGCGCGTTTCCGGCGCCGACGATCGTGTGCAGTTCGTCGATGAAGAGAATGATGTCCGGACGCTCTTTCGCTTCGCGGACGATCTCCTTGAGCCGCGCCTCGAATTCTCCCCGGAAACTCGTGCCGGCCACGACGAGCGCAAGGTCGAGCGCGAGGATGCGTTTTCCGGAAAGCGACGCTCCGGCCTCGCCCTCCTCGATCCGTTTGGCGATGGCCGAGACGATCGCCGTCTTGCCGACACCGGGTTCGCCAAGGAGGACGGGATTGTTCTTCTGTCGGCGTCCGAGGATACTCGTGATCCGGGCGATTTCGGACTCGCGACCGAAGAAGGCATCCTTGTGCTCCGTCGCTTCGCGACCGAGGTCGGTCGCGTATTGCGCGAGCGACGGCGGAAGCCCTCCCTTCGACGGTCTCCGCTTCGCGAGGGTCGGTTCGGGAAGGTCGAGCAGTTTTCCGAAATCGGGGACGTGTTCGAGGCCGAGGTGTGCTTCGAGGTCGGCCAGCGCTTCCCCGTGATCGATTCCCGCCTCTTCCAGGACGGAGATCGTTTCATTATCCGGTCCGGAGAGAATGGCGTGGACGACATGCTCCGTACCGACGTAGGGCGAGCCGAACCGGTTGGCCGAAAGGAACGCGTTAGTGAGGACGCTTTTCGTTTCTTCGGAGAGGGGAAACGCTTCCGCGGAGCGCCTTCTTTTTTTCGTTTCCGGACCCGTCATATTACCGGATTCCGCGGCTCTTCCGAGAAATTCACGTTTCAATCCGGCGTTCACGAGAAAAAGACTGCCGAGACTTCCGTCCTCGGAGAGGATGGCGGACAGGAGGTGTATCGGTCGTACGGTGACCGCCTCGGAGGCACGGGCGATCGTCTCGGCCGTTTCGAAAATCTTCCTGGCGCGAAGGGAGAATTTTTCCGGCAGATGTCCGATGTTCATATCGTTCATGATATCACGAAGGGGCGGTTCCCCGTGTCGGTCGGGATACCTGATTGTATTTTTCAGGGGCTTTCGTGTCAATATGCGTCGCGATTCCGGTTCCGCGCGACCTATTTTTTCTTTGTGTCGGGATTGTGGTATAGTATCGATGATCAAGAAGGAATCGGAATGTGTCTTTCCGGTTTTCCGTATTTCCCGAAACAGAAAAACGATATGGGCATGTTTTCGAAAGAGCGGTTCCTGGGTGTCGATTTCGGCACGGAATCCATCAAGGCGGTGGAGCTCGAGCTTCGCAATGGTCGTCCGTTCCTTACGAATTACGGCGAGGCGACGCTGCTTCTCCCGCACGATTCGACCCGCTCCTTCCGCGAGGACATAACGGCCCGGCTTCATGCCCTGCTCACGAAGATGCATCCGGAAACGAAAGAGGCGTGTATTTCCATGCCGTCGTTTCTCGGCCTTATTTCCCTTATCGATTTTCCCGAGATGACAGAGTCCGAACTCGAGGAGGCGGTCCGATTCGAGGCCCGGAAATACATCCCGAGTCCGCTCGAGGAAGTTTCCCTGTCGTGGGAGGCGCTCAAGGCGAAGGAGCCTGTCGAAAACGAAAAAGGAAAGGATCCGTCGGATGCTCCGGGAAAGGAGGTCCATCCGGCCGAGGCGGGAAAGGAACGGGGTCAAAGGACCGAAGTGGTCCTGGTCGCCGCGCTCAACAAGGACGTACAGCAGTACGAGACATACGTGAGCGCGGTCGGGTACGATATGAAACTGCTCGAATTGGAGACGTTTTCCATTCCACGGGCGGTTGTCGGGAACGATCCGGGAACGTTTTTGGTCATCGATATCGGCGCACGCGCGGCGAATCTCATTCTGGTGGAAGACGGGTACGTGAAGAAGAGCCGGAGTATCGATGCCGGCGGTCGCGATATCACCAGATCCCTCGCCGAGAGCCTCAATATTTCTCCCGATCGGGCCGATGCGCTCAAGAGAAGCGGAAAGGACTTTCTTAATGCGAAGGATGTCGCGGTCATTTTTCCCGCGATCGAGACGATCGTGAACGAGGCGGGTCGCATGATCGACTCCTGGAAACTGAAGCGGCCGGACGGAAAGATCGACAATATCGTCCTGTCCGGAGGGACCGGACGACTTACGGGGCTCACCCGGTATCTTTCGAGAAAGCTCGGCATTCCGGCGACGCTGTCCGACCCGTGGCGTTCGATTTCCTACTCACCCGCGCTTCAGCCGAAGATCGAATCGATCGGGGCGTCGTTTTCCGCGGCGATCGGACTCGCATTGTACGGGGCGACCGAGGCGGCGAAGAAAAAGAACAAGGGGTGATTTTACGGAAGCCTTCGTTTGGGGTATAATTTTTCAAAAGGAACCGATAAAATAAAGAACGGAAATCATATGCCGGGAATGAACTTGTCACAGTCGGCACAACAGAGGAAGGAGAGCGAAGGACGGAAAGGAGTCGGCCAAGGTCTCCTGTTCCTGGTCGCGGTCATAGTGGTCGTGGCCGGAATCTGGGGAGGTCTTTTGTTCTATGAGAATTCGTTGGCGTCGGAAGTCGTCGGCGTGGACGCCCAGATACGGCAGGAACGGACGGACATGTCGTTGGATAAGGTCGATTCGGTCACCGATTTCCAGTTCCGCATCCAAGACATCGCCGCCGACAAGGGGAAGAATCCGGTCGAACTGACGGATCTGTTCGGTGCGGTCGAGGGGGCCGTTCTGCCCGGCGTGACGCTCTCGAAGTATTCCTATGACGCGGAAGCGAAAACGGTCGAATTGGGAGGGGAGGCCGATTCGTTGCGGACGGTCGTCCAGCAGGTGGTCGTTCTCAAGAAGAAGATGCCCGGACTCGGGACGTTTTCCGTTCCGAAGATCGAACGGAACGGTTCCGGCCGGATCAGCTTCTCCTTTTCACTGTCTCTCGGACAATAGGCATAAACACAAAACGATATGTCACTCAAGAAACTCGCTTTCCCGATATTCGTCATCGTCATAGTGTTTTTGGGGGTTTTTTCCGTAAGACCGGCCATCCTTTCCGTATTTGAGAAGCGCGACGAGCTGGATGCGAAGAATCTCGAGCTGCAGGGAGTGCGGCGGACAAAGCAGAATCTCGACGCCCTGTACGCGGCGCGTGAATCGTATCTCGGAGGGGAGAGGGGGCAGATGGTGTACGACTACCTTCCCGTTTCGGTCAATCAGGACCGGATCGTCGATACGTTCAATTATTATGCCGCGCAATCGGGATCGGTCATAAACAAGATCGCCTTTTCGGAAAAAGCGGCCGCGTCGCCGTTCGCCATCATGAACGAGTCTGGCGGCACGGGCGATGCTACGACCGGGGCGGCATCGGATATCCCGACGTTGCCGAAAACGAGTTCGTTCACGATGAGTGCCGATATCCAGGGATCGTACGAGAGTATCCGATCTTTCCTGATCGCGGTGTCACATTCGGGGCGCTCCTACAAGCTGACCTCGTTCTCCGTCGAAAAGAAGGCATCCATCGGTACGGACGCGAACGGACAGCCGCTTCTGGACCCGAAGATGCTTTCCGGGAATTTTTCCGCGGAGTTCTTCTATCTTCCCGAGAAGCAGTATCCCAAGGGGTATCTTCTTCCGGTGTTCAGCGGATCGGACTTCGATCTCAGTTCCATCGACGATCTTATCTCGAAGGAGAAGGCCGTCCAGGCGCTTACTGAGCCCGAGAGTGCGGGACGGGGTAATCCGTTCGTCCTCTAAGGAGCATGTCCGGTATGAGCGATTCTTCCCTCGGACAGGAGCAGGCTTCCGCGCCTGCCTCAGGTACATCTCCGGTCCTTCCGGTTCAGGCGGAGGTTCCGGAAGAGGAACTGAAGAAGCATGCCGAAACACTCGGCATGCCTTTTCTCGACGAGGCTCCCAAGAAGATCGATCGTGCGGTGTTCGGGTATATTCAGGAGGATACCGCACTGAAATATCGGATGGTCATATACTCGAAGGATGGAGAAACGCTCCGGGTGGCAATGGCCGATCCGGAGGATTTCGAGGCGCTTAATCTCCTCCGCTTCTTGGCCGAGAAGGAACAGAAGAATATAGAGATTTCATTGGCCCCGAAGCGGGTCATCGATGACCTGTTGAAGTGGTATACCGGAGCCGATCAGGTCCTCAAGGAAGCCATACGTTCGCTCAAGAGCGACGATTCCTCGACCGGGGTATCGCTTTCGGGCGAGGGTGAAGAGAGCGAGGCTTCGTCCAAGGAGGATCGGGAGGTTTTCCAGGATGCGCCGATCGCGCGTCTCGTCGAATCGATCGTGAAACATGCGATCGAAGCCAGGGCAAGCGATATCCATATCGAACCGACCGAGGAGAATTACCGCGTCCGGTTCCGTGTCGACGGCATCCTGCATGCGTCGCTCGTGTTTCCCTTGTCTATCGGGCGGGCCGTGGTCGCGCGGATCAAGATCCTTTCGAACCTGAAGATCGATGAGAAGCGGAAGCCTCAGGACGGGCGGTTCCGTGCCGAACACGAAGGCGAGACCGTCGATCTCCGCGTTTCGACCCTGCCGGTGGTGAACGGGGAAAAGGTCGTGATGCGCGTCCTCGAGAAAAAACAGAATAAGACCGTCGATTTTCAGGAGATGGGACTATGGGGCCGGAATGGCGATCTGCTTCGGGAAAAGATCATGGAACCGTTCGGCATCATCCTTATGACCGGACCGACCGGATCCGGAAAATCGACGACGCTCTATTCCTTCCTGCAGATCCTGAATCAGGCCGAGCGGAACATCATCACGCTCGAGGATCCGGTCGAGTACACCATAGAAGGCATAAATCAGAGCCAGGTGAAACCAGAAATCGGGTACACGTTCGCGAACGGACTTCGTTCCATCCTGCGTCAGGACCCGAACGTGATCATGGTCGGTGAGATCCGTGACAGCGAGACCGCCGAGCTCGCGATCCATTCGGCGCTCACCGGACACCTCGTGCTTTCGACGCTTCACACGAACAGCGCCATCGGATCCATTCCGCGCTTCGTCGACATGGGAGTGGAGCCGTTCCTTATCGCGTCGGCCGTGCAGGTGGTCGCGGCGCAACGACTCGTCCGTCGTATCTGTCGCGAATGTCGGGAAGAAATGGAACTCACTCCGGGGGCCAAGAAAAGGATTGCGCAGGCCGTCGAGAACGTCGATTCCGGGGAGTTGGCGAAATACGGATACGATCCGAAGGAAGGAGTGCATCTTTTTCGCGGGAAGGGTTGCGAGGCGTGCGGGAATACGGGGTATAAGGGACGGGTCGCGATTTATGAGGCGCTCGAGATAAATGAGACGGTGAGGCAGATCATTACCGACGATCACGCGAACGAGGCGAAGCTGACCGAGGAAGCGGATCGCCAAAAGATGCTTTCATTGCGTCAGGACGGCATCCTGAAGGCTCTGAAGGGCCTGACGACCCTTACGGAAGTCGAGCGCGTGACGGAAGGCGCCGCGCTGGTGGATGAGGAATAACGGATAACCGTACCGATATGGAAGCATCGAAATTCGCCGGAAAGAAGATCCTGCTCATGGAAGACGACTTTTTCGTGCGTGACATCTATCAACGGAAACTGAAGGAATGCGGTTTCGATGTCGAGGCGGCCGCGGACGGAGTCGAGGGGATGGAGCGGCTCGGCAAGTCCGTTCCCGATCTCATCCTGCTCGATATTTTCATGCCGTATAAGGATGGTCGCGACGTATTGAGGGAACTCAAGGCCGATCCGGAGCGGAAGAATATTCCCGTCATCCTGCTCACGAACTTCTCGGCGAGCGAAGGGGTCCGTGACGGATTCGATCTCGGCGCGGAAGAGTATCTCATCAAATCGCATTTCACGCCGGCGGAAGTCCTGAAAAAGGTCGAATCGGTCTTGGAGAAGGCCGGGAAAAATGATACTCTTGGAAAAGAATCGTCATCCGATGGGGCGGCCCCGGATTCTCCGAATGAGTGACGGTAAAAAAAGAAACGAAAAAACCTATGTCCGAAGGAGCTGAAATACTGCATGCCGAACAGCGGGTCAAGAACCTGCTTCTGCTCGTGGGCCAGCAGGGCGCGTCCGATCTCCATCTGGTGGTCGGCCGGTATCCCACGCTCCGCATCAACGGGAAACTGCATCCGGTCACGCAGGAAAAGGTCCTGACGCCGGCCGATACGAAGGCGCTTTCCGATGTCCTTCTGACCGATGAGGGGAAAGACGAACTGCTCTCCGCCGGTCAGACCGACTTCTCGTACAATTTCGAGAACCGGATGCGGTTCCGTACGAACATCTTCTTCCAGAAGGGGTTCGTGAGCGTGACCATGCGGTTCGTCATGGATCACGTGCGCAACCTGGAGGAGCTCAATATTCCGACCTCGCTCTACAATTTCGCGAACTATTCCCAGGGCCTGGTGCTCGTGACGGGACCGGTCGGACACGGCAAGTCGACCACGCTTGCGGCGATCATCGAATATATCAATCACAACCAGGAGAAGCACATCGTCACCATAGAGGATCCGATCGAGTTCGTATATACGCAGGACCGGTGCATCATCAACCAGCGCGAGGTCGGTCGCGACGCGAAGACGTTCCCGCTCGCCCTGCGGTCGGTGTTCCGCGAGGACGCGAACGTGGTCATGCTGGCCGAACTTCGCGATCTCGAGACGATCGCCACGGCGATGACGGCGGCGGAGACGGGACACCTCATCTTCGCCACGCTGCACACGAACGATGCCGCGCAGACCATAGACCGGATCATCGACGTTTTCCCGGCGCATCAGCAGAACCAGATCCGATCCCAGCTCGCCAGCGTCCTGCTCGGGGTCGTTTCCCAGCGACTCATCCCGCGTATGGACGGGGCGGGGCGCATACCGGCCGTCGAGATCATGTTCAAGAATCATGCGGTGGAGAATCTCATCCGGGAGAACAAGACGCATCAGATCGACAGTGTCATCGAGACGAGTCTCAAGGAGGGGATGATATCGCTTGATCGGTCGCTTTCCGACCTGGTCCGCCGGGGACTCATCTCTGTGAACGACGCACTCACGTATTCGAAGAATCGGCAGTATCTCGAGATGCTCATCGCGAAGTCCGAATAGGATCGGCGGTCCGACACGATATTTCCAGACGGGCGTTAAGAAACGAACCGGAAAACATATGAAATTCGCATTCAAGGCGAAAAGCGTCGACGGGGCCCTCAAGGAGGGTTTCGTCGAGGCGGAGAGTCGCGACGCCGCGAACCTCGTCCTCCAGAAGAACGGACTCCTGCCGGTCCTGATCCGCGAGGAAGGGGGGAAGTACGCCGTGATGAAGGATCTGTCCCGGATCTGGGAAGGCGTGAACAACAAGGAATTGGTCGCTTTTTTCCGCCAGTTGAGCGTGCTTATCGAGGCGAAGGTTCCCGTCACGTCCGCTTTGCTCGCGATCGCCGAAGAGACCGAGAACTCGTATTTCCGGATCATCCTCAAGGAGACGAAGGACGACGTGGACGACGGCATGTCGCTTTCGGAAGCCTTCGGGAAACACATGGACGTCTTTTCCCCGCTCGCGGTGAACCTCATCCACGCCGGCGAAGTGTCCGGAGGGCTTCAGCATTCGATCGGATTCGTGGCGGATACCCTCGAGAAGGACTACATCCTCGTCTCGAAGATCAAGAGCGCGCTGTATTATCCGGCATTCGTGCTCGGGGTCGCCGGCATCATCGGGTTCCTCGTCGTCGCGTTCATCGTCCCGAAGATCACGGTCGTCCTGAAGGACTTCGGCGCCGATCTGCCGTGGTACACGAAGGTGATCATGGCGACGAGCGATTTTCTCGCCGTATACTGGTGGACAGTGGTCCTCCTGGTCGGGGGACTGATCTGGGCTTTCATCTATTATATACGTACTCCGGATGGGCGGCGCGCCTGGGACGAGCAGATATTTTCCATTCCGGTCGCGGGAAAGATAGCGCAGTATATCTTCATCGCCCGACTTTCCGAGAATCTCGGCATTCTGCTCAACGGGGGAATCCCGATCATCCGGTCCCTCTCAATCGTGAGCGGAATCGTCGGGAACCAGACGTTCCAGGCGATCATCCTCGATGCGGCGGAAGAGGTCCGGAAAGGAGGGAACATGAGCACGGCCTTCTTCCGGGCGAAGCAGATCCCGCATCTCGTGTCCCAGATGGTGAAGATCGGGGAAGAGAGCGGAACCATATCCGCCATTCTCGGCAACGTCGCCTCGTTCTATTCCCAGGAGGTCGATGGCATGACCCGCAACCTGACCACGCTGCTCGAGCCGATCCTTATCGTGGCGCTCGGTATCGGCGTCGCGATCCTGGTTGTGGGAATCCTGCTTCCGATATACAATGTGGTGGGAAACTTCTCGTGAGTCCGCCGGTCGGTCGATGCCTGACGGACAGCGTGGTTTCGGAATGGTAATCAACAAGACATAATATCAACAAGTATGTACGAACAGAAAAAAGGCTTCACCCTCATCGAGCTCCTTATCGTCATCGCGATCATCGGCATCCTCTCCTCGATCGTGCTCGTTTCCCTCTCGAGCGCCCGTGAGAAGGCGAAGATCGCTTCCTTCAAGGCCCAGGTCCATTCGATGCAGTCCGCTGCGATCATGACCTGCGACGGGGCGACGCTGACCACTTCGAATGTCACGGGACCGACCGGTGGAACCTCCTATGTCGGAACGATCTCCCTCGGCACCCAGAGCTGTGGCGCGACGGGCGGAGGAACATTCAGCTATACGGTGGCTTCGACCGGTCTCGCGACCTCCTGCACGGCGACCGTCGCTGATACGGGTGTCACGTTCGCGGGCTGTTAGGGTTTCGTCTGGAAGAAGAAAAAGAGAAACGGAGATCTTACTCTCCGTTTCTTTTTCATTATTTTTTTGAACTGTGCTATTATGAATCTTGTAGGAATAATCATTCTCTTCTCACGTATGAGGGGCGTAAAACAAACAGTCGGGTATCGCGGGTTCACCTTGATTGAATTGCTTATCGTCATCGCGATCATCGGCATCCTCTCCTCGATCGTGCTTGTAAGCATCTCGAGCGCACGTCAGAAGGCGGCGTTCGCGGCGTTCAAGGAAACGGTCCACTCGACCGTATCCGCCGCCATCTTGTGTCGTGACGCGGGCGGTACCGTGACCGGCGGTCCCGTCGGCGGAAACATCTGTTCGGACCTGACCAACGGGACGGCCGCGGTATGGCCGGCGCTTCCGGCTCCCGGATGTGCGACTCCCGGGAATTATTTCATATCGGACGGGGACAAGGATGCCTGGACCCTGATGCAATCGTGCGCCGGAACCGGCGCCACCTGTCTGGCACAGTGCACGTCCGCCGGATGTACGTTTACCGGTTGTTAGTCCGGATGATGGATCGAATAAAGGCCGCGTCCGGGTTTTCGGACGCGGTTTTTCGTTCTATGCGGGATGCGTTTTCTTTCCGGATGTTGTATACTTTCGCATATGGAGTGGTATGCATACGAAATCGAACACCATGGAAAAGAAACATACGAACGGGTTTACGCTTATCGAGCTGCTCATCGTCGTCGCGATCATCGGCATCCTCTCCTCGATCGTGCTTGTGAGTCTCTCGGGCGCACGCGAGAAGTCGAAGATCGCCGAATTCAAGCAGGAGACAAGCTCTCTCAAATCGAAGGTGGTGGAACTCTGCGATGCGATGGCGTTGCCGAATTCGGGTGTCATCGTTTCCAATATCTCCGGCGGCGCTCTTCCATCCGGCATCACATTCTCCAACGGTGACATGTCGAACATGAGCTGCGGCGCCGGAAGCATGTTCACGTTCACCATCCAGGTCCATTCGACGCATCTGACGACGCCCTGCATCGGAACGATAAATCAGACCGGAACGACGAGCTGGAGCAGCTGTTGATCCGGGTTTCGTATAGCCGCCTTCTTCAAGGATTTCAGGTTGTCCGTCGCAATCGGTGGCGGACACGGTATTACCGGGAGCATATGATATTTTTCCTTTCCTTCGGAGGGCTCCTGGTCGGGAGTTTTCTCAATGTGGTGATTTACCGTCTCGAGACCGGCGAGTCGTTCGTATCGGGCCGTTCCCGATGTGATTCCTGCCGGGAGATCATTTCGTGGCATGACAATATCCCGCTGCTCTCCTTTCTTCTCCTCCGGGGAAAGTGTCGGACGTGCGGGCAACGGATCTCCTGGCAGCACCCGGCCGTGGAGTTCTCGACCGCGATGCTGTTCGCGGTCACCGGGTGGGCGCTTCCGGCTCCGGTGGACGCATCTTCGGCGATCGGCATGACACTTGTCCTCGGTCTTGTCGCGTCGCTGACGGTCGTGTTCGTCTTCGACCTGATCCATATGGAGATTCCCGTTTCCGCGCTCGTTTTTTCGGGGCTTTGGACGGCCTTATCGCTTGTCCTTCTCCGGCACTTCGCGTCTCCGGGCGAGGCGTTCGCCGATTCCCGCCTCGCGGAGGGATTGATCGGTGGAACGATCGCCTTTGCGCTTTTCTACGCGCTCGTCTTTTTTTCCAAGGAAACCTGGATGGGCGAAGGGGATGCATGGCTTGCGCTCGTTCTCGGACTCGCGCTCGGATGGAAGCTCCTGCTGCCGGCACTCACGCTCGCGTTCGGTTCGGGGGCGCTGGTCGGGATCGGGCTCATGCTTTCCGGAAAGAAAGGGATGGAGAGTCCTATCCCGTTCGGTCCCTTCCTGGCGGCGAGCGTGATTTTTATGTCGTTCTTTGGTACAATGGTCGGGAGAGCGTTCGGATTTTTCATGACATAGCGGATATGGGAATGCGCGGAGGAAAGTGTCCCCGGGTACGGGGATTCACGCTTATCGAGATGATGATCGTCATCGCCATCATCGGACTGGTTTCGGCGATATCCATATCGTCCATGAGCGGCACCAAGGCCAAGAGCGAGGTCGCGGGGAACGCGCGGGCGCTCGCGGCCGCCATCCGGGAGGCGCAGAACTACGCACTCACCGGGAAAAGTATCGACGGGAACACGCCGTGCCGGTTTCAGGTTTCCATAAGTTCGGGTTCGTATTCCGTAAAGCAATCCGATACCGGTTCGTGTTCGTCATATTCCGGAACCGCCGTCGGTTTTCTCAATGGGGTGACCGCTTCGGCGAATCAATCCGTATCGTTCGATGTTCCGAGAGGGGATGTCCGCAATGCTTCCGAGACAGAAATCACTTCGGGTTCCATTGATTTTTCCCTGACGAAAGGCGGAGAGACCGCCCATGTCTGTGTCTATCCGCTCGGCCGGGTCGAGGATAAACCCGTCAATACGGGCTGCTAATATCGAGATCTCCATATGATCCGGAAAAACCGAAAAAAATTGAACGGGTTTTCCCTTGGGGAAGTCATGCTGTCGGCCGTGGTGTTGGTCGTCGGCATACTGCCGATCATCAAGGAGTTGAATACGGCATTCCATACCTCGTTCGATAACCGGGATTCCATTTCCGCTTCGGAACTCGCCCAGGAAGGGATCGAGCTCGTGAAGAACGTGAAGGCAAACGGAGGCGCGTTGCCGACGTGCACCGGAAGTCCGAATACCTGCGTGGTGAATTATGATTCCTCGGTCGTATCGTTCGGGACGGATTTCCGTCTTTCCGGGACGCCTCTCAGGCATAATAATAATCCGGGAAAGTTCGATCGGAAGATTTTTTTGAGTGCTTCCGGAAGCGAAGTGACCTGCATAAGCGCGGTGTATTGGGGGGCATATGATCCGACTTCCATGGCGGATGTCCGTTCGAATTGCACCCTTGCGAACCGATGCTCCTATGCCGAGACCAAGCTGATGCCTTGGGAATAAACTGCAACCGTATGAGAGATGGGAGAAAAAAAGAAAAACGCCTTCGCGGCTTCACGCTTATAGAGATGATGGTTTCCGTCGGCGTATTCGCGCTCATGACGGTCTTCCTGTCGGTCGCGTTCAGCTCCGGGTTCGCCTCTTTCGGGAAGTTGCGGGAACTTCAACGGAACATCGAATCGGCGCAATACTCTATGAACACCCTCGCGAAGCTGCTTCGGACGAGTACGGTCGTTTCCGGAGCCACGTCGAATGCCCAGTCGATCAGGTTTTACGACTATTCCTCCGGTCGTTGTTTCGAATATCGGATCAGCGGATCGGTCCTGCAGGCGAGAATGAAATCGATCGCCTCCGCGGCGAATTGCGACACGTCTTCGATGTCGGGTTGGTTCGATGTCACGTCCTCGACGGCTTCCCTTTCGGGGAGGTTCGATGTGACTCCGTCCGACAACGGTACCAAAAAGATGGGCAAGGTCACCATATTCCTGTCCATTCAGAAAGGTGCCTCCGCGGCGATGAGGTCGGATCTTCAGACCTCCGTTTCGCTTCGCGATTATCAGTATGTGGGAAAGTGATCCGGAATCCGCCCGTGTTCATCCGGCCGCCCTTTCCGGGCGGCCTTTGTTTTTCCCCGTCGATTCGGCTATCATATCCCTGTAATCATGGAATTCCCGATATGGATACTCCGAACCGAGAGCAGGCGGGGGAACGCATCGAAAAACTCAGGGAGGAGGTGGAACGGCACCGGTTGCTCTATCATTCGCACGACGCTCCCGAGATATCGGATGAGGCGTACGATTCGCTGTTTCACGAACTGCTTTCGCTCGAGGAGGCCTATCCGGAATTCCGATCCGATACGAGCCCGACGGCGCGCGTGGGCGGCGAGCCGCTCGGGAAATTCGAGAAGGTCAGGCACGCGTCGCGACAGTGGTCGTTCGACGACATCTTCGACCAAGACGAGCTCCGCGCCTGGGACGAACGGGTGAGGAAATGGCTCGCGAAGGCGGGAATCGATACCGATCCGGAATATTGTTGCGAGCTCAAGATCGACGGGCTGAAAATCGTCCTCACGTACGAGGAGGGGAAGTTCGTCCGCGGGGCGACGCGCGGGGACGGCGAGATCGGCGAGGATGTGACGCGGAACCTCCGGACGATCAGGAACATCCCGCTCGTCCTTTCGGAGCCGGTTTCGGTGACCGTGGTCGGCGAGGCGTGGCTTCCCGAGGCGGAGCTCGAACGGATCAATCGGGAGCGGGAAGCCACGGGGGAGCCGCCGTTCGCGAACGTGCGGAACGCCGCCGCCGGCTCGATCCGGCAGCTCGATTCCAAGGTGACGGCCTCGCGTCGTCTGGATTCGTTCATCTACGATGTCGATCATGTCGACGGCAGGGCTCTCCCGGAAACGCAGGCGAGGGAACTCGGACTTCTCCGCGGACTCGGTTTCAACGTGAATCCGAATTTCCGCCGGTGCGCGACGCTTCACGAGGTGGAAGAGTACTATCGGGAATGGACCGCGAAACGGCACGAACTGCCGTACGCGCTCGACGGCATCGTGATAAAGGTCGACGCGCGGAGTTCGCAGGAGGCGCTCGGTTACACCGCCAAGGCGCCCCGGTTCGCCATCGCGTACAAGTTTCCCGCGGAAGAGGCGACGACGGTCGTCGAGGACATCGCGGTGCAGGTTGGCCGGACGGGCGTGCTGACGCCGGTCGCGCATCTCCGGCCGGTCCGCATCGCGGGGACGGTCGTCTCGCGCGCGACGCTTCACAATGCCGACGAGATCGCGCGGCTCGGGGTCCGTATCGGGGACACGGTCGTCATACGCAAGGCGGGCGACATCATTCCCGAGATACTGCGGGTCGTCGGGAACCTTCGGACCGGAGCGGAGCGTCCGTTCCTGATGCCGGAACATTGTCCCATCTGCGGCGGTCCCGTGGCCAAACGGGCGGCGGGCGGAGGCGAAAGCGTGGCACTGTACTGCGAGAATCCGAAATGTTTCGCGGTCGAGCTCGAAAAGATCACGCATGCCGTCTCGCGGAAAGGATTCGATATCGACGGACTGGGGGAAAAGATCGTCGAACAGCTGATGGTCGAAGGGTTGATTTCCGATACCGCGGATATCTTCGACCTGACGGAAGGCGATCTGCTCCCGCTCGAGCGGTTCGGCGAGAAGTCCGTCGGCAATCTCGTGGCGGCGATCGGGGAAGCGAAGAGGGTCCCGTTCCGACGGTTCCTGTTCGCACTCGGCATCCGGCATGTCGGCGAGGAGTCGGCGATCCTCATTACGGATCACCTGCGCGATCTTTTTCCGGACGGACTTTCGGGATTGCGGGATATCATCGGACGTTTTCCGGGAATATCGAAGGAACGATGGTCGGACATCCCGGGATTCGGCGGGAAGTCCGGCGAGAGTCTTTCGGAATGGTTCAACGACGAAACGAACATCCGTCTTCTCGGGAAGATGGCGGAATACGGCGTCGAGCCCGTCTTTCCGGAGACCGATACGGCGAAGTCTCCGGGAATCCTTTTCGGGAAAACGGTCGTGGTCACCGGATCGCTTTCACACTTTACAAGGGACGAGGCAAAAGATATCATACGGAAGAACGGCGGGCATCCGGCAGGCTCCGTAAGCGCGAAGACGGACTTCGTCCTGGCTGGTGCGGACGCCGGAAGCAAACTTTCGAAGGCACGGGATCTCGGTATCCGGGTCCTTTCCGAGGAGGAATTCCTGAAGATGCTCGGCGAGTGAGCCGATCGTTCCTGTCCCGCTCTGTAGAAAACATACCTTTTAAGGAGAATCTTCCAT
>Ga0172376_10003841_pt1 | contig 17501 bp, 14 predicted proteins | sample Lak35m_FD_121114 | JGI IMG/M metagenome (GOLD analysis project Ga0172376, IMG submission 121114) | Freshwater microbial communities from Kabuno Bay, South-Kivu, Congo - kab_092012_35m | ecosystem: Environmental > Aquatic > Freshwater > Lake | place: Democratic Republic of the Congo: South-Kivu... | reverse complement strand
GGTACGGAAGAGGGAGCCGTTGCCACCCCGGAAACCACGGGCCAGACGCAGGATCTTGTTACGGCGTTTGCGGGCGACGTTGCCCCTCTTGACGCGGGCCATGGCGAAACGTGGGAGATACGGAAAAAACGGGAAAACCGCTCGGGGGAACCACTGAGGACGATCCCGCCCCCAGCGGGGCTGCGGCCATCTCAGCTGCAGCAGCGGCAGCGAGCAGGGCCGGACGGCGCTGGCTTCAGGCGTAGGGGAGCATCAGCGCCACGTTGTCGTGGTCGCGCTCATCGACCACGGCCATGGTGCCCAGATAACGCTTGCGCTTGGGGCTCTTGTGATCGAGCAGGTGGTTGCGGAAGGCGCGCCGGCGCATGAACTTGCCGGTGCCGGTCGCCTGGAACCGCTTGGCGGCCGCTTTGCGGGTCTTGAGCTTCGGCATCGGGATCGCACAGGCGCAAACTAAAACTCTACGACGCGGCCGATCGCCTCCCCCCTCTCCCCTTGACCCACCGTCGCCTTCCCCCCGCCGGCGCCCCCGGGGCCGCCGGCGCCCCCGGGGCCGCCGGCGGCCTGCTCACCCTCGCCTCCCTGCTGCTGCTGCTCAGCGGCGGCTGCCGCGCCGCGAGCCAGCCGGCGGCCACCAGCCCCTCACCGCCACCCCTGCCGCTGGCGCCGCCCCAGTCGCAGCCCCCTGCGGTCAGCCTGCACTGGCCCGTGCCACCGCCACCGCCCCTGCGCAGCGCCGCACCGGTGCTGCGGGTGGCCCTGGCCGCCCGGCTCGGCCCCGGCGGCGGCATCCCGCCCGAGCGGGCCGCGCCGCTGCTGCTGCGTGCCGCCGGCGCTGAGCTGCTGCTCCGCGATGCCGCCGGCCAGCAGCTGCGGGCGCCGCAGTTCAGCCTGCACTGGCGCCTGCAGCCGCTGCCGCAGGTCCTGCGGATCCGCCGCCGTGTGATCGGTCCGTTCGCCAGTCACGAGAGCGCCGGGCAGGCGGCCGCAGCCTGGCGGCAGCGGGGGGCGGCGGTGGTGATCGCCCGGCCGCTCGACTGGGAGGTGTGGGCCCCGGCCGAGGCTCCCGAGCCACCGGCGGGCGGCTCCCGCCTGGTGGAGCGGCAGGAGCGAACGCGCCTCACGCTGCAGCTTCCCCGCACCACCGGCGGTCCCCTGGCCCTGCAGGGTCCGCTGCGCATCGATGCCCCCGCGGGCCTGCTCTGGCAGGGCGCCCTCCACCGGGGACCGTTCCTGCTCCAACCCGATGCCTACGGCAGCTGGAGCCTGGTGGAAGAGGTGCCGCTGGAGCGCTATCTGGAGGGGGTTGTCCCCCACGAGATCGGTGCCGCGGCACCGCCGGCGGCCCTGGCGGCCCAGGCGATCCTGGCCCGGACCTGGGCGGTGCGCAATCGCGGCCGCTTCGCGGTGGATGGCTACAACCTCTGCGCCGATACCCAGTGCCAGGTGTACGGCGATGCCCGGCTGGCCGGGGCACCGGTGCGGCAGGCGATCGCCGCCACCCAACACCGGGTGCTGGCCAGCGCCGGCGTGCCGATCCATGCCGTCTATCACGCCAGCAATGGCGGCGTGGCGGCCGGCTACGAGGAGGGATGGGCGGGGCCGCCGCTCCCCTACCTGCGCGCCTTCGCCGATGGGCCACCCGCCTTCGTGGCCCGGTATCCGCTGCCGCTGCAGCCGGGTTCGCTGGCCGCCCTGCTGCGTCCGGGGCCACCGCAGGCCTGGGGCGCCGACCACCCCCGCCACCGCTGGCAACGCACGCTCACGGCGACCGGATTGCAGCAGGCGCTCGGGGTGGCGGGCCTCGGTCTGCCCAGCCGCGTCGAGGTGCTGGAACGCGGCCCCAGCGGTCGTGTGCTGGCCCTGGCGATCCGCGGTTCCGCCGGCAGCCGCGTGCTGCGCCTCGATGCGATCCGCCGCAACCTGCGCCAGCTGCCGAGCACCCTGTTCGAGATCACAGCCTCCGGTCCTTCCCGTTGGCTGGTGGAGGGCGCCGGCTTCGGCCATGGCGCCGGCCTGTCCCAGGCGGGGGCGATCGATCTGGCCCGGCAGGGCTGGAGCACCGAGCGCATCCTGGCGCGCTATTACCCGGGCAGCTCGCTGGTGCCACTCCGCAGCCTGGGGGAGGACCTTTAGAGTTTCTGCCACTTCCGGGGAAGCCATGGCAGGGGGCAGCACCGCGGATCACCAGGGACTCCCCCCCTTCGGGAGCGATCCCACCGCAGGGGGGAATCGACGCATCAAGGCCGCCCTGTTCCTGCTGGCCTGTGCCTGCGTCGGCATGGCGCCCCACTGGCTCGCGCCCGGCGGCAGCCTGCTGCCCGCCCTCACCCTGGCGGTGGTGCTGGGCACCTACAGCATCCGCACCGTGCTGCTGGGTCCAGCCGGCAACAGCGCTGAGCCGCCGGTCGATCCCCCCGGCGATCCGCCCGAGCCGTCCCTGCCGCCGCTGGATGTGGTGGTGGCGGCCCGCGATGAACAGGCCGTGATCAACCGCCTGGTGGAACGCATCGCCGCGCTGCGCTACCCCGCCGGCCAGCTGATGCTGTGGGTGATCGACGACGGCAGTGAAGACCGCACCCCCGAGCTGCTGCGCGCACTGCAGGCGCGTCATTCCAATCTCAGGGTGCTGCGCCGCCCGCGCCATGCAGGCGGCGGCAAGTCCGGCGCCCTCAACCTGGTCCTGTCCCAGCTGTCGGGGCGCTGGCTGCTCGTGCTCGATGCCGACGCCGATCTGCAGGAGGATGCCCTCGAGCGGCTGATCCCCTGGGCCGAGGCTGGCGGCTGGGCGGCGGTGCAGCTGCGCAAGGCCGTGGTCAATCCCGATGCCAACCTGCTCACCCGCGCCCAGGCGATGGAGCTGGCCTTTGATGCGGTGATCCAGCAGGGCCGGCTGGCAGCCGGCGGCATCGCCGAACTGCGGGGCAATGGCCAGCTGCTGCGTTGCGATGCCCTGCGCGCCTGCGGTGGCTTCAACGAGGCCACGGTCACCGATGACCTCGATCTGAGCCTGCGCCTGCTGCTGGCCGGTCAGCCGATCGGGGTGCTGTGGGATCCACCCGTGCAGGAGGAGGCGGTGCTCACCCTGCCGGCCCTCTGGCGCCAGCGGCAGCGCTGGGCCGAAGGCGGTCTGCAGCGGTTTCTGGATTACGCGCCGGGGCTGGTCTCCGATCGGCTCAACGCCACCCAGAAGCGGGATCTGCTCGGCTTCTTCGTGCTCCAGTACATGATGCCCGTGATGGCCGCCGCCGATCTGCTCGGCGTGCTGATCACCGGCACGGCTCCGGCGATGTGGCCGTTCTCGATCGTGGCGTTGGGGCTCTCCGGCCTGGCGATCGCCAGCGGCTGCCGCCGCCCGAGCGAGGGACCACCCCTGCCGCGGGTCTCGGCGGCATCGCTGTTGCTTGGAGTGGTGTATCTGGTGCACTGGTTCGCCGTGATCCCCTGGGTGACCGTGCGCATGGCCCTGTTCCCGAAGCGGCTGGTCTGGGCCAAGACCCTGCACCACGGCAGCGCCGAGGCGGTCGCCGCCGCCAGCGGTGAGCCGCTGCCGTTCGAGGCTGCAGCGGAGCAGGAGGCCGGCGGCGAGCCTGAACTGGCCGCAGAGGGCGGTCCCGTCTGAAGCCACACGAGGGGGGAATCCCGCCAGCGCCGCGCACCGGTGCCGTGGGCAGCTCAGCTCGGGGCCTCGTCGTCAGCGCCGATGCCCTCCGCCAGCTGGATCACCTCTCCGTTGAAGAAATCGGCCAGCAGCCGCGCCTTCTCCTCAAGGCCGGATACCGGCAGGCCGCTGCGCCCGGCCACAGCTCCAGCTGCGCTCGGATCCGGACCGGCGGCCGGGAGTCGATCGATCGCGTCACCGCCGGCGGCAGCCGCTGCGCGGGCTGCGGGGCTGGCGTCCGCGGGGCCGGCAGCGGCAGCCCCCCGGCCGGCCGGTTCGACGGCCCGGCCGCTGGCCGCCGTGAATGTGGCGCCGGGCGCCGCCGGCGGCGGCTCAGCGATCAGCCGCTCCCGGGCCGGGCTGGCGAGGGCCGGAGGCGCTGCAGCCGCCGGCATCGCCGCGGCGGGCTCGCCCGAGGCGCTGGGCGCAGCCGCGGCGGGAGGCGCAGCCGCAGCGGTGGATGCAGCCGGGGCACTTGGCGCAGCCGGGGCGGTGGCAGCGGCGTTGCTGCCGGTGGCGGTACGCGCCGGATCCTCACCACGGCCGAAGTGGCCGGGACCGCTGCCGGTGCCAGGCCCGCCGCCGGGGGCCCGGGGCGGCCGGGGCGGCTGGGAGGGTCCGGCGGCGGCGGCGGGGCCGGCGTCCGCGGCTTCCCGCACCAGCTGGCGCGACCCACCGAGGGCCCGGGCCAGGGCCGCCTCCACCAGCGAGGCTCGGCTCTGCACCATGGCCATCCAGGTGCCGGCCACCCGCACCACGGCCCGCTGATGGTCCAGCCGCACCAGCTGGGCCTGCTGGGAGAGCAACATGCGGGTGGAAGGCAGCTCCAGCCCGGCCAGGATCTGTTGCCACAGCTCCGGCAGAGGCAGCCCCGAAGGTGGCATGCCGGACGAGGATCCGAGCTCAGCGGCGAGGGCAGCGATCGGCGACGGCGCAGCCGGATGGGACTGGGCGGCGGCGACCGGAGCTGACGGCGGGCTGGCCGGCGGCGCAGGCACTGCCGGCAGGGCCGAGCTGGCGGACAGCCCCGAGGCCGCCGCAGGCTGGACCGCAGCCGCTGCTGCCGGGGCGGTGATCGGTTCAGCCAGCAGGCCGAGCAGCAGAACCTCCAGCCACAGCCGCGGCTGCACGCTGAGCCGCAGCTGCTGTTCGCTGCCCTTGAGCTGGGCCTGCCAGTGCAGCAGCCGGGCCTTGCCGATGCCGCGGGCCAGGGGCGTCAGCCGCGGCCGCAGCGCCGGTGACACGGCCGTGAGTTCGAGCCGATCCGGCGCCACCCCCGCCAGCAGCAGATCGCGCAGCATCCCCGCCAGGCCCTGCAGCACCGCCGAGGGCTCGCGGCCGCGATCGAGCAGCAGACGGCAGGCCTCCACCACGGCCAGCGGCTCAGCGGCGGCCAGCGCCCCGGCCAGCTCCAGCAGCTCCTCTTCCGGCACGGCCCCGAGCAGCTCCCAGACGGCACCGGGCTCGATCGGCGCTGGCAGCAGGCTGAGCTGATCGAGCAGGCTCTCGGCATCGCGCAGCCCGCCCTGGGCCCGTTGGGCCACCACATGCAGCGCCTCGGCCGTGATGCCGATCCCTTCCTGATCGGCGATGAAGCGCAGATGGCCCTGCAGGGCCTCCAGCGGGATACGGCGGAAATCAAAGCGCTGACACCGGCTCAGGATCGTCGGCAGCACCCGCTGGGGATCGGTGGTGGCCAGCACGAACACCACCTGCGGTGGTGGCTCCTCCAGGGTCTTGAGCAGGGCATTGAAGGCCGCGGTCGAGAGCATGTGGCACTCATCGACCACATAGACCTTCCAACGGGCCTGCACCGGCGCGAAGCGGGAGCGCTCGATCAGATCGCGGATGTTGTCAACGCCGGTATTGGAGGCGGCGTCGATCTCGATCACATCCAGGGCGTTGCCGGCCGTGATCGCCTCGCACAGGGCGCAGACGCCGCAGGGTTCCGGCGTCGGTGCCGGGCTGGCGATGCAGTTGAGCGAACGCGCCAGGATGCGGGCGCTGGAGGTCTTGCCGGTGCCGCGCGGGCCGCTGAACAGATAGGCGGGGGCGATGCGACCGGTGCGCAGGGCCTGGCTGAGGGTGGCGGCGATCGCCTCCTGCCCCACCAACTGCGCGAACAGCTGCGGCCGGTACTTGTGGTGGAGGGGCTGGTAGACCGGAACCATGGGGCGCCCGAGCGGGGGGAGGGATGCGCCGGAAGCCGCCGGGCGCGGGGCCTTCGCTCAAGATACCCGGCTCGGCGGGGACTCCAGCAGGTGGGTGAGGCGCTCCTCCAGTTCCTCCACCTGGCTGAGCTGGTCCGCCAGTCCCTGGGCGGCGGCCCTGAGACGGCGAAAGGTTTCGCTGGAGGCCGGATCGGTCGGTTGCCAGCGCAGCTCCGCCCGGGCCAGCTCCTCTTCCAGCCGCTGCTGCAGGCGTCGGCGCAGACCATCGAGCTGCTCGAGCGTGCGCAGGGCCAGCTCCCGTCCCTTTTCCAGCTGGGCGGCGTCGAGGTTGAGGCCCTGGCGCAGCAGCATGCGGGCGCCGGTCAGCGCCGCGGCCGGCAGGAACTGGCCGATCGCCAGGGCGCCGAGGCTGCCGGTGTGCAGCCAGTCCTCCACCTGGGAACTGCGATGGCGGCCGGTCTTGCACCAATGGGCGAAGTGTTCGCAGTTGTTGAACAGCAGGTTGTAACGCTGCTCCCCGAGCCGCCCCATCGCCCGCCGCAGGGTGACGCCCACCGGCGAGCAGCTGCCGTCGGGATAGAAAACCGTGCTGATCGGCTGGCCGCGGCTGAATTGTTCGCGGGGGCTGCGCAGGATGGCCCGGCCTTCGAGGTAGTGGGCCACGGTGCCATCGCCCAGATCGATGCCGTGGTGGTTGAACAGGCCATGCTGCCGGGGCGTCTGCAGGTGATCGGCGGCGGCCAAGGGCGGCAGGGATGCAGGTTTTTTCAGCATCGCCCGGCCAGCCGGGCGGCCGCGGTGGGGATTGCCCGACAGCTGCCGGGCCCGGGACGGCACGGCCTCCCGGCGGCGGCCGGGCTGTGGGCCGGGACCTCGGAGCACCGATCCGGCCGCCGGCGGTTCAGCGGTCGCCCCGTTCATGGCAGCCGTGGCTGCGCCCTGGCGGCCGCCGGTCAGCCCAGGGCTGAGCTGCGCAGCAGCGCCAGGCTGAGCAGACCCTGCTGGCCCACCAGCAGTTCGCGCACCAGGCTGATCAGCCCCACCCACACCACCGGCGTGACATCGACGCCACCGATCGGGGCGATCAGGCGCCGCGTCATCGCCAGCAGGGGCTCGGTGGGTCCGCTGATCAGTTGCAGCGCACCCCGGCTCAGGTCGATCTGGGGGTACCAGGTGAGCACGATGCGGAACAGGAACAGCAGCGTCCAGGCACCGAGCAGCCAGGCGATGCCCTGATGCAGAACGGGCAGAAGCTGCGGCAGAAGGTGCAGAGGCGCCGTCACAAAGCTCTAAGCACGGGGGCTCTGATCGTAGGGATGTCCGGGTCGCTGCCTAAGATCGCCCGAGTTGAATGCCCTGAGCGAGCGCCATGACCCCCTCCCTGGCCAACTTCCTGAGCAGTCTCGTCTGGGGCGCCGTGATCGTGGTGATCCCGATCAGCGTGGCGCTGGTCCTGATCAGCCAGAACGACCGGGTCGACCGCAAGCTCTGAGCGCCAGCCGCCGGCGGGTGCCGTCCCGGGGCCGCCTGAACGTCTCGCTCCGGACCTATCGCCGCCTCGCCGAGTCCGGCGTCGCCAGCGCTGCCATCCTGCGCCCGCGCCTCGCTCCGCCCCGGAGCCGCCGCCCCGGAGCCGTCCTGGTGCGCTGAGATGCCGGCCTGGCCGCTCTGGTGGCACCCCAGGGCCGCTTCCAGCTGCCGGTTGCGCCGGTCGTGCGCGACACGGGCACCATGAGTGGTCTTCGGCACGCCAGGTGCGGCCAGGAGCGGGTTGCCCCTGAGCTTCGGCCGCAGCCCTCGCGCCGAGTGCGAATCAGCCCTGGCTGGCACCCATCCGCAGCTCCCCGCCCAGGGATCGAGTTCCCCGCCGGCTGGCTGAGCCGGCGGGGCTGAGCCGGTTGAGCTGCGGCGCCCGACCGGGGCGGCGGTCGGTGGCGGGATCCGCTGCACCGAGGTGCCCTGCGTCGGGGTGCCTACAGTGAGAGACAGCAGCCGTACCTGAGGACCTTCCTTGGTCAACGCCTCTCTCAACTGGGCCAGCATCGTCGGCATCGTGCTGGCGGTGGGTGGGGCCTTTCTGTATTTCGTCCGCAACTTCAAGCCCGCCCTGGCCCGCGACTATGACGTGTTCTTTGCGGCGGTGGGGCTGCTCTGTGGCGGCATTCTGATCTTCCAGGGTTGGCGGCTGGATCCGATCCTGCAGTTCGGCCAATTCCTGCTGGCCGGCAGCACCGTGTTCTTCGCCTACGAGAGTGTGCGGCTGCGCGGCGTGACCACCGAGCAGGCGCGCCGTTCCGCCTACTTCGAGGACGAGGAGCCCGTCCCCTTGCGGCCCCGTGGCGGTCTCGGCGCTTCCCCCGACTGGGATCGGGAGCGAGAGCGGCTGGATCAGCCCGAACCGATCCGGCGCCGCATCCGTTCCCAGGAGAACGACGACGACGACTTCTACCGGCCGCGGCGGCCCAGTCGCGCCGCAATCCCCGAACGTGCCGCCAGCCGCGGTCCGGCCGGCGATGACTGGGACCGCCCCGGTCGTGACCAGCCGTCTGCGCCCCCGGCCCGGGCACCCCGCGCTCGCCCCTCCGACTGGGATGAGCCCAGCGCAGCCAGCGACCGCAGCCCCGGCTCCCGTTGGAGCGCCGCCAGCGCTGCCCGGCCCGAATCTGCCCCCTTCGGAGCCCGTCGCCGCGAGCGTGAGAGCGGTCCCGAGCTGCGCCGCGGCAGCCGTCCCAGCCCCAGCCCCGAGAATCTGCCCCGCTCCAGCCGCCGCCCGGGCGATGCCCCGGGGCCTGGCTCCCCGCCAGTGGCTGCCGGCGGCAGCAGCCCTGGCTTCCGCAGTCCCGGTATTCCCCAGGGTGCGCCGATCAGTCGCGGCATCCCCGACCGCGGTGCCGTGCGCGATGCCGATTTCTCCCCCCTCGTCGACGTCGACGCCGACGCCGCCCCACGGCCATCCCGGCCCGGTGGCGGAGCTGCGCCTCCACAGCGGGACAACAGTTCCCGTTTCGATGACTGAGCCGGCGCGCTGCGTGGACGGGGGGCATGGTCACAGCCACAGCCATTTTCCAGATCACAGCCACAGCCATTTCCCGCATCACAGCCACAGCCACTATCACGGCCACAGCCACAGCGGTTAGTGCAGCCACCGCCACCGCCGCTACATCTACATCTAGTGTGCCGTCCTGCAACTACACAGTGGAACGGAGGGATCATGCCGGCCCCTGGACGTCGAGCGGGGCAAGGCTTCTCATCCCCATCAGCAGGCCCTGGATCAGGCCCAAACATGCAGGACGGCACACTAGATCTACAGCTACAGATCCTCAAGATCGAGCTGCAGCCGCCTGCGGGCAGGGCCGCTGCCCGGCAGTCACCACCGGTTGTGATCCCGGTTGTGATCCCGCCGCTGGCGCCAGCCGCTGCCACCCTGCCGGCACCGCATCTGCCCCTGCAGACGGTGCGCGGCTGGCAGGGGCGGGCTCGATCGGCCGCTTGTCCCCGCGGCGCTGTTGCCTGTGCGGCCCCCCGCGGCGCCCTGCCGGCCAGGGCTGCCCTGGCTGTCCGTTGAGGCTTCGATCGCCCGCCTGCGGCGGCGGCGGCCGCAGAGAGCCGGGGCGGGCGGCCGGTGGCCTGGCCCTGATCCTGACCCTGGTGATCGCCCTGGCTGGCTGCGATCCAGCGGCGCGCTCCCGCCGCAGCGCCGGCCCGGATCGGATGTTCGATCGCAACCGCCAGGATCCAGTCCTCAGCGATGCGGGTCGCCTGCTGGCCAGCGTGCTGTCCAGCGCTGGCGAGGCGCGCCTGGTGCTGCAGGAACAGCCCTCCGGTCGGCAGCTGTCGATCGGACCGCTGGGCCGCTGGAGCCGGCACCGTTCCCCCGGCCTGAGCCACAACGGTCGCTACCTGGCGGTGCTCGTGCCCCAGGGGGAGAGATCGCTGGCGCTGCTCTGGGATCGGGCCAGCGGCAACCTGCATCGCTTCCCGCTGCCCGCGGGGGAGGAGGCCGAGCGCCTGAGCCTCTCCCCGGATGGCCGCCATCTGGCCCTGGCGATCCGGCGCGATGGCCGGCCGAGCCTGCGCCTGTTCGATCTGGCCGGTCTGTTGGAGGCAGATCTGCCGGCAGGGATGCCCTTGCGTGGCGGTGGTCCCCCCGCGCCGCCGCCATGAACAGGGGCACCGCCGCCGGATCAGCCGCGACTCCGCCGCTGCTGCGGGCGCCAGGCCTGCTGCCGTGCTGCCTGTGGCTGACCCTGCTGCTGGGTTGCCAGGGGCCCGGGGGCCGGCCGCTGCCGGGGCTGGAGCGGCAACTGGATCAGCTGGGTGCCAGCCGTGATCCGGCCCTGGGCGATGGACGCCTGGCGCTGATCAGTGGTCGCGGCGGTCGCGAGCAGGTGCTGTTGATCGATCTCCTGCGCAATCAACCGATCCCCCTGCCCGGTCTCAACCGGCCCGATGCCCAGCCCCTGGCGGTGGCGATCGATCAGCGTGGCGATCGCCTGGCGCTGGTGCGGCAGCGGCAGGGCCGCACCGAGCTGGTGCTCTACCGGCGTGCCTGGGCGAGCATCGAGCTGGTGCCGATGCAACCCGAAGGGGTGCCGCGGCGTGTGGCGCTCGATCCTCAGGGTCAGACCCTGGCCGTGGAGCTGAGCCGCAATGGGCTCTGGCAGGTGGATCTGATCCCACTGCCGCCCTAATGTGCCGTCCTGCAACTACACAGTGGAACGGATGGATCATGCCGGCCCCTGGACGTCGAGCGGGGCAAGGCTTCTCATCCGCTCATCCCCATCGGCAGGTCCTGAATCAGGCCCAAACATGCGGGACGGCACACTGAGAGTTCGCTGAAAAACTCGGACAACGCCTGATCCCGGGCGGCCGCCATGGCACTGGAACCATGCTGTGACTGGGTTCTCGACGCCTGGCCAGAGACTGGATCGGGCCGCGAGCGCATCTGGCGGTAGGCGCCCTCAGGGCCTGCTGCCAAACGCACGCAAGCACGCACGCCTGGGCAGCAGCCCCCCGCGCCCGAGGCGTCAGCCCCCCGCAGGGCTGATTCAAACTCGGCGCATGGGCTGCGCTGAGGCGTAGTGGCAGGGCTGCCTGAAAGTCCGCCACAAGGATTGCGTCCTCTCGGCGGCGATTCAGGCGTCGACAGCGCTCGATCCTGCCACCGCCTGTCGCTGAGCCGCAGTTCCGCGCGGAGATCCCGACCTTGAGGCAGCCCTGAGCGTAGGGGGCAACCCGCTCCTGGCGGCGCCTGGGGTGCTGAGGCTCATGCATGACGCCCGCATCGCGCGCGACCGGACGCAACGCAACCGGCACTGGGAAGCGGCCCTGAGCCGCCCCGTGCAGTCGCTGTCGCGCTGGCCGGCGCGATCCTCAGCGGAGCGGATAGCGCAACCAGCGGCAGTCGATGCCGCCATTGCTCACCGGGATGCGCGCCTCGGCCTTCAATCGCAGCGCAGCGGTGAGGCTGGGATTGCCGCTCAGCAGCCACAGGGTCCAGCCGCTGCAGCGTTCGCGCAGCACCTGCCCCAGATCGGCGTAGAGATCCGCCAGCGGTTCTCCCCGACCGATGCGGGTGCCATAGGGCGGATTGCAGACCAGGACGCCTGGGCCCGGCGGTGGCTGCAGTGCCCGGAAATCCGCCAGCTTCCATTCGATCCGGTCCGCCAGGCCGGCCTGGTGGGCATTGCTGCGGGCCTGGGCCAGTACCGCCGGATCGCACTCCAGACCCAGCAGCGTCGGCAGCGGGCGGCCAGCTGCGGGTTGATCGCGCGCCAGGGAGCGGGCGGCGGCCAGCTCCAGCCGCCAGAGTTCCGGCTCGAAATCAGGCCAGCGCTCGAACCCGAACCGCCGCGCCGCCAGCGGATCCGCTGCGGTTCCGGCCAGCCCCGGTGCCCGGCCCAGGGCCATGGCCGCGGCTTCCAGCAGCAAGGTGCCGGAACCGCAGAGGGGATCCACCAGCGGCTGCCGGCCATCCCAGCCGGTGAGGGCGATCAGGCCGGCGGCCAGGTTTTCCTTCAGCGGGGCCAGGCCCATGGCACTGCGGTAGCCGCGTCGATGCAGACTGGCTCCGGCGCCATCGAGGCTGAGGATGGCGATCGAGCCGGCTGCAGCACCCCGGGCCGCGGGGCTGAGGTGCAGATGCAGGCTCAGATCGGGACTGTCCAGATCGATCCGGGAACGCTCCCCCCAGAGCTGCCGCTGCAGGTCGACCACAGCGTTCTTCACCTGCAGGGCCGTGTAATGACTGTGGTTCAGCAGTGGCAGGCTGCCGCTCACCTCAACGCGGAAGCTGCGATCCGGAGGCAGCCACCGGGCCCAGTCGACGGCGTTGCGCACCCCGACCTCCAGGCTGTGGCGATCGTGGCAGGGGAAGCGGGCCAGCTCCCGCAGGAAGCGGAACGGCAGCCGGGCCTGCAGATGCAGCCGGTAGAGGCCGGCCAGGTCGACGCGGCAGGCCACCGCCCGCCGCAGCGGGCGCACCGCTGCGGCGCCGAGCCGGCGGAGTTCGCTGGCGGCAGGGTCCTCCAGGCCGGGAGGAACCACGGCGATGATCTCCAGATCCAACGGCATCGGCCCCTGTGCTCGCCTGGTGGGAATGCTGCGGTTCTACGCCGGCGTGGTACGGGCCGCTGGCACAGCACAGGTTGCCGCAGCGCGCTGCCGCAGCGCAGGGCGACCCAGGCCCGCCAGGCGGGCGCCGAGAGGCCGGTGAATGCTGGATGAGTTCGCGGAACCACTCCAGCAGCCCCTGATCCGGGGCGCCTGCCCTGGCCCAGGCATCAGGCGGCGACCGGACTGTCGGCAGCCGCTTGCGGCATCGCTCCGGCCGCAAGCCGGATTTTCAGCGCCCACTCAGGGGCGGCGGCGGAACCAGCGCCCGCGGGCGGCGCTGATGGCGGTGGCGCTGGGTCGGAGCGGGACGACAGGGAAGGGCAGCGAACTGATCGCCGCCTCCAGCGCCTCGTAGGCCCGCTGTTTGCGCAGCCAGTCGGCTGGATCACCACCCTGGTCGGGATGCCAGGCGAGGCTGCGGCGGCGCCACTGGCGACGCACCATCGGCCAGGGGGTGCCTACGGGCAGCTCCAGTTCCACCCAGCAGCGACCCTGGAAGGCCCGCAGTTCCTCCGGCAGCAGCCAACGCAGCCGACCGTCGAGATCCACCACCCGCTGCCGTTGCTGCTGGCGGGCCTGGGCCGCAGCCTGCTGCCGCTGCAGGGCCAGCAGCTGTCGCAGGATCCGATCCTGCTCCAGGGCGTGGCGGCTGCGTTCCAGCTGCGAGTCGAACAGGCGCATCGACAACCACAGGGCCCGATCCAGCGCCAGCCACAGCACCACCAGCAGCAGGGCCGTGAACAGCACCGCCAGCAGCAGGGAGATCAGAGCCTGGGCCGTCATTGCGCCTGGGTTGCCGGAATCGCCGGTTGGGGTAGGGGTACGGGTGTACGGTCATGCCCACCCGCCGGCGTCGGGCCGCCGGCCCGCAGGCGATGCCATACTGACGCAGTCGGCCTTAGCGCCGACTAGGTGGTCCACACCGGTGTTTCGGACAGCGGTTCGATTCCGCTCAGCTCCATTCCCCCGCCTGCGGTGACTGCCGCTGCACGTTCCGGGGCTGCAATGGTTTCGACGGGGCATGAGGAGGATGACTGAAGCCTGCTCGGTCAGAGCAAACCCGTAACAGCGAACAACATCGTTCGTTTCTCCCGTCAAGCCGCCCCTGTGGCCGCCTGACACTCTTAAGGGAGATGGGGTGAGGTCAGCCTTATCACCCAAATGACCCTTGGGGCCTGGAAGGGCCCCTTTCACGTTGGTGGAGTGGTTAGCCCCGGGCAGCCCTGACGGCGGTGGAAGAACTACCCCTTGGTTGAGATCTGCGTGGGTCAGCTCTGCGCGGACCGTGGCGGCTGAACCACCCACGGCGGCAGGATCAGGCGCTGTCGACAGCCTGAATCTCTGCGCCAGAGCACCCCTGGCGGCAGGATCCTGGCGGCAGGATTTTCGTATCGGTTCAGGGGGCGGGATGAGCACCAAGACACCAGATACCGCAAGGGGTCTCTGGGTTTTCAATGTGATTTCCCTGCGGCCAAGAAGGGATTCCGGTGGCCCTGAGTGGGCGACAGCCAACTTCCGGCAGCCGTCGGGACACCACAGCTAGCGTCCGGGGCTTGGTGAAACGTTATATCCACCCCCTGAACGGGCGCGGATTTTCAGGTGGCCCAGGCGGCAACGAAGCCTGCTGGGAGCATCCTGCATCGCGATATCGCACCGACAGCTTCCGAGGCACGGCTGATTCAGACGCAGCGCGAGGGCTGCGGCCGAACTACAGAGGTAAACCCGCTGCTTGCAGCGCCTGGGATGCTGAAGCCCACGCCTGGTATCCGTGTCGCGCACCACTGGCGAAACCGACGCATTGAAGCGGTCCTGGGTTCCGATCGCTCCGATCGGCTGGCGTGTCAGCGGCAGCGCTCCAGCGCCCGGCCCAGTCGCTTCACCAGGCTGCGCAGGTGGCGTGGACGGATCACCAGCGGCGGCACGATCCGCACCACGCGGCTGCCGGCGGGCACCAGCAGCAGCCGCTCCTGCAGGGCTGCCTGCACCACCTGGGGCGCCGTCGGACCCTCGGCGGCCAGCAGCACACCGCGCAACAGCCCCCAGCCACGCACCGCCTCGATCCGCCCGGGATGCTGCAGGGCCAGTTCGGCCAGCAGTTCGGCCAGCAGCTCACCCATGCGTGTCACATGCTCCAGCAGACGGCGGCGTTCGATCTCCTCGATCACGGTGAGGCCAGCCCGGCAGGCGAAGGGGTTGCCGCCGAAGGTGCTGGCGTGTTCGCCGGGGCGCAGATGATCGACGCTGTCTTTCACGGCCAGGGCGCCGATGGGGATGCCGCCGCCGAGGCCCTTGGCCAGGGTGAAGGCATCGGGTTCGACGCCGAGCTGCTCATAGCCCCACCAGCGGCCACTGCGGCCGACACCGATCTGCACCTCATCGAAGATCAGCAGGATGCGGTGTTGATCGCAGAGCTGGCGCAGGCGGCGGAAGAAGGCCGGATCGCCGGGGATCACGCCCCCTTCACCCTGCAGCGGTTCCAGCAGCACCGCCGCCACCCGTGGCCCCTCGGCCTCGCATTGGGCGAGCAGCGCCTCGAAGGCGCTGATGTCGTTGTAGGGAAAGTAGCGGAAGCCCTGCACCATCGGCTCGAAGCCCTGGTGGTACCGCGGCTGGCCGGTGGCGGTGACGGCGGCCAGGGTGCGGCCGTGGAAGCTGGATTCGGCGGTGAGGATCAGGGGATGCTCGATGCCTCGCTGCGTGTGGCCATGCTTGCGGGCGAGCTTGATCGCGGCCTCATTGGCCTCGGCGCCGGAGTTGCAGAAAAACACCCGATCGGCGCAGCTGCGCTGGGTGATCGCGGCGGCGAGCTGCTCCTGCTCCGGGATCCGGTAGAGGTTGGAGACATGCTGCAGCCTGTGCAGCTGACGGCAGAGGCGACGACGCAGCACCGCATCGCTGTGGCCCAGGGTGCAGACGGCGATCCCGGCCACGGCATCGAGGTAGCGGTGGCCGTCGGAGGCGGTCAGCCATACGCCTTTGCCCCTGATCAGCTCCAGGGGGAAGCGGCCGTAGGTGTCCATCACCGCCGAGCGGACCGGTGGCGCCGCCGGCGCGGGGATCGAGGGGATGGGAGCGGTGGGACTCGAACCCACATGCCCGAAGGCGCTCGATTTTGAGTCGAGTCCGTCTACCAATTCCGGCACGCTCCCTCTGGCCTGACTTTAGGGGGTGCCGGGCGCCGGTTCCGCAGGCTGTTCAGCCTCCCCGGACCGGATCGTCGTAGCGGCGGCTGATGCGGGCGCCGACGGCCTTGAGCTTGCCCTCGAGATCGGCGTAGCCGCGATCGAGGAACTCCAGGCCTCGCACCGTGGTCAGCCCCTCGGCCGCCAGGCCCGCCAGCACCATCGCCGCGGAGGCGCGCAGATCGGTGCCGTGCACGGGGGCGCCGCTGAGCCGCGGCAACCCCTCCAGCACGGCGGTGTTGCCCTGCAGGCGGATCGAGGCCCCCATGCGCTGCAGCTCGGCCACATGCTGCAGGCGGTTCTCGAAGATGGTCTCCACCACCATGCTGTTGCCCTCGGCCGTGGCCAGCAGGCTCATGAAGGGAGCCTGCAGGTCGGTGGGGAAGCCGGGGAAGGGCTGGGTGCGCAGATCGACACCGCGGATGCTGTCCGCCTCGATCAGCAGCCCATCGCCATCGACGCGGATCCGGCAGCCGGCCTCTTCGAGCTTGGTGATCACGGCGCCGAGATGCTCGGGGATCACCGGGGCCACCCGCAGGCGCGAGCGGGTGATGGCGGCGGCGAGCAGGAAGGTGCCGGCCTCGATGCGATCGGGGATCACGGCGAAGTCGGCGCCGTGGAGCTGATCGACGCCCTCGATCGTGATCGTGGGGGTGCCCACACCGCTGATGCGGGCCCCCATGGCGATCAGCAGATGGGCCAGATCGGTGACCTCCGGCTCCAGGGCGGCGTTGTCGATCGTGGTGCGCCCCTGGGCCAGGGTGGCGGCCATCATCAGGGTTTCGGTGGCGCCGACGCTGGGGCAATCGAGGTGGATGTGGCCGCCTTGCAGGCGACCGCCGCTGCCGGGCACCACCGCCGTGACCAGGCCATGCTCGATCGTCACCTGGGCGCCGAGGATCTTGAGACCCTTCACGTGTTCGACCACGGGCCGGGTGCCGATCTGACAACCACCGGGCAGGGGGATCTGGGCCCAGCCGGTGCGGGCCAGCAGCGGACCGATGCAGAAGAAGCTGGCCCGCAGGCTGTTGACCAGTTCATAGGGCGGGGCCTGGGGCAGGATCCGCTGGCCGTCGAGCTCGACCAATTCCCCCTGGCGCTGCACCCGCACGCCCAGGGCGGCGAGGATCTCGCCCATGGCGGTGATGTCGGTGAGCGGCGGCACATTGCCCAACCGCAGGATTTCGGGGGTGAGCAGGCTGGCTGCCATCAGCACCAGGGCCGAGTTCTTGGCGCCGCTGACGCGGATTTCACCGCAGAGGCGCCGGCCGCCCTCGATTTCGAGCCGGGGCTGGCCGCGGTGCAGGCCAGCGGGCGTGGAGGCGGAGGCGAGGGGCATCGGGTTGGCGGCGTCCGGGCTCGATTCCGCCAGGGGGGCCATGGCCAGGGGGTCTTCCAGGGCGGTGGGGCTGGGGACGGCTGCGCTGGTCATGGAACGTCTGTCCCCCACGTGGCTCGGGCGGGAGAATCTTGACAATGAATCCGGTCATCGTCTAGGCGTCCGCCACCTGAACTGGCTCCGACTCGTTGCGGCGCAGCGAGCCGGGCGGGTCGGCGATGGTTTAAGGTTGTGTGGTCGCACGGAACGCCGTCGCGACTCCCACCCCTCTCCAGGCCCGGGCCCATCAGCTCCGGTGCCGTTCAGAGTGGTGAACGCCCGCGGATGTGGCGGAATTGGTAGACGCGCTAGTTTCAGGTACTAGTGGCAGCAATGTCGTGGGAGTTCAAGTCTCCCCATCCGCATCATTTTATAACTCTTAATCTGCCTCCGACTGCCTAAGAGTTTGCTAAAAAACTCGGACACCGCCTGATCCCTTGCACCCACCATGGCACTTGAACCAGGCTGTGCCTGGGTTCTCGTCGCCTGCCCAG
>Ga0172376_10003839_pt1 | contig 17504 bp, 13 predicted proteins | sample Lak35m_FD_121114 | JGI IMG/M metagenome (GOLD analysis project Ga0172376, IMG submission 121114) | Freshwater microbial communities from Kabuno Bay, South-Kivu, Congo - kab_092012_35m | ecosystem: Environmental > Aquatic > Freshwater > Lake | place: Democratic Republic of the Congo: South-Kivu... | reverse complement strand
TATTACTACACGACCTACTACTACGCGTCGTATTACCATCGTCCGCTGAGTCCGGACGAAAACGCCTATCCGGAGCGCCGGGGTGTCAGCGGTGCCGGTGGCGCGGACCAACCGGTCTCCAGCGCCAAGACCCCACCCGATTCGAACTGAATCCTGCCCCAGTCGGACCTTGGGCGCGGGAATCGTGGGCCCAACGCGCAAGGCGACCGGAATCGGCTTTCAGGACGGGGCTGTGTTTCGCATCCTTGGACCATGAGATTCAGCAATCCACTCCTCCGAGCCGCGTTGGCGGCGTTCGTTTCGTTGGTCCTCGCCGCAACCCAGTCCAGCCTTGCGGCGGGACTTTCGGACCAGGTTGCCATCCAGACCTGGACCCTGCGGAACCTGACCTTTGACCAGGTGGTCGAGTTTGCCCAACGCCATGGGATCAAGGACCTGCAACTGATCCCAAACCACCTCGACTACAAGAAGGAAACCCAGGAGCAGATCGCCGCCAAGAAGGCCCGTCTCGAAGCCGCCGGCCTCCGTGCCTATACCTATGGCGTGGCAGGCACCTCCATGGACAAGAACGAGAACCGCAAGCTGTTCGAGTTCGCCAAGTTCATGGGAATGAAGCTCATCGTCGTCGAACCCGGCGACTTCCGCATCTGGGACAACCTCGAGGAGCTCGCCAAGGAATTCGACATCAAGGTCGCCGTCCACAACCACGGCATCAAATCCCTCTACGGCAACCCCGCCATCGTCCGTCAGGTCATCCTCCACCGCGATGCCCGCCTCGGCGTCTGCATGGATGTCGGCTGGATCACCAGCGCCAACTTCGACGCCGCCCAGGTCTTCAATGACTACAAGGGCCGCGTCTTCGACATCCATCTCAAGGACAAGAAGGTCCAGAAGACTGCCAAGGGCGATGACGTCGCCAACGACACCCACGTCGGCGAAGGCGACGCGAACTACAAGGGCCTGTTCGAGGCACTCCGCAAGGCCGGCTATTCCGGCCGGCTCGCCATCGAGACCGACAGCCAGGATTTCGCACGGAAGCCCGACGATTTCGTCCGCAAGGCCAAGGAGTTCGTGACTGCCAATGACGCCAATGAATCCCGATAACTCCGGTTCAAGCCCAACCGGTTCATCTCGGGATCGCAGCGCCCTCTGGGTCTTTCCCGTCTGCGCGCAGTGCGGCGAGCGCGACGGGGAATCCCTCCTCGCCATCCCCCAACCCGATGCGCCGGGCGGCGTGGCGCACGTCTGGAAGTGTTCCAAATGCGGTCTCCGCCGCCTGTCACCCCGACCGGGGCCGGAGATCATCGGCTACTATTACGCGAGGGAAACCGGCTACAACGCCTTCGACGGCCGTCGGCGCAGTCCTCGCGTCCAGGCTGTCTGGGATTTCCTGCGCGACACCTTCTCGGCACCGGCCAACGCCTCGCTCCCGACCCGTCTTGCCGCTCCCATCGGCCGCCTCATCGCCCAATGGGCCTTCGACATCAATGTGTTTATCGGTGGACGAACGGGATTGCGTGTCCTGGAAGTGGGCTCGGGGTATGGTGATCTGCTGATCTATCTCCGTTCCCGGGGCTGTCAGGTGCTCGGCACGGATCTGAGTCCCGCCGCCGCTTCCAAGGCCCGCGAGATCGGCGTGGACGTCCGTGTCGGGGAACTGGCCGAACTGCGCCTGCCCGCCGAATCGGTGGACGCCGGCGTCATGTGCCACAGTCTGGAACACGTACCCGATCCCAATACCGAACTGCGCGAACTCCACCGCCTGCTGGTTCCGGGAGGACTCCTGCACATCGCCGTTCCCAACGGTGAAGCCACGCGCCTTCTCACGGATGGCGTCCAATGGACCCATCTCTCCCATCCGTATCACTTCTGGTATTTTGGGCCGGGAGACCTGGTGAAACTGGTCCGGAAACACGGATTCGAACCGGAGGGACCACCCATCACGACCACGCGCCACCATGCCCTGAACCAGTGGCTCCAGGAGTTCCGGACCCAGGGGCCAATCACGGCAACCCACCGATTCTTCCGGTTCCTCACCACTTCGTTGAACAACCGCGACGGCGGCGATGTGCTGCGGCTCGTTTGTCGCAGGAAGTAGCGGCTCCGTTGCCCCGTTCGCAGGTTTTCCTAGCGACTGGGCAGCGGCACGACGGAGAGCAGTCCAACCGAATCCATCGCACCCAACAGCTTCTGGGTGACCACCGGCCAGGAATAGGCGGCGTCGTGAGCCTCCCTGCCACGCCGGGCCATCTCGGTCCGTACCGTGTTGTCCCGCAACAGGTGCAGCACGGACTCCGTGAAGGCGAGGGCATCATCGGCAGGCGACAACGACAGGAAGTCCGCCTTGCGCAATGTGGACCCCGTGTTGTGACCGGTGGTACTGGCCACAGCCACGCCGTGACCCAGGGCCGCCATCAAGGTCGTTCGCCGTTCGGAAGCCCCATCCGAGAACGGAAGGGCCACCAGGTCCGCCGCCTGCAGGCACCGCGACACCTCTTCCGGCTTCAGGAAACCCATGATGCGCGTCAGTGACCGGAGCGACCCCGGCAGGTTGATCGAGGGATTCCCGCCCACGATGCACAACACCACCGGACCCAGTTGGGCACAGGCCGTTTCCCACGCATCCACCACCCACATCAACTGCTTTGGCCCACTCACGGATCCCCACCACAACATCACCTTCGCGTCCGGCGACAATCCCTGCGCCTGCCGCCATTCCACCCGGTGATTGGGTCCAACCGGAACCCGCTCGATGCTCGACGGCGAGGGCAGCGTCAGGAGTTTGCGGGCGATCGACGGTTCACTGCGCAGCCATTGCTCGGCCCACGCCTCCGTCGAGATCGGAATCAGGTCCGCCAAACCCATGATCGCACGCCATTGCCGGCGGTGATTCCAGGCGTACCACCATTGGTTCGGCCAACGTCCCCACGGGGCCGCGATCTCGTGCGCGATCATCACCTGCTTAAGCCCCTCCCGCTTCAACCGCTTCCAGAGGGCAATCAACGGACGGTTCACACCGCCCCGGCCGTACATGTGCGGTACATACTGCCACAGAAGCAAGGCATCCGAAGGCGTCGCCGCCATTTCCAACTCCAATTCCGCGACGTCCTCCCAGTCATGCACCGAGGCCCGGATCGGAAAGGGAGCGTTCGTGTAAACATCCCTCGACGAAAGCACAGCCACCGGGCGGGTCTCGGACAGATGCTTGGCCATCAACCACGTGTGGTCTGCGAGCCCACCACGCATCGGCGGTAGCAGGGGCGACAGGATCACAATCGGTCTTTGCACACGGCGATTCTCCGGGATCGCATTTCGACTGGCAATGCTGCTCACCGATTCCTGCGCCTTGCCGAGCACACCGGATCCATCAACCCTCCCCCCATGGTTCCGAAGTCCATGCGGGCGGTTGTCTACCGCGGCATCAACGACCTTCGTCTGGAAACGGTCGATGTCCCCCGCATCCGGACGGATGAGATCCTTGTCCGTGTGGCCACCTGCGGTGTGTGCCCCACGGACATCAAGAAGATCCAGCAGGGCACCGTTCCGGCTCCCCGCATCTTCGGGCACGAAACGAGTGGAACCATCGTGCGGGTCGGTGCCACGGCCCGGGGTTTCCGGGTCGGCGACCGCGTGGCCCTCCACCATCACGTCCCCTGCATGCATTGCCACTTCTGTCGGCACCGCGCTTTTGCCCAGTGCGAAACCTACAAGCGCACCGGGATCACGGCCGGATTCGAACCCGCCGGCGGAGGCTATGCCGAATACGTCCGGGTCCTGCCCTTCTGCCTCCCCGGCATCGTGCGGATCCCAAGGGCCAACACCTTCCTGGAAGGCGCCCTCCTCGAACCCGTCAACACCATCCTCAAGGCCATCCGCCAACTCCCGCTCCTCCCCAAGGACATCGTCCTTGTCGCCGGCCAGGGTCCCATCGGCCTCCTCTTCACCCGACTCCTCGCGCTTCAGGGCATACGCGTCATTGCCACCGATCTCCTCTCCGACCGTCTGAAGCTCGCCCGCCAATGGGGCGCGTGGAAGACCCTTGATGCCACCCGTCCCGATCTCGTCGACGAACTCCGCCGACTCTCCCTCAAACGTGGCGTCGATGCCGCCATCATCGCAGTCCCCTCCGATGCCGCCGTCCATCAGGCCCAGTCCGGGCTCCGCGGGGGGGGGACGACACTCCTCTTCGCCCATACGGTCCGTGGCAAGACGGCCCCCATCGACCTCGGTGTCGTCTGCGTCGACGAGAAGACCCTCACGGGAAGTTATTCCTCGGACTTCACCCTCCAACGCGAGGTCGCCCGACTGGTCTTCCAACGGAAACTCGATGTCCGCCCGCTCGTCACCCACCGCTTCCCGCTCGCCGAAACCCCCGCCGCCATCGCCCTCGCTTCCAAGCAAACCCCCGACTCCCTGAAGATCCTGGTCGAGCAAGGTCCCACCGTGCCCGCGCGGAACGGGGAGGAGACATCCTCGTCGCTCTGAGTGTCACGTTGCGCCGCTGCCATTGTCCCGCCGCCGAAGACGAGGCAGCGCAGACGGTACTCCCCGGGTGGCACGCCCTGCACCTCGAAGGTCCCATCGGCCGCGACCCGCAACGGATACTCCCGCTCGGCACACGTGACGCCGAAGGCCTCCGCCGATTCGGACCACTCCGCCACCCACAACCGCTGTCCGTCCGCTGTCAAACCCGACGGCGGCGCGGGTCTCGGAACAATCGCCCGAAGGCTGGCGTTGTTGACGGACGGCCGCCAGTCCGCCAGCGCTTCCGCCACCGGGGACAAGAAGCGTCCCGTCACCGTCACCGCACCTTGGATCGCACGCCCGAAGTCGATCCCGTCCACCTGTCCCCCCGGTTCCACCTCCACACATTCCACGATCGGCAGGAGATCACTCACCGCTCCCACATACCCTGTACCCGATTCCACCGGATAGCCCCGGATCAACCAGCGCCCCGGCGGAACCCCATCGAATACGAAGCCTCCTTCGGCATCGGTGCGCGCTGAAAACACTTCCTGCGACAGGGAGCAGACGCCGGGATAATGCACCGGTTGGACGAGGCTCATCGGTCGTGCGGCCATGGGAATTCCATCCTCTCGCAACCAGCGCCCCGCGATACGGCCGAGCGGTTGCAGCACCAGGTCCCGATCCGTCCCCGCACCCACGCGAACCCGGGCGAATCCCGACGCGTGCGCCACCACCACCCACACACCATCGGGCTGCGGCTTCAGTTCGAAGCGGCCTTCCGCATCGGTGCGCCGCAGGAATCGGGGCTCGCTCGACGTCAGCCCGCCCTGCAGGACCTCGATGAAGTTGGACATCGTCGTCACTGCCACGGCCGCATCCCGCACGGGACGCCCGCCCGCATCCACCACCCGACCTCGGATCCGGTCCGCGTCCCGCAGCGGTTTCATCCGGCATTCGACCCGCGCATTGCCGTCCGGACGGGGAGGCCCCGGATCCGCGATCACCGGCACGTAGCCGTCGGCCTCGATCTGGAACAAGGGACCCAACAGTTCCTCCAGTTCCATCCGCAGTTCCTCGTTCTGCCCGACCCGCGACAGACTGACGTCAAACTCATGCGGCACCGTGCTCAGGTCTGAATCCCCACCCTTTCGCGCTCCCGGGATCACCTTGAAGGCCGGGATCCGAAGTCCTGTTTCGGCATCCGTCACCAGGAATTCCACCATTGGCGATGGGTCCATCACGATGACGGATTCCTCCTCCGACACGACCAACCGCACCTCGCGCTTCGTCTGGAATCCCGGTGCGGAAACATGGAACCGGAACCCACCCGAGGGCGGCGCCGAATCCCATTCCACACGGCCGGCCGCATCCGACGACCAGGACCAGTTCACTTCCGGATCCAATCCCGCTTCGCTGAGATGGAAATGGGCCCCTGCGATCGGATTTCCGTCGGCTGACTCCACCCGCGCCCGGATGTGCCCGCCCTTCTGCATCACGATGCGCTGCGGGGTTTGATCCGGTTCCATGCGCACGGATTGAAAGGCGTAACCGCGCGCCCAGAGACTGACCTTGAACAGCTCTGGTCTGATCGGCCGCAACAGGAACGAACCGTCCGCACCCGTCACGCCGTTGGTGAGGTAATCCTGGTTCGACACGTGAACCCCCGTCAGCGGTCGTCCCTCGGTATCCACCACCACCCCGGCCAGGGAATGGCCCACGTCCATGCGGTTCGTCAGCCGGTGCTGGCCGAGGAGCGACCAAAGCTGCCGGTCCGACGGGATCACCGGGCGCACAGGGATCTCCGCAGGGGCATGATCCGGATGGAACAGCTCGATCCGGAACTGCCTGATGTCGGGCGGAATCGACGCGAAGATCCATCGCCCCGTGGCATCCGTGCTCCCTGCCGAGACCGAACGGACATAACCCGGTCGCTCCACCGAGAGCTCCGGATCGTCCCAGTTGGAATCCGAGTTGTTGTAGGCGATGGTGACTTCCGTGTTCGCCAGCGGCGCGCCGTTCGTGCCGAGCACCACGCCACCGATCGCGACACCCGGTTGGAGCCGGAGCGTGTAGTTCGCAGGACGCGGCGTTCCCCACTGGGTGATCCACTTGAACGAACGCGTGCCCAGCCACGCCACCACACCGGTGACACACACCGCCACCGCTCCCCATTGCATCCAGCGCGCCTTCTGCTCCGCCGCCACCACCAACTGCACCACGGGATTCGCCAATGCCCAAGGCCACGCCCACCTCGCGATGGTTCCGTCCCTCGGTGAACCGCAGGAGCAGCGCGTCGCGATCCGCGGCACCCAACTGGGCAAGCGCCTCATCCAGGGCCGCACTGGCGCGATCCCACGAAGGATCCGGCGACGGGGTGGAGGTCGGGTTCGGGTCCATGGCGGCAGCGAGGAGTTCGCGATGGCGACGTCGGGTTTCGGAGCGGAGCGTGTGACGGACGACAAGTCGGGTGGTGTTGAAGAGCCATCCGGGAAGGACGGTGGAAGAGGGAAGGGACGGAGCCTTGCGGGCCAGCAACAGGAAGACCGCCTGGGCCACATCCTCGGCCAGATGCGGGTCCGGCAACTGGCGTCGGGCCGACGCCAGCACCAACGGGAGATGTCGCCTCACCAGCTGGGTGAACGCCTCCTGCGCGCCCCCCTGCCAGTCCCGGATCAGATTCCAATCGTCAGGTTCCATGGTGTGTACACAGGGGAATGCCCGCCGCCGGGATCATTCCGGACACGCCCTTCACACTCTTCCAAGCCTCCTGACGTCGTCTTCTACCCCCATTCGTAGCAGCCGAGGTCACGAGGCTGGTCCCAAGCCAAGTTTCCAGTGGCCAGTCTCCAGTACCATGCTTCCCGTCATTTCTTTGCAGGCTCGGAAGGCAGTACCCGACCGGTGCCGTCCGGCTTGAGCTCCACGTTCAGCCGACCGTCGGTCATCGGCGGATTCGTCGCGACGTTCCGTCGGATCCCCTGCTGCAAGAGCATCGCGCCCTTCTGGTCGAAGTTGATGACTCCCTTCCGGATGATTTCCATGCGGCGCGCGACGTAGGCTTCCTCGCGCAACTTCCGGATCTGGGCGTTCACTTCCGACAGGTCCGCGAAACGCTTCTCCAGGTCCGCCTTCTCCGCGAGCATCCGGCGCAGTTCCTTCTTCAGGACCTCGCGATCGCCCTCGCTGGATGCCAGCCGCCGTTCGGTGTCGGCAATCTGGGTCCGCAATCCCTGGATCTTGAGGCTCATCTCGTCCAGGCGCGCCGTCAGCTCGTCCTTCTCGCCCTTCAACCCGACGATCCGCTTCTCGCGTTCCTCGAGTTCCAGCCGGGCCTTCTCCGCGGCCGCCTTGGCCTCCTCCTCCGTCTTGGCCAACTCCGCGGCGATGAAGTCCAGCTTGTTCGAGTACAGCCCCACCTCCTCGACACGCCGCACGAGGTTCGTCTCCAGCGACGCGTTCACCTTCACCTGCTCGTTCAGCCGTGTCTCCGAACGTAACAATTCCCCCTTCAATTGGTCAGTCGCAGCGGCCGCCGCCGCCCTCTCCTTGGAGGCCTTGTCGAGGACCACGTAAAGTCCGGCCCCCAGCCCAAGGCTGAGGACCACAAAAAGGATGGCCACGATCCGCGCGCTCATAACCCGCTCATCCTCGCTCGCCCGATGGCATATGCAATAGCCGCGCAAGATGAGTGCGATCCTGTAAGCCGGGTGCCTTCACCCGGCTCGGAAGACTCAAACTTCAAACTTCCCCTTCCCCGCCATTGCCTAAGGACCGAATCCCGTCCATGCATTGCGCGGCATGTTTGGACGCATCTTTGCCTGCTCCTTGATCCTCGCCTCCGCCCTTCACCTCGGCGCGGACACCCCGTCCGCGTCCACCCTGCCCCCGCTCAACGAACTGCGCGACCTCCTCCGCAAGCACGTCCGGGACCTTTCCGAAGCCGAACTCGACGCAGCTGCCACCCAGGCACTCCTCCAGCGCGTCCAGGGTCGCATCCTCGAGCCCAACGAAACCGTGAACGAGGAAAGCGACGCGGCCGCCATCGCCGACAAACGGGTCTTCGATCCCGGCTGCCTCTACGTCCGCATCGGACAGGTCAGCCTCGGCCTCGGTCCCCAATTGGCCGCAGTGCTCCGCGACACCAATCTTGTCAGCAGCTCCCGAGGCCTGATCCTCGACCTCCGGTTCGCGGGTGGGACCGATTATGCCGGTGCCGCCAACGCCGCGAACCTGCTCGTTTCTCCCGAAACCCCGATCCTGGACTGGGGCGAAGGCATCGTCCGGGGTTCCCCCAAGGAATCCACCTTCGACCTGCCCGTCACCGTCCTCGTCAACCACGCGACCCACGGTGCCGCCGAGGCCTTCGCCGCCGCCCTCCGTTCCGCCAACGTCGGACTCGTCATCGGCAACCGAACCGCTGGCAAGGCCGCCGTCTACCAGGAACTCCCCCTCGCCAATGGCCGCCGCCTCCGTCTGGCCACCGCGCGCGTCCGCGCCGGAGAGAATCAGATCCTCGGCCCCGAAGGGGTCCAACCGGACATCGCCGTCCGCGTCGGACCCGAGCAGGAGCGTGCCTATCTCTCGGATCCCTACACCGCCATCACGAGCAGTTCGAACGACCCTTCCACCACCAATCAGGTCGTGGGCACGATCCAGATCCGTCGGCGGGTGACCGAAGCCGACCTCGTCCGCCAGCGTCGTGCGGTCAATGAAGGGGTCGCCATCTCGAACGTCCCGCCCGCGACGACTGCCGAAGCGCCCAAGGTCATCCGCGATCCGGTGCTTGGGCGTGCGCTGGATCTCATCAAGGGACTCGCGGTGCTCCAGCCGGCCAAGCCTTGAAGGCGGGGGGGAGTTCCAAGTTTTCAGTTTCAAGTTTGAAGCCGGAATCGATGGCCCGGCTTCACCCCCACCGCCTCCTGACGATCGAAGAGGGTAGCTGACGAGGTCACGAGGCAGTGGGAGGAAAGTTCCCAATGGAAGGCCGGGTGCCCTCACCCGGCGCTGTTGAAGGAGCCGCCGCGTGAGGGCACGCGGCCTTCAAACCTGAAACTGAAATCTTCCAACTCACCCCGCGCTTGCATCCCATGAATGTCTCCCATCCATCCCACCCCAGGTACCTCCCGGCGCGGAAACCGAACCTCGACAAATTCTTCCGCTTGGTGAATCTCACAGGGTCTTAAACCTCAGCCTTGGAGAGCGTATGAAGAATCGCACAATCCTGTTCCTGACCGGCCTCGCGGCCCTCGGCACCCTCGCACGCGCCGACGTGCTCCTGACCGAATCGTTTTCCTACGAGAACGGCAACCTGATCACCCTCTCGGGTGGCACCTGGCGCAACCACAGCGGAACGACCCCCCTCGAGGTGATCGATGGCCAGGCCGTCATCAATCAGGCGGACACCACCGGCGGTCGGGAAGACCTGAATCGCCTGTTGTCCACCACGTTCGATGTCACGGCGGACAACACCTCGGCGATCTACGCCTCCTTCACGGTCTCCTTCAGCGCTCCGCCCATTGGCCTTGGTTCCTACTTCTTCCACCTGAAGTCGAGTGTGGCCAATCAGTTCTACGCCCGCGTCGGTGCCACCGTCGACGGCGCGGCTGCCGGATCCTTCCGGATCAGCGTCGCCAACGAGTCTTGGAGCAGCGCCGGCACGGTCGAGTACCCGATGGATCTCGCCCTCAACACCACCTACATGGTCGGCATCAAGTACGATCTCGCCACCGACCAGACCACCCTGTGGTTGAATCCGACGTCCGAGGCCAGTGCGAGCATCACGGCCACGGATGTCGCCGCTTACGCCGCTGGTGAACTCATCGAGTCCGCGGCGCTGCGTCAGGGCACCACCGGCTCGACCGCGCCTGGCACGCTGACGATCGACAACATCGTCGTCGCCACCACCTTCGCCGAGGGTGTGGCCGTCGTTCCCGAGCCGTCCACTTGGGCGTTGCTGGGCCTGGGCACCGCCAGCCTCGTCTGGGCCGCCCGCCGCCGGAAGTAATCCTTTCGAATCTCCGACCAAGCCCGCCCAGCGTCATCGCTGCGCGTGCTTTTCATGGAACCCACTCGTTGAAGGCCGGGTGCCCTCACCCGGCGATGAGGGCGAAGTTTGAAGTTTCATGATTCAAGCTTGAAGCCATCCACAAACCGGATGGACTCACGAAGCTGTGGTGGATGGCTCCCTCCACAGCCTCCGCACGTCGTCTGCTACCCCCCTCGCGTAGCAGAACCTCCCTCACGTAGCAGACGAGGTCACGAGGCTGTGGTGGATGGCTCCCTCCACAGCCTCCTCAGGTCGTCTGCTACCTCCCTCGCGTAGCAGAACCTCCCTCACGTAGCAGACGAGGTCACGAGGCTGTGGTGGATGGATTCTTCCACAGCCTCCTCAGGTCGTCTGCTATGAGAACCGGGAACTGGCGACTGGCAACTCCCCCGCAGGCCCCGCGGCCTTTTGCTTTTCCCCGGTCCCGGATTCCCGGACCTTCGTGCCGTGTTTCGTCCGTGCATCGATCTCCGTGGTGGCCGCGTCGTCCAGATCGTCGGAGGCTCCCTGAGCGACTCTGGCGCCGGGGTCCGCACCAATTTTGAATCGGAACTTCCCCCGGCCTGGTTCGCTGCTCGTTATCGCGAGGACCACCTCACCGGTGGCCATGTGATCGCCCTCGGCCCGGGCAACGATCAGGCCGCCCGCGAAGCCCTCGCCGCATGGCCTGGCGGACTCCAGTACGGCGGCGGCGTCAACGGGGACAACGCCCGCGACTGGCTGGATGCCGGCGCATCGCATGTCGTCGTCACTTCCTGGGCCTTTCGCGATGGATGCGTCGACTGGTCCCGGATCGATCAACTCACCCGATCCATCGGCCGCGAACGCCTCGTCCTCGACCTGAGCTGCCGGATACGGGACAACGCCTACTGGGTCGTCACCGACCGCTGGCAGAAGTTCACCGACGTCCGGCTTGGCCCCGAGACCTTCGCGCGCCTGGCAAATGCCTGTGACGAATTCCTCGTGCACGCCGTCGATGTCGAGGGCCTCTGCCGGGGCATCGACACGGAACTCGTGGCGCGCATCGCCGAGTGGTCGCCCATCCCGGCAACCTACGCCGGAGGCGCGAAATCCATCGAGGACCTGGCCACCGTCGAACGGATCAGCGGCGGCCGCGTCCACCTCACCATCGGCTCGGCCCTCGACCTCTTCGGTGGCACCGGCGTGAAGTACGCGGATTGCGTGGCCTTCAACCGGCGTTCCCAGACCTAGGGCTTACTTCTTCGCCAGCCGCGCCTTGGTCTCGGCGAGGAGGGACTCGACGTCCGGACGCACATCCGCCCGCGTCGCCGAATCCATCCGATCGATGAACAGGATGCCGTTCAGGTGATCGATCTCATGCTGCACGGCACGGGCGAGCAGACCACCCGCCTTGAACCGGTATTCCTCCCCGCGTTCGTTCCACGCCGTGACCTCGACCTCGCCCTGCCGTTCCACGTCGCCGTAGATCTCCGGGAAGCTGAGGCAACCCTCGGGTCCACGGACGCGGGCACCCACGGGCGTCACCGTCGGGTTGATGAGCACGAGGGGCATGAAGGCATCCACGCTCGCGGGATGGCCGTCGATCCAGAGTTGGGATGGACGGTCCGTGACGCCCCGGACATCGATGACGGCCAGTTGCAATGCCCGCCCCACCTGCTGGGCGGCAAGCCCCACACCATGGGCATGGCGCATGGTCTCGAACATGTCGGAGACGAACTGGCGGGTCTCGTCGGTGACCTGAGGGATCCGGGCACCCTTCTGGCGCAGGGCCGGGTGACCGTATTTGACGACGGGCAGGACCATGGGAGTGACGCGAGTTTTCGGGAGGACGTGTTCGAGGGGTTACTCCACAGGCCAGCGGCGCATCAACTGGCTGAGATCCGAAACCCGCGGGCTCTCTGCCGTGCGGACGTAATGTCCGCTGGTCGTCGCTCCGCAGAGCACGGAGTCGGCATTCGAGAGTCCCAACAGCTTGCCGAGGCAGAAGCCGCTGTTGAAATGGTCCCCGGCACCCGTCGTGATCCTCGGCTTGCGGCAGACCGGACCTTCCACCACGTCCGCCTGCCCGTTCGAGACCGCCAGCGCATACGCCACCGGATGGATGACGAGCGTGTCGACCGCGACGCGCTTCTGGATCTCGATGCCCAACTGCGCCAACCCCTGCCAGTCGCGATGCGAGGCATCGAGCCCCAGCACACGGGCGATCTCGTAGGCCTCCTTCTCGTTGAGCCCCAGGATGACGTCGAAGCGCGACTGGAACCGCACGATCAGTTCCAGGGCGCGCTGGATGTCCGACGGCGTGCGCTTCTCGGGATCCGCCAGGTCGAAGAAGATCTTGCGGCGCTCGCCGAGCAGGCCCGGGAGCAAGTCGGACTGGATCGCCGCCCAGATGTCCGACATGTACGGCAGCATGGTCCAGTTCACGAACCCAACGAGGTCGGCCGACGCGAACTTCAGCGCGAAGCGGTCCTTGCCGTACCGGTTGCAGATGTTCCCCCAGTTGACTTCCTTCAGCGTGTAATGCTTCCCGACCATGATCTTGCCGTCCTCGAATTCGAGGGCGTCCGTCAGACCGGGTCCGCAGATCGACGCCACCTCCGCACGGCGGCTGAATCCCTCGAACACCGGATGCAGCGCGGGATAACCCAGCGCACCGAGGTAACTCACCCGCAATCCGAGGCTCGCCAAGGCGTTCGCCATGATCGGGCCATTCCCGCCCAGCTTCGTCAGGACGTTCACCAACTCCACGTTCGTGGAATGCCCCGCGGCCGCGGAAAGCCGCGCGCCGTACGCCGCGATCGTCGGCACCCGGTCAAACCGCTCCGCGTCATACCGCTTGTCGACGACGTGGAGGATCTCATCAACGAAACCGTCGAGCCCGACGAAGGCGCTGAGGGAAGGGACCTTGGCGGCGACTGCATCGAGGCGGTCGGCGACACCATTGCGGAATTCCTGCGAGTTGAGCATGCGGAGAAGGGAGGGTTTCGGAGGGAAGGAAAAGTGGGGGCTGTGATCGTCAGTCGATCTGGATGCCGAGCACTTCCAGGACACGGTTGAGTTCGTCGTCGGAACCGAAGCGGATCTCGATGGAGCCGCGCCCGGCGCGGTATCGGACGCCAACCTTCGTCGCGAGGCGCTCGCGGAGACGGTTCTCCACATCGAGGACGTGGGGATGCCGGCTGACCGAAACCGTCGTGGGCGAGACGGTGGGCGTCGCGACTTTCGGGGCGAGCATCTGGGTGACCAGTTCCTCGGTCTGGCGGACGCTCAGCCCACGCTGACGGACCTGTTCGGCCGCGGTTAACTGGAGGGCCGGATCGGGCAACCCGAGCAACACCTTCGCATGCCCCACGGAAAGCTGGCCGGTCCGGAGCAGGTCATGCAACGCGGGCGCCAGCTTCAGGAGCCGGAGGGCGTTGGTCACCGCCACGCGGCTGCGGCCCACCTTCTGGGCCACCTGTTCCTGCGTGAGATTGAACTGCGACTGCAACTGCGCGTAGCCGTTGGCTTCTTCCAGCGGGTTCAGGTTCTCCCGCTGCAGGTTCTCGATCAGCGCGAGTTCCAACACCTCGCGATCGGTCGCCGGACGCTCGATCACCGGAACCTCGGAAAGCCCGGCCAGACGCGCTGCACGCCATCGTCGCTCACCCGCGATCAGTTCCAACCGTTCACCCACCGGACGCACCACCAACGGCTGGATGATTCCCTGCTCGCGGATGGAGTCGGCCAGTTCGCGGAGCGATTCCTCGGTGAAGTCGCGCCGCGGCTGGAGCGGACTGGGCACCACGCGGTCGAGGGACACCTTGCGGACGCCATTCTCGGTTGCGACCGCCGCCAATCCCGACGGCACGGATGCCGACGGCAGTGGGGCCAACGTCGCTGGCGGCGGCGCGGATGGACGTCCGCCGCCGCCGAGCAACGCACCCAGGCCTCTTCCCAGCGCCGGCTTCGACATGGCGCGCAGATTAGGAAGGCGACCGGGGGGGTGCAATGGTTGAGACAGGCAATTCCTGCGGAAGGCCGGGTGCCGTGACCCGCAACGTCTCGCAAGTTCACATCCCAGTCCGGGGTGGCGACGTCCTCGTCGCCCTTTCCCAAAGCCTCCTCCCACGGCGATGAGGACATCGCCGCCCCGTTGCAAGCGGGGGCATACCAGGATGTGCCACACCACCCGGCGCCGAACTTGAACCTTGAGACTTCGTCCACCTCCCCCACAGTTCTCCCTCAACGGCACCCCTCCCCTTCATGTCCTATTCGCTCGCTTCCAAGGTCGCGCTCGTCACGGGCGCGGGATCCGGCATCGGTCAGGCCATCGCGCTCACCTTTGCCCGCGCGGGTGCCCTTGTGTGGGCCGCGGACGTCAACGAAACCGCGGCCCGAACCACCGTTCACCTCCTCCGGGACGAGGGCGGACAGGGTGAAGCCCTCCGTCTCGACGTCACCTCCGACGCCGATTTCAACGACGCCCTGGCCCGCGTTCCGCGCGTCGACATCCTCGTCGCCAACGCCGGCATCGGCCACGTCGGAACCCTCCTCACGACGAGCATCCCCGACTTCGAGCGCCTGCTTTCCGTCAACGTCACCGGGGCCCTGCGCACCCTCAAGGCATGGATGCCCGGAATGATCGAACGACGCGCCGGCAGCGTGGTGATCACGGGCTCCACGGCCGGTCTCGAAGGCCTCGTCGACCGCTTCGCCTACACCGCCAGCAAGCATGCCGTGGTCGGAATGATGCGTTGCGCCGCGCTCGACCACGCCACGTCCGGAGTCCGCGTCAACGCCGTGTGCCCGGGCCGCGTCGAGACTCCTTTTGTGAAGGCCCGCCTGGCCGAGTACCCCGATCCATCCGCGGCCTACCGCGAGATGGCCTCCACGCAGGCGCAGAAACGCATGGGAACTCCGCAGGAAGTCGCCAATGCCGCCCTGTTCCTCGCCAGCGACGAAGCCAGCTTCATCACCGGCGCGGCCCTCGCCGTCGACGGCGGTTGGACCGCGGGAATGTTCCCGCAGAAGTAAACCCCCAAAGCCTCCTCACGTCGTCCGCTACATCTCCAACCGTAGCGGACGAGGTCACGAGGCAAATTCTGTCCCTGAATCCGGAAGTGCGTTGCCAGAGGGCGACGGGGAGGTCGCCACCCCGGGTCGCCTCTCAAACCCCCTTCAGCTCGCCGGTGCTGTCGCCCAGCTGATGCACCGAGATCTCCATGCGGTTCAGCATGGAAAGCCACAGGTTGTTCAACGGGGTTTCCTTTGGATACACGACGTGCCGACCCGGGGTGATCGTGCCGCAACCACGACCCGCCAACAGGATCGGCAGGTCATCGTGGTTGTGGGCGTTGCCGTCCGAATTGCCGCTGCCGTAGACCAGCATGCAGTGGTCGAGCAACGTTCCGTCGCCCTCCTTCACCGACTTCATGCGATCCATGAGGTACGCCAGCTGCGTCGTATGGAAGCAGTTGATCTTGGCGATCTTCTCCTTCTTCTCCGCGTTGTTCTGATGGTGCGAAAGATCGTGGTGCCCCTCGCTGACGCCAATGAAGGGGTACGCCTTGCCACTGCCTTCGTTCGCCAGCACGAACGTGCACACCCGGGTGCTCTCCGTCTGGAAGGCCAGCACCATCAGGTCGGCCATCAGCCGGATGTGTTCCTCGTAGCTGCCAGGAACCCCCGCCGGTTGGACCACGCCTTCCGGAATCGTCGGATCCGGCATCCGCGCCGCACGTTCGATCCGCTGTTCCAGGTCGCGCACCGCCGAGAAGTACTCGTCCAGCTTGCGCTGGTCGTTACGGCCCAGACGGCCGTTCAGGTCCGCGAAATCGTCCTTCACGAGGTCCAGGACGCTCTTCCGCCGTGCGTCCCGTCGAACGCGTTCCTCGCGGGAACCCGCCCCGAACAACCGTTCGAACACCAGCTTCGGGTTCACTTCCTTCGGCAATGGCTGCGTCGCGGAACGCCACGACATCGTCGACGAATACACGCAGCTGTATCCGGAATCGCAATTGCCCGCCATCGACCCCGCCTCGGTGCCGATCTCCAGCGAGGCCAACCGCGTCTGATCCGCCAACCGGGCCGCCGCCACCTGATCCACGGAAACGCCGGCGCGGATGTCCGTGCCGTCTGTCTTCCGGGGCTGCGTTCCCGTCAGGAACGCCGACAACGCCCGCGCATGATCACCGCCGCCGTCGCCGTTCGCGCGCGCCTTGTCCGCCGTCAGGCCGGTCAGGATCGAGAAGTCGTTCCGGTGCGCCGCCAGCGGTTGCAGGATCCGCGGCAATTCCTGGGGAAGGGCGCCCTCGGCCGACGGTTTCCAGTCGGCCATGTTGATGCCGTTCGGGACGTACAGGAACGCCATCCGATTCGGCACCGTCTTCGCCCCCGGCGTTGCCGTCTCCGCCCAGGCCCGCAGAGGTCCCATGGCTTCGAGCCAGGGAAGCGCCAGCGCCGTGCCCATGCCACGCAACAGGGTGCGCCGCGACAATTTGATCGGTGTGTTCATGGTCTTTTCCGATGTCTCGTTGTGATCTCTGTTCAACTGCCGCCCTTCGGCACTTCCGTCGATGCCGTCCCCAAACCTCGCCGCATGCGGAACGGGTCGCTCTGGACGATCGACACCACCAGGGACGAAAACCGGTACTCCGCCCGCGCCACATCCCCCAGGATCTTCCGGATCGCGCGCTCGTCGTAGTACTCCAGGCCACGGCCCAGCGCATACGTTGTCAGTTTCTCCGCAAGGTTGCGCGCCACAAGGTCTTTCTTGTCCTTCAGGATGGTTCGCAGCTCGGCCGGACCCTGAAACGTCTTCCCGTCCGGCAGCTTTCCGGAGGGATCAATCGATCCATCCGCGTCCGCATCCCGGAAGCGCCCCACGGCATCGAAGTTCTCAAAGGCAAATCCGAGGGCGTCCATCTGCTGGTGGCAGTTGGCGCACGACGGGTTGGAACGATGCTGTTCCATCCGCTGCCGGAGGGTCCCCGAAAGCTCCTTCTGGTCTTCGAGCCCAGGGACATTT
>Ga0172376_10003838_pt1 | contig 17505 bp, 15 predicted proteins | sample Lak35m_FD_121114 | JGI IMG/M metagenome (GOLD analysis project Ga0172376, IMG submission 121114) | Freshwater microbial communities from Kabuno Bay, South-Kivu, Congo - kab_092012_35m | ecosystem: Environmental > Aquatic > Freshwater > Lake | place: Democratic Republic of the Congo: South-Kivu... | reverse complement strand
CATGGCATCGCTCGCTCGGTCGAGGGCGGCGAGCGCCTCGGCTTTGACGAGCCGTGCGTCACGGACGGCGGCGACGGCGTCCTCGTGTGCCGCGGCCCGGCCGAGCAGCGCCTCGACACGCTCGAGCGCCGCGTCGGCCCGTCCCCGGTCGAGGAGCGTGGCGGCACCGAGCACGGTCGCCCTTGCTGCGAGCGAGGATTCGGGATGCTCCCTGGAGATCGCGTCGAAGGCGGCGACCGCCTCGTCCCGTCGTGCGGGGATGCGGCGCAGGGCGTCGCCGCGGTCGAGGTCGAGCCGAACGAGATCGTCGGCATCGAGCGCGGAGCGGTCGGCGAGGGCGTCGGCGCATGCACGTCCTGCGGCGACGGCCTCGAGCGCCCGCTCGGGCTCATCCGCATCGATCGCGAGCCGCGCAAGCAGGTGCGCCGAGACGACCCCCTCGATGCCTCCGCCAGCCAGCGCGGCCTTCAGCAGTTCGCGGGCCGCGTCGGCCTGTCCTTCGTCCATCATCAGCCGTCCCGCCGCGAGCCGCGCACGCGCGGCGAGGGGCGAGGCGGCATGGTCGCGGACGAGCGTCGTGTAGGCGGCGATCGCGCCGGCGCGATCGCCTCGTCGGTCCCGCACGTCGCCCAGCCGGTCGAGCGCCTCGGCGGCCCGCGCCGGCGCCGCATCCGCGAGCGCCGTGAGGATCGGCTCGGCCCCGGCGAGGTCGCCCGACCTCGCCGCGAGGTCGGCGCGCCACAGCGCGCCGTCGGCTGCGAGCGGATGCGTGGGAAACTCCTGCGCGAAGCGGGCGAGCGTGCGCATCGCTTCCGCGTCCGCTCCGACCTCCGCCTCGGCGACGCCCAGCGCATAGAGCACGTTGGGCAGGAGCGGTGAATCGGCGTGTGCCTTCAGAAAGCCCCGCCAGGAGGCGAGCGCCTCCGGCTTCTGTCCCGACTGCCAGAGCGCCTCGCCGAGGAGCTGCGTCGCCGCCGCGGCCTGCGGCTGAGCGCCACCCGCCGACACCGCCTCGCGCAGCCGATCCGCCGCCGCTCGGAACGCCTCCGGCCGTGCCTCGGCCTGCGCGGCTGCGAACGTCCCGCGCGCGAGCTCCCAGCGGGCGAGCGCGACGGCCTCCGGGTCGGTCCCGGCCTTGATCACCTCGCGGAACGTCTCGACTGCCGCGGGCCATCCCCCCGTCTTCATCTGGCAGATGCCGAGATACACGCGCGCCTTCGGTGCGAGCCCGTCCCGGGGATAGGTCTCGAGGAACGAGCGCCACTCGTCGGTGGCGAGATCCCACACCTCGCGGTTGTGGAGTGCCACCGCCGCGGCATAGGCCGAGCGGGCCGCCGCCGTGGACGAGGGCTCGGCCCCCACAAGCGCGGTCGCGACGGGTGCCACGAAGAGGGCGATCGCGAGGGCACGCCGGCGCATGAACTCGGTTGGCATGGGGACTGTCGTGCGGTGGTGGCCACGCGGGGCGTGGGCGGCTCTTGAATGTACCCGCCCCGGCCGCACGGAGTCGTCGATAATGGTCCGCATGGTGTCGCGGTCCGTCACGGCCGAAGCGGGTTCAGGGGCGTGCGACCGGGGCAACCCCCGGATGCACGTGCGTCGCCGCATCGCGGTCTCGGGAAGGGTGCAGGGGGTCGGATTTCGTCCGTTCGTGTGGCGGCTCGCCACGCGGCTCGGACTCGCCGGCTCGGTCGAGAACACCGCGACGGGCGTGGCGATCGAGGTGGCGGGCCCGCGCGAGGACGTGACGGCGCTCGTCGAAGGGCTCTCCGGCGCGACGCCGCCGCTCGCGGTCGTCACCGCCGTCACCGTCGAGGAGTGCCCGACGGATCCGCTCCGCGATCCGGCTGCCACGGGGGCGCAGGGCTTCGTGATCCTCGATCGTCGCGCCGCGGTCCCCCGTGTAGCCAGCGCCAATTGCGGCATCCTCGTCCCGCCCGACGTGGCTGCCTGCCCGGCGTGCCTCGCCGAGATCAGCGACCCCGCCGATCGACGCCATCACTACCCGTTCACCACCTGCACCGACTGCGGTCCGCGGTACTCGATCATCGAGCGGCTGCCCTACGACCGCGGCACCACGACGATGCGCGGTTTTGCGATGTGCGACCGCTGTGCCGAGGAGTATCACGACCCCGCGAGTCGGCGCCTCCACGCGCAGCCCAACGCCTGTCCCGACTGCGGACCGACGTGTTCGTTCCTTCCCTCCGGCCCGGCGGGCTTCGACGACGGAACGCCACGTACCGGTGCGGAGGCGATCGCCGCGGCGCGAGAGGCCCTCCTGCGCGGCGCGATCGTGGCGGTGAAGGGCATCGGGGGATATCGGCTCGCCTGTGACGCGACCGATGCGGAGGCGGTGGAACGGCTCCGGGTGCGCAAGGGGCGGCCGTCGAAGCCGTTCGCAGTGCTCGTCGCCGACGTGGGTGCCGTCCGTCGGCTCGCGCGCTGCGACGAGCAGGAACGCCTCGCGATCGAGAGCCCCGAGCGGCCGATCGTGCTCCTGTCACGCGATGCCGCGCGTGTCACCGGCGCGGAGCCGTCGCGCGCGGCACCCATCGCGGACGCCGTGGCGGCGGGGGCGGCGACGCTCGGCGTGATGCTGCCGGACGCACCCCTCCATCACCTGCTCTGCGCGGGCCTGCCGCCGCTGGTCATGACGTCGGGCAACGTCGCCGACGAGCCGATCGTCCACGACGACGCCGGGGCGCTCGAACGGCTGGCGGGCGTGGCCGACGCCGTGCTCCGGCACGACCGGCCCATCCACGCCCCCTGTGACGACTCCGTCGTGCGGTGCATGGCGGGAGTCGCGGTGCCGCTGCGACGCTCGCGTGGAGCCGTGCCGCTCGTCGTGCCCCTCGGGAACACCGGACCGGACGTGCTCGCGATCGGTGGCGACCTGAAGGCCGCGCCCTGTGTGACGCGGGACGCCAGCGCGATCTGTGGCGCGCATGTCGGCGATCTCGGGAGTGTCGCTGCGCTGGGCTCGCTCGAGCGAGCTGTGGACCACCTGCTGTGCCTCACCGGCGCGCGGCCGCGGGCGGTGGCCGTCGACCTGCACCCCGGCTGGATTTCGACGGCGTGGGCCCGCCGCTGGGCGGCGGCGCGCGGTGTGCCGATCGTGGCCGTACAGCATCACGAGGCCCATGTGGCGTCGCTCGTCGCGGAGCAGGGAGGAATGTCCGACGATCGGGACGGCCCCTGGATCGCCGTCTGTTTCGACGGCACGGGCTTCGGGCACGACGGCACGATCCGCGGCGGCGACATCTTCGTCGTGGAGCGCGACGCGCTCGATCCGGCGGCGTTCCGGCCGCGCCGCATCGCGGCCCTCGAGGCGTGCGCGATGCCGGGTGGCGACGCGGCGGCCCGTGAGCCGTGGCGGGCCGCGCTCAGCATCCTCCATGCGGCGGGCGTCGCGTGGGACGCGCGGCTGCCGCCGGTGCGGGCGGCGGAGGACCGCGCGGCGGTGATCGCGCGGCAGCTCGCCCACGGCCGGGCGGGGCCCCGCGTCGGCACCATGGGCAGGCTCTTCGACGCGGTCGCCTCGCTCGCGGGGGTGCGTCAGGTGAATCGCCACGAGGCCGAGGCGGCGATGGAGCTCGAGTCCCTCGCACGGGCGCACGTGCCATGCGTCGCGACGGGTGGCGGCTATCGGTTCGGCGTGGACGGGCTTGCCGACGCGCCCGGCGCTGGACTCGTCGTCACGTGGCGTGAACTCGTGCGCGACGTCGCCACCGACGTGCTCGCCGGCGTCGAAGCGGCCGTCATCGCCTCCCGGTTCCACGCGGCCGTGGCCCGGATGGTCGGCGATGTCTGCGTGCGCATTCGGGCGTCGTGCGGCGGCCGGGTCGTCGGGCTCACCGGCGGGGTGTTTCAGAACGCGGCGCTCACCGAGGCCGTCGTCGCGGTCCTGCGGCACGAGGGGTTCGCACCGGCGCTCCACCACCGCGTGCCCCCGAACGACGGTGGCCTGGCGCTCGGGCAGGCGATGCTCGCCCGCGGCCGGCTCATGGCCGCCGCGCCTCGAGGAGCGTGATCCACGCGTCGAGTCCGGCCCCGCTCTTCGCCGACGTCTCGATGACGGGCATGCCCGGCCGCACGGCCGCGAGGGCGTCGAGGGCCGCGGCACGATCGAAGTCGCAGGCCTCGGCGAGGTCCGTCTTCGTGATGACGGCGACGTCGGCCGTGTTGAAGAGTCCCGGATACTTGAGGGGCTTGTCCTCCCCCTCCGCGACCGACAGGAGCGCGACCCGCAGCGACTCGCCGAGGTCCCAGCTCGTCGGACAGACGAGATTGCCGACGTTCTCGATGAACAGGCAGTCGACGTGCTGCGGTGGCCATGCCTGCAGCTCGCGTCGCACCATCTCGGCCTCGAGGTGGCACAGGCCGTGCGTCATGATCTGTCGCACCGGCGCACCACTCGCGGCGAGGCGTCGCGCGTCGCGGTCGGTTTCGACATCTCCCACGATGGCGGCGACGCTCCTGCCGGCCCGGCGCAGCCGCACGAGCGTCTCGTACAGGAGGCGGGTCTTTCCCGATCCGGGACTCGACACGAGATTGACGACGACCATGCCGGCGCGCCGGAACTCCTCCCGCATCTCCCGCGCGACCTCGTCGTTGCGCTTGAGGATGCTGGTCCGGACCTCGAGGATGCGTGGCTCGCTCATCGTCCGGCCTCCACGGTGCCGCCTCGCGGACCGACCACCTCGATCGACTCGACCTCGAGCTCGTGGCCCGCGCGCAGGTCGCCCGTCGGGCGTCCGCACGCCGGGCAGGCGAGCGGCACGACGTCGGTGAGGTCGGCCTCGGCGCGGCACTGCGGGCACCACACCCGCACCGGCACGTCGACGACGCGCAGCGTCGCCTCCGCGAGCGGGGTGCCCTCGCGGGCCATCTCGAACGCCGCCGCAAGCGCCCCGCCATGCACCGCGGCGAGCCGGCCCACCCGCACCGTCACCGCCGTCACGGCATCGCCCCCGGCGTCTCGGCAGCGTGCGGCCGCAAGATCCACCACGCGCATCGCGATCGAGAGTTCGTGCACGGCCTCTCGCCTCCAGCGCGTGTGACCAGGGCGGCCGCACACCCGACCGCAGCATTCTACCGGCATTCTCGCGGGCGTTCCGGCCGCAGGCGTACGATGCCGGGGGCCGTTCCGAGGCCCGTCGCGAGGACGGGGCGCGCGGCGGGCCGAGTCTCGCTCGCGCGCGACCGTTCCGGAGACGCCCCATGTCGGCAGCCGGGAATCAGACAGCGACTCACGGAAGCACGCTGGTCATCGGCTGTGGCAATCCGCTGCGCGGGGACGACGGAGTCGGTCCCGAGATCGTGCGGCGGCTCGCGCGGTGCATGCTGCCGGAGGATGTGCGGTGTGTCGACGCGGGCACGTCGGGGATCGACGCCGTGCTCGCGATGCGCGGGGCCGATCGGGTGGTGGTCGTCGATGCCTCGTGCTCGGGAGCGGCGGCGGGGACGATCCGGGAGATCGAGATCGGCCCGTCGTGGGCGGTCCCGGCCGCGGGCCTGGCGGTGCACTCGATCCGCTGGGACCATGCGCTGGCACTCGGCCGCAGCCTGCTCGCCGAAGGGTTTCCGCGGCGGGTCACGGCGGTGCTGGTGGAAGGCCGTCGTTTCGGCGCGGGTGACGACCTCTCGCCCGAGGTGGTGGAGGCGATCGCAGCCGTGGTCGAGCGGCTGGCCGTCCGCGTGTCGGACGGTGTGGCGCCGCAGTCGCTCGATCGGGCGTCGCACGCGCGGGGGTGATCCGATGTGTCTGGCCATGCCGGGTCGTGTCGAGAGCGTGCGCGACGAGGCGGGCGTGCGGATGGGTCGCATCGACTTCGGCGGAGTCGTGCGGGACGTCTGCCTCGCATGCGTGCCCGACATCACCGTCGGCGAGTGGGCGCTCGTGCACGTCGGATTCGCCCTGGGCCGCATCGACGAGACGGCCGCGCGCGAGACGCTCCGGGCGCTCGCCGCGATCGGCGGGCTCGCCGAGCCGACGCACGACGATCCGGACCGTGGGCCGGCCGACGGAGTCGAGCCATGAGCCTCGTCGCCCCCTTCCGGGACGAGGGCACGGCCCGCCGGCTGCTCGCGGAGATCGCCCGGACCGTGACGAGACCGTGGCGGATCATGGAGGTGTGCGGCGGCCAGACCCACGCGCTTGTGCGCAGCGGGATCGACCGGCTCCTGCCACCCGGGATCGAGATGCTCCACGGGCCCGGCTGCCCGGTCTGCGTCACTCCCGTGGAGACGATCGACCGCGCGCTGGCGATCGCGCGGCGCCGTGAGGTGACGTTCTGTTCGTTCGGCGACATGCTCCGCGTCCCGGGCACCGACGGCGACCTGCTCGGCGTGAAGGCGCGTGGGGGCGACGTGCGCATGGTCGCCTCGCCGCTCGACGCCCTCGACCTCGCCGCCCGGCTTCCCGACCGCGAGGTCGTCTTTTTCGCGATCGGCTTCGAGACGACGGCTCCCGCGACGGCGATCGCGGCACGCCTCACGCGCTCTCGCGGCGTCCGCAACCTCTCGTTCCTCGTCGCGCACGTCCTCGTCCCGCCGGCCTTGCAGGCGATCGTGCGGTCGGCCGGCACACGGGTGGACGCGTTCCTCGCCGCGGGGCACGTCTGCAGCGTGACCGGCTGGCACCGCTACCGTGATCTCGCGACGCGGTTCGGGGTGCCGATCGTCATCGCCGGGTTCGAGCCGGTCGACCTGCTCGAGGCGATCCGGCGCGCCGTCGTGCAGCTCGAGGCGGGCCGGCACGAGGCGGAGAATGCCTACCCGCGCGCGGTGAGCGAGACGGGCAACGCGCTCGCGCAGGAGGCGATCGCCGAGGTGTTCGAGCCCTGTGACCGCGAATGGCGCGGCATCGGCACGATTCCCGCGAGTGGATGGCGCTTCACGGCGGCCTATCGTGACATCGACGCGGTGACACGCTTCCCCGCGCCGGCGTTGCCATCGGCGCGGCTCACCGTGTGCCGCAGCGGAGAGGTGCTCGTGGGCGCGCTGAGGCCCGACGCCTGCCCGGCCTTCGGCCGCGAGTGCACGCCGCGCACGCCGCTCGGCGCCACGATGGTGTCGGGTGAGGGGGCGTGTGCCGCCTACTGGCATGCCGGGAGGGCGCGGCCATGAGCGGCACGGCCCGGCACGACGCGGATGCGTCGCCGAGGACCGACGCGGGCGGCTGTCCCCTGCCGCACCATGACCGGGAGGTCGTGACGCTCGCGCACGGCGGCGGCGGCGCCCTGACCCGGGACCTCATCGAGACGGTCTTCCTGCCGGCGCTCGGCAATCCCGTGCTCCTGCGCCGTGAGGACGCGGGCATCGTCGAGATCGCGTCCGAGGTGGCGCGAGGGGGTCGGCTCGCGGTGTCCACCGACTGCCACGTGGTCCAGCCGCTCGTGTTTCCCGGCGGATCGATCGGCGAACTGGCGGTGCACGGGACCGTCAATGATCTCGTGATGGTCGGCGCGGCACCGCGCTTCCTCACGGCGGGATTCGTGATCGAGGAGGGTCTGCCGATCACGATGCTCTCTGGCCTCGTCGCGCGGATGGGGGCCGCGGCCCGCGCGGCCGGCGTGGCCGTCGTGGCGGGCGACACGAAGGTCGTGGAGCGCGGCCGTGGCGACGGGCTGGCGATCGTCACGACCGGGATCGGCATCGTGCCCGGTGGCATCGCCCTCGGGGCGGCCGGTGTGCGGGCGGGGGACGCGGTGATCGTCAGCGGCACGCTCGGGGACCACGGCATGGCCGTCATGAGCGTGCGCGAGAGCCTGGGGTTCGAGGCGGACCTCGTGAGCGACTCGGCGCCGCTTCACGAGCTCGTCGCCGCCCTGCTGGCGGCGTGTCCGGCGACGCGGATGCTCCGCGATCCGACGCGGGGCGGCCTCGCGGCGGCGCTCAACGAGATCGCCACGGCGGCCCGCGTCGGCATCGAGATCGACGAGGCGGCTCTGCCGGTTCGGCCCGTGGTCGCGGCGGCCTGCGAGATGCTCGGCCTCGATCCGCTCACGGTGGCCAACGAGGGCAAGGTCGTGGCGGTGGTGCCGGCCGAATCGGCCGCGGACGCCCTCGCCACGCTGCGGGCCCACCCGCTCGGGCGGGCCGCGGTCCGGATCGGGCGCGTCGTGCCCGACCACCCCGGCGTCGTCTCGCTGGCCACGCGCGTCGGTGGCGGGCGGATCGTGCCGCTGCCGATCGGCGCGGACCTGCCGCGCATCTGCTGATCGGCGGGGGCCGTGGCCGGAGGAGCGGCCGCGAACGGTGCCATCGGCGCGCGCCGGTCAGTGCGCCGCGAACCACGCGATGGTGGCGGCGATGGCGATGAGATAGGCGAGGGGAAAGGCCCAGCGGCAGATGTGATCGATCCGCCGGGCGCGACCGGTGTGTCCCCTCCGCACGAGCGAGTCGATGACGAGGCTCTGGGGAATCGTCGCCGACATCGTCACGAACGAGACCAGGAGCAGCGTGTCGGTGAACGTCAGGTACGACATCCGCGGCATGTGGTCGATCACGACGAACTGGTAGGCGACGATCGTCAGCACGCCGATGAAGGAGACATTGAGCCGGTCGGACAGCGACTCGGGGTCGATCCAGAAGATCGACCAGATCATCGAGACGATCACGACCAGCGGAAAGAGCAGCTGCCACACCAGCTGCCAGCTGCGGCGCTCGAGGTGGATCGTCGCCACGAGCCGGGAGAACGTTCGTCGACCGTTCCCCGTGGTGAGGAACGTCTCGTCCACGACCATCTCCAGGTGCCGGAGAATCCAGCCCGCGACGTTGACATCCTCGTTGCGACGAACGAGCTCGTCGGTCGTGTCGGCGTAGCGTTCATCGACCTCGAGCACGACGTCATCGATCGTGCTTCCGAACGGGAGGAGAATGGCCCGCAAGCGCTGCTCGTCGAACGGGTAGTCGTGCAGCTGCATCGGGGTTTCGAGCCGCACGGTCCGCTGCTGCATGAGGCGCACTCCGCCGTCGGGGGCGACTTCGACCGTGACGGCCGTGATGTCGCCGAGGCCGATTTCGTTCACCAGCACCAGCTGAGGCCACCAGCCCGCGAAGACCTCGGCCACCTGGTACGGGCCCTGGAAGAGTTTTCGCTCGGTTCCCTCGGCGGCCGCATCGAAGGCCAGCCGCGGATCGTGCCAGCTCGCGACCAGCGAGATCTTGGCCTCGAACGACTCGCTGACGTCGTCGATGTCGATGACGTCGACGATGAGGAGCGCGCACCGCACCCGAGTCGGTGACGCGGGAGGATTCGGCATGCCGGGTTCGATGGCTTCAGCCGCAACGACGCACCGAAGCATGGCGAGGCCGACGACGCAGGCTGCCGCGCGGCGCGCGAGGCTCGTCATGAGCGTGTTCCAGGCAGGGTGCCCGCCCCTCCGCGGCATCGACCGGCGAGGTCGGGGCTCGGATGCCGCGGTCATGGGGGGCGTCGCGGTCGACCCGCCCACGGGCGTCACCGCCTCGCGAGCGCGTCGCGGATCTCGCGGAGGAGCACGACATCCTCGGGCGTCGGGGGCGCCTGCTCGATCTTCTTCTCCTCGAACCTGGCCTTCGCCGTGTTCATGATCTTGATGACGATGAAGAGCGCCACGGCGACGAGCAGAAAATCGATGACCGACTGGATGAACGGTCCGTAGTTGAGGATGGCGTAGTCCTGGAAGGCCATCTCGGGCTTGCCGTCGACCATCACCATCGTGCCGTCGGCGTTGAGCTTCGGCGACTCCGTGCGAATCTTGAGGGCGAGGTCGTTGAAATTGACGCCGTACTTGCTCGTGAGCAGGTTGAGCGGCGGCATGATGATGTTGGCGACGAGCGAACTGATGATCTTGCCGAACGCACCGCCGATCACGACACCGACCGCCAGGTCGATGACGTTGCCGCGCATGGCGAACTCGCGAAATTCCTTCATCAGGCTCATGGGGTCGATCTCCTCGGGCGGGTCGGTGCGTCGGGAGCCGGCAGGTCCGGGCGGGGTCGAGTGCCGCCGGTGGGCTCCGGTCGAGATGGATGGTGCACCTCACAGGCCGCAGTCTTAGCAGCCGCGCGTTCATCGTGGCAACCAGTCACACGACGCCGTGGCGCAGCTTGCCCACGTGGCGCGACCGGTCGCGGCGGGCGGCTCGCGACTCGGGGGAATCCGGGCGAGGGCTTGCCCCATCGGTCCACTGCCGGACAATCCACCGGAGTTTCAGGGCCTCCGCCCGGTCCGCACTCAGGCATCCGGTCCCGGACCGCACCGCAGAAGGGAGTCAGCGTGGAATCCGCCGTCGTCCGTGCACCACGCGTCGGAAGGGTGCACTGGGAGTACGTGGTGCCGATCGGCGGCGTGCACCTGCTCGCCTGCCTCGCCCTGCTGCCGTGGTGCTTCAGCTGGTCGGGGGTCATCCTCGCGCTCGTCGGCACGAACGTGTTCGGCACCCTCGGCATCAACCTCTGTTACCACCGGCTGCTCGCGCACCGCAGCCTCACGGTGCCGCGCTGGCTCGAGCGCTCCTTCGCGACGCTCGCCCTGTGCTCCTTCGAGGACACGCCGGCCCGCTGGGTCGCCAATCACCGGCTCCACCACGTCCATTCCGACGAGGAGCTCGACCCCCATTCGCCGCGCGACGGCATCGGCTGGTCGCATGCGGGCTGGCTCTTTCGCGCCGCGCCGCAGCGCCGCACCTACGCCTTCTTCGAGAAGTACGCCCGCGACATCCTGGCCGACGACTACTACCGGTGGCTCGAACGGAAGCACTATGCGGTGATCTGGATCTACCTCGCCCATGCGGTGCTCTTCGCGCTCGCGGGATATGCGGTCGGCTGGTGGAGTTCGGGCGACCGGGCGGAGTCGCTGCGGCTGGCCGCCAGCTGGGTCGTGTGGGGCGTCTACGTCCGCACCGTCCTCGTGTGGCACATCACGTGGAGCGTGAACTCGCTGACGCACCTCTTCGGCTACCGCACCTACGAGACGAGCGAGGACAGTCGCAACAACTGGCTCGTCGGCCTCGTGGCGATGGGGGAGGGGTGGCACAACAACCACCACCACGACCCGGCGAGCGCGAGCGTGCAGCACCGCTGGTGGGAGATCGATCCCACCTACTACGTGATCCTGCTGCTCGAACGGGCCGGTCTGGCGACGGACGTGGTGCGGCCCCGCCACGTCCGCGTCCGCGAGCGGGCGCTGTCCGCGGGCTGACGGCCCGGTGCGGGCGGGACGCCTCAGAAGTAGCGGACGAGCAGCACGCCGCCGAACACCATGGCCGCGCCGGCGAGCCTGCCGGCGGTGATCGGCTGCTGCGGCAGGTCCATCCAGCCGAAGTGATCGAGGATCAGCGAGAGGATGAGCTGTCCGCCGACGAAGGCCGAGATGAAGGCGGCGGACCCGAGCTTCGAGATGAGGGCGGCACCCGTCAGCACGATCATCGCGCCGAGCGGCCCGCCGATCCAGTTCCACCACGGGGTGCCGCGCACCGCGGCGAGCGCGGGCGCCGGCGGGCGTGCCACGAGCATGAAGGCGAGCGCCGTGATCATCGTGCCGCAGATCGAGAAGAACGCGGCATGCCAGGGACTGCCGATGGCGGACCGCAGGGAGCCGTTGGCCGCCGCCTGGAGGGCGATGCAGCCTCCCGCGCCGATCGCGAGCGCAAGCCAGACGAGGTCCATGGGTGGGGCGACTCCGGGGTGACTCGATCCGCCCGGGGTATACCACCTGCCACGCGGCCCGTCATCGTCGCCCGCGCCGCGCGGGTTGACGGGGTCGGGCACGGAGTCCACGATCGCCTCCGGCCGACCGACATGATCGGCAAGGATCGATTTCTTCGCCCGCACGGGAACGCGGGTGCGGCAGCGGGAGAGACGCATGAACCGGGGGATCGCCGCGTGGCTCGCGACACTGCTGGGGGCGATGTGGTGCGGGGCGGTCGCGGCCGCCCCCCCACGGCCGAACATCCTCTTCATCTTTTCGGATGACCATGCACAGCACGCGATCTCGGCCTACGGATCGCGGGTCAACACGACGCCCCACCTCGATCGCCTCGCGGCCGAGGGATCGCGGTTCACGAACTCGTTCGTGACCAACTCCATCTGCACGCCCAGTCGGGCGACGCTCCTCACCGGGCAGTACTCCCACAGGAACGGAGTGCCGGTCTTCAACCGCTTCGACGGATCGCGCGATCACGTGGCCAGGAGGCTCCAGCAGGCCGGCTACCACACCGGCATGATCGGCAAGTGGCATCTCGGCAGCGACCCCACCGGATTCGATCGCTGGATCGTGCTGCCGGGGCAGGGGGTCTACCACGATCCGGCGTTCCTCGTTCCCGGAGGCGGGCGGCTCACGATCGAGGGACATACGACCGACATCACGGGCGATCTCGGCGTGGAGTTCCTGCGCACCCGCCCCGCCGAGAAGCCGTTCTTCCTCATGCTCCACCACAAGGCGCCGCACCGGGAGTGGGCACCGGACGAGCGCAACAAGGCGCGGTTCAGGGATGCCGTGATCCCCGAGCCCGAGACGCTCCACGACGACTACGCGACCCGGCCGGCTGCCCTGCCCGACAATGAACAGACCGTCGCCCGCGACCTGACGCGGCGGGATCTCAAGCTCGAGCCGCCGCGAGGGCTCGAGGGCAAGGCCCGCCAGGCCTGGCTCGGTGCGAAGCCCGATACCGTCGAGGTGGACGGCCGCGTCCTGACGGGCAGCGAACTGGTGGCGTGGAAGTACCAGCGCTACATGCAGGACTACCTCGCCTGCGTGCAGGGTGTCGATGACAACGTCGGGAAGGTGCTCGACGAGCTCGACCGCACGGGCCTCGCGGCGACCACCGTCGTGATCTATTCGGCGGATAACGGGTGGTACCTCGGGGATCTGGGGCTGTACGACAAGCGGTTCATGTACGAGCCGGGCCTGCGGGTGCCGCTCATCGTGCGCGGACCCGGCGTCGTGGCCGGCGGCACCCCCGACGCCTTCGTCGCGAACATCGACCTCGCGCCCACGTTCCTCGATCTCGCGGGCGTGCCGGTGCCGGAGTCGATGCAGGGGCGCAGCGTCGTGCCCCTCCTGCGCGGCGAGCGCCCCGACGACTGGCGGTCGAGCGTCTACTACCGCTACTACCATGATCCCGGCCACCACAACACGCGGGCGCACTACGGCGTGCGCACGGCGACGCACAAGCTGATTCACTACTGGAAGAAGGACGCCTGGGAGCTCTTCGATCTCGTGGCCGATCCGACGGAGCAGCACAACCTGCTGTTCGACCCGGTCGAGGCGGCGCGGCCCGAGGTGACAAGGCTCTTCGCGGATCTCCGCGGGGAGATCGGCCGACTGCAGGCGCACTACCAGGACGACGGCCGCTATGCCGACCCGGCCACCTGGCCCCCGGGGGGCGTCGACGGGGCGTTCGCCGAGCGCGAGCCCCTCGGCACGATGCGCGTGGCCGAGGCGATGGCCCGCGCCGTCGAGCCCTAGCAGGCTGTGGAACAAACCTGCCCGAGCAGGATGTGAGGAGTGCCGGCCGTGGAAACCCTCAGCGTTTCCACCCGTCGGCCACGTGGACAAAGGCCATGGAAGGCTTTGTCCACGGACAGCTAGCCTGCCGCCACGGTCTTCACAGCCGAGCTGCTCACGTCGGGCGAGTCAGTCCCAACAGCATCATGGTTTTGCGGAAAGGCTCATGGCGATTTCGGCGAATTGCTCGAGCGCGGCGGCGAGGTCTTCGGCGATCTCCGTGGCGATCACGTCGGGTGGCGGCAGGTTGGCCGACTCCTCGAGGCTCTCGTCCTTGAGCCAGAAGATGTCGAGGTTTGCCTTGTCACGCTTCGACAGTTCATCGAACGAAAATGCCTTGAATCGCTCGGTCTCCTTGCGGGCCGTGCGGTCGGCGGCATGGTAGCACGTCACGAAGTCGTCGAGATCGCCGCGGGTGAGCGGGTTCTCCTTGAGCGTGAAGTGCATGTTGGTCCGCAGGTCGTAGATCCAGAGTTTTTCAGTCCACGGCTGTTCGCGGGCCGGCTTGCGGTCGAAGAACACGACGTTCGCCTTCACGCCCTGGGCGTAGAAGATACCGGTCGGCAGCCGCAGGAGCGTATGGACGTCGGCCTGCTGGAGCAGTTCGCGGCGGATCGTTTCGCCGGCCCCGCCCTCGAAGAGGACGTTGTCGGGCAGCACCACGGCGGCCCGGCCGTGCTGCTTGAGGATCGTGAAGATGTGCTGGAGGAAGTTGAGCTGCTTGTTGCTCGTCGTGGCCCAGAAGTCGTCGCGGTTGATGACGAGGGTTTCGCGGTCTTCCTCGCCGGCCTCGTTCACGATCCGTACGCTGCTCTTCTTGCCGAAGGGCGGATTGGCGAGCACCACGCCGTACTCGCCGTGCTTGCCACCGAGGGCGTCCTTTGTGACGATCGGCGGCTCCGCGTCGCCCTCGCCGCCGATGCCGTGGAGTAGGAGATTCATCGCGCACAGCCGCGAGACGCTGTCCACCAGTTCGACTCCGAAGAGCGTGCCGCTCCTGAGCTTCTTCTTCTGGGCCTTGTCGAGGGCGTGGTGCTTCGCGAGGTAATCATGAGCGGCCAGCAGAAACCCGCCGGTGCCGGCGGCGGGGTCGCAGATCGTCTCGCCCGGGACGGGGGCGACGCAGTCCACCATCGCGGCGATCAGGGCCCGGGGGGTGAAGTATTGGCCCGCGCCCCCCTTCACGTCTTCGGCGTTTTTCTGCAGGAGCCCTTCGTAGGCGTCGCCCTTCACGTCGGCCGAGAGACTCGTCCACTGCTCCTTGTCGATGAGTTCGACGATCAGCCGGCGGAGCTTGGCCGGGTCTTGGATCTTGTTCTGGGCCTTCTTGAAGATCAGGCCGAGCATGCCCGGCTTCGTGCCCAGGGTCTCGAGCGTGTGGCGGTAGTGGGTCTCGAGCTCGTCGCCGTCCTTCGTGAGGAGCGTGGCCCAGTCGAAGCCCTTGGGCGTGATGGCCGGCCGCGAGAATGGCGGCTTCGTCTGCTCGTCGGCCATCTTGAGGAACAGCAGGAACGTGAGCTGCTCGACGTAGTCGCCGTACGACAGACCATCGTCGCGGAGAATCGAGCAGTAGTTCCAGAGCTTGGAGACGAGCTGTTTGGCGTCGGACATGGCTTTGCTGACTTCGAGGTTGCTTCCAAAGGGGGCGGTGGGCTATCGTTCTTGGTGAGGACTGAACCGGACCTAAGTCCGGTGTAGGTCTTCCCTAGGGGCCTCCGAAAGGGGGCCCTTTCTTTTTTTCGCTGGCATCATGGCGCACGCTCCTGCCGCGGCCAGGTGACGATGCCCGGCGATGGCCCGCCTGATCGCTGGTTGACCTCAGCCATCCGGGCAACCCCGAGTTCGTCCCACATGGCCGTCGGCACCACGGGATGTTTTCGGGTTGATGGTGCCGGATACACGCGACGGAACGCGGCGTAGGCGATGAGGTCGGCCACCTGAAGGAGAAGCGACTGCTGCGAATTCCGGCTGACAGGATCGTCGATCAGACGATCGAACGGGCGTTGGACCACTCCTGAGCCGAATGCGCTCCCTGCAACGCCGGCGCGACGGGCCTTCCGAGCAAGGCGACGAATCTCGTCGGCTTGCCCCTCGTCGTGAATGACCATCACCTGCGCACCGCTGGTGGTCGCCAACCGCTCCAGCCGCTGGAGCAGAAACCTCCATGCCCACTCATGTGGATCACCGCCTTGCAAGAACTCCTTCCGGATCACGACGGCGAATGCCTTGGCCTCGATCTTCGGCACGAGTCGCAGGGCGCCGCGGTAGATGGAATGCCGTGACTGCTCACTGAGGGCTAACTCGCGGAAGCCGCCGCGGTTGTGGAGCAGATTGTTTGCCTTGATCTCATCACGGAGGCGGAGGCCGAATTCCTCGCGGATGTAACGGCGGTAGCCGAGCACTGCGTCGAATGTCTGCGACCATTGCGACGAGCGGACGAGTAGGCACCCAAGAACGAAAGACTTCGAGCCGCCATTCGCTAGAGCACCAGTGCAGCCCGACTCGTCGATGTACGCGAGATACATCAGCAGGCTTCCTCGGGGACGAGCTCGCCGGAGAAGGCCTTGATGAGAATCGACTGCCGGAGACGGCCTGCGCGGGCGAGGTTGGTTTCAACGAGGGTTTCAAGCTCGTCGATTACCGACAGCCGCCGCTCGACCTCGGCGACGATCCGATGCTGTTCAGCGAGGGGCGGGACAGCGACCGTAGCGACTCGCACGTCTTCCAGATTCAACGTTTTCCTGGCGACCTCATGGGCCTGTGACGTCATGGCGGCGATCTTTGCCGGATTGCGAAACCAGATCTCCACGAATGCGGCATCGATCGTTGTCACCAAAGGTATTACACCAATCGCCCTCGCGGTGTTGGCCCCTGCAAGTGATTTTGGGGCGATTGCAGTTCGGCCAATAGCACCCACCAATGAAATCAACAGTTCGCCGCCTCGAAGCGTCGTGCGCGGATACCGTGCCGCAATCGTTGGGGAAATCCTCTTCAGCTCCGTGGTATCAACCTTGCCATTGTTGACATCGCCAACGCGAACGAGGGCGATGCCGTCATCACGATCTTTGCCGGGCTGCAGCACGCCATAGGCGCATGCGCGATTGGCCTCGGTCAGTTGCACGAGCGAAGCCCACGCCCATCCTGGCGGGATCTTGCCACAGTCGGCACTCTTCGGTGGTGCGGGGGTCTTGTAGTTGCCCTTACCGGTCCAGCTCTCGCGGCGGTCAGTGAGAATACGTTCGACGAGTTGCCCACCGCTTTCATAGTCGCGGCCTTCGGCGTGGGCGAGCTCGGCTTCGGTTGGCACGAGAGTGCCCTCGCAGGCCGCCTTGAGGACCGCGGCGCGGTATCGCTTGAGGTTGGCTCGCACACGCTCCAGCGCGGCGACACCAGTGCGTAGGCATGAAACGTGACGATCGATTTCTTTGACGACCAGTCGTTGCGTTTCAAGATCTACAAAGGGCACCGCTAAATTCTGAAAGAAGCTCAGCGGCACTCGGAGCTGACCGGCGGCGCCCCGCATGTTTGCTTTTGCCGCCCGTCGGACCTCTGCCGAGAAGAGAAAATGCAGTAGGTACTTTGCGTCGAGTGACGCTCCGGGGCGGATTACGAACAATTCGGTGGACCCAACTGCTCGCCCCCCGACTAAGCCTTTGGCGACAGCGTATTTTCCGTTCTCCATGCACGGCGTGATTTTCGCGAATACCACGTCACCTTCTTGGAACGGCGTGTATCCCTTTCGCGCCTGGCCCCACGGTCGCGACTCAGTTGGATCAAGCCGTCCGGTTTCCTCCTCGACCGCCTTCATAGGGACGAACGAAACCGGGTCCTCGTTGGTAGCCGGTGCAGTGAACTGGCGGGGATTCAATTGCGCAAGTGTGGTGAGTGGAACGAGCTTCATGCTGCGAGCACCTCGTTAAGTTCATCGAGGATCGCAGGCAGGCTCTCACCGAACAGCTGATGCGCCCGGCCGAGGCCGCCCTGCTGGCTGAACGGGGCGTACTCAAAAT
>Ga0172376_10003835_pt1 | contig 17509 bp, 16 predicted proteins | sample Lak35m_FD_121114 | JGI IMG/M metagenome (GOLD analysis project Ga0172376, IMG submission 121114) | Freshwater microbial communities from Kabuno Bay, South-Kivu, Congo - kab_092012_35m | ecosystem: Environmental > Aquatic > Freshwater > Lake | place: Democratic Republic of the Congo: South-Kivu... | reverse complement strand
TCCCATATCTGCTTCGGTGTCGAGAGCGTGCCCGCCACGTACGACATGCTCGTCGAGGCAGGTGTGGAGGTCGTGAGCCCACCCGTGCGGTTTGATGGTGAGGGCGAGTGGCATGTTCTGTTCCTCTACGACCCGGATGGAAACCTCATCGAACTCAACGAGATCGGTACTGGAAAGCAGCACGAGCACATTTCAAAGGCTCACCCCTGGAGCCGGTACTAGGCCGACATGACCGCATCATTGGGGTCGTCCGTCGGGATCATCGGGACGGGTGAGAACGCCCGTGACCACGCGGCCGCGTGCCGCGCGGTCTCTGCCGAACTCGTTGCCATCTGCGACATCTCGCCAGAGGCTGTTGAGCGATTCGGGAACGAGTTCGACTGCGCGAACCGTTACCAGTCACTTGAATCATTGCTCCACGCGCATCACCTTGATGTCCTGATCATCTCCACCTGGGGTCCGCACCACGCTCCACTTGCTCTTCAGGCTATGGACAGCGGTCGCGTCCGTGCAGTCCTGGTGGAGAAACCCATGGCGATGGATGCGGCGGAGGCAGTGGAGATGGTGAACCGATCCCGCGAGACCGGCACCCTGTTGGTCGAGGGGTTCAAGTGGCGGTACGACCCCCAGCACCGCGCGGCCTTCGATCTGCTGGCGTCCGGGCGTATCGGAGTTGTGCGATCCGTGCACGGTGCGTTCTCGGCGCCGCTGGCTGGACGCGTGGGAGCAGACAACTGGCGCTTCGACCCAGCCCGCGGGGGTGGGTCGCTGTACGACACAGCCAGTTACCTCGTTCACTTCGCACGAACCGTCATGAAGGGCGATCCAGTCACGGTCATGGCCATCGTGCCAGATCCCACTGAGGGACGCGCCGAGTTGAGTGCAGCCATGATCCTGGAGTTCGACGAGGGTCGGGTCGCACTGCTGCAATCCAGTTACACCCAGGCCTACCATCAGGCTGTGACCGTGATCGGGACCGAAGGCTACTTGAGGTACGTGGTCCCTTTCGATTCGCGCAGCAGTCGAGAAGCCGAGTTCGTCACCACACCACCGTTGGCTGCCCGGATCGACATTCACGGGAATGACTTCAGCCACGAAACTTTGGAGTTCGCCCCATGCAACCAGTTCGAGGCGCAGTTGACGGCCGTGTTCGACGCGCTTCGTACGGGTGAGCAGATGTCGGCCTCCGGTGAATTCGCCATGGGGAGCACGGCGACTCTGGATGCGCTACGCACATCGATCGTCAGCGGGCGAAAGGTGCAGGTTTGACAGAGATAGAAGTCCGGGACAAGGGTTTGGATCGGGGTCATCCGTAGCCACCAGCGATCGTCTAGCGCGAGACTGATTACATGCACCGGCCTTCTGTTCCCGGGAGGCCTTGTTGGCCCAGATCACCGAATCGTCACCTGCTTGCCTTTGCCAGGCGTCCAGCGTAAGTTCAGATCTGGTTCCGAGAGGACGACGTGAAGCCCCCTGGCTAGTCGTCACGGCAACCGCGAGCCCCGTCTCACGGTGCCCCCAGGGGAAGACCCGCCCCGCCAATCGCTGGCGGGGAAGTGACGGGGGCCTGCTGGCCCCGGAACGGGCACACCCATGGCAATGGACGCAAACAATCACGTCGACGCGACGCGTCAGTTCAACGGCCGAAACGTGGACGAGGGACCACCGAAGGACACAGGCGAGACACCGTTCGATCTCCCCTGGGTCGACGGTATGGCCGCCTCGAAACTGCCGAGAACCCTGCTGGGACCAGCCGATGTGACGGCGACACAGGTGACCGCGTGGGCGCAGCGGGGATGGCGACCCCGATGCTCATTCTCGGAACTGTCCGCGGATCGTCCGTGGTCAAAGCCCATGAGGTGAGAGCGTGCCAGGATGAACTGCTTGGTCGGCTGGAGTTCTTCCGCATGCGCGTTGGGCCGGCATGGAACATCGATCGCGGACATGAGTGGCTGGAGCCGAGTTGTATCTGCCTGCCGACGTCGGTCACGGACACCGGGTGGCAGGTTCGGACCCTCGATCTGGCCCGGCGGATGGGCATCAACACCGCCATCCGCATCAAGGAGACAGTGTTGGAGGTGCTGGCCCTCGAGCCACCGCCGTCCAACCGCTACTCAGTGGTCGCCAGCACCCCTGCCTCCATCACACGTGACGTCGAACATCGCTGCCCGATGACCCGTGCTCCCGAGTCGGGCGAATACTGTCCCATGCGGGGTGGACCGTGGACCTCCAATGCCATGCGCGCGGCGGCGACATGGCGCGACTACCGGAACCTGCTGGTCCAGGCCGTGGGTTGCGACACCTGCGAAGGTCAGCGCGAGGCGGAGCGCGCATCGAAGCGTCCAACAGATGTGCCAGGCGTATCCTTCGTGGCGTGGATGTCCCGTCCCGGCCAGATCCAACATGGCCGGCGCAACTCGACAGTCCTGAGGACTGGCGTGGAGTGGACGTCAGCCAAATCCGCCGGCAGATTCGCATGACTCCTGCTGATCGACTTCGTTACATGACACAAGTAGCGAATCAACTGAGGCGGATGCAACGGGCGGCGCATGGTGGACGCTGAGGACGAGTCAAGCGAGGACCTTCTTGCGTAGGAGATCTTGCGCATCCTCAACGAAGAAGGTGTCGACTACGTTGTCATCGGTGGACTTGCGGCCGTGCTCCAGGGATCATCGCTGCCGACTCAAGATGTGGACATCCTTCCGCTTCGGGATTCGGACAATCTTGAGCAACTCGCCCGAGCTCTTACTCGACTGGGCGCCAGATTCCGGACATCCAAAGGAACCAGTAGCGGTGCCTATCGACGGATCCTTCCTCGAGGCAATGCCACTCATGTTGAGTCTCGTCACCATGTACGGGGACTTGGATCTCACCTTCGATCCCGCTGGTTCCAAGACAGGATTCAATGAATGCGATGCCGACGCCAGTTCACTCGACATTGGCGATGGCCTCATCGTTCGCGTCGCAGCACTTGCCGACATCATCGATTCAAAGAAGTCAGCCAATCGGCTGAAGGATCAACGCGCGCTGCCCTACTTGGAGTCGCTGCAAGAACAACTGCGGACCACCCATGCCAGGAACTCAGGACCAGCGATGCCCGATGGCACGGCCTAGACCCCGGCATACGACCAGAAGTGGACACGCTCTGGGGCACCACGTGGAAACCTGATTGGGCTCAGACGAAGTTGACCTTGGCAGTGTCATCGGTCTCGACGGATGAGGGAATCTGGGCTACTCGGATCCCCATGCGTACGACAACGGTGCGCATCGACGTGCTTGATCGCACCGCCCACGTGCGTGTCCCCTGGGGGCCGAAGAGCGCCACCGCGACCGCGTCTCCTGTGCTGAACCTGGGCTGGTAGACGAGGGCTCCAAAGCCGTTGCGGTCGATGGCCTCGGCCCACCGGCTGGTGAGTCGGTAGTCGGGAACCGTTGACAGCTCCCGTGTGGCACCCCATGCTGCCGCCCGCACACTCGTCCAGTCAGCAATCGGACGGCGCCCGGTGTGCAAGGTGGACACCGTGCTGACCAGCTTTCCATCGACTTTCTTCGCTGGCACCCACTCCCGTTGAGCAATGAAACGTCCGATGCGCTCCCGCACCGCGGCTTGAGCCGAGTCGGCCAGGTAGCACGTACCCCGGGGTGTTTGGAGGTCAAACCGGCCCTCAGGTGTGCCATCCGAGTCGTGTCCGACGAACCACCAACACCCTTTGTCGTGGCCCCCCATCTCCTGGTGAGCGCGGAACCAAGGGGCCGAACCAGTCGGGATCCGAGGAAAGCCGGATAGATCGCCAGGCGGCTCCGACAGGGCGAGACGGGACCGCGACCTCGGGTTGGTGCGAGAGCTCATTGGGCCCACTCACGCACCCAGCGAAGGGCCAGCGCTGGCAACGCACGGTGGTCTTGGCCAGGGTCCCGCATCCACTCGATGGGGTCCAGGCCATCCAGTTCGGGCGCGGCTGTGCGGAGAAGGGTCGCAAAGGTCCAGGGTTCGTAGTCATCACTCCTGCGAACGACCTTCAGCATGTCGATGAGTCCAGGCCGCACTCTCAGGGCCCCCTTGGTGTCTCGGACGAACTGGAACGTGGGGAAGATCAACTGTCCATCACCGGTCTTCAGGCCGAGCAGGGACCCGACCCGCATCCGAGAGTCCAATGCCTGCCGTGATGCCCCGAACTCCCGCTGGAGCTTGGAACTGGACCAAAAGGGAGCCAGCAACTCCACCATGGGGTTGTCGTCACCTGTGGGAACCACCAAGTCCGCCACGCGCTCGGCCACCTCGGTCGCCGAGGGGGCGCAAGATGCACCTCCAAGAATCGGTCAGCTCCGTGCGTCAGGACCTGCGCAATCTGGACGAGTGCGTCGTTGAGCCAGGCTTCCCGGTCGAATGCCGGAGCCTCCACTGAAGCTGAGTACCCACGCACCACCACCTCCGCTACTTCACGTCAAGTCGCCTTAAGCCTGACAGGTTCGGGCCGATGCTGGGGTGGCGCCCGTCGATGCGAAAGCAACAACGAGCCGAGCCGCGGGCATGACTCGGCCATCGTTGGGCATTGCCAGTCCGAGGACAGGCATGGGGAGTTGCTGGGGGCACGCTTGATCGGTGAGCACCTACAACATCCTGAACGAGGCCACCGTCTGCGTCAGTGCGGCCCCTTGCTGGGAGGCGCTCCTTGCCGCCTTCGAAGGCACCGATCCCTGGTGGGCCCCGTACCTGGTGGGACGAAGGCTCGGCCGGATCGGCGGCGGTCAGGTGGGATCCGTGCTGGATCTGCGGGTCAACACCCGGGGTGGTGCCGGAGGCTTCTGGGATCGAGCGCACTGGGTGGCCCGAGTGATCGACGTCGATCCAGGTCGACGCCTGGTAGGAGTGGAAGGGCGGCGCGGCTGGCTAACGCTGGCGTCCGGCGGCCGATCGCACCGCCGCTGCCCCCAGCAGGATGCCCAGGCAGGCGACGGCTGAGTTCAACTCCAGTGAGAACCAGGGAATCCATTTCGTGGGAAACCCGGCGAATCCGATGATGGCCAACACCAGCGTGGCGCAGCCCATCGTCACCGATCCGATCACCGTCACCGGGTTGACGACCCAGGACGGAGCTTGGTCGGGGAAGGCGACTCTGCGCGGACCGTCCCACACCGGCAACCGCGCATGCTCCACCGGCCACAGCAACAGCACCAGTCCGACCAGGATGACGGTGAAGACGAGCAGGAAGGCAAGCCACCAGGCGCCGTACTCGGCCAGGGAGATCGGCATCGGAGTGCCGTTCTGGACAGTGGTGGGTGGTCCGATCCCCAGTCCGTGCAGGGCCATGACGGCGGCAACCATCGCGGGGACGTGCCATAGGTAGACCGTCATGGCGGTCATCGACATGGTGACCGCGATCAGCCACGGAGTCCGGCGGTGCAGCCATCGGGTCAGCGGCACCCGGGCGAGGTACACCAGGGAGCACAGGGTGCCGGTGTGGAGCAGCAGGACGACACTCGGTGGTGCCATGTTGGACACGGCCTCACCTGGGATGCCGACCAGGCTCATCGGCCATGGGCCGAGGGCCACCAGGGCGATGCTGGTCGGCAGGCATATGAGCAGGACGAGGGCCCAGGCCCAGCGCCTCGTCGGCTCGAACCAGAAGAAGCCCAGTTGCTGGGCGAGCAGCCAGACCAGCAGGAAGTTCACGAAACTCAACGGCAGCGGCCAGCCCCAGAACATGACGGCGACATTCAGACCGACGGCGAGCGGTACGCCGACGATGAACGCGGCACCACGATTGCGGTGATGGAGCCAGAGCATGCCTGGCAGCAGCATGGTCGTGATGACGTAGATCCCGAGGAACCACAACATCTGGCAGGCCAATGCCAGGATCGCCTCGCTGGCCTGGCCGTACCTCCACGTTGCCAGGGAGCCCGCGATGGAAAGGAAGGCGAGGTAGACCAGAACGGGCCGATAGAGCCGTTCCACCCTGCCCCAGACCCAGGCCGGGTAGGTCATGCCCTTGCTCCTGGCCCGCTGCCATGACCTGGCATTGGCTGCTCCGCCGGCCAGGAAGAACAGTGGGATCACCTGCAAGACCCAGGTCAGCGCCTGAAGCCACGGTGAGGCAGCCAGCAGATTGCCCACGACGGGGTCACCCTGATCCGTCCACGCCACCATCGCCATCGCCACGTGGCCGAGCACGACGGCGATGAGGGAGAACCCACGGAGGGCATCCAGCAGGCGGTCGCGATCCGGTGGCGTGTCGTTGGCTGCCTGACGGACGCTGGGCAGCCTCACCCTCAGATGCTAGGTGGCTCGAACCAGGTACGCGGGCATACCGTGCAGTCGGTAGCGTCAGGTATCCACGCGGCCATCGGGCACGATGAAGGAGGGTGAGGATGATCATCGACCGATTCGCTCTGGCGGCCGTGATCGACGTCGAGCGAGTTCGGCATGCTGAGCGCACACCGGGCTCTCGATCCGCCTTCGATGCAGCAGATCATCTCTTCGGTCGGGTCCCGATGACCTGGATGAACAAGTGGGCCGGGGGCTATCCCATCTACCTGCGCGGAGCGCGGGGGAATCGCGTCACCGATGTGGACGGACACGAGTACGTGGATTTCGCGCTCGGTGACACCGGGTCGATGGCTGGCCATTCGCCCGCGGCGACGGTGCGAGCGGTGCAGCAGCGGATCGCCGATGAGGGCGGGATCACCACGATGATGCCCAGCGAGGACGCCGAATGGGTGGCGGCGGAACTCACCCGGCGCTTCGGCATGCCGCTGTGGTCCTTCAGCCTGACGGCAACCGACGCGAATCGATGGGCGCTGCGCATTGCTCGGATGGTGACCGCCAGACCGAAGGTGATGGCCTTCGCCTACTGCTATCACGGATCGGTGGACGAGACCTTCGTGGTCCGCAGCCCCGATGGCGTCACCCAGGTCCGCCCCGGGAATGTCGGTTCACCGTTCCCGGTGGACCTCACCACCCGAGCCGCCGAGTTCAACGACCTCGACTCGGTGGAACGCGGCCTTGCGCACGGGGACGTGGCTGCCCTGATCATGGAACCAGCGCTGACGAACATCGGCATCGTGCTGCCGGAGCCCGGATTCCTTGAGGGGGTCAGGGAACTGTGCGATCAATACGGAACCTTGCTGCTCATCGACGAGACGCACACGATCTCGGCTGGTCCTGGCGGATGCACCGCAGCATGGAACCTGCGACCTGATCTGTTCGTGATCGGTAAGAGCATTGGTGGCGGGATCCCGTCCGGGGCCTACGGCATCACCCATGCCGTCGCCGAGCAGGTGCAGCGACATCCGGATGCGGATCTGGTGGACGTGGGAGGAGTGGGTGGGACCCTCGCCGGGAATGTGCTGTCGACGGCTGCCATGCGGGCCACCCTGGCCAAGGTCCTCACGCCCAAAGCCTTCGAGCACATGATTGCCCTGGCGGACCGGTATGCCGATGGCGTTCAGTCAGTACTGGACGAGTTCGACCTCCCGTGGACGATCTCCCGACTCGGTGCCCGTGCGGAGTACCGATTCGCCCGACCGGCACCGAGGACGGGTACCGCATCAGCCAGGGCGCACGACGAACAGCTCGAGGAGTACCTCCACCTGTTCATGTCGAACCGTGGCGTGCTGATGACCCCGTTCCACAACATGGCGCTGATGTGTCCGGATACGACGGCAGCAGACGTTGACCTGCACACATCCCTGTTCCGTCAGGCCGTGTCGAACCTGCGGGGCAAGTAGCGGTAGCGCTCGCGCTGAGTTGAGATCGGGAAGCGCTACTTGACCAGGACCGGGCCGGAGGTCCGCAATGATTTCTTTCGCAGGGCAGTGCAGGCACCGTCCAGTGTGCAGACCTGCGAGCCCGCCAGTCGGGTGAACTTGGCCCGGGATCCGTTCTGCGTGTAGACGATGCGGAATCGCTTACCGGCCCGATCGAAGGTGCAGGTGGTGAGATTCCCGCGCTTGGTGGCGCAACCCTGGAAGGTTGCCCCGACGATCCAGTCGTAGAGGGTCTTGTACGCCTGTGCCCCGGGGGTTCCGTTGTACATCTGGATGCCCCAGAGGTCATTGGGTCCCTCGAATCGGTACCAGTACACCCGAGACATGCCGAGGTCCAACCCGTCCAGATAGGTCCGTGCCACCCAGTCGGCCGCCTGACGGCCCTCGATGTCCACATCCGGGTTCTGCGGCCCTGGGCCCTTGAGCCCGAAGTTGTTCTCCGTGTCCCACAGCGGCCGATCCGGGGCACCGGCTGCCTGCAGGGTGTCGATCCAAAGTTGCGCCAACTGGGCCCGGTCGGCCGGGGTGCCCAGGCTCGCCGGGTAGGTATGGGCGGACCACACGTCCACCGGCCATCCGAGCTTGCCCAGTTCCTGCAGGTAGGCCGGGTAGAAGCGCTGGAACGGCCCACGGAGGCGGGTGCCGGTGCTGGGCGCAACCACGATCGCGGTGGGGTCCTTGCGCTTGATGATGTCGTAGGCCCGCTTGGTCAACTGGGCCATCTCCTCCGGTGAGGCGGTGGAGAAGGTGGACAGGTTCGCCTCGTTCCAGATCTGGTAGGCGGTGATGTCGTTGCCGAAGTTGTCGACCACCGCATTGACCCAGCTGTCCCACCAGGACAGGTCGCGGGGGAAACCAGCGCCACCGGGATCGACGCCGGCAAGCCCGCCGGCGGCCGGGTCGTCGGTTGCCCAGGCCGGTGTCCCGGCCAAGACCATCAGGATGTCGTTGACCCCCTTGGACTTCGCGGTGTTGATCGAGGTCCGCAGGTTCGTCCAGTCGAAGTTGCCTTGCGACTTCTCGATCCGGGCCCAGGTGGTCTGGTTGTCCCAAAGTCGGACGGATCCGATCGGCAGATCTGCGGGCCAGGCCCCGAACTCGAGGTTGGCGATATGCATCCCGAACAGGGAGGCGGGGACGACCTGCCCGGTGAGTCCCGCCGAAGGTCGAAGGTCCGGCCTCGCGGTTGGTGCGGCGTTGGCAGGCTGCGCGACGAACACGGTGCCCATCAGGGCAGCAGCGGCGGACAGGGCGACGATCATTCGGGGGAAGCTCCGCATGCGAACATGATGCCATCGCTGGCCAACTTGGGCCAATACGCGTCAACCACCCTGGTTCGTGACCACGATCAACGAGGCATCGTCTGCTCCGACGAGATCACCACCGTTGGCGACGGCCCGGGCCCTTGCCGTGGCAAGGAGCCGAGCCCCGAGTTCGGCTGCGGCCAGCGGAGACCGGGCCGATCGGGAACGGACGGCCTCGGTCAGCCACTGATCCGCGTCAGCGTTCGTACCCGGTGATGCGGCAGATCGCCCGACATCCGTGAGTCCGTCGCTGTAGGCCACCAGAGCATCACCGCAGCACCACCGAATAACCTCGGTCGCCCAGGAGGTGGCCGCTGTCGGCAGGCAACTGAGCAGTGGTCCGGTCCGCCCGAGCGAGGCGACCTGGCCCCCAGCCCGCACCAGCAGGGGCGGTGGGTGTCCGGCATTGACGTAGCGAATCTGCTCGCGGTGCACGTCCAACTCGATGAGCACCATCGGAATGGTGTGCTGCCCCGAGCCCAGCTCGGCCGCAACCGCGGCCAGCACGGACGGCAGACCGGCACGGGTGCGCAGCCACGAATCGACCACCGCGCGCATCTGCAGGGCGATCAATCCCGATTGCCACCCATGGCCGGAGACGTCGGCCAGGCCCAGACACCAGATTCCGTCGGTCCGTGGGACGAACTGCCACCAATCCCCGGCGATCACGCCGAAACCGGGTCGGCTTGCGGCGAACACGTCCATCTGTGGCAGCTCCGGTGGCGTCTGCCCGTGCAGGGACTCGCGCACCATGGCGACCAGTGGTGCCTGAAGGCCCAGGGCCTCGCGAGCCCCGCGGGCATCGTCCATCTCGTCCACCAACTGCCGACGCAGGCCTTCGGCATCGCGCGCAACCATGGCGATGTCGGTCGGTCCGCCCACGGCAACGGGCTGCAGATGGCTCGGGTCCACCACCGTGCTGCGCAGTGAGCCGCGAAGCCGGTCCAGGGGACGAACCACGGCCAGTCGGATCGCGAGCGCGCCCAGGGCGATCACCAGGACCAGCAGTGCCATGGCGACGGCGAAGACGTCGCGCAGTGCCTGCCCGGCAGAGGCCATCGCCTGGCTTTGGGCCATCGATCGCCCCTGAACCCGAGCATGCAGGGCCCTGGAGTCCTGCTGCATGGCCGCAGTTCGATCCGCGCTCGCATCCGATGAGGTCAGCTCGGCTGCCCGTGCGGGATTACCCTGACCGAGTGCCTCCAGGGTGGGGCCGAGATCCTCCCGCAACCAGGCATCCTGGCTGGTGACCGCTGCACCCAGCAGAGCTCGTTCAGTGGGCTCATCGGCGAGCAGCACCCGCAGGCGAAGGGAGGACTGCCGCATCTGACCGAGCAGTCGCTCCAACCGATCAGGCCTTCGAACCTCGGATCGGATGACCGCATTGTTGAGCGCCTCCGATGCCCCCGCCTGGGCACGTCCGAGGACACTGGCCTGTGTGACGGCCGGTTCCCAGATGCCCAGGAACTGGGCCTGCTGGGACATGGTGTGCTGGTACTGCACCCACAGCATGACGGCCGCCAGAACCCAGGCAATCAGGACAGCACCGGCTGCCAGGGCAGACCAACCCCGAACGGTCACGAGCCCTGAATCTAGGGCGCCCGTGCCTGCCCGGGAGGTGTTTGGGCCGCATCCACCGCTACGAGCAGGGCGGAACGCAAGCCGGACACCAGTCGCATCGCTCCACCCACACTGAGATGCGTCTCGTCCTGGTAGAGGATTTCGTCCCCGACACGTGACGCGCAGGTGTCGTCCTCACACAGGGCCGGGATCGGATCGAAGGAGACGACCGCCGGATCCTTGGTTGCCAGTTGCTGCTCTGCCTTGAAGGCCCCGGAGCGGTAGTCCTCGCTGTCCCGGCGACTCACCGTGAACGGAGGCGCGGAGAGCACCCCGGACAGCAACGATCGCTGGTCGCTGTATCCGGTCATCTCCGGGACGGCCCCGACGATCACTACGGCGATCCCACGGGAGCGCAGGTCCTCCACGGTCTGCGTCAGCGCATCGGCGTAGCTGGCCCGAGCCTGACGTGCGTCCCCTGGTTCGCCCCCGGAAGCCGTCTGGATCATCCGCCAGCCGAGCCCCGGTTGGACGTAGCCACCGGATCGGTTCGCGATCACCACGACGTCGGGCGCGGTCCGTTCCGCGTACGACATGGCATCGCGCTGCCACGGGGCGCACGGGAGGTCGGTACCCCCGGTTGACGGACGTGCCAGGAACGGGCATCCGGTACGACTGCTGACGAGCGTTCGGAAACCCAACTCCTCAGCGGCATCGATGACCCCGTCGGCCAACGCGTAGGCCTGGGAGTCACCGAGGACCAGCACCGTTCCGACCGGGTCACGTGGACCCCAGGAGCACCGCTTGGGGTCCACGTCCGTATCGACACCCTCATTGGCCACGGCCTTGTGCGCGGAGCGAAGGTCCGCCCGGGTGGGATCGACGGCTTGCTCGCCGCCGGCTCCGGACGTGCCGGTGCCGTCGTCCCGGGTCAACGTGGGCCCTTGCTCTGAGGTGCCAGGTCCACCCACGGATGCCGGGTCGTCCATCGCGGTGGGGTCATCGGAGTTGGTCGCGGTGCCCGCGACGGCCGCCTGAATGGAACGGGTGTCGAAGACTCCCCACCCGCTTTGGGCCCCGGCCAACAGGCCGATGCACAGTGCAATCGGGATCGCCAGGGTCGAGACACCCATGGCCGCTCCCGTGATGGGCCGGCGCGGACGCCACCGTCGCAGCGGTTGCTCGACCAGGACGTACGAGATCGTGGCCGGGATCAAGGAGGCCACGGCGGCGATGGCCAGCGTCTGAGGCTGCGCGGGCAGCAGCATGGCGACGAAGACGATGACCGGCCAGTGCCACAGGTACCAGGAGTAGGACACATCCCCGATCGCCACGAAGGGCCGGAACCCAAGGACCCTGCTGGTGACGGTGGGTTGCTGGCAACCGGCCAGGATGGCCAGGGCTGTTCCGAGGACCGGAAGAACGGCCACGACTCCCGGGAAGGGCATCTGGTCGTTGATGCCGAAGGCCGCGATCAGGATCATCGCCAGACCCAACGGCCCGGCCACCCGCGTGATGGAGCGCGAGATGTCCCGTGATCGAGCCACGGCGACGGCGAGCAGCGCACCGATGCCGAACTCCCAGGCGCGGGCCGGCGCGAAGTAGAAGGCTGCGGTCTGCGGTCCGGACAGCCATGAACTGAGCTCGGTGAACTGCGCATCCCCGTTGGTCCAGATCAGACAGAGCCAGAATGAGGCGATGGTGATGGCCAGCACGACCCAGGCCGTCAGGCCGGGACGACGCAACCTGGAGCCGATCCACCAGCAGATCAGCAGCACGGTCGGGAAGACCAGGTAGAACTGCTCCTCAACCGAGAGCGACCAGGTGTTGAGCAGGGGGTTGAACTTCGCGTCTGTGGCGAAATAGTCCCCCGAGGCGTGTGCGATGACCAGGTTGGCCGACAGGAGCATGGCGCCCAGGCCGGTCTGCGCGGTTGCCTGCTGGGGTCCGAACGGACTCTGCAATAGGGCTGAGGCAACGGCCACGCAGGCCACGAGCAGGGTGAGCGCGGGCGTCAGGCGCAGGAAGCGGCGTCCGTAGAAGGTGGCCAACGCGATCGTTCCCCTGCGAGTGAACTCCCGGTGCAGCATCGAGGTGATGACGAAGCCGGAGATGACGAAGAACACGTCGACTCCGGTGAACCCACCAGGCACCGGCAGTCGCGCATGGAAGGCGACCACCATCAGCACCGCGAGGGCTCGTAGACCCTGGATGTCACGACGACGGTGCTCGCCGTGCGCTGGCGACCGCAGATCGACGCGGGGGACGACGACCTCGGTCATGCGGTCGCCCGTTCCCCTCGAACGACCAGCACGAACCCGGACAGGACCACGATCAAGCCCCAGATGACGTCCCGGGAGATGACTTCGCCGAGAACCAACGCCCCGAGGATGACTGCGATCAGCGGGTTCACGTAGGCGTAGGTGCCGACCAGGGAGAGCGGCGCCCGGGCGATCAGCCACACATAGGTCGCGTACCCGATCGCCGAGGCGACGGCAAGACTGATCCACGCCGTCCAGACGATCGGGTTCACGACGGACAGATCCAATCGCTCACCGAGAAGTAGTCCCGCGATGGTGACGAATACCCCGGCGAACAGCAACTGATAGGTGGCACCGACCAGGGAGTTGGTCGGGACATCCATGGATCCCGAGCGCCAGGAGGCGAAGGCCCAGGTGAAACTGCTCACCAGCAGCACGGCGGTCCACAGGACGACATCGGTGTCGGAGCCGGTTCGCGGAACGGTGCCTCCGGGCAGCAGGAGGTATGCCAATCCCACTAAGCCGACGGCGACGCCGATCAGGGTGAGCGCAGCGGGTCGATCACCCGATCGGATGCGCAATAGCACGAACCACAGCGGGATGGCGGCGATCACCAGCGCGGCGATGCCGCTGGGGACGTAGCGCTCTGCCATGGACAGGGCCCCCAGGCCGATGCCCGGCATGCCGATACCCAGCAGCAGGCAGGACACCAGCTGCCGGCGCGAGATGCGCAGCACCGGTGGACCGGATGCGATCGCCAGGCCGACAGCCAGCAGGAGCGCACCGCCCGCCAGCCGCAGGCCGGTGGAAAGCAGCGGAGGGAGCACCCCGACGACCACGGCAATCCCGAGGTAGGTCGAGCCCCAGAGCACCCAGAGCAGCGCCAGCGGACCCCAGATGGACAGCGCGTTTCCTGGCGGGGCCGGCGCCCCGATGGGCTGTTGGGCCCGATTCCCCACCATGTCGCAACTGTCTCAGATGTCCGCATCCGGCCGTTCAACCCCGTCCACCAAGTACAACTCCGGTCGGGACTTTCGTCCTTCAAGGACGGGACTGTTGCCGCTCACGTCGGCCCCTACGCGCCGGAACCATTGGACCGTCAGTCGACCTGTACTCGGGGCCGTCACCTCCACCTGGACTCGCCGCAGATGGAACCGGTCCGAAAGCGGATCGAAATCGAGATACGGAATAGGGGACGTCATCATGGAAGCCCTTGACCTGGCCAGGTGGCAGTTCGCCGTCACGACCGTCTACCACTTCCTGTTCGTTCCGCTGACGCTGGGCACGGTGTGGTTCGTGGCTGGGTTCCAGACCGCCTGGGTGCGCACCGGGGATGTCCGGTACCTCAAGCTCACCAAGTTCTTCGGCAAGTTGTTCCTGATCAACTTCGCCATGGGGGTGGTGACCGGCATCGTCCAGGAGTTCCAGTTCGGCATGAACTGGGCTGACTACTCCCGGTTCGTCGGGGATGTCTTCGGAGCACCGCTGGCGATGGAAGGTCTGCTGGCCTTCTTCCTGGAGTCCACGTTCCTTGGCCTGTGGATCTTCGGCTGGGATCGGCTTCCCGCGCGCCTGCACCTGGGAACGATCTACGCCGCTGCCTTCGGGACCATGTTCTCCGCGTACTTCATCCTTGCCGCCAACGCTTGGATGCAGCACCCGGTGGGATTCGACCTCGATCCGACGACCGGGCGTGCCGTGCTCACCGATATCGGCGCGGTGCTGTTCCAGAACACCGCCGTCATCGCCTTCCTCCACACGATGGCGGCCTCCTTCCTGGTCTCCGGCACCGCTGTCGCGGCCGTCGGGGTGGCCTTCCTGATGAAGGAGCGACAGGTCGAGATCTTCCGTCCCGCGGTCATGGCAGGTGCGGTCGTGACCCTGGTCGCAGGTGCCCTGGTCGCGGTCACCGGTGACATGGACGCCAAGATCATGGTCCAACAGCAGCCGATGAAGATGGCCGCGGCAGAGGGCCTCTACCAGACGACGGCGGATGCGCCGTTCTCTGTCCTGAGCATCGGCGACCTATCCGGAACGCAGGCAACTCGAGTGATCGAGATTCCAGGATTGCTCTCTTGGCTCTCCACTGGTTCCTTCGGATCGCAGGTGCAGGGAATCGACAACTTGCAGGCGCAGTACGCCGCCGATCCGCAGTATTCGGCCCTGCCAGGTGGGGACGACTACATTCCCTATGTCCCAGTGGCCTACTGGGGATTTCGTCTGATGATCGGCCTCGGAATGATCGCGGCTGCCTGGGCGATCTGGACGCTGTGGCGTTACCGGCGCGGCCGCAACCCGTTGTCTGGTCGGGTGTTTCGAGTCATCTCGTACGTGATCGTCCTCGGTCCGCTAATGGCCATGTCGGCGGGCTGGATTTTCACCGAGATGGGACGGCAACCGTGGATCGTCTTCGGGCAGCAGAAGACGGCAGCGGCGGTGTCATCGAGTGTCTCCTCAGGCGAGGTGCTGGTCTCCCTGATCGGGTTCACGCTGGTGTACGCCGCACTTGCGGTGGTGGAAGTCGCCCTGCTGCTGCGATACATCAAGCAAGGTGCTCCGGAACAGGTGAGCACGGAGCCGTACGACAGGAACTCAAGCGCAGATACCGACAAGCAACTTGAGTTCGCCTACTGACCGGGCTGTCGCTAAGGCCCGTACTCGTCCGCACATCCCACGGCAGGAGAGGAAATCATGGAGTCGGCAACCCTGCTCCACACGATCTGGTTCGCACTGATCGCGATCCTGTGGATCGGCTACTTCGTCCTTGACGGCTTCGATCTTGGCGTCGGAACCCTCATTCGCTTCATCGGTACTGACGATCTGCGGCGACGGGTCATGATCAACACGATCGGCCCAGTGTGGGACGGCAACGAGGTGTGGCTGTTGGTTGCAGGTGGCGCTACCTTTGCGGCATTCCCGCTCTGGTACGCGACGATGTTCAGCGGCTACTACCTCGCGCTGTTCGTGCTCCTGCTCGCATTGATCCTGCGCGGGGTCGCCTTCGAGTACCGAGGCAAGAAGGACTCAGCCCGGTGGCGTAGCAACTGGGACTGGGCGATCTTCACGGGTTCGGTCCTGCCCGCTGTGCTCTTCGGCGTCGCCTTCGGAAACATCGTCAGCGGCTCCCAGATCCAACCGACCGAAAGCGGATCCGGCTTCGTCGGGGCGGGCGCACTCAACTACACAGGTACGCCATTGCTCTCGCTCCTGGGCCCGTTTCCCTTACTGCTCGGTGCGATGACCCTGCTCGTCTTCACGACCCATGGAGCGATCTTCCTCATGCTGAAGACATCGGGGGAAGTGCGGCAGGCCGCCCGCCGCGTGGCTCAACGACTTGGACTGGTGGCAGCCATGGTGTCGGTCGCTGCCCTGCTGTGGGCACAAGCGTTCAGTGGCCGGGTCGCTGTCACCCTTCCGATCGTCCTGGTCGCAGCGACTACCTGGGTCATCTCCTGGCTGATGGTCGTGCGTGGAAGGGACGGGTGGGCATTCACCCTCAGCAGTGTCACCATCGCATTGTCCGTTGCCGCCTTGTTCATCGGACTGTTCCCGCGGGTGATGCCGAGCAGCATCGATACCGCCTATGACCTGACGGTGATGAATGCCTCGAGTTCGCCGTACACCCTCACGGTGATGACCGTCGTGGCAGTGGTCATGACCCCCATCGTCCTGGCCTACCAGGGGTGGACCTATTGGGTCTTCCGCAAGCGACTGAGTACGTCGATAATCCCGGCGCCGTCGGTCACCGGTCGAGCGGATGATCGATTCGCTGGGTCGGCGGAGCCCGCACCCCGGTCTGGGTGAGGATCCGGGTTCGGCCAGGACACAGGTTCCAGGCCATGATGCGAGCATGAGGCCAGTCGATCCCAGGCTGCTGGTTCATGCCAGGTCGACTCGCTGGTTCATCGGCTTCACGGTCGTGGTCGGGGCGCTCACTGCGGGGGTGGTGATCGCCCAGGCCTGGGTGCTGTCACAAGCCATTGTGGATGCCGCCGAAGGTCGCCTGACGTGGGCTGAGTTGCCAGGGGTGCTGGCGGCGATCGGTCTGGTGTTCGCGGCCCGTGCCGGGTTGGCCTGGGTGGGCGAGGCGGTGGCGTTTCGGGCCGCTGCCAGCGCCAAGCACCAGTTGCGCTCGGTGGCCCTGAGGCAGGTGCTGGCCCAGGGTCCGGCCGGGCCGGTCGGCACCCAACCGGCGACCGTGGCTGCCTTGGTCACTCGCGGAATCGATGGACTCGATGCCTACTTCGCCCGCTACCTACCGCAACTGGTTCTCGCGGTCGTGGTTCCGATCGCCATTCTGGCGACCATCCTTGGCCGGGATCCGCTGTCGGCCGTCATCATCGCGGTGACCCTGCCACTGATCCCGGTGTTCATGATCCTGGTTGGTTGGTACACCAGGAACCGGGTGGAGCGTCAATGGCGATTCCTGGCGGTCCTGTCCGGCCACTTCCTTGACCTGATCGCAGGACTGCCAACCCTGAAGTCCTTCGGCCGAGCCAAGGCCCAGGTTCGTACGATCCGAGTGATCGGCGACGACTACCGTCGGACCACGCTGGGGGTCCTTCGGGTCGCCTTCCTCTCCTCGCTGGTGTTGGAACTCCTGGCCTCCCTTTCGGT
>Ga0172376_10003833_pt1 | contig 17523 bp, 13 predicted proteins | sample Lak35m_FD_121114 | JGI IMG/M metagenome (GOLD analysis project Ga0172376, IMG submission 121114) | Freshwater microbial communities from Kabuno Bay, South-Kivu, Congo - kab_092012_35m | ecosystem: Environmental > Aquatic > Freshwater > Lake | place: Democratic Republic of the Congo: South-Kivu... | reverse complement strand
TACGCCGCCAACTTCAAGAAGACCATGCAAATCGTCTTCGACAAGGTGCTCCCCAAATGGAACTACACTGCACCACCCTCTCCCAACTGATTCAGGGAAGTTATTAATCGACTATCCCTAAGACTGCGAACGATGTTGAATACTACCCAGAGACTGCGGCAGAGCTCGTTCAAGCATTACAGGCCATACGCGCTTCGGCGGACTCTGTATTGCACCTGATCATTAAAGGTCATGGCAGTCCTGTCGGAATGCAAATCGACACTGCGGGGAGTTGGCTTCTATTCGTCGATAACTCTGCCCCATTTCCCGACACAATCGAAGTAGACGGAAGTGACATAACACAACTATTGCGCGACACGACAGCAGGCGCAACGATCGAATTCCGTGGATGCAGGACGCGGGGATTGGCGTCAAGCGTGCAGAACTTGCTTGGTAATGGCTGTTCCTGTTGGGGCAGACTATTTTATCAAATCGACATCTATTTGCCGCTGCCTATTGGGTTTTAAAGTGACATGGATACATACATTGCGGCGTTGATGATAGGCGCGTTGTTATTGTGGGTGTACTGGGTTGGCTTCCAATGCAAACTGCGACTACCGGATAAGCTCGCGTGGCGACGAACTCTTCGGACGTCGGCTGTGCTTTTTGTAATCGCGCTTGCATCGACTCGTAGCCTTAATCTACACGGCCAACCGCAGCGTCAGTGGCAGGTTTTTGGTGCATGCGCGGTGTTCAGCGCAATGTTTGTCAGCGAGCAGAGAATGGCGAAGCGGGTTTCTGGGTTATGCCTTTTGGCGGCACTTGTAACAGGAATGTGGGTAGTAGGGGTCGTCGGAGAAGAATGTACCGCAGATCCAATTAATACCGTCTCGTTTCAGCAGGCAATGAATCAAGCAGTTTTGGCTTCTCATCGAAAGTTAATTTGTGATCCAGAGAGTGAGTGGGCTGAATTGCCCTCGGGATTCGTCAATGGTCCCCCTCCGCCGAGCATCCGCGAGCTTCACATAACTCAAGCGTGGCACACAAGACTGACCGGACTGTATCGCATTAATGCGGTGCCGCTTGGCATTTGGGTCAATCCAGATCGTGGAAAAAGTGACTGTGTTGAATTGCGAGTGATACGATGACGGAAGGTTGACTTCGCTGGGTGGCCTCTTCAGTTGCTGTCGAGTACCACGACCGAGAATTCCGGCAGGCTCAGGGGCTGGCCAGGGGAAATGAGTTCGGGCAGGGGTGATCCGGGGCCGTTCCAGCGGGGGGGCGGGGGAGGACAGGCGCAGGTGCCAGGGGGAAGATGAAGCAGAAGGCGGGAGGGACAGGTTCAGGGGAGTGGAACCGGCGTTGAAGAGGGTCAGGAAGCGGGTGGTTTCCGACTTTCTCAACAGGCCCCAGGCGGAATTTGACGCTATCTCATGAGGATATCGTGCGCTGGATGGTGGATTTCCGGCAACTCATCGGCAGTTCCGGCCGAGTGACCTGCTGGCCGGGAACGGGGTGCTGTAACAGATCTGGAATGGCGCAGGTGGAGAACCTGATGCCGTGTGTCCTGCATCGCACCATCTCACAGCAAGAACCTCTTGTCGCTTCGCAACCCGGACAACAAGTTGTCCGGGCCACCCGGCGTGTGGTCGGGTTGGATGATGAGATGTCGGGCACAGCCCGACCTACGGAATTGCCACGGGTGCGTCGTCAGGTTCCCGGCAGGCGTCTTGACTGGCCGCTATCGTTGCGGGTTTTCGTACCAGACCACGTTGCGGCTGAGCTGTCCGGCGATCAGCAGATCGATGTCGCCGTCGCCATCCATATCGAGCGCCCGGATGTCGTAGGCGCACTGGTCGCTGGAAACGACATGCCGGCGGAAGCGGCCTTTGCCGTCGTTCTCATACCACGCGGCCATCCGGCTGCCATAGCCGCAGGTGGCGGCGTCGATATCGCCGTCGCCGTCCATGTCGATCACGGCCAGACAGTGCGGCTCTTTAATCTCGGTGTCGATGAAGTGCGGCTTCCAGTCCGGGCCTTCAAACCAGAGCACTCCGGCATCGTGGCCGCGCGTGGCGATCAGATCCATATGGCCATCGCCGTTAACGTTCGCCGGCTGGATGCAGGTGGCTCCAGGGTGTTTGTCCGCGACGAGATGTTTCTTCCAGCGCTGCGCCGGGTCGAGCGGCGCTTCCCACCAGGCAAACCATTCTCCAGTCCCGGCGGGAACCGCCTGCGGTCCTCCCTTGGCCGCCAGGGAAATATCCGGGCGGCCATCGCCGTTGATGTCGCCGAAGCCGAAGTAATGGCTGAGTCCGTCGGCATCTCCGGACGCGAACACGTGCCGCTGCCAGTGCGTGGCTTCGCGAGGGCGGTCCGGTCGCTTGAGCCACACGGCTGAGTTCGGCAGTTCTCCGACGGGTTGCCCGCTGTTGGCGATCAGATCGAGCCGGCCGTCTCCGTCCACATCGCCTTTCAGCAGGCCGTGGATGCCGTTGATCGTCGAGTCGATCGGATGCAGGTTCCAGCGATCCTTGAGCGGATCGGCCGGGCGTTCCAGCCAGACGGCCAGTCCCGGCGAATAGCGGGCGCCAATGAAGTCCGGATCGCCGTCGCCATCCACGTCGAATGTTTCGCTGTGAATGAACCCGTGGCCTTTCGTCTGATCGAGCACAACGGGCTTCCAGTCCGGCGCGACGAACAGGCGGGTCGTGTCCTGGCTGTTGCTGATCACATCGACCCGGCCGTCTCCGGTGTAATCGGCCGCGACGGCCGTCGCCGTGTGTTCGCCCTCGAAGACAACGTGCCTCTTCCAGTCCGCTCCCGATGTGAAGCTCGCGACGAAGAACGAGCAGAGCAGCGTCAGAGCGGTCAGTTCCGGAATGCGTCGTGTCACGGAAGTCCTTTCAGCAAGGCGGTTACGAGTCTGTGAAGCGGGATTCGATCAGAATCATTCGCCGACGCGCGACCGTTTCAGTTTCGAGATGAAGTTCGTCGAGTGATGATCCTGCTGGACTGGCCCGCTATGGTTCTCACCGGTCCGGACCCTGTTGTCTGATGAAGTCTCATGAATCCGCAAGTCACTGCTCCGCTTCTGCTCGCCAGCACCTCTCGATACCGGCGCGAACTGCTGGAGCGGTTGCGGATTCCGTTCCGCTGCCTGGCTCCGATGGTGGAGGAACGTGGATTCAAAACGGCGAATGCGGAACCGGCAACCGTAGCCGCCGCGCTGGCTCTGGCCAAAGCGGAGAGTCTGACTCGCATCATGCCGGAAGCGATCATCATCGGCAGCGATCAGGTGGTGAACTGCGACGGACGCATGCTCGGCAAACCCGGTACTCGTCTGAAAGCCATCGAGCAACTGGCCCGTTTGAATGGCCGCGAGCATCAGCTCATCACGGCCGTCGCGGTGTGCCACGCGGGAAGAACTCTGCTGCATCTGGATGAAACGAGGATGACGATGCGGCGATTGTCGCCGGACGCGATCGTCCGGTACGTCGATCAGGACCGGCCGCTGGACTGTGCCGGTTCTTATCGGATTGAGTCGCTGGGCATCGCACTCTTTGAGTCCATTGCCACCGACGATCACACGGCGATCGTGGGATTGCCGCTGATGACCGTCATCGACATGCTGAATCAGGTCGGACTGGAGATCCCCTGAACGTGGGTGGCTGAAACGGACTGCCGGCGCTTTGGAGCATCGGATGATGGCATCAACAGGCTGCGGGACTCCGTTCAACTTTGACGTTTCCGACAGAACCCCGGAATTCAGGTGGGGCACGTTTTCAACGGGCCTGATGTCAAACGCAACGAGCACGTTGAGAATGTGCTCCACGGATTGTGTCGGAAATGTGTATCCCTCACGTGGTCAGCGGTCTCCGCGAGAACAGCGCTATTGCGTGACCAGTCCCGTGATGTAACTGCGGTACTGCTGATCGAGTTCTTCGGCGGGAACGCCGGTCAGAACATCCAGACCTTTGACGCGGCTGGTCGCAGCCTGCGGGCTGTAGATCGCCGCAACGTGTTCGATGAAGGCATCGCGATAGCGGCCGTCGTCGAACTCCATGAAGAAGTGCGCGAGTCCTGCGGCCTGCGTGTAATCCAGAACGATGTTCGGATTGTTCTGAAACGCAGTCTGCCCCATTTCTGCAAACTGCTTCAGCGGCACGAAATAGCCGTCTTCCGTCAATCGTGCCTGAGCGACTGCCAGGCGGATATGTTTTGGCGACCCGATCTCGGGGCCTTTGTCTGTGTTGCGGAACGACTCCATGTAGCAGGCCAGGCCTTCGATGACCCAGAAGTGCTCACGCTCCGCCGGGCGACGTGGCTGAGTGAACCGCTCGAACAGGAACTGATGAGTGGCCTCGTGATAGAGCGTGTCTTCCAGCCCGGCGGGGTTGTCGAAGAAGTAGGAGACCCGATCCGAAGCCATGTAGATCCCGTTCGTAATCTCGATCTGCGGATTGTCTTTCTTCAACCGGTCGATGTACTCGCCCTTCGTGCGGAAGACGTGAACTTCATACGCCTGGCGTTTGCGGGCAGTTCGCGAGCTTTCCAGGAACAGCTTCTGCAACTGCTCCGGCGAATCGAAAAAGCCCGGATACATCTGACGGAAGAACGTGTGAAACACTTCCAGCCGCTTTGCCAGAGCGGTTCCCGCCTCCTGGCTGATGTTGGTCTTCACGAGGAAGTTGTCAGTTTCAATCTGCCAGGCGTTTCGGAAATCGCGCCGCGTTTCAGTTTCCCGCGCAGCCGGCATCCACTGGCCCCGGAAGTACCGTTCGCCGTTGTCGTATCGTTCGACATAACCGGCCGGCAGCCAGCCGAACTGCTCATGCCAGGTATTTCCCTTGCGTAGCTGCTGAGCGGTGAACGGTGTCGTCCATTGATTCTGATAGCGTTCGTAACCCAGCAGCCGTCGCACCTTCTCGTGATCCGCGTCGTACCAGGCGGCTTCGCGGATCAACTGCCAGGCGAGCGACGGCGATCCGGCGGTCAATGTCTGTCGCGAGAGCAGATACAGCGTCTGAGCCGTTTCTTCCCTCAGGCGTCGCAGTTCGATGCGCCACGCTCGATCCGCGGCGGACAGTGTGTTCGGGATCTCCGGTTGAACCTCCTTCGGCAATGGCTGGCCGGTCAGATGCAGGCTCTCCACCGGAGTCTGCCACTGCTGCAGCACTTCGAGCGCCTCCGCCTGCTGCTGCTCCCGGCAGCTTGCGATCAGCTTTAAGACACCGGCCTGAAACTGCTCCGTGATGGCCGTTCTCTGCTGCCGGAGTCGTTCGACGCGGCCGGTTCCGCGCGCCGTCTGAGCCGGGATCGGAGTCGCTCCCGCTGTCAGCAGGCCGAGGCTCAGAAGAAGGATCAGCAGGCGGCGGGTCATGGGCAGACTCACGTGTCGAGTCGTGATGGTCTTGTTCGATCGTTTAACCCGCAGCCGGAGGCGCAGGCGAGGAGCAGCCATTGAGTTTCGAAGACGCCTGCGCCTCCGGCTGCGGGTTATTGATTGATATTCAGATGGATATTCGCGTGAGTGAGTTGGCGTGGATGTGAGCGGCAGGGCGCTAGCCGCCGGTATTTCCGCTGGACCGGCGGCTAGCGCCCTGCCGCTCACTTTGACGCTGGCGTGAAAATCAATCTGTGGATCAATAAATGAGGTCATGAATACTTCGGACTCAGAAGTCGGCGCTCTTCGGAGTGCGATGGAAGGGAATGCAGTCGCGGATGTTGGTCATGCCGGTCACGAGCTGAATCAACCGCTCGAAGCCCAGGCCGAATCCGGAATGCGGCACCGTTCCAAACCGGCGGAGATCCACGTACCACCAGTAATCGGCCGGGTTGAGTCCGCATTCGTGCATGCGTGCTTCGAGCACGTCGAGGCGTTCTTCGCGCTGACTGCCGCCGATGATTTCTCCGACGCGCGGGACCAGCACGTCCATGGCACGGACGGTCCGGCCGTCGTCGTTGCAGCGCATGTAAAACGGCTTCAGGGTGCGCGGATAATCGAACAGGATCACGGGTTGCTTGAAGTGATTCTCGGTCAGGAAGCGTTCGTGTTCGGATTGCAGATCCATGCCCCAGACGACGGGGTATTCAAAGGACTGACCGGACTTCTGCAGAATCTCAACGGCTTCGGTATACGGGAGCCGGATGAAGCTGTGGCCGACGATGTTCTGCAGAGACTCAAGCACGGTCTGGTCGATGCGTTCCTGGAAGAACTGCATGTCGTCCGCGCAGCGTTCGAGGATGCGTCCGACAACGTGCTTGATGAAGGCTTCGGCCAGGTCCATGTTGTCGGTCAGTTCGTAGAACGGCATCTCTGGTTCGACCATCCAGAATTCGGCCAGATGCCGCGTGGTGTTGGAATTCTCCGCGCGGAACGTCGGGCCGAACGTGTAACAGTCGCCGACCGAACAGGCGAAGATCTCCGCTTCGAGTTGCCCGGACACCGTCAGAGCTGCCCGCTTGCCGAAGAAGTCGAGTTCGAAGTTCACATCGCTGTTTGAGCGGGCCAGTTTCGGCAGGTCCAGCGTGGTAACCGTAAACATCTGCCCGGCGCCTTCGCAGTCGCTGGTCGTGATGACGGGTGTCTGGATGTAGTAGAAGCCGCGCGACTGGAAGAACTCGTGAATGGCCGCCGAAGCTGCGTTGCGGACGCGCGTGATGGCGCCGAACGTGTTCGTGCGCGGCCGGAGATGCGCGATCTCGCGGAGGAACTCGAAGCTGTGTCGCTTCTTCTGCAGCGGGTAGGTCGCCGGATCGGCTTTACCGAGCAGTTTCAGTTCGCGGGCGTGCAGTTCGACCCGCTGTCCCTGGCCGGGCGATTCCTTGATCTCACCGGTGACCTTCAGGCTGCATCCCGTGTGAATGTCCTTGAGATCTTCGGAGCCAGGCACTCCCGCATCGACCACGACCTGCAGCCCGTGAAAGCCGCTGCCATCGTTGAGTTCGATGAAGGAAAAGCCCTGCCTGGAATCGCGCCGGGTCCGCACCCAGCCGCCGACTGTGACAACCGTTCCCGGCTGACCATCTTTCAGCACCGCATTGATCCGCATCCGCTGCATCGCCGCCGCTCCCTCAGTATGCCTCGACGAACTGACCGGAGTCCGTCGTTCCTGGGCGGAATGCTAACAGCCCGTCTGGAAAAACCGGTAGTCGGGGTCTGTGTGCCCGAACCATTCCTGCCGGAGCTTCGTTCTGGTCGTGCGGCTTCGGTCCACAAGGGAAACCGTCCGGCATACTATCCCTCACGCGGTCAGGAATGAGACTTTCGATGGTTTGAGGCGCAGGCGTCAAGCGGGCCACTCGCACGCCTGCGGCTTGCGGTCAAACAACTCAATCACGACCGTGTGAGGGATATTCCCGCTGGCTCGATTGTGATTCCACGGACCTTGAGGATTGATTCGCATGAACGTGACTGACAGCCGGTACTCTCAGTTCAGCCTGATTCGCGAGATGCTGGAGACTCCGCGGATCGTGGCTCAGTTCAATCCGGCCGTGGCGGAATCCACGGGCCGCGCTGTCGGCCAGGCCGGCCGGCTGCTGCTGACGGGTGAAGGATCGAGCCGCATTTTTCCGTCGAAGAACAACATCGCGCACGCGCGCCGGGCGGGCTGGAAACTGGTTCTGCATTCGGAGGCCGGCCGGCAGGCCAGTGAATACGCGCTGCAGGACTGGGCAGTGTTCGCGGCATCGAACTCCGGCCGCACGGCGGAAGTCATCCGCCTTTATCAGCGGCTTCGAGAGCAGGGGCATCCGCACCTTTACAGCCTGAGTGCCACTCCGCAGTCGCGGCTGGAGGAACTGGCCACGCGCGGCTTCGTGCTGAGCTGCGGCAAAGAAGAGGCGGTCGCGGCGACGAAGAGCGTCATGGAACAGGGGCTGTTCTATCGCGCGCTGCTGGAATATGCGTCCGGCAGTCCGTCCTGCGGACCTCGTCTGAAAGAACTGGGAACGCAGATTGAAACCGCTCTGACCACTCCGGTGGATCCCGCTCTGACCGCCCGCATCGCTCGCGCGAAGACGATCTACTGGGCCGGACGCAATGACGGCGTCGCCGAGGAATTGACGCTCAAGACCAACGAGATCACCCGCCGGAAATCCGATCTACTGGAAGGCACCTACGCGGTGCATGGCATTGAGGAAGTCATGGATGCGGATGATGTCGTGCTGTGGGTGGATCCTTACGAGGAATCGGAAGCCAAGTTCCACGACGTGCTGGTCAAGGGCGTCGGGATGGAGGTCATCGCGATCTCCCCGCGCGCGACCTCGTTCCCGACGATCCGCATTCCGGACGCCGGTGACCTCAGCGGTTTCGTGCAGCTCGCCGCCGGCTGGAATGTCCTGGTGGAAACCGGCCTGACGCTGGGCATCAACCTCGACAAGCCACAGCGTGCCAGGAAGGTCGGCAACGAATTCACGGGCTGAGACGATCCCTCTCGCGGGATGAATGAGTCGTTGACAGGCTCGAAGCGCCCGCGAGTGCGTCCGGCGTTTTGAACACACTTGCTGGCGCCGCGTGCTTGTGAAGCTTCTGCAGATTGAAGTCCAGCGTCCGGCTTTGTGGATTGCGTCTCAGTGCGTTTCCGGCGGAAGGCCTTTGAACAGCTTGCGCTCCAGTCGCGGAATGAAGGGCGTCCAGTGTGAATCGCCGTTGGGATCGCCGCTGATCGTGCGCGAAAACTCATGCACCTTCGCATCGAGATTGTCGAGGTGGTGCAGAGCGATGGCTTCCGGGGTCATGGGCAGACGCGGGCTGCCGTGCTCCAGGCTGCCGTGATGGCTGACAATCAGGTGCTTGAGCCGCAGTTCGATTTCGCGCGGGAAGGGGTCGTTGGTCAGTCGTTCCACCTGGGCGATTTTCTCGGTCAGCATCTCAACGCCGATGACCATGTGCCCCAGTAACTGGCCTTCGTCCGTGTAGACGAACGAGTATTCGAAATCCATTTCCCGGACTTTGCCGAGGTCGTGCAGAAAGATGCCGGCCAGCAGCAGGTTGATGTTCACTTCCGGGTACAGGTCGCGGATGCGGACGGCGGTTTCCAGCATGTTGACGATGTGTTCGACCAGTCCGCCGGGATAGGCGTGATGGGTCTTGACGCCGGCACCGCTGCGGGCCAGTCGCGCCATCATGGCGTCGTCAATGAGGAAACACTCCATCAGCGACCGGACCGAGGGATCCTCAATGGACAGCAGAATTTCGCGGAGGCGGACCATCAGACGGTCCACATCCTGCGTCGGCCGCAGCTCGAAGTCTTCGGAGTTCAGCGAGGCCGCATCAACCCGCTCGATGCGGTTCATGATGACCTGCAGGCCGCCCTGGTAGAGCTGACTTTTGCCTCGAATCCGCACGAAATCGCCGGAATCGAAGGTGGCGCATTGTTCTTCGGTCACATTCCACATCAGGCCGCTGACCGATCCCGAACGGTCCCGCAGAGACGCGAGCAGATACAGGTTGGCGTTGCGGTTCGCACGCAGTTGCTTTTCCGCCAGCAGGAAGACCTCTTCGACCGAATCTCCGTCCTTCAGATCACTCACGAACTGCCGCGCCATCAAAGGCTCACGTTTCCGTTACGAGTCAGAATGCGTCGTTCCCGGCCGCGATAACTCCGGCCGCCGGGCGGCAGAATAAGCGCCGGACGGGCAATGTCCCAGCGGACGGGAACAATCCGGTCCGGTCGTTTGCCGGAATGAAGACCAGCCACGACACTCCGGCCCGTCCTCCCGGTCCGGTCGCGAGCCGGCCGGCGCGAAATGAGTCACGGAGGTTCGAGCCGATGAAGCCCGCCATCAATACCGTTCATCATTCTGACTGCGTGGCCGGCATGGCGGCCATGCAGGAAGGCTCGGTCGATCTCGTCTTCGCCGATCCGCCATTCAACATCGGTTACGACTACGACGTTTATCACGACCGCCGGCCTCCGGATGAGTATCTGAACTGGTCGCGGGAATGGATCGTCGGAGTCCACCGGGTGCTCAAGCCGGACGGCACGTTCTGGCTGGCCATCGGTGACGAATACGCTGCGGAACTCAAGGTGCTCAGCCAGCAGATTGGCTTTCACTGCCGGAGCTGGGTGGTCTGGTACTACACGTTCGGAGTGAACTGCAAAGCCAAATTCACCCGCTCGCACGCGCATCTGTTCCACTTCGTGAAAGACCCGGATCAGTTCACGTTCCTGAGCGACCTGCCGGAGAACCGCATTCCGTCAGCGCGGCAACTGGTCTATGGAGACAAGCGGGCCAACCCGAAAGGCCGGCTGCCGGACGACACCTGGATTCTGCGCCCGCAGGATATTCCCGCCAGCTTCAGCGCCGGTGAAGACACGTGGTACATCCCGCGCGTGGCCGGAACGTTCAAAGAGCGGGAAGGCTTTCACGGCTGCCAGATGCCGGAACAACTGCTGGGACGGATCATCCGCTTCTGCTCGCATCCGGATAACGTGGTGCTGGACCCTTTCAGCGGCAGCGGCACCACTCTGGCCGTCGCGAAGAAGCTGGGCCGGAGCTATATCGGCTTCGATCTGTCACCGGAGTACGTGACGCGCGGACTGGAGCGGCTGAGCGGCATCACTCCGGGCGACCCGCTGGACGGCGCGGCGGAACCCACACTGAGTGCTCCGTCCACCGCCAACGGCCGCCGTCTGGAAGACAAGCCCGCGAAAGCCGCGGGTCGCGGAAAACGCGCTGCGGCGGGATCGCCCGGCAGCCGAACGCTGCCAGGCTTGAAGGACTGACAACCGTTTTGATCACACCATCTGCCACTGGGCCAGTTCTGCGGATGAGAGGTCGGATTCCTCGATCTCCACTCGTTCTACTTCCAGGCCGACGGAACGGATCTCCGAGACAGCGCTGCTGATCGCCCCCTGTAATGTCTCAGCATCGCGATCGAACCCGATCCATGCGTGTCCCTGACCGCTCGCAGGCGAGCCGTCCGAACAGCCGGCATCGAAGAGGGCATTCACTTGAGCTTCTGTGAATCCGGTCAGCCCTTTGATGTATGCCGTGAACCGCCAGATCATCGTGCCCTCCCTCACGAGTGTTCGCAATGGTCAACGAAATGCCGCAGTCGCCGGGCATGATTACCAGGATTCTGAGGCGTCGAAAAGACGTGAAACTGGTGTCCCTCGCGGGTTGTCAGTGGACATCGCAAGGTGCAGTAACAGTGGCCGGAACCCGGAATCACGCGCCAGCCACGGGACACAGCATAGGCAATGGCCCGGCTGATATCCTTATTCGGATGCCACTTCACCATTCAAGGCCCTCAGGTTTCAAGCAGTCATCAGTATCCGGGATCTGATTGTACGCTTCATGAATGGATCATTCCTCGCCGCGGTTTCTTCCGGCGGTCTCCAGGATCGCGATGACCAGCAGGACGCAGACGATGAGCAGCAGGACCAGCGCGGCGGAATTCCAGTCGGTCAGGCGGTAGAGCAGCAGTGCTCCGAGGCCGGTGGTCAGCGTTGTCAGATGTACGGTCAGCACGGCGTTGCGCGGCTTCAGCCCCAGTTCCACCAGCCGGTGTGAGAAGTGGCTCTTGTCCGGCTTGAACGGGCTGCGTCCCTGGCTCAACCGGATGATCATCACGGACAGAAAGTCGTACAGCGGCACGGCCAGCACACACAGCGGCGCCAGCATCAGGAACGAGCGGCTGTCGCCTTCGCTTTCATAGAACGTTCCCAGCACGGTCATGGTCGCCATCAGCAGCCCGATGAAATAACTGCCGGTATCGCCCATGAAGATTGACGCCGGAGACCAGTTCCACCACAGGAAGCCGCAGAGCGCTCCGGACAGAACCAGCAGCACTCCGCCCACCAGCCAGCGCGGTTCGCTGAGCGACGTCAGCATGATCGATGCGAACAGCAGCGATGCGATCAGCGCGATGCCGCCGCTGAGTCCATCCATGTTGTCGAGAAAGTTGAAGGAGTTGATGAGCACCAGAATCCAGCCGGTGGTGAGGACGTAACCAATCCATGGGTGATCATGGAAGACGCTGACCTGCACGCCTCCCGCGACCAGTGCCGCGGCGGTCAGAATCTGAACGGCCAGTCGCGGCTGCCAGGGAAGATCGCAGAGGTCATCGATCAGTCCCATCACCGACAGCAGCGTTCCGGCCGTGATAATTCCCCACAGTAGACCGACTCGATCCAGCACGCCCTGCAGATGCGGTTCAATTTCATGAGGCAGCCACGCGGGCAGAGGATCGCTCTGGACCAGCCACCAGACGGCGGCATGCGCCACTGCCAGTGGAAGAACGACACCCGCCCAGATTCCGATACCGCCGCCCAGCGGCGTCGGCGTGCGATGCACCTTGCGCGCGGCCGGCTGGTCGATCAGCCCCCAGCCGGGAGCCAGTTGCCGCACGATCCGCGTCGTCACGATCGAAACGAGGAACGCCGAGCCGAAACAGGCTGCGATCAGAAAGAGCATGTCATCTCCAGAGGGCCGGCGCGCGGAACAATCGGGCCGGTCGGATTACGCAGAGCATTCCGTTCCGTCCGCCTGTGCCGGGAATCCGCACCGACTGACATTCTCTGCAGAGAAAACCGGATGGGTATCACAGCCGCGTCGTCCGGGCAATCCGCTCGATGCTAGTCTCGAATCGCAAAGTGAACCGGCCTGAAGTGTGCCGGAAGCCAGACCATTCACCGCTGACCGGCCTCTGAAAAAGGGAGCCGGGAAAGCGGCAGGCGGAGTGACTGAGTCATGAAACGTATCCAACGCCAGAAGCTGCTGATCACGACGACCCTCGCGGGATTGATCATCTCTGTGGATCAAACTCCGACTCTGGCCCTCGACCTGTTCGGGAAGCTCGGTGGATCGAGCGGCGGTTCCAGCGGCGGTTCATCGGGTGGAGTGGTCCTGCATTCCGCCGGTTCCGGTGGTTCCAGCGGTGGTTCTTCAGGCGGCTCCAGCGGCGGATCATCCGGTGGTTCGTATGGCGGTGCCGCGGTGCGAGGCTACGGGTACTGGCAGGCCTATGGGACTCCCGGGATGCCGGCGCATGGCTTCGTTCCGGTTTCCACTTTTGCGCCGGCTGCCGCCGCGGTGGCAGCGGCGGCTCCGGCTGATTCCGGACCTCCGGAACCGGCCCCGAAATGGGCTCGTCCACCCGGCACCGTTCCTGTGATCGGCTTGACTCCGAGCTCTTCACGACCCTGGATTCATCCCTCGGCACTGGCTGGAAATCAACCGCCAGCGCCACTGACTCCCGCCACGGTGCTCAGCGTCAGTCCCGTCGCGCCGGGGCAGTTCGTTCCCGGTCAGGTCGTGGCCGGACAACCATTCCCTCAAGGTCTTCCCGTCGCTCAGCCCGGAATTCAAGCGGTTCCCGCACAGATGGTTCCGCCTCAGAACGCGCATCCTCAACTGGTTCAGCCTCAGGTGGCTCCCGGACCCGCAGCGACGATTCAGCTCCAGCAGTACGTGGCTCCCGCTCAGCCGGTTGCACCTCCAGTTCCGCAGCCGGTCGTGACAGCGGGACCACCGGCCGCAACTGCTGCTGTCGCCGGACCAGCCCTGGCTCCAGCTCCGGTCGCTGCTTACGGACAGCCGGTTCTGGTGCCGGCTCAGCCGGGTCTCCCCGTGGCGGGCGTACCGATGGCACAGCTTCCTCCAGTGGCCGGACCAGGTTTCAATCCGCAGCCGCAACCCTATGCCACTCCAAATACCTACTCCGATCCACCTGGACCTCCGCCGGGAACGATCGGCCGGACCTATGAGCGTCCCACGCGGATGATCCCGCACGGCAAGCATCCCCGGATCAGCATGCTCGATGTGGAAGTGCTGGACTCAGTCCGGGCCGGGCTGGCTCCGGATGTGAAGATCAAGGTTGTCGCGCGCGACATGTATAACCATTTCGCGCCGCTGAAGGGTTATCTCGGCGACGACGACGTCTGGCACTTCGAGTCCGAGCCGCTGCTGCCCACGGTGCCGCATATCTACGACGTGCGTCTGGAACTGATCCGTGAGCGCGAGGAAGTCGAACGCCGCTACGGACGCGAGTTCATCCGCACGGTGGAAGACAATCTCGGCCTGCTGCAGATGAAGCGAGTGCGTCTGATTCCCGGTCGCATCGCGGATCTGGTCGTGTACTGAGCCGGCCAACTGACGTCAGGCTGGTTCAAAACCGCGAATGCCCGAGGCCGTGCTGCTTCCGAAGCGGTCGGCCTCGACGCCCATGTGCTGAGCAATCTGGACGAACAGATTCGCCAGCGGCGCGTTGTTTTTCGCATCGTGAGCGATGTGCTGGCCGTGCCTGAATCCACCGCCGGCGAGGATCGTCGGGACGTTATGCCAGTCGTGACTGCTGGCGTTGCCCAGATTGGACCCGAACAGCACGGCCGTGTGATCCAGCAGTGGCCGGCCATTTTCCTCGACGCTTTTCAGCTTCGTGAGAAAATCATTGAACGCGGCGAACTCGGCCTCTTCGATGACCTTCAGCTCGTCGATCTTGGCCGGATCCTTTCCGTGATGTGACAGATTGTGCCAGTCGTTCCGCACGCCGGGGATCGTCGGCACGGCGTTCATGCCGCTGAGCTGAAACGTGATCGTGCGGGTTGAGTCCGTCTGCAGAGCCAGCACGATCATGTCGTTCATCAACCGCTGCTTGCCGATGGCGTCGTTGCGATCGGCGATATCGCGCGGCAGAGCGGCACCGGTCTTCGGTTTCGGGCGCTTGACCCAGCCCTGCGACTGCTGCAGCCTCGTTTCCAGATCGCGCACCGCGGTCAGGTATTCATCGAGCTTCTGCCGGTCGCGCGGGCCGACATCACCCTCCAGTCTCTTCGCCTCACCCAGCACCGTGTCGAGAATGCTGCGGCCGCGCTGAAGCTGCTTCATCTCACCGGCCAGCTCCTGTTCGGTGCCCTCCATGAACAGCGCTTTGAAGAGCCGCGCGGGTGAGGTTTCACCGGGGATCTCGACACCGCTGGACGTCCAGGACATGGACCGGCCGCTCGTCGAAAGAACCAGTGACGGAAACCGCGTCTCCACTCCGATCCGGTCCGCGATCCACTGGTCGAGCGATATCGAGTTGCGGAAGCCGGCCAGACCCGGCCGCTGAGCACAGGTCAGCCACGTCATCTCGGAGGCATGACCGTTGTTCCCCTGCTGTTCCGGATGCGACAGACCGGAGAAGACCGTGAAGTCCGACCGATGCTGCTCCAGTTGCATCAGATAGGGCGTCAGCTCGTAATCCCGGCCAGCCTGTTGAGGAAACAGAAACGGCGTGTGGAATCCCAGCGTCGCGCACGCGGCCACGAACCGCCTGGGTGACTTCGCTTCCGCCGCAAGTGAGAACGCGGGCGTCATGGCGTCCAGCAACGGCAACCCGAGCAGAGCCGCACCGGTCCCGCGCAGAAATCGTCGACGATTCATGGCGGAGGGATGGTGAGACCGGGTGACAGGGCGATGAGGCGAACGGTGTGTCGTTGTCATTCTGCCATCGTTTCTTCAAGAGCCACGAGTCTGAAGTGCTGATCATGATAACGATCCTTCCCGGAAGTTTGTCGTCTTTCTGGCCGAGCTGATCGAACGCGACTCCTGCTTCACGTTCCATGCAGCCTCATCCTGCAGCCGGCATCATGCCACTGCCTTGAGACAGGCCCGTCACGACTTGACTCATGGCCGGCAGGATCAGCGGCTCCAGCCTTCGATCGGTTGCGACGCGATGCTGCCCGGAGCGGCTCCGCCGTGCTGCCGGTTACCGTGAGCTTCGAGGAATAGATCTCGCCGCCGCCCGCTGCTGACTGACATGGTTGTGGAACCGGATGAGTGGTTGAAGAGGCCGAAGGCGAGGTTGTCCAGGTGTCGGATTGAGTGTTTGACATTCCTGGAGCGATGGTGGATCAGCGGTTCTCGCAGTTGAGGACTTTGCACGACGGAGACTCTGCTACTGCTGGTGGCGCTGTGAGGTGCCGCTGGGCAATGGATCCTGCGACAGGGGAGATGAATTCGCGGATGGTCTTATCTTCGTCCGGGCTTCGCTGAATAATGTGGATCCGCGCGCCGGCAGACGGTCGACATCGGTTTGTGGCTCATGGACGGACATCGGATGCATTCATCGGACATTCACATCGCGACCACTCTGGGACTGCTGCTGTTCGCTTCGCTGCTGGCGGGTGTAGTGGCAGAGTATGTGCGGCTGCCGAAGGTGACGGCTTATCTGCTGGCCGGGTTACTGCTGGGTCCGGGAGTGACCGGGCTGGTTCCTCTGGATCAGGTTCATACGCTCGATCCGATGCTGAAGTTCTCCATGGCACTCATCCTGTTCGGTCTGGGAGGGCAGTTTCCGCTGAATCGCGTCCGTCGCATCCTGCCGAAAGCCCTGCTGTTGTCGGCCGGAGAATTGACGATGACGTTTCTGCTGGTGTCGGCAGGTCTGACGCTGGTCGGACTGGGAGCACGTCAGTCTGTCATTCTGGGGTGCCTGGCGCTGGCGACCGCGCCGGCGACAACGGTATTCGTTCTGAAGGAATTGAAGTCCGAAGGTCCGGTGACCGAGCTGTGCGCCGTGCTGGTGGCCATTAACAATTTTGTCGCGATCATCGCCTTTGAACTGGTTTTTGTGACGATTCAGGTACTTGAACCGGGTTCGTCCGCAGAGGCCTGGAAACAGGCTGCCGGTCTGGCGTTTCACCTGTTGTCCGCGATCCTGTTCGGGACGGTCGCCGGAGTGATCGTTGCTTATGGCTGCGGACTACTGGGCACCGCTCGCTGGCTGGCGCTGCTGGTGGCGATGGCGGCGGCCGTTCTGGGGCTTTGTGAATCGTTCGAGATCCCCTACATGCTGGCGTTTCTAGCGATGGGACTGACAACCGCCAGCCTGTCCGATCTTCGTAAACAGATCCTGCGCGAACTGAATCATGTCAGCGGCCTGCTGGCGGTCCTGTTCTTCGCCATGCATGGCACAGAACTGGACCCGCCGGCCTTTGCTGCGGCTGGCACCGCCGGCCTGGCCTATATCCTGCTTCGCTCCGGCGGCAAGATTCTGGGCGTTTCCGTCGCAGCCAGGCTGTCACATCAGCCGGTTGAAGTGCAGCGATGGCTGGGACCAACGCTGATTGCACAGGCGGGAACTGCGATCGCGCTGGCGACATTGACCGTCAGTCGCGCGCCGGGACTGGGACGCCTGGTGCAGACGGTCGTCCTCGGCTCTGTCGTGGTCTTCGAGATTATCGGCCCGCTGCTTATCCGGCAGGCAGTTCTTCATGCCGGCGAAGTTCCCCTGCTGACCGCGATCAACAAAGTCAGCAGTTCCCCGTTTGAGAAACTGAGGGAACTGTGGGACAACTTTCTGATCGCCATTCGCTGGCGATCTGGAAAGCCACTGGAATCCGGGATCATTTCTGTCAGCAGCCTGCTCCGCCGGAATGCGGAAGGAATTCGTCAGACGGCGAATTTCGACGCGGTGGTGTCCCACATCGAGCATAGTCGCGACAACACCTGGCCCGTCGTGAATGACAAGGGGCACCTGGTGGGAGTCATTCGCTTCCGGACGCTGAGCGAGGTGCTGTTCACGCCAGAAGACCGGGATCTGATCCGGGC
>Ga0172376_10003832_pt1 | contig 17526 bp, 17 predicted proteins | sample Lak35m_FD_121114 | JGI IMG/M metagenome (GOLD analysis project Ga0172376, IMG submission 121114) | Freshwater microbial communities from Kabuno Bay, South-Kivu, Congo - kab_092012_35m | ecosystem: Environmental > Aquatic > Freshwater > Lake | place: Democratic Republic of the Congo: South-Kivu... | reverse complement strand
CGGCGGCCAAAAACGGAGAACTGAGCGGGTTACCTGGTCGATTTTGATCGACGGCCCGCTTTCAAAAGCAGCGAGGGCTGAAGTCGACCGGAAATACAGGGTTACTTCAGACCTTCCCTAGAGCAATCCAGGCCAGCAAAATACAAAAGGTCACATTTGAACCATTAAAGTACTTTATGACGCATAATGGACCATAAGTGAACCATTAAATAATGGTCTTATCTTGGCCCTACCCCATTCTCTGCTCGCTCCAAACGAACTGGCCCAGAAGGTCGGTGCCAACGCTCGAGAAGCGCGACTCGCACAGAACCTCTCCCGCAAATCCTTGGCGAAGATGGCGGGTGTTTCAGAATCGACCATCAAGCGATTCGAGTCCACTGGGCAGATCACCCTTGATGCTCTGGTGCTCATCGCTACAGCACTTGGTGCAACACGCCAAATCGCTGAACTATTCAAGCATGAGCGGCCTGTCTCGCTTGAAGAAATCAAACAAACAGGACGTACCCGGGGACGCCGATAAAATCCATCAATACTTGTAGGTATTGCTCGCAGCCACACCGGTCGGCGTCACGGACGTTGAACAGGGAGCCTGCAATGAGCACGACCAAACTGCGTCTCGGCCCACTGCCGAAAACCGAGAACGTGAAGCTGACCTTCACCTGTCCGGCCAGCCTGAAGGCTGACCTCAAGCGCTACGCGGCGCTGCGCTCACAGACCTACGGTGAGAGGTCGACGCCCTGACGCTCGTTCCGTACATGCTGGAGGCATTCATGGCGAGGGATCGGGTGTTCAGGAGACTTGGTAAAACGAGCTGACAACCGAATCGGTTTACCCTGGCTGGCCGCCCTTTAAGCCCTGATAACAAACGTGAGCGCGGTCCTTCGCCCCCAAAGGCACTCGGACGAAATCGGCCTGAATAAATTAAGAAAAAATTAGTAGAATTGGAAAAAATGAAGACTTTCTTGTCTCACTCAAGAAAATCTGAGGGCCAGAGCCAAGCTAAAGGAATTTTTGACATGCACCTAGTCGGTTACGCTTGGCTACGCGAAGCCATGCAACTGTCCGCATTCCCCTTGCATCTGCCAGCGATTGTGCAGCCTGTCACTCGCTTGAAGAAGATAGGCCAGACCTTGGCTGTACCATCTGCCATCGCACCGGCTGCTGATGACTTGCTGGGCCATGTCCTCTTCGCGCTGAAGCATGAGGGGGTCAATCTCGCCATTCTGGCTCAGGCTCTCCCCAAGATACCAGTCGCAGCCCTGGAGAAAGCCCTGCAGGAGGCGCCCAACGGCATCTACATTCGCAAGGCGTGCTATCTGAGAGAAGCATTCACCGGCGAGGAGGTTCCTCAGCATGCTCCGGTTCGGGGGGCTTTCGTGCCGCTCTTCGATCCCAAGCGCTACGTGACCTGCCCGGGAACAAGAAACTCCCGGTGGCGGGTGGAATTCAACGGCCTTGGCGACGTGGGTTACTGCGCCACCGTGGAAAGAACCGCCAGGCTGATCGAACTTCAGGAGCACGACATACTTGGCCGGGCGAAAGCCTTCATGGAGTCCCTGCCTCCGGTCATGATGGATCGGGCGATCAACTGGGCCTATTTGCATGAGACCAAGGATTCGTTCGCTATAGAACGCGAAGCGCCGAACGAGGACAAGTCTCGGCGATTCATTCACCTGCTACGCCAGGCACACGAACGCCAGCCGCTGACCGAGGAGTATCTGGTGGCGCTGCAGAATGCCACGGTATTGAACCCTTATGATCTAGCTGCGGCATTCAGGCATGAACAAAACCACCTCGCAGGAGCCCTTCAAGGGGCTGCCGGGGTGACTTACGTTCCTCCACCACCAGAGCTGTGCCGCGAACTGATGGAGCACCTCATGCAGTTTGCGAATGAGGCCCCCACCCAGATCGACCCGCTGGTAGCAGCTGGAATCATTTCCTTTGGTTTCGTATTTCTCCACCCCTTTATGGATGGAAACGGACGCCTATCCCGATTCCTGATCCACCAGGCACTTTGCCGCGCAGGCGCCTTGGAGAACGGCCTGCTACTACCAGTGTCGGTGGCAATGAAACGTGAGGAGCGCCTGTATCTGGAGGCCCTGCAGGGATTCTCCCGCCCAGCCCGGGATTTCTGGGATGTGCAGTGGATCGACTTTGGCAAGTTGGCTTTCGACTTCCGGGGAGATGCAGCGATCTACCGCTACTGGGACGCAACTGCCTGCGTCATCTTCACCATGGAAATGGCTCAGCACGCCCTGGAGGTCGAACTCCGCGAAGAAGCCGCTTTTCTGGAGTGCTACGACGCCGTCTACAGGGCTGTGGATGAACGATTCGACATCCGCGGCAGCGACTTGGCGAATCTGGTGATGATGTGCCTAACCAATGATGGCTTTGTTTCGAAGCACCGTCGTAAGCAATACCAGTACACGGTACCCACTGAAGTCTTCGACTACATAGAACAGACTGCCCAGCAGGTTCTTAGCGAGCAACACGCGGCTCGAGAAACACGTCAATAGCCACATCTTTTTATCGTTTAGGCGAGCTGAACAAACCAATGCATTCAGAGCAGGCAACAGGTTTAAGAAATATAAAAAATGCTCACTATCAGTGAGCATTTTCCGAGTTTCGTAAACCCAGACAGAATCAGTTTCAGCGCTCCCGCGGCCCCTTCCATTCCAGCAACGCCTGAAGCGGATCCAGCTCGCCAACAAGCTCACGCGCTTGGGCAAGCTTGTCCATAGCAATACACCGCTCGGCTTCGGGCAGATTCGATACGGAGCTCTCAGCATCACTGAAAAAGGCCTGGATCCGCTTGATGTCATCCCACTGTTTGATGGCGCTCAGCAAATCAGCTCTCGCCTGCTCCCGTGCCTCGTTTTGACGTCGAATCCGTTCTCTCTCCTCGAGCCGGCGTAACTGCTCCCTCCACTCCTGCTGCCGAATCCTGGCCTGCTCCTCGGCCTCTTCTACCAATCGAGCAATTACAGGCGCGGCGTCCGTGAGCTGCTGGACGATCTCATCCAACTGGCCACGCAACGAACTTTGCTTGACCTCCTTCCAACTTTGAGACCAACCCGCACCTGGGTAGGGAGAGAAAGCCCTTATGCATAGACGGCCGGTCGCAAAGTCCATTCGGGTCGTCCAGTTCCAAGCAGAGCTCAAGCGGCGCAGTTGCTGCGCCGAGATCTTAGAGGTAGGGATGTACTCACCATCGATATTCCGAGCCTCCAATTCCTCCGTCATCTCAAACAGCGTCAGTCCGATGGCAACCGTCCCGACGAAAACCACTGTGGGCCTGGAGGGTGACCACAACGCCGGATACCGGTGCTTTGGTTTCTTGGGTGGGTGCTCATGCTCATCAAACGAGGCACGGGCATAGGTGCGGTCACTCGGAGCAAACATCACGCGATGGCCGGCAGCCTCCAACTTGAGAAACAGCTGATTAGCAAGCTTGAGGGCAGGCTCAAGTTGCGGTTTGGTCACCACAACATCTACCAGGCGCTGCTTCCCGGGCTTGAGGAAGCCCTGGTCGATGACGCGCCCCTGCTCAAAGACTTCATGCGCCCCCACAACAACAGGGTGCTGCCTTGATCGTGATATCCGGAGCTGTTCAGGCCTGATTTTACGCGGCACCGGTGCCTTCGGAGCCGGTTGAGAAACAGCACCAAGAGCATCTCCCCTGCGCCAGACCTGAAGATCACCAGGCCCAGCCTCAGGCAGCGGTGGCTGAGGACTTGGTATTCCATTTTCCAGCTTTACCCAGTGTCCACGCGGCGGCCGCGGGACATTCATGCGGGCACACACGCGCGCCAAGAAGCTGGAAGAAACATGGTGGTGATCCGCGATCTTGGTCATGGGACGCCGCCACACCTCTGCGTACATCTCCTCACGACTGACTGGGCCACCAGGGCTGGCACCAGGTTGCTGGGCTACCTCTTCGGAAGACACGTATCAATCCTCAAGCCTGAATCGCCGACCAGCCAACGGCTGGCCATACGCCACGATCCATCAGGTCAAACCGAACCAAAACGGTTGTTGTACCAAACCCTCCCCAGCCCCCTCCACCACGTTGTTCGCCCGGCGAGCAACGGACAGCATCTGCAGAACGGATCAGGGTCGATAAGGAGGCGATATCCATGCCCGCATCATCTGAACAGATAGCCGCACGCTTGATCACCTGCCCACCCCGAATCCTCCGAGCCAGTGCGGCCCCAGCCTATCTCGGCATGTGCCGCACAGAATTCAACAAAACCGTCCGGCCTTACGTGCGGGAATTCCGCATTGGCGTGCAAGGCATCGGCTTTGATCGCGAAGAACTGGATGCCTGGGCAGACGCCTACATCGACCGGGCCATCATTGAAAAGGAAGGTGCCAAGGGACATGATCACTCCCGCAGCGAGCGCCAAGGAGAAAAACCATGGCGCGAAAAACCATTAGCGGCCTCTACCAAAGGAACGGGACCTGGCACATCGACAAGGTCTTCAGAGGTCAGCGAATTCAGGAAAGCACTGGATCAAGCGATAGGAAGGAGGCAGAGCAATACCTGATACACAAGCTGGAAAAGCTCCGGGAACAGAAGATCTACGGCGTCCGTACGATCAGAACCTGGCGGGAAGCCGCTACGCGTTACCTGGCCGAGTACAGGGACCAGCCGTCGATAGGCCTCACAGCCATCTATCTGGAGCAGTTGGACCCGTATATTGGCGACCAGCCTCTGACTCATGTCGACGACGAGACCCTGGCTCCCTACATAAGGGATCGCCTCAAGAGCACCAGCACCCGCGATGGCAAGTTGAAGCCTGGCGTCTCACACCGCACGGTGAACATCGCTCTGGAGCGCGTCATACGCATCCTGAACCTGTGCGCCCGAAAATGGCGTGATGAGCAGAAGCGTCCCTGGCTCGACGTTGTGCCGATGGTCACCAAGCTGGAAGAGAAGAAGACGAGGCGACTCCCCTACCCCATGTCCTGGGAAGAGCAGTCGATTCTCTTCGCCGAACTGCCTGATCATTTGCGCCGCATGGCCCTGTACAAGGTCAACAGCGGCTCACGCGAACAGGAGGTTGTGAAGCTTCGCTGGGATTGGGAGATACCGATTCCTGAGCTCAACACCAGCGTATTTCTCATACCGGCGGATTTTGGTGGCCGACATGAGAGTTCCGGGGTCAAGAACGGCGACGAGCGCCTCGTGGTGCTCAACAACGTAGCCAAGTCGGTCATCGAGGGACAGCGTGGGCTTGATCCGGTTTGGGTATTTCCTTACGGACAACCCGATCAAAACGGCAAGGCCACTCCCGTTCACCGGATGAACGATTCAGCATGGAAGAAAGCCAGGGTCAGAGCAGCGAAGAAGTTCCAGGAGCGTTTTATGCGCCCTGCCCCAGCTGGATTTGCTTCGATCCGCGTTCACGATCTGAAGCACACTTTCGGCCGAAGACTTCGGGCAGCTGGGGTAACGGAGGAAGACAGGAAGGCTCTGCTGGGGCACAAGAACGGTAGCATCACCAGTCACTACTCAGCCGCCGAGTTGGGCAAACTGATCGATGAAGCCAACAGGATTTCGGCCACCGACTCGCGCGGTCCGGCCCTGACAATTTTGAGGAGAATGGCAGGATGAAAAAAAGTCCCGCAAAAGTCCCTACGCTTCTACGTGTGAAGCACCCATAAAAAAATCCAGTCACCGCTAAGTGACTGGATTTTCTAGGGATTTTTTGGTCGGGACGGAGTGATTCGAACACTCGACCCCTTGCACCCCATGCAAGTGCGCTACCAGGCTGCGCTACGCCCCGACGAATGCTGTCAGCACTGCTGAAAGCGGATCGAACTATACATTAAGCATCTGAAAATGTGAAAGTTTTTTAGCGCCAAGGAAAGCTATTTCCTCAGCACTTGCAGCACTTCCTCCAGCTCCGAAATCATCTGCCGAATCAGCTGCTTGTATTGGGTGGTGTCGTCGCGCGCTTCGTCACCGGACATGCGCTGCCTGGCGCCTCCAATGGTGAAACCCTGATCGTAGAGAAGCGCGCGAATCTGACGGATCATCAACACATCTTGCCGCTGATAGTAGCGCCTGTTACCACGACGCTTCACCGGGTTCAGCTGAGGAAACTCCTGCTCCCAGTAACGCAGCACATGGGGTTTCACCGCGCAGAGTTCGCTGACCTCACCAATGGTGAAATAGCGCTTGCCCGGAATGGCAGGAAGCTCGTCGTTATGGCTTGGTTCCAGCATAGGCCTCGACTCTCGCTTTGAGTTTCTGCCCAGGACGGAACGTCACCACACGACGCGCCGTGATAGGAATTTCCTCACCCGTCTTCGGATTACGACCTGGGCGCTGACGTTTATCGCGCAGGTCGAAGTTGCCGAAGCCGGACAACTTGACCTGTTCGTTGTGCTCGAGCGCCTGTCGGATTTCCTCGAAAAACAGCTCGACCAGTTCCTTGGCCTCGCGCTTATTCAAGCCCAGCTCTTCATAAAGACGTTCCGCCATTTCAGCTTTCGTCAGAGCCCCCATACGCTATTTCCTTAACGTGGCATTGAACCTTTCTTCCAGGGAGGTGAGGATTTTCTGCATTACGTCGTTCACCTCATCGTCGTTTAGAGTGCGCGATGGGTGCTGCCAGGTCAAGCCGACTGCCACACTTTTGCTAAGAGGATCAATACCTTTCCCCTGATAGACATCAAATAGCTTGAGGTCCGTCAGATTCTCGCCCGCGCCACCGCGAATGCAGTCAAGGATTGCCTGCGCGGCGACGTCACGGTTGACGAGGACCGCAAGGTCACGCCGCACCTCAGGAAAGCGCGACAGCTCGGAGAACTGCGGCATGCGGCCGTCTGCGATCTCGGAAAGCTTCAGCTCGAACAGATATACCGACTGATCGATCCCCAGCATACCTGCCAGTTCGGGATGCAGACTTCCAACAAAGCCGACCAGCCGGCCATCGCGCTCGATCCGAGCGGTTTGACCGGGATGCAAGGCGGGATGTTCACCAGGAACGAATCGATAGGCGCTGCCGTTCCCAGCGAATGCGAGCAGCGCTTCGACATCAGCCTTGACGTCGAAGAAATCCACCGCTTCGCGGGCGTTTGCCCAGCCTTCAGGCTCGCGGCTACCTGTCACCACACCTGCCAGCATGGCTTCCTGCTCGAGCGCTGGCAGCTGACCGACAAAGCGCAGCCCTGCTTCGAACAGGCGTACACGCGACTGCTGGCGATTGAGGTTGTATTGCAGCGCCTTCACCAATCCCGGCCAAAGCGAGGCGCGCATTGCCGCCATATCTGCGGAAATCGGATTGGCCAGCTCCAGTGGTTTCATGTCCGGGCTGAACAGCTCAAAGAGCTTGGGGTCGATGAAGCTGTAAGTGATCGCTTCCTGATAACCACGAGCCACCAGCAAACGACGCAGCAGCGGCAACTCTGCGCGCGCTTCCGGCTTCGCCTCAGGCGCGAGCCGAGCCTGCGGGTACCGCACCGGCAAGCGATCATAGCCGTATAGGCGGCCCAACTCTTCGATCAGGTCGATTTCAAGACTGATGTCGAAACGATGACTTGGAACGAAGACTTGCCAGCGCCCTTCACCCTCGCCCACCACTACAAGACCCAGCGATGTCAGCAGGCGGACCACTTCGGTACCGTCCAGCTCCAATCCCAGCATCTGGGTAATACGCTCGGCGCGGAGGGTTACAGGTGCAATATTTGGAAGATCGCGTTCGCTGACGACCTCGACGATGGGACCCGCCTTCCCGCCAACGATATCGAGCAGCAAGCTGGTCGCGCGCTCCATCGCCTGCCGCGGAAGTTGCGAGTCGACACCCCGCTCGTAGCGATGCGAAGCGTCCGTATGTAGACCGTAGGAGCGTGCCTTGCCGGCCAGCGCAATCGTGTCGAAGAACGCACTCTCGAGAAAGATGCTGCGGGTGGGAGCGCTGACACCGCTATGCTCGCCTCCCATCACGCCAGCGATGGCGAGTGGCCGCTCATGATCCGCAATGATCAGTGTATCGCTGCGCAAGGAGACTTCCTGGCCATCCAGCAGAACCAGCTTTTCGCCTTCTTCAGCCATACGAACCCGGATGCCGCCCTTGACTTCATCCAGATCAAACGCATGCAGCGGCTGGCCCAGCTCGAGCATCACATAGTTGGTGACATCAACAACCGCGTCGATACTGCGAATATCGGAACGACGCAGGCGCTCCACCATCCAGAGTGGCGTCGGGCGTGACAGATCGACATTGTGGATCACTCTCCCGAGGTAGCGCGGACAAGCCTTCGGCGCCAATACCTCGACCGGGCGTACATCTTCATGGGCGACACTGGCCACGCCGACTTCCACCGGACGCACTTCGGCACCATAGATGGCACCGACTTCCCGAGCCAAACCGGCTAGAGAGAGGCAATCGCCACGATTGGGTGTCAGACCGATCTCGATAGACACATCATCGAGCCCGAGATACTCGCGCAGATCTGTACCAACCGGCGCATCGGCGGCGAGTTCCATCAGGCCGCTGTCGTCGCCTCCGACCTGCAACTCGGTTTCCGAGCACAGCATGCCGTTGGATTCGACGCCACGCAGCTTGGCCTTCTTGATTTTGAAATCGCCCGGCAACTGGGCGCCGATCATGGCGAAAGGAATCTTCAGACCGGGACGCACGTTAGGCGCGCCGCAAACGACCTGGAAAGTCTCTTGGCCATTACTCACCTGGCAAACCCTGAGCTTGTCGGCATCAGGATGCTGCGCCGTTTCCAGCACCTCACCGACGACTACGCCGCTGAAGCTACCGGCTACCGGTGTCACGGCATCCACTTCAAGCCCGACCATGGACAGACGGGCGACCAGCTCCTCACGCGAAACCTGTGGGTTGACCCAGCTCCGCAGCCACTGTTCACTGAATTTCATCCTGCTCTCCTAAATATGCGTTGACGGGCTGCGGCACTAGCGAAATTGCGCGAGAAACCGCAGGTCATTGTCGAAGAACAGGCGCAAGTCGTTGACGCCGTAACGCAGCATGGCGAGGCGTTCGACGCCCATGCCGAAGGCGAAACCGGAATATCGCTCCGGATCGATTCCCGACATCCGCAATACATTGGGATGCACCATGCCGCAGCCCATGACCTCCAGCCAACCGGTCTGCTTGCACACGCGGCAGCCCTTGCCGCTGCACATCACGCACTGCATGTCGACTTCCGCAGACGGCTCGGTGAACGGGAAGAAGGAAGGACGAAAGCGCACGCCCAGCGGTTTCTCGAAGAACACCCGAAGGAACTCCTCGATGGTGCCCTTGAGGTCCGCGAAACTGACACCCTCGTCAATCAACAGGCCCTCGACCTGATGGGACATCGGCGAATGAGTGATATCGGAGTCGCAGCGATAGACTCGCCCGGGACAGACGATACGAATCGGCGGCTGCCGCGATTCCATGGTGCGCACCTGCACGGGCGAAGTGTGCGTACGCAGCAACATGTTGGCATTGAAATAAAACGTGTCGTGCATCGCACGCGCCGGGTGATGCCCTGGAATATTCAGTGCTTCGAAGTTGTGGTAATCGTCTTCGACCTCAGGGCCTTCCGCGACGCTATAGCCAATATGGCTGAAGAACTGCTCGACCCGCTCCAGAGTGCGGGTCACTGGATGCAGTCCGCCGGACGTCTCACCGCGCCCCGGCAGGGTTACGTCGATCCGCTCGGCTGCCAGCTTCGCTCCTAAAGCAGCCTGCTCAAGGTCGGCCTTGCGAGCATTGAGCACGTCCTGCACTTGATTCTTCGCAGCATTGATCAGCGCGCCAGCCTGTGGGCGCTCTTCGGCAGACAGCTTACCCAGCGTCTGCATCAACTGAGTCAGCTCGCCCTTCTTGCCCAGGTACTGAACCCGGACCTGCTCAAGAGCACCGACGTCTTCGCTTCGTTGCACGGCCTCAAGCGCTTGCGAGACCAGTGCATCCAGATTTTCCATGTACATAACCTCCAGAGGTTCTTGCAGAACCGCACTGACTGACCGCCCCATGCCGGGCCGTCGCCAAGCGCACTTTTGCAAAAGCCCCTTCCAGATACGAAATAGGGGAAGAGCACAAGGCTCTTCCCCTATCGATGACTTGCAACGAATCCGAGGATCCGTGATTGCCGGGGCTTAAGCCAGAGAAGCTTTGGCTTTCTCGACAATCGCAGCAAAGGCTGCTTTTTCGTTCACTGCCAGATCGGCCAGAACCTTGCGATCGATCTCGATGGCCGCCTTCTTCAGACCGGCGATCAGACGGCTGTAGGACAGACCGTTGACACGAGCACCAGCGTTGATACGGGCGATCCACAGAGCGCGGAACTGACGCTTGCGCTGACGGCGGTCACGGTAGGCGTATTGGCCAGCCTTGATTACCGCCTGCTTGGCAACGCGGAATACGCGCGAACGCGCACCGTAGTAGCCTTTGGCGAGTTTCAGAATTTTCTTGTGACGGCGACGGGCAACGACGCCACGCTTAACACGAGCCATGAGTTATTCCTCTGAGTCTTGACCGGATCAACGAACGCGCAGCATGCGCTCCACTTTTGCAACGTCGGACGGATGCACTTGCGAGCAACCGCGCAGCTGACGCTTACGCTTGGTGGTCATCTTGGTCAGGATGTGGCTCTTGAAAGCGTGCTTGTGCTTGAAGCCGTTAGCAGTCTTTTTGAAGCGCTTCGCAGCACCACTTTTGGTTTTCATCTTTGGCATGTTCGTACTCCGCATTCAATAACAACAGTTAACCATCAGGCCTGCCAGTGCCCGGGAGGTTACTTACGCTTCTTGGGAGCGATGACCATCATCAGCTGGCGTCCTTCCAGCTTCGGATGCTGTTCGACGGTACCAATCTCAATGAGGTCAGCTTCGACCCGCTTGAGCAGTTCCATCCCCAGCTCCTGGTGAGCCATCTCACGGCCGCGGAATCGCAATGAAACCTTGGCCTTGTCCCCATCTTCAAGGAAACGTACCAGGTTGCGTAGCTTTACCTGGTAATCCCCTTCTTCCGTCCCTGGACGAAACTTGATTTCTTTGATTTGTTGCTGGTGCTGATTCTTCTTTGCAGCCGCAGCCTGCTTCTTCTTTTCGAAGAGATGCTTGCCGTAATCCATGATCCGGCAGACCGGGGGATTCGCATCAGCGGAAATCTCCACCAGATCCAGCTTTGCCTCTTCGGCGACCCGCAACGCTTCATCAATAGAGACGATGCCAATCTGCTCGCCATCGACACCGATCAGGCGCACTTCGCGCGCGGTGATGTTTTCGTTGATCGGTGCCTTGGGCTGAGCTCGTCTATCCTGTCTCATTTCACGCTTAATAATGATTACTCCGATTCTTGGCGACCACGCCGGGAAACCGCCTGTGCAAGCAGCTGGGCGAATTGTTCGAGCGGCATGGAGCCCATATCGACGCCTTCGCGGGAGCGCACAGCAACGGATCGTGTTTCGACTTCCCGATCCCCGATAACCAAGAGATAGGGTGTCTTGAGCAAAGTATGCTCGCGGATTTTAAAGCCGATCTTTTCGTTTCTCAAGTCACACTTGGCACGGAACCCGCTTTGGACCAGCGTTTTTTCCACCTCTATGGCAAATGCGGCCTGCTTGTCGGTGATATTCATGATCACCGCCTGGGTCGGTGCCAACCACGCAGGGAATGCGCCGGCGTAGTGCTCGATGAGCATGCCGATGAACCGCTCGAACGACCCGAGGATCGCACGGTGCAGCATCACCGGACGCTGACGGCTGTTGTCCTCCGCCACGTAGCTGGCATCGAGACGCTCGGGCAGATTCGGATCGTACTGCAGCGTACCGCACTGCCAGTTGCGACCCAGGCAATCGCGCAAAGTGAACTCGATTTTCGGCCCATAGAAGGCTCCCTCGCCCGGCTGATACTCCCAGGCCAGACCTGACTCATTGAGCGCTTCGGCCAGCGCACTTTCGGCGCGATCCCACAACTCGTCGGAACCGACACGCTTCGCCGGACGGGTCGAAAGCTTCATCGCGATATCGCTGAAACCGAAATCGCCATAGACCTTGAGCGTCAGCTTGATGAAGTCGGCAGCTTCCTTCTTCACCTGCTCCTCGGTGCAGAAGATGTGCGCGTCATCCTGAGTGAAGCCACGCACACGCATGATGCCATGCAGCGCACCAGACGGCTCGTTGCGGTGGCAGGCGCCGAACTCGGCCATGCGCAGCGGCAGATCGCGGTAGGATTTCAGGCCCTGGTTGAAGATCTGCACATGACACGGGCAGTTCATCGGCTTGACTGCGTAATCGCGGTTTTCCGACGAGGTGGTAAACATGTTCTCGGCGTAGTTTGACCAATGCCCGGACTTCTCCCAGAGGATGCGGTCGACTACCTGCGGCGTGCGCACCTCCAGATAGCCGTTCTCGCGCTGCACCTGACGCATGTACTGCTCGAGGTTCTGGTAGAGCGTCCAGCCAGCCGGGTGCCAGAAGACCATGCCAGGGGCTTCTTCCTGAGTATGAAACAGGTCGAGTTGCTTGCCGATCCGGCGATGGTCACGCTTCTCGGCCTCCTCGATGCGCTGGATATAGGCGGCCAACTGCTTCTTGTCGGCCCAGGCAGTGCCGTAGATGCGCTGTAGCTGCTCGTTCTTCGAGTCGCCACGCCAGTACGCACCGGAAATGCGGGTCAGTTTGAATGCTTTCAGGAAGCGGGTATTCGGCACGTGCGGGCCGCGGCACATGTCCACATATTCTTCGTGGTAATACAGACCCATCGCCTGCTCGTCGGGCATATCGTCGACCAGGCGCAGTTTGTAATCCTCACCTCGCGACGTGAAGACCTCGATGACTTCGGCTCGCGGCGTCATCTTCTTGATGACGTCGTAGTCCTTGTCGATCAACTCGGCCATACGCTTCTCGATGGCCGCCATGTCTTCCGGGGTAAAGGGACGATCGATGGCGATGTCGTAATAGAAACCCTCATCGATGACCGGACCGATTACCATCTTGGCGTTCGGATACAACTGCTTTACCGCATGACCGACCAGATGCGCGCAGGAGTGGCGAATGATCTCCAACCCCTCCTCATCCTTCGGCGTGATGATCTGCAGCGAAGCATCGCGCTCGATCAGATCACAGGCGTCGACCAGCTTGCCGTCGACCTTGCCAGCCAGGGTTGCCTTCGCAAGGCCGGCGCCGATGGACTGAGCGACCTCAGCCACGGTGACGGGATGATCGAACGAACGCTGACTGCCATCGGGAAGAGTAATGGTGGGCATGGCGCCTCCTCTCCTAGTGGTGACCCGTACCAAAGGCCACATGGGTTGGGATGAGCCAGGAAAGCGACCCGGCGAGCAGGCCTGCCGCACAATGGCAGGCGCCTGATAGGCTCACTCTCGACCGGACCGAAGTCACTGGGAAATACGACTGGCGATGCTTCCAGAACACCGATGCGCTGGCAAGCAAGCCAAAAAAAAGGGTCGCTTGCGCGACCCTTTTTCGAATTGGTAGGCACAATTGGATTCGAACCAACGACCCCCACCATGTCAAGGTGGTGCTCTAACCAACTGAGCTATGTGCCTTCGATGGGGGCGCATTCTAAATGGATGAAAAAAAGAGTCAAGCAGTTTTTTCTGCTAACTCACTGATATTTGGAAATTTTGGAAATCCACACGTATCGCTGGGCCTACCTGGCAAGGCGGCCGGTTAAGCGCTAGCATGCGTAAAATATTTAGAACAGAGGTTGCAATATGCTGCACAAGGACTATCCAACTTCCTACTATGCTGCGACCGCCAATCAAACCGTATCTCGCCCCGCGCTAGCTGATCATCATCAGGTCGACGTGTGCGTCATTGGCGCTGGTTACACCGGTCTGTCCACTGCCCTGTTCCTGCTCGAGAAGGGCTTCAGCGTCACCGTTCTGGAAGCCGTGAAGGTTGGCTTCGGCGCATCCGGTCGCAACGGCGGGCAGATCGTCAACAGCTACAGCCGAGACCTCGACAGCATTGAGCGCAGCGTTAGCGAGCCTGCCGCCAAGCTGATCGGCGAAATGGCCTTTGAAGGCGGAAGGATCATCCGCGATCGGGTCGCCCGCTACCACATCAGGTGCGACCTGAAAGACGGTGGCGTGTTTGCTGCTTTCAACAAGAAGCAGATGCACCATCTCGAAGCACAGAAGGCGCTATGGGAGCGATACGGCTACCAGCATCTCGAATTGCTGGACCAGCATGACATCCAGCAAGTTGTAGCGTCTGATCGCTACACCGGCGGCATGCTCGATAAACAAGGCGGCCATATCCACCCGCTCAATCTGGCCCTGGGAGAAGCCACGGCGATCGAGTCTCTCGGCGGCATCATCTATGAGAACTCGCCAGCGATCCGCGTCGAGCGCGGCGAGCAGCCGGTAGTGCACACGCCTGCCGGTAGTATTCGCGCTAGGTTCGTGGTGGTGGCAGGCAATGCGTACCTAGGCGGCCTGATCCCTGAACTGGCGGCAAAATCGATGCCTTGCGGAACCCAGGTGATAGCTACCGAGCCTCTTGACGAGGAACTCGCTCGCAGCCTTCTGCCCCAGGATTACTGTGTCGAGGACTGCAACTATCTGCTCGACTACTACCGACTCTCGGCAGACAAGCGCCTCATCTACGGAGGTGGGGTCGTTTATGGTGCGCGAGATCCAGCTGATGTCACCTCGATCATCCGGCCGAAGATGCTGAAAACATTCCCACAGCTGGCGAATGTGAAAGTCGACTACGCCTGGACGGGCAACTTCCTGCTCACGCTGTCGCGCCTGCCGCAAGTCGGACGGCTGGGAAGCAACATCTATTACTCTCAAGGCTGCAGCGGTCACGGCGTCACCTACACCCACGTCGCAGGCAAAGTGATCGCCGAAGCACTGAGCGGCCAGGCCGAGCGTTTCGATGCTTTCGCCAGCCTGCCGCACTACCCGTTCCCAGGCGGTCAGCGCTTCCAGGCGCCGCTCAGCGCTCTCGGCGCCATGTACTACAGTCTGCGCGACCGAATCGGGTTCTAATGAACAGGCAGCGGGCACGACGGTGGCGGAGCGCATTGCCGAGCCGCCTGCTCTGCGGCAGCCGGCAAAGGCGCCTTTAGACGGTCATTACCCGGTGCAAGTCGGGCCGAACAGGCTCGAGCCTGCCGGGCCTCCGAGATGCAGCCCTGCTCGGCCATTACCTGCGACAGATTGAACCAACCGATCGCGAACCTCTGGTCTACGCGCACGCTGGCACGCAACGATGCCTCCGCAGCGTGCATCTCACCCGAACCGTACTGGCTGTTAGCCAAGGCGAAGTACGCCAGCGCTGACCCCCAGCGCGCCGTAGCGGCATCGTATGCCTGCCGGGCACCCCGCCGTTGCCCGACCTCCTCCATATCACTGGCGCTGCGAAGCCAAACGGCCTCCTGCGCAGTCTCTGGGATCTGATCTGGTGTCAGGGTGAGCACAGCCCAACGGCCGCCTTTGGCCCAGGATCGTTCGAACTCCCGAAATCCACCAACCCATCGTTCCGTGGTACCGGAACGCAAGATGATCTCCTGCCGCTCAAGATCGAATCCCACCACCACGGCAAAATGCCACTGCGGCCATCGATCGAATGCTAGGTTTTGCAACACAAGCACCGGATTACCCGACGCGATCTCGGTCAGAACATCCTCCAGACGGCGCAGCGGGTAGACCAGCAGCCCGGCGGAGCGAGCAGCAGCCACCATTTCTACCTGTAGACTGCCCTTGCGCTGAGGGATGTAAACCTGCTCGACCAATGCATCGGGCGTCGCGTCAATTCCCCGTTGCGACAGCATCGTGGCCAGCGCAGCGGGCCCGCATTGGAAGTCTTCCTGCGGATAGAACGGTACATCAGCCAACTCGGACCGAACGGGGAGGTGCGAGGCGTCGACAAGCGTCACTGTCGTACGAGCACAGGCCCCGAGCAGGCCGATCAATACAAGCAGGGCTAACCGCAGGCTCAACGGTTGATGCAGTTGACGAAGTTGAAGATGTTGGTCGCGCAGAGCATGTCGGTGATGATGAAGATCACCAGAAACAGCACGATCACACCAACCACACCAGCGCCTGCCGGCGCTTGGTCAAGCTGCTGGTTGAATTGCGCCAGCTCTGCGGCGGTCAGACTGTTGATACGCTTTTCCACTTGGTCACGCTCAACGCCCATAGACTCGAGCTTTTTTTGCACGTCCTGATCTTCCAGCATGGTCAGCAACTGCTGTCTGTCGACTTGCTGCTGATGCTCGGCGACCACTTCCGGCGTTCCGATCATGGCAGCCTGCGCCATGGGAATCTGTGCCACCAACAGGATATGCAAAGCAGCCAGTACGGTAGCGATACGCTTGAGTAACGGGGAGGTAAACATAGCGGAAACTCCTTGTTTTTCTTCAGCCAGGATTGCAAAGCGCCATCAAGCAATAAGACGAAATGACGCCGCTTCGGTTCCCGCCCATAGCCTCTTTTTTAGGCTTCAGGCGAATACAGCTGCCAGTTATCTCAATCGCCTTACTGACCCGCTCGCAATTCTGATAATAGTTGCGCTTCGGCGAACCGACCAAAAGGAGAACTCGTGTACCGAATCAGCTTTCTCGCATCGATAGCACTGGGAGCAGCATTGGCAAGTGGGTGCCAAACCACTGCAACCCCGGACGACAATGCCCAGCAAGCCAATACCCAGCAACACGGCAAATGCAATTCAGAGGCGGTGAGCAGCCTTGTCGGCAAGGTCGCAACCCCCGAATTACTGGAACAGGCGAGGGACAAGGCAGGTGCCGATGTAGCCCGAATACTTCGGCCCGATGACGTCGTTACACTGGAGTACAACTCCCAGAGACTGAACCTTAATACTGACGCAAATCTGACCATAGAACGCGTCAGCTGCGGCTGAACCCGCACCTGAGCCCGACTGACCGCCAGTATCTTCTGGCGGTCAGTCGGGAGGACCTAGCGGATGCGCATCACGCCACGGCCTTGCGCATACGCAGATGGGAAGCGGAGATTCGCTTTGGCGGAGTGAGCAGGAAGTGCAGGTTGAAACGATTGATCACGATCTGAGCCAGCAGCGGAGCAACGAGCCCAATCAGTGTGCCGACCACGAGATGTGCAGCAATCGAGTCGATGCCTAGGAACTTGCTGAGAATCACCCGCACGCCGCTCCCGGCCAGGATATGCATGAGGTAGATCGTCATCGAGGACGCGCCGATAAACAGAAACCAGTCGACACGGAATTGTCCAAGCCACATCGAAAGCGCGACCATAAAAAAGATGGATATCGTTGCCAGAGCCAGCACCGGCAGGCCGCCGTCGGTGTAGTTCATGCCAAATGTGATATGAAACAGATACTGGCCGATAATGAACAAAGCACCGAAAAACACAGTTAATCGCGTGTAGCGTGCCAGGAAAAAAGCCTTCACTTCGTTGAACCAGACACCCAGCGCGAAGAACACCGTGTTACCCAGGATGAAGCGCGTCATGTTGTTGATCGTCAGTTCCTGCTGGAAGACGAACAGGACCCCGAACAGCACCACGAACGGTAGAAAGTATCGGCGAT
>Ga0172376_10003831_pt1 | contig 17531 bp, 11 predicted proteins | sample Lak35m_FD_121114 | JGI IMG/M metagenome (GOLD analysis project Ga0172376, IMG submission 121114) | Freshwater microbial communities from Kabuno Bay, South-Kivu, Congo - kab_092012_35m | ecosystem: Environmental > Aquatic > Freshwater > Lake | place: Democratic Republic of the Congo: South-Kivu... | reverse complement strand
CGGAACGCGCCACGAAGCCGGGCATGCCCCAGACCACGCTGCTGGCCTCGTCCTGCGCGTAGATCCAGCCGCCCGCCTTGCGGGTCGCTTCGCAGCCCTTGAGCCCGTCCTGTCCCATGCCGGTCAGGATCACGCTGAGCGAGTTGGGACCGTAGATGCGCGCCACCGACCGCAGCAGCGGATCGACGGCGGGCCGGCAGGAGTTCTCGTGCGGCGCCTGGTCGAGCGCGATCCGCACCAGCGCACCGTCGGACTTGAGCGACATGTGCCAATCGCCCGGCGCGATGTGGCAGACGCCACGCGCCAAGGTCTGTCCGTCCTGCGCCTCGACCACCTTGATGCGCGACTTCGAGTCCAAGCGGTCCGCGAGCAGCTTGGTGAAGAGCGGCGGCATGTGCTGCACCAGCACGATGGGCACCGGGAAGTCGGCGCGCAGCCTCGGAAGGACCGCTTCCAACGCCGATGGGCCGCCGGTCGAGACGCCGATGGCGACGATGTCGATGCGCGCGGGCGGACCGACGCGGGCCGTCGCGGGTCTCGCGATCTCGGGACGCGCGAGTCCGGGCGCAACGGGCGACAGGCCACGGCCGCACAGCGCCTTGAGCTTAGGCACCAGCGTCTCGCGCACGCGCGCGCGCGCGATCTCGTAGCCGCCGGTGTTCGACGGCTTGGTCACATAGTCGTTGGCTCCGGCCGCGAGCGCGTCGAGCGTCGCGGCGGCGCCGCGCTCGGTGAGCGTGCTGAACATGACCACGGGCAGGCGCGGCTTCGACTTGCGCAGCTCCTTCAAGGTGCCGATGCCGTCGAGGCGCGGCATCTCGATGTCGAGCACGATGGCGTCGGGCTTGAACAGCTCGAGCTTCTCGAGCGCGGCCCGTCCGTCTCCGGCGGTGCCGCACACGACGATCCCGGGGTCGCCTTGCAACGTGTCGGCGAGCAGCCGGCGAATGACGGCCGAATCGTCGACCAGCATGATGCGCAGCGGAGCGCTGGTCATGCGCGGCCTTCGTGGCGCGGGAGTCGCGGGCGCGAGGAGCTTGGACTCATGGTGGTGAGCCGCCGCGCTGGAAGCGACGGCGTGGTGGTGCCCGACGCTCGAATCGGACGCCGCGAGGTTCGACCTTGAGCCTCGAGGGGTATCTTGGTGTCCATGCTGGGACTCCTGCTCGCCTGCTGCTCCCTCGTCGCGCCCGCGCATGCGCCCCTTCCGCGCACCGAAGTCCCCGACGATGGTTCCAGCCCCGCCCGCGCGCCGCGCATCCTCGTCTACACCCATTCGGCCGGCTTCGAGCACGATGTCGCGCGCCGTCCCGCTCCCGACCAGTTGTGCCTCGTCGAGCAGGCGCTCGTCGAGCGCGGCGCGGCCACGGGCTTGTACGAGGCCGTCCCCACGCGCGATCCGGCGTCGTTCGACGCCGCCAGTCTCGCCATGTTCCAAGGCGTGTTCTTCTACACGACCGGCGAGCTGCCGCTCTCGAAGGAGCGACGCGACGCGTTGTTCGCCTTCGTGGAGGGCGGCGGCGCGTTCATCGGGTCGCACTGCGCCACGGACACGCTGTACTCCGACGAGCGCTACGGCCGCATGATCGGCGGCCACTTCGACAACCATCCGTGGCACGAGAACGTCTCGATCCTCGTCGAGGACCGCGACCACGCCGCCACGCGCCACCTGGGAGCCTCGTTCGAGATCGTCGACGAGATCTACCAGTTCAAGGCGCCTTACGAGCGCGCGCGCAACCACGGACTGTTGAAGCTCGACGCCGACAAGACCGACCTCGCGCGCGATGGCGTCCACCGCGCCGACAAGGACTTCGCGGTGGCGTGGACGCGCGTGCAGGGCGCGGGTCGGGTCTTCTACACCTCGCTGGGCCATCGTCCCGAGGTGTGGCGCGACGAGCGCTTCCTCGCGCACCTCGACGGCGGCATCGCTTGGGCGACGCGCACCGAAGCGCGCTTCGAGGAGTGGTCGGCCGCGCGCCGCCAGCCGCGGGCGACCATCCCTGCTCCGCAGGTCGCGCCTCGACCCGCGCCGGGCTTCGCCGTCGACCTCGTGCAGGCCGCGCCGGAGCTCCTTTGGCCCACGGCCATCGTGGCGCTCGACGATGGATCCTTGCTCGTGGGCGAGGATCCGATGGACATGCCGGGCCCGGCCGACCAGCCGATCGACCGCGTCGTGCGCATCGCGCCGCACCCCGCTGGAGGCTGGACGCGCAGCGTGTACGCCGAGGGTCTGTACGCCGTGTTCGGGCTGGAGACGCTGGGCGACACCGTGTTCGTGATGAACATGCCCAACCTCACGGCCCTGCGCGACACCGACGGCGACGGCAAGGCCGATGTGCGTCAAGAAATCTTGACGACCCTCGGGCCGCCCGCGCCAGGCTGGCCGGGCGGCTTCAACGACCACATCGTCAGCGGCCTCAAGATGGGCATGGACGGCTACCTCTACGTCGCGGTGGGGGACAAGGGCATCCCCGAGTGCGTCGGCCGCGATGGCCGGCGCTTGACCTTGCGCGGCGGCGGCGTGGTGCGCGTGCGTCCGGATGGCCACGAGCTGGAGTTGGTCGCCTCCGGCCTGCGCAACATCCTCGACGTGGCCATCGACGCGCGCGGCGAGATGTACACGTACGACAACACCGACGACGGACTCGGCTGGTGGACGCGCGTCACGCATGTGATGGGGGGCGCGGCCTACGGCTACCCCCACGACTACAAGAGCAGGCCGGAGCTGGTGCGGCCGTGCATCCTCGACCAGGGGGGCGGGTCCCCGTGCGGCAACCTCGTCTACCGCGAGGATGCGTGGCCGGCGCCGTGGAAGGGCGGCGCCTACTTCGCCGAGTGGGGCAAGGGCGTCGTGCGCCGCTTCGACTTCGAGCAGCGCGGCGCCACGCATGGGGTGCACGGCCACGAGGACCTGCTGGTGGCGGGCGAGGCCAAGGCCTTCAGGCCGCTGGACGTCGCCGAGTCGCCGGACGGGCGCTTCCTCTGGGTGACGGATTGGAACTACGACGGTTGGACCGCGAACGTGGAAGCGGGCCGCTTGTGGCGCGTGCGGCGCGCCGACGACGACGGGCGCGCTTCGTCGGCGATGAAGTCCCTGCCCGCGGACGACGCTGAGCTCCTCGTGGTGCTGGAGGAGCCGTCGTTCCGCCGTCGCTTGCGCGCGCAGCAGGCGCTCGCCGATGGTGGCGACATGCGCACGGTGCTGGCCCTGGTCGACTTCCTCGTCGGCCCGGCTGGCGATCGCGCCAAGGCGCACGCGTGGTGCGCGCTCGAAGAGCTCTCGCGCTATGGATCGGTGGCCGACGACGACCAACGCACGCGTCGCTTGCAGCTGTGGCGCACGACCGACCAGGTGCTGCCGCTCGACCTGCCCGAGACGCATGCGTGGATCGCGCGCGCCTTGGCGAGGCGGGACGACGCGTCGCTCGCCACCGTGGGCGCCCTGCTGTCCTCGCCCCACCCGATCGTGCGCCGCGAAGCCGCCGTCGCCCTGGCGAACCCCGCCTTCTCGTTCCGCGCGGCCGAGCGCGACGAGCACCTCGTCGAGGCCCTGGCGCGCGAGGCGGACGAGTGGGTGCGGCACGCGCTCCAGCGCGCCATTTGGCTCGGCAAGCTGGCTCCCGACTTCGCCGCCGTCGATGCCGCTTCGCGCGGCCTCGTGGTCGATGGATTGCGCGACAGGACCGACGCTCCCGCCATCGCTCGCCTCGCCGCGCTCGTCGCCTCCGGCGCGGACCCGAGCTTGCGGGCGCACGCGGTGCTCGCGCTGCGCGAGGACGCCCTCGGCGAGGTTCCCTGGGACGGCAAGTGGTGGTCCATCGACCCCGCGCGCCGTCCGCCGCCCGCTCGCGTCGTGCGGCACGCCTCCACCGAAGCGGCGCTTGGCGCCATCCGCGCGGCGCTCTTGGACGAGGCGGCTCCTGTGCAGTTGGCCGCGCTCGCGGCCGTGGCCAGGTTGGAGGATCTCGCGGCCGCTCCGGTGGTGCGAACGCTCGCCGAGCGCGCCAAGGATCCGCGCGTGCGCGTCGAGGCGCTGCGCGCGTTGGGCTCGTTGCGCGATCCGCAGGCGGCGCCGCTGCTCGCCGTCGCCGCGCGCTCCGACGACGCATCCGTGCGCGAGGCAGCTTTCGCCTCGGCCGTGGCCTTGAGCGCCCACACCGACGCGGCCGAGGAAGTCTTGTCGCGGCTCCTGCTCGACGATGGCGTCGGGGTCGAGTTGCAGGTCGAGGCCGCGCGCGCCTTGGCGAAGTGCGGTGCCGCGTCGAGCCGGACCGCGCTGGTCGCGCGCGCGCGCGATGGCGCGAGCGAGGCGCGCGTGGCCAGCATCGAAGCCCTCGGTCGCGTGGCGCGCGAGGCCAGCGCCGCCGACTTGCGCGCGCTGCTGGTCGACGGCGACTGGCGCGTGTCGCGCGCCGCCGTGCGCGAGTTGGGCGCGCTGCGCCTCCTCGAGGACCATGCCGCGCTGCTCGCGCTGGCGCAGGATCCGCGACTGAGGCCAGCCGTGGTCGAAGCGCTGGCGCGGCGCCCCGATGCGGGCGCGCTCGATGCGTACCTCGCCGGCTTGGTAGAGATCGACGCCAACGCGCGCGAGGCGGCGCGCCGCGCGCTGGAAAGCCTGGGAGCCGCCGTGCTCCCGGCGCTCGAGGAACGCCACAAGCATGGCCGCATCGATCCGCGCGCGCTCGCCGTCGTGCGGTCCATCCACGCCCAGGTCGCTCCGCTGCGCGACTGGACCATCATCGGTCCCTTCCCGCGGCGCGGCGCGCCCGAGCCCGTCGGTCGCGCACCGGCCGCACTAGCCTCGGAAGGGGTCCGTCTCGTCGAGCACCGCTCCGAAGCCGAACACGGCTTCGTCGATCTCGAGCAGGTCCTCGTGCCGAGGCAAGATGTGGCCGCCCTGTGCCGGACGGAGATCTGGAGCTCGCGCGCGCGTCGTGCGCGCGTGGTGCTCGGCAGCGACGACGACATCGCCGTGTGGGTCGGCGGACGCAAGGTGCACGACAACTCCGTCGATCGGGGCTGGACGCACGACTCCGACCAGTTCGAGATCGAGCTGGCGGCGGGTCGCAACGAACTGTGGTTGCGCGTCGGACAGAACGGCGGCCAATGGTCGTTCAGCGTCAAGGTCCAAGGAGAAGGCGGCGGCATCTTGCACGACGACTTGCGGCCGTTCGACGAGGGCCTCGCGCGCTACGAGCGGGCCGTGGCTGACCTGGTCGGCGATCCGAGGCGCGGGCGCGAGGTGTTCCGCCGCGATTCGGGGCCGATGTGCCTGCGCTGCCACGTCGTCGACGGCGAAGGTGGCCGCATCGGGCCCGAGCTGTCGGATGTGGCGCTCAAGTACGATCGCGCCGAGCTGGTGCGTTCGTTGCTCGCGCCCAGCGCGCGCGTGGCCGAGGGCTACACCTCGTCGAGCTTCGAGCTCGCCGATGGCACGATCGTCCATGGCTTGGTGCGCTCCGAGGAAGGCGATGCGATCGAGCTGCACGACCAGAACGGCGAGGCGCGACGGATCGCCAAGTCGGAGGTCGTCGACCGCGCCACCAGCAAGACCTCGCTCATGCCCGATGGCTTGGCGTTGTTGTTGACGGAGGGCGAGTTCGCGGACCTCGTGGCGTACCTGGGCACGCTGAAGATGCCGGCCCACAGATGAGGCGTGCTCGGCGGGCATCGAGGGGCCGAAGTGCCCGCTTGGGCTAGAGCACGCTCGTTCCAAGCCAAGTGCCGATCAGCCACGTGGCTGCTCCCGCGGCGGCGCCGATCGCCAGCATGCGCAGCCCTCCGAAGGCGAGGTTGCGACCGGAGAACAAGCTCGTCGCCGCGCCGACGAGGAACAACACCACCGCCGCCGCCGCGATCGAGCTCCACAACGCGACTGGTCCGCTGGCCAGCAACCAAGGCGCCAGCGGCACCAGCGAGCCGATGCAGAACGAGCCGAAGCTCCACAGCGCCGCCCAAAGCGGCGAGCCCAGCTCGTCGGGGTCGAGGCCCAGTTCCTCGCGCGAGAGGACGGACAAGGCGCGCTCCTTGTCCTTGACGAGTTCGCGCGCCATGGAGCGCGCGGCCTCGAGTTCGAAGCCGCGAGCATGGTAGATGAGCGCCAGCTCCTCGGCTTCGGCCTCGGGGTAGCGTTCCAGTTCGTCGCGTTCCTCCGCGATCTGTCCTTGCCACAGCTCGGTCTGCGTGCGCACGCTGATCCACTCGCCGGCCGCCATGGAGAACGCACCCGCCAGCATCCCGGCGACGCCGGCGACCACGACCGCGCTGGAATCGGCGGCGTGGGTCGTGGCGCCCGCCACTCCCAGGACGAGGCTGGCATTCGACACGAGTCCGTCGTTGATGCCGAACACGGCGGCGCGCAGCGTGCCCCCCGAACCGGTGCGCTTGTGGCGTGCGCCGATCGCTTCGACGGACACGACGCTGGCATGCCCCGCGCCGTAGGTCGACAAGCCGCGCACCTTCGACGCGGCGAGCAGCGCCTTGCTGCGCTCGACACCGAGGCGTGCTGCAGTCCAAGCGACGAAGCGCGCGCGCATCGAAGGTTGGAAGCCTGGTGTGTCGGCGCCGCTGGCGCGCAAGTCCGTGGCGAGCAGGCCAGCCTGCTGGTGCGCTGCCTTGGCCAGCTCGGCGAACAGCTCGCGCTTGGATGCATCCGGTTCGCTGCGAGCCAGTTGCTCGTAGATCCACGCCGACTGCGTCTCTTCGCTCCACCGCTCGACGATGCGCTCCATGGCCGGAGCATGGCGGACGCGGGCATGGGCCGCCATCCGCACGAAGACGGGGCACTTGGTAGAACAGCGCCCATGCTGCGCCCGCTACCGCTCCTCCTCGTCCTTGTCCTCGCCTTGGCCGGCTGTGCTTCGCCAGCATCCCGCTGGAAGCCGGCGCCCGGCCCGCTGCAGTCCGTGCACGCCCAGGACATGGACCCCGAGTCGCCGCTGCCCGAACACCCGCGGCCGCAACTGGTGCGCGAGCGTTGGCTCAACCTGAACGGCCTCTGGCAGTTCCAACCAGGCATCGCCGGCGAGGCGCCGCCCTCCGACATCGACCTGTCGGGCTCGATCCTCGTGCCGTTCCCCATCGAGTCGCAGTTGTCCGGAGTCGGCGCCCGGCACGAGCGCGCCTGGTACCGGCGCGTGTTCGAGGTGCCGACGGCTTGGCGCGGCGAACGAGTCTTGTTGCACTTCGGCGCGGTCGATTGGGAGGCGCGCGCGTGGGTCAACGGCCGCGCCGTCGGCGAGCATCGCGGCGGCTACGACCCGTTCACCTTCGACATCACCGACGCGCTGGCCAATGGCGACGTGCAGGAACTGGTCGTGGCGGTGTGGGATCCCACCGACGGCGGCGATCAGCCGCGCGGCAAGCAGGTGAGCAAGCCCGGCGGCATCTACTACACCAGCGTCACCGGCATCTGGCAGACCGCGTGGCTGGAATGCGCGCCGGAGACCCGCCTCGAGACGCTGGTCGTGCACGGCGATCCGCGCGACGGACGCGCACGTGCGCGCGCCACCCTGGCGGGCGCACGCAAGGGGACGCAGCTCGAACTGGTCGTGCGGGACGGTGGCAAGGAGGTGGCGCGAGCCAAGGGCCCCGCCGGCGAGCCGCTGGACTTCGTCGTGCCCGGGGCCAAGGGCTGGTCGCCCGCGACGCCGCACCTCTACGACCTCGAGGCGCGCTTGGTGCGCGACGACGACGTGCTCGACGAGGCGCGTTCGTACTTCGCGTTGCGCACGATCGAGCTCGCCCCCGGTTCCGGCGGCGCGCCGCGCTTGTTCCTGAACGGCGCCGAGCTATTCCAGATCGGGCCGCTCGACCAGGGCTACTGGCCGGAGGGCTTGTACACCGCGCCCACCGACGCCGCGCTGCGGAGCGATCTCGAGCGCACCAAGGAACTGGGATTCAACATGCTGCGCAAGCATGTCAAGGTCGAGCCGGCGCGCTTCTACCGCCACTGCGACGAACTGGGGCTCCTCGTGTGGCAGGACATGCCGAACGGCGACAACAAGTCGGACGAAGGCAAGCGCCAGTTCCAGCGCGAGCTCGAGGCCATGGTGCGGGCGCTGGCGCCTTTCCCGAGCATCGTCTGCTGGGTCGTCTACAACGAAGGCTGGGGCCAGCACGACACGCCGAGGATGGTCGAGTTCGTGCGTTCGCTGGACGCGACGCGCCTCGTGTCCAACGCCTCGGGCTGGGTCGATCACCAGGTTGGCGACTTGATGGACATCCACGCCTATCCGGGTCCGGGTGCGCCCAAGGTCGAAGCGCGGCGCGCGGGCGTGCTGGGCGAGTTCGGCGGCATCGGCCTGGCGTTGACCGGCCACACCTGGCAGCGCGAGAACTGGGGCTACGAGGGCGCCGCCGACCGCGCGGCGCTGACCAGCCGCTACGTCGACCTGCTCGAGGGCGTGCACCAGTTGCGCCGCGAGGCCGGACTCGCCGCGGCCGTATACACGCAGACCACGGACGTGGAGACGGAGACCAACGGCCTCCTCACCTACGATCGAGCCGTGGTGAAGATGGACGTGGCGCGCGTGCGCGCCGCCAACGAGGGACGCTTGCCACGCAAGGTCCCCCTGGTCCCGAACTCGCGCTTCGCCGCGCAGGAATGGAAGGTGCGCTTCGAAGCACCCGCGAGCGAGTGGTGGGCCAAGGACCACGATGCGCGCGACTGGGTGCGGGCACCGGGCGGTTTCGGCACGCGCGGCACGCCCAACGCCGTCGTGGAGACGGAGTGGAAGACCGCCGAGATCTGGCTGCGACGCGAGTTCGAGCTCGAGTCCGACGCGACGGGCGAGCTGTCGCTCTCGATCCACCACGACGAGGACGCCATGGTCTGGATCGACGGCGTGCTGGTGGCCGAACTGAAGGGCTACACCACCGCCTACCGTTCCGTGCCGCTCTCGCCCGAGCACGCCAAGTTGCTGACGAAGGGCCGCCACGTGCTCGCCGTGCATTGCCGGCAGACCGGCGGCGGCCAATGCATCGATGTGGGCATCGACCGCATCGAGGCGCCTTGATGCTCGTCCGGCGCGGCCAGGTGTATAAAGAGGTATTTTGAATACCACTTTAGATGGTGGCGAGCAGCTTCGACGTGGAGGATCTTCCTCCTATGCTTGAGTTCGGCGGCTTTCCTGTGGCTCACGGCGGACCGTCGGTGATGCGTTGGGCGTGACGGCTCAGTGAGCTCGGGCACGCAGGGATCCAGCCAAGCGCCACCACGCGCGCGGCGAGCGCAGGAACGACGCGTAGCTGCGCTCGCCGCAGATGATGGCGACCATGGCCTCGCACAGCGCTTGGCCTGCGGTGGCGAAGATGGCGTGTGCGAGGCGGGGGTGCTCGTAGACGACGTGGGCGAGCAGGCGGGCGCGGCGTAGCTCGGGCAGAAGGTCGCCAGAGAGCGCGCGTTCGTAGGCCCTGGCCGCATGGGGGCCGTGGGCGAGCGCGGCTTGCGCGGCGAGGCGCGCGGAGCGCAGCGCGAGCGAGATGCCTTCGTAGGTCAGGGGATCGGCGAGGCCAGCCGCGTCGCCGAGCAGCAGCACGCGGCCCTGGGCGAGGGTGCGGCGCGGGCGCGCCGGGATGATCTGGCCGGCGATGTCGCAGTGCGCCGCATCGCGCAAGTCGTGCGCAGCGAGGATGGTCGGCAGCAGCGCGCGCGGACTGGGTGCTCCATGGCGCGTCAGCACGCCAGCGGAGATCTGGCCGGGCTTGCCGAAGCTCCAGGCGTAGCCGTGGGGCGCGTTCAGGAAGTCGAAGACGACGGCGTCGGCGCGGCCACGCGGGGCGCCGCGCACCTCCGCCTCCAAGGCGGGCGTGCCCTTGGCCGAGTCATTGAAGCCTGCGTGGCGCGCGACAGCGGAGTGCGCGCCGTCGGCGCCGAGGAGCAGCGCGGCGCGCAACTCGCCCGCGTTGGTGTCGAGCACGAGCTCGTCGTCGGCGCCGAGTCCGCGCAGGCCGAGCAGGCGGCACCCCACGCGCACCTCGGCGCCGGCCGAGCGCGCGGCTTCGAGCAACGCGTGGTCGAACTCGTCGCGCAGGACGAGCGAGACGATGGGGCTGGCGCGCTCGACGACGTGCGTGCGGCCGGCGTGGTCGAGCAATTCGACGCGCCTAGCCTCGCGCCGCACCGGCAGTCGCACATCGGGCGGCAGCTCGCGCCAGGCCCGCGCCACGACGCCACCTCCGCAGACCTTGGGCCGCGGTGGCGCGGCCTGCTCCAGCAGCACGACGCGCGCGCCGCCGCGCGCCAGGTGCAGCGCGGCGCACGCTCCGGAGGGGCCGCCACCCACGACCACGATGGGTGCTGCGTTCCTTGTCGCGTTCGGCGAGGCCATCGCGCGCCAAGCCCTCAGCCGCCGCGCGTGTGCATCTCGAGATGCGGGTTGTCGCGCAGGACTTCGCGCACGGCCAAGGTGCCGCGCTGGGCGGCTTCGAAGCGCAGCTTCGCGCCGCGGTCGTCGCGCGCGCGCCAACCATGCCGGATGGCTTCGACCAGCGCGGGGCCGGGAGCGTCGCGGCGCGCCAGTTCGCGCAGGTTCGTGCCGCGCGTCGCGTACAAGCAGTGGAACCACATGCCGTCGGCGGTGACGCGGCTGCGGTCGCAGGTCGAGCAGAACGGCTGCGTGGTCGAGGCCACGAGGCCGAAGACGCTGCCGTCGGCCAGCAGGAAGCGCCGCGCCGGCGCGCTCGATTCGAGTTCGATGCGCTTGGCGGGCCCGTGCGCGGCCTCGATGATCGCCAGCACCTCGGTGGCGGGCACGACCTTGTCCAACGACCACTGCGTGGCGCCGCCGACGTCCATGTACTCGATGTAGCGGATCTCGGCCTCGACGGAGCGCGCGTGCTCGAACAACGGCAGGATCTCGGCGTCGTTGACGCCGCGCACGAGCACCGTGTCGATCTTCGTGCCGCGCATGCCGACTGCGCGCGCGGCCGACAGCGCGGCCAGCACCTCGTCGAGTCCGTCGCGGCGCGCCAAGGCGCGGAAGCGCGCTGGATCCAGCGTGTCGAGGCTGATGGTGACTCGATCGAGTCCGGCGTCCTTCAGCTCGCGCGCCAGCGGCGCGTACAGGATGCCGTTGGTGGTCATCGACAACTCGCGCAGTCCGCGCACGCCGCGCAGCATGCCCACGAGCCGCGGCAGGTCCTTGCGCAAGAGCGGCTCGCCGCCGGTCAGGCGCACGTCCTCGACGCCGCACTCGACGAAGGCCTGCACGAGCACGACGAGCTCTTCGAAGCGCAGGATGTCGGCGCGCGGCAGCCAGCGGTACTCCTCCTCCGGCATGCAGTAGGAGCAGCGCAGGTTGCAGCGGTCCGTGACGGAGAGCCGCAGGTCGGCGAGCGGCCGGCCCAGTCGATCGGCGAGGTGCATCGCGATGGGCTATTTTGCACGAGCCGCGTCCGCGGCGGGAGTGTGCAGCGGTACCGCGGGCGTGCGCGCGACCGAGATCGGTCCCGGAACCGAACGCAGGCGGCGCCAGCCGACGATGCAGCCTGCCGCGCCCAGGGGTAGCGCGACCCACGGGCTCCACGCCAGGCACCAGTAGGCGCATGCCAGCGCCACGGTGCCGGACAGCGTCGCGCCGAGGAGCGACAGTGCAGGCACGAGGTTCCTCAGGGATGCGTCCTGCCACGCGAACGGCTCGGTGAAGGGCAGGTGGAAGCGGAAGCGGTCGATCCACGCGAGCATCAAGGCGCTCGCGCAGACGAGGGCGGCGAGCACATGCGGCCACTGCGCGGGTTCGAGCAGCAGGCAGCACAGGACGAGGATGTTCGCTTGCAGCGGCAACCAGAACGCGGCCAGCACGCCAAGCAGGGCTCCGCGATGGAGGGCGACGAGGTCGACGCGCGGCGCCGCGGCGAAGATCCAGCGCGCCATGGGCGTAGCGCTGAAGCGCGCCACGTCGATGACACCCGAGCCGATGACCGCGGTGAAGACGAGGCCCGCGAGCACCGCGTCGCCCAGCGCCTGCGCTTCGCCGCGGCGCAGACCCACGAAGGAGAGCACTGTGCCGGCGACGATGGCGGCCGCCATCACCAGCGCTTGGCGCAGGAACGGCTTCTCGCGGCGCGCCAGCGCGCTGGCGTAGCCGTAGCCGGCGCGCTCGGCGGAGTCGCGGCACAGGCGGTCGCCGAGCCACGCCAGCCAGCCGCGCTCATCGAGGCCTTCCTGCGCGGCGGCCTTGGCCGACTGCGCGTCTTGCAAGCCGCGCAGGAAGCGCCGCGAGGTGGCGAGCACCGCCAGCGGCAGCAGCAGCGTGCAAGCGGCGACCGACAGCAGCGCGGCCTTCAGCTGCGCGGCGCCCGCTTCGCCCCGCACCAGCGGACCGAGCGCCTCGAAGCTAGCGGGCGGCAGCCACGGTCGCAGCGGGTGCCGCCACAGTTCCTGCATGAGCTGCGGATCGCGCGGCAGCACCTGGAGGCTGGCCAGTCCGACGAGCACCAGCGCGACGCGCAGCACCAGCGCGGCCGAGGCGTAGCGCCGCGAGCCGACCAGGGCGAGCAGCAGCGAGTGCGCCAGCGCCACGCCGCCGACGGCCGCGGCCCAACCGCAGGCGGCGACGAGCGGCACGAGGAGCAGCGGCCAGGCGTCGCCCGTGGCTACCGCGCCCAGCGCGAACGGCCACAACGCGCACAACAGCGCGAGCAGCGCCGCGTGCGAACCCATGAAGATCGCGCGCGCCGCGTAGACGGTGCGCGCCGGGACCGGCGTCGCGCCGAGGATGCGCAGGTCGTCGCCGTCGACCAGCGCATCGGCATGGAAGTTGAGCAGCACCAGCGCGCAGATGGCGAAGGTCTGCGCGAAGCACAGCGGATAGAGCAGGTCGGGGCCGTGGAAGTCCCTCAGCACCATCGTCAGGACGAACACGCCAAGCCCGGACTTGAACGCCGCCACTCCGATGAGCGCCTGCACCCAGCCTAGCTGGCTCTCGCCTGCGCGTCGCTGGTCGAGGGCGTAATGCAGTCCGAGCAGCGTCTCGAGCGTGTCGCGTCGCACGCCGCACGCGGCGAGGAGCGGAGCGAACAACGCGCTGAGCGCACGGCCGCAGCCCGCGATGAAGCCGCGCGCGGTCGGCAGCCGCCAGGGATCGTTGCTCGTCATCGCGCGCCGCTCACGAGGCGAGGCCGTCGAGGATGCGCTGCAGGCGCGTCTCCTCGTCGCCGCGGTCGGTCAACTGCGTGAACAGGCCTTCGAGGTTGGCCGCGCCGCTGCCGCGCGCCAGCTCCTCGTAGCCGCCCTCGGCCACGATGCGGCCCGCCTCGAGGATCACGATGCGGTCGCACACCTGCTGCACGGCGTCGAGCGCGTGGCTCGAGTAGAAGACGGTGCAGCCGCGGTCGGCGAGCGCGCGCAACAGCTTCTTGACCAGCACCGCCGCGTGCGCGTCGAGGCCGGAGAGCGGCTCGTCGAGCAGCAGCACGCTCGGCGCGTGCAGCAGCGCCGAGGCGAGCAGCAGCTTCTGGCGCATGCCCTTCGACAGCGAGGCGATGCGCGCACCTGCGCGGTCGGCGAGGTCGAAGCCGGCGAGCAGGGCGTCGGCGCGCCGGCGCGCGACCACGAGGTCGAGCTCGAACAGCCGCGCCACCAGCAGCAGGTGCTCGGCGACGGTCAGTTGCTCGTACAGGATCGCGTTCTCCGGCACGTAGCCGATGCGCGCCTTGATGGCGGCCGCGTCGACGCGCGGATCGAGCCCGAGCACACGCACCTCGCCCTCCCACGAGTCGAGGAAGCCGAGCAGCGCCTTGATGGTCGTCGACTTGCCCGCGCCGTTGCGGCCGAGGTAGCCGACGATGGTGCCGGGCTGCACCGCGAGGTCGAGCCGATCGATGACCAGACGGTCGCCGTAGCGCTTGCTGAACCCGCGCAGCTCGACCGCGGGGGCCACGCTCATCCCTGCAGCGTCTCCCACGTCCGTCCGGGCTCGGCCATGGTCGAGCACGGCAACCCGCAAGCCTGCCAACCCTCCACGGGTTCCCCATCCGTCCCCATGCCACCCCCGAAGCCGCCAACCACATCGACCAAATTCGTCCAACCCGCCGCCTGCAACGCCGCACACGCCTTGGCGCTGCGCCCACCCGCCGCGCAGCCGACGACGAGCTTGGCATCCATGCCGAAGTGCTTGGCGACGGCCGCGACGAAGCCGGGGTTCGGCGCCATGCCCATCGGCCCGCGGAAGAAGGCGGGAATGTTCCAGGCGCCCTCGGGATGGCAGGCCGTGAACTCCTCGACGGTGCGCACATCGAGGTAGACCCAGCCTTGGGCGAGTAGCGGGTGGGCCGAACGGGGAGCGAGGCGCTGGGTGGGCATGGTGGAGGTGGTTGGTCGTGCGAGTGAGCTGGAGGCGAGGGGCCCCTCAGCGTTCCTCGCGTTCGAGTTGGTCGCGGAAGTACCGCTCTCCGCGCTCGGGCTTGAAGCAGGTCAGGATCGTGCCGTCTGGCCGGTAGGCAAGGAAGGCGCCATCGGAACGACGAAAGCGGCACAGCACGCCGTCCTTGCGGCGCAACTCGACCACATTCTGCGAGAGAGCAGCGTCTCGCAGGCGGCAGGCGACCTCCAGATAGTCGCTCGGCGTGCGGCTGCCGAAGTCGGCGCCGTGGCGCGCATGGTGGTCGACGAGCTTGGGGCCGTCGCGGAAGTCGCAGGCGGTCCCGCTCGCCAGCGCGGCGTTTTCCGCTTGGTGTGCACCGCGTGGGGTAGCCTTGGTCGGTGCGGGAGAAGAAGTCCCGGCCCGCGCCGCATCCCCAAAGCCGGCGGCCTGATCGGCCAGATCGCCGGTTGCCAGCAGCAAACCCAGCACCACCACCGCGAAGCCCAACAGCCACAGTTGAGCCTTCTGTGGCACTGCTCGCATCAGGACAGGGTAACGCCGGTTCGAGCGCGGTGGGTCATGCGCTCGTTCTTCAGCGCGCGTCCAGCAGCCCGATTCGTCCAGATTCCAGAACATTGCCGGCTTGGGTGACCGGGTTACGGAACCTATACCATGAATCCCAAGCAAGCCGGCAATTCAGAAAGTCCTTATAGTAAAGGACTTGAATCTGCAAATTCCTCTGTCACCAAAGGGCAAAGATCATTTTGGCATGGATGCTGCATACTGCCCCAAGTCATCTTTCGTCTCTCGGGAGCTGGAGACGAGAAGAAATCGATGGGAACGGACTTCGCGGGAAACAGAACCCGGGAGGCGGAGGATGGCAACTCGCCGTGGCGGACCCTACGGCGTCCTCTGGGGCTTCAGACTGGGGGGTAGGCACCGCGGGACGTGGCGGGTAGGCCCGGATTGGGTCCCATGCCGCTGGGACCCGAGCCAGCGCTCACCACCAGCGCACCCGGCCCTCGAGGGCTTCCCAGCGCGTACGTTCGAACCTCCAGCGCCCGCCGTCCTCAAGCAAATCGGCTTCCAAGGCGGCTCGCCATTCGAGCTCCTCGGCGTCGGGTCGCACGAGCCACGCCTGCACCTCGAAGCGCGCGCGGACGGGCGTGGATTCGCCTGCCTCGAGCAGTTGGACCGTTTCAGGCGGGACGCGGTGGACGCGGCGCGCAGCCGTGGGCGGGGCGCGTCGGTCCTCGTCGAAGGACCACCACAAGGCGCGTGCCAAGTCCGAGCGCGTGGCGCCGGTCGGCAGATCGCGCCAGCCGGGGGCGAGCAGCTCGAGGATGGGTTCCGCGCGCCGATCGGCATGCGCCTCGCAGGCCTCGGCGAGCTGCAGGCGCAAGCGCGCGAGCGGCGACAGGAACAACGGCAAGGTGGCCTCGAAGGCGAACCACGCTAGCAGCGCGCCAGCGAGCAGGACGAGGAGGCGGCGCACCACGGCGCGGTCAGCCGATGGTGACCACGACCACCTTTGCGTCGTCGACCTTCGACAGCGCTTCGCGCAAGGCGCGGATGGCGTCGAGCACCTGGGCGCCGATGCCCGGCGTCGATGCGCCGTTGAGCTCCTCGAAGTGCGCCTGCAGATCCTCGCGGTCGAAGTTGTCCAGGTCGAGGTCGTCGTAGTGCGCCGCCCGGTGCGCCGCCTCGAGCACGAAGCACTGGCAGTCGAGCGCTTCGGCGATGCGGGTCGCGGCCTCGTCGTGGGCCGACGAGCTGAGGTTGGCCTCGACCACCTCGTCCAGGTAGCCGAGCGCGCACGGCACTAGCCACCCGTCCTTGGCGTATTGGGCGGCGGTCTTGGCGTGCTCCTTGCGCCAGGCCGGAAACGAGCCCGACTCGGCGGCTTCGCAGGCCTCGGCGAGGCGCGCGAGCGGGACCAGCGTGAAGGTCGCGGTGGCGGCCATGGCAGCGCGCGACTCAGGCGTCGACGGCCGGCTGGTAGTCCTTGGCGCCGGGCTGGGTCTGTCCAGTCACCTTGACATACACGTCGAACAGCTTCTGCTCGATAGGGAAGCCGTAGCGGCCGTTCTTCAGGCGCCAACCCGCGATGCGCGACAGCGTGTCGCGCATCCACTCGGGGCCTTCCTGCACGTGCTTGTCGTAGATGGCGGCGGTGTTGTTGTACAGGCGCCAGTGCTCGCGCACGTCCTCGGGCAGCGGGGTGTTGTGCGAGTTGTACTTGTACTCGAAGCACTTGCCCCACTCGTGGAAGTCCTTGGGCGGCTCGTAGCCGAGCTTCAAGGCGCTCTCGAAGTCCTCCGTGCCGGGGATGGGGCGGAACGGGTACACCTCGCTGCCGGCGATGGGGTAGGCGTGCTTGACCATGGCCGCTTGGCGCAGCGTGGCGAGCATCGATTCGCGCGTCTCGCCCGGGTAGCCGATGATCCAGAACGTGCCCGGCACGATGTTGCGCTTGGCGAGCTTGCCGATCGCGAGAGGGATGTTCTCGATCGCGATGTGCTTCTTGATGCGCTCCTGCATCTCCTTGGTGCCGGTCTCGGCGCCCAGCCAGAGCAGGTGGCACTTGGAGGACTCGAGCAGGTCGAGCGTCTCCTCCTTGTAGCGCATGATCGTCTCGATCTCGATCGTGCCGTTCCAGTGGATCGGCACCTTCAAGTCCACGAGTCCTTCGCAGAACTCCTTGGTGCGCTTCTCGTGCACGCCGAAGTTGGCGTCCTGGAAGCGCAGCACGTCGAACTTGAAGCGTTGCTGCAGCTCGGCGATCTCCTCGGCCAGTTGCCGGCCGGGGATGGCCTTCCAGCGTCGTCCCGTGACGAGCGGCGAGCAGCAGAACGTGCACGGCTCGGGGCAGCCGAAGCTCGAGAAGTAGCTGAAGCCGCGTGGCGGGTTCTCGGGGGTCCAATGCCCGGGCAGCGGGAAGCGGTGGCGCACCTTCATGCGCGTCGGCTTGACCTGCAGTTCCGCGTAGCGTTCGTATTCGAGCAGGTGCCACGGCACCGGCTCGAACTTGTCGAAGCCCACGACCGCGCGGTGATCGGTGTACACCATGTGCCCGTCGCGTTTGATGGCGAGTCCGGGCACGGTGGCGAGGTCCGCGCCCGCGTCGAGCGCGCGCACCACCTCGCGGAAGGTCAGCTCCCCTTGGCCGATGCCCACCGCGTCGGCGATGCCGGCGTCGAGGTACATCTGCGGCGTGACGCTCGG
>Ga0172376_10003824_pt1 | contig 17542 bp, 14 predicted proteins | sample Lak35m_FD_121114 | JGI IMG/M metagenome (GOLD analysis project Ga0172376, IMG submission 121114) | Freshwater microbial communities from Kabuno Bay, South-Kivu, Congo - kab_092012_35m | ecosystem: Environmental > Aquatic > Freshwater > Lake | place: Democratic Republic of the Congo: South-Kivu... | reverse complement strand
GCCCCAATCCCCTGTATCCGGTGAGGGCCCGGCCTGCCGCCGGAAAGAACAGGGGAAGCATCAGGTTCAACAGCAATAGCCTTGAAACCCGGCTTGCGTGCCTTTATGATTTCCGCAACACCCGTAATTGTTCCTCCGGTACCCACTCCCGAAACGAGAAAATCGACATCACCTGCCGTATCCGCCCATATCTCCTCTGCCGTTGTCTCGCGGTGCACCTGGGGATTCGCCGGATTCTCGAACTGCAGCGGGATGTAACTTCCCGCTATCTGCCGCTGTAACTCCTTTGCTTTATTGACTGCTCCATTCATCCCCCCGGTTCCGGGAGTCAGCACCAGTTCAGCCCCCAGCATTTTAATGAGCTTACGCCGCTCAATTGACATCGTCTCCGGCATCGTCAGGATCAGACGGTAGTTCCGTTCGGCAGCGGCAAATGCCAGACCGATACCCGTATTGCCGGAGGTCGGTTCAATGATCGTTCCGCCGGGTTTCAGTTTTCCGGACCATTCAGCCTCACGAATCATGGCAATACCGATACGGCATTTCACACTGTTCAGGGGATTGAATGACTCGACTTTCCCGAGAATTATCCCCGGCAATCCATCGGAAATTTTTCCGAGACGAACAAGAGGTGTATTGCCGACTGCGGATGTAATGGTATCGTATATTTTACCTCTGAACCGATTTGATTCTGACATATTGTTACTGTTCTGATTCCTGGTTTATTAAATCGAATACTCGCTTTCGTTATCGATATCATATTTCAGGAGTCGGCTGATACGCTCCTGGATATCGGCCAACTCAGGATGATCGCGCCTGCGCGGCCTTGGCACATCAATAGTGAACCGGTTTCTTATCGTACCGGGTGAAGGAGAAAATATGATAATCTCGTCCGAAAGATAGGCCGCTTCAGCAACATCGTGTGTAACGATAACGATGGTAATGCCTGAAGAGTCCAGGAGTTTCAGCAGATCATCCTGCAAACGCTCCCTTGTCAGCAGGTCAACAGCAGCAAATGGCTCATCCATCAAAATCGCCTTCGGCTCAACCGAAAGAGCGCGGGCAAAAGCAAGGCGCTGCCGCATGCCGCCAGAAAGCTGCGAAGGATATTTATGTAACGAAGCGCCAAGACCAACCTTGTTGAGATAAAAAAGCGCCTGTTTCTCCCTCTCTGCACGGCGCAATCCTCGCAATTTGAGCGTGAAGGTTACATTCTGCAACACTGTCATCCATGGAAAGACCGCATAATCCTGAAAGATCATGGCAATATCGTGCTTGGGCCGATCCCGAAAGAGGTCATTGGCAAGCGGAGAGAGAAAACGGTATCTTTTCCGGTAAGCATCCATCTCTGCACGAGTCGACGGCAGGGGCTCAAGAACCCGAACCCCATCAATGAAAACCTCCCCTTCAGACGGGGCCTGCAATCCGGCCAATATTTCAAGAAATGTAGATTTTCCGCACCCGGAAGGTCCAAGCAGGGTAATAATTTTCCCTTTCTCAATAGAGAGCGTAACCGACAAACAGGCGGTGAGCCCCTCGGCAATGCCCTCTTTGTTCACGATTGAAAAAAACTTGCTGATACGTCGTGCTTCTATCATCTCCCCACCTTCCATAACGCGAGTTTCAACTCTGCGAATTTTAAGATTTCAATTGAAAACCAGCCGATCATTCCAAGCACCAGCATACAGACCACCATGGCAGGTATCTGGAAAAAATCTTTTGCCTCAACCAGCAAATAACCGATACCACTCCTTCCACCATACATTTCAGCAATAACAAGCATCACAAGAGCTATGGCTACGCCGGTTTTTACGCTCATGATGATGGCTCCGAGTGCATTCCAGAAATAGATATTGCAGATAAGCGTCAACTCACTTGCTCCGAAAACCCTTGCCGAAGAGAGATAACGGGGATCCGTATCCTTTATTGCCTGATAGGTATTGAAGAGAATCGGATAAAATGCCCCGAGAAATATCAGGTAGATCTGCATGGGAAGACCGATGCCAAAAATAATAATGGTGAGCGGAACCCAGGCAGGGGGCGGTATTGGGGCAAGAATCTGAAACAAAGGCAGAGTGTGCTTGCGTATGGGAAGATTCCACCCCATGAATATCCCTATCGGAATAGCAGTAAACACAGCAATCAAAAGACCGGCAAGAAATTTGCCGAGACTGTAGAGAATGTGGAGCAACAAACCCTTGTTGATCACCATATCCCGGAATGCAAGAGCCACATCGCTCAGGGTAGGCGCCAGAGTGCGCGGAAGGATATCAAACCGCGGAATCACCTCCCAGAGGAGAAGCAGCGGAATGAGCACTTTGATGAACTCACGGGAAAAGAGACTTCCGAACGAGTTTCTCAAAAAAAGCCCCGCCCCTCTTGTCAGTCGGCCAAACCCTTTTGATCCATATTGCTGATCAACCTGCATAATAATTCATCTGTAATTTTATTGATGGCGGACGGTAAAGGCACCTCTATTTATGGTGATCAGTCCCTGAATGCTGCGAAAAAAGTGACAGCAATTGATTGTCAGCCAACTCAAAAGAGGCAAGGGGAAGATCAGCAAAGAGCGTTTCAGGAACATGTTCTGCTCTCGAAAGCGCCGCTCTTAATACGGAAGGGTTCAATGCCGCCGATCCGGTTAAAATCTCCACAAGCGCACGATTGCGGGTCTGTTCTTTTTTCTGCGCAAGCAAAACAAACTCAAGCTGATCAATAACGGGCGGGCAGCACTCGTTACCGGGCTCCATGTCCCATTTCTGAAAAAGAATATTGTGTCCATCACTTATGGCAATCACTGATTTTGATCCTTTGACAATTGCGCCGTGAATCTTTCCCGCATCAAGGGCCGGAATGATTGCGTCCGATGGTAAAAATTGATAATTGACCTGCTTCAGTTGAACCGGATACTTGCTGACAGCCGTCGTGAACTCTTTCAGCAAAGCAGGATTATCAGATGGCACACCAATATGATGTCCGTTTATATCCTGCAACCTGAGAGATGATCCTTTTTTCGTAATGACGGTAACACCATAGGGAAAGGTTACTTTTCCCAACACTACAAGGTTGTCAAAGCCGCTTAATCGGGAAAGCTCAAGAGCTTTTTCCGGCTCAATAAAACCGGCATGGATAGTTCCAGAGAGCAAGGCATAGCCTACATCGGCCGAAGAGTTGAACTTTGCCGCTGTAAACGCTTCCCTGCCTTCATCCCCTTCATCTGCTGCATATAAAAACGCAAGCAGCGGGCTGCCGTTATGGCCAATAATGGCTTTCGGGGAAAAGAGTTTCTGTGTTGATTGAAAAGCAAAAACGACACAAAGAATAACCAGCAACAATGTTACCACTGATAACGGTAAAACCCATCGGCTTAAACTGTTCTGCTCTTTAGAGTTTACCACAATCACTCTTGTTTCAGTTAAAAAAAGCCCCGCCGGAATTCATGGCCCGGCAGGGCTGAGACTCAAAAAAACCATTATCTGCAACTACCTCCAGGTAATGCCGCGGAACTCTTCTGCATAGAGGCGATTTCCCGGATTTTCCCGGATATTCTGAAGCTCGATCAGTTCATTGCCGAGCAGAAACAGACCGGGCTGATCGATAGTGGTGCGGAATTTCAGTCTGTGGTTTCCATACTTTATAGCCTCAACAGGTGCACCGGTGTATTTCACCGCTATATCGACAATATTCGGAGCAACAGGATTTGACAGAATAAGTGCATTGGCTTCCCCTATCGCCCTGATAAAGGTTTTAAGCTCTTTTGCATTGCTTTTCAGAAAGGTATTCCGGGCATTGATTGTACGGCATGGAATGTTTTCAGCCGCATCCTTGAAGAGCACCTTGTACCCTTTCAACTCCGCAATACTGGCCTGTGGTTCTTCAAGAATGGCACCATCAACCTGCCTTGCTTCAAGTGCTGCAAGTGCCGGGCCTCCGGCCAGTTTCTGAAGATTGAACTGGCCACCGTTTTTTCTCGCCGCAACCGTCAATGCAATGACCGATTCGCATGTAGGTGAAATACCGGCAATATTCTTGCCCTTCAGATCTGAAAGACGGGTAATCGGAGAATCCTTTGGCACAAGCAGTACCGAGGTGCAGGGCTTCTTCACCTGGGAGATGATCTTGATCGGCGCACCATTTGCAATAGCTGCAATAGCAACAGTCGGGCATGACCAGAAAACATCAGCCTGTCCGGATACCACAAGATCTCTTGCGGCTGCCAGATCAGCAACCGGCACGATGGAGACGTCCAGCTTGTGCTTTTTGAAAATCCCCAACTCCTGAGCCACATAGAGGTTGAGGTGATGGGTTGTTTTCGCATCCGCCACAACTATTTTTGCCGGTGCACTGATCGCAGCCTGCTGGCTGGCTATCAACGACAACAGGCCCAATAACAATGCAGCAGGTCTTTTAAGGCTTTTTTTCATTTGCATGGATCATCTTCTGTTTTGTTATAAAAAACTCCATAAACCCAATTAACTTCTGTTGTGAAGTTTGTTAATATTCACTGCACAGGCAATCGCATCTTTACGTTATGACTCGCACCTCAAATGCGGTATTCGAAATACCGCAAGGAGATAAACACGCTATATCCACGTTTACCAATGATCATATAGGGCTGAGATGCACTCCGGAGAGCCGGATTTGAATGTAAAACCGATACTCACATGCCAAAAAGAGTCATGAGAGGATTAATCGCAGTCGCACTGCTATCCGCCATCTTTGCCGGAGTGCTTATGCTTCCGGAAAAGGTGTCACCGCAGGCTTATCGGGCAGCCCTTCGTGCTCTGCAATCATACCGGTCACTCCATCCTGAAGAGAACCCCCGTTATCTTGCTGTGGTCGATTACTCGAAGCCCTCTTACCTGAAACGGATGGCTCTTGTTGAGCTGAAAACCGGCAAGCAATCGTTTTACCGGGTGGCACACGGAAAAAACTCCGGAGAGCTCTACGCTCTCAGGTTTTCCGACACTCCGGAGTCAAAAATGAGCAGTCTCGGACTGTTCAGGGCTCTTGAAACATACAGCGGAGATCATGGGAAGGCGCTCCGTCTTGATGGGCTTGACAGCACCATGAACGGCAATGCATTCATGCGTGATATTGTGCTGCACTCGGCCGGTTATGTCTCTTTGTTCACCATCATTGAAAACCTTCTGACCTTCAACGGCCCGAGAATCGGCCGGAGCAACGGCTGCTTTGTGGTTGCAAGCGGAGATATTGACGAGGTAGCCGAAAAGCTCGCGAGTGATGGATTTATTTATGCATGGAGAGAAGAGCGGAAAAGAGAATAAAAGCAGAAAGCCCGGAAAAACCGGGCTTTCTGCTTTATGACTGAAGAAACAACTCAATGCATCAGAGTGCGTCAATGATCGCATTCAGCGTTGCGCTCGGACGCATCGCTTTTTCGGTCTTCGCGTCATCCACATGGTAGTAACCGCCCATATCGACCGGACTACCCTGTGCAGCAATCAACTCCTCATTGATTTTTGCCTCACTGCCGGAAAGCTGTGCTGCGGCCTTTGCAAAACGGGCCTGAAGTTCAGCATCCTTCTTCTGTGCGGCAAGAGCCTCTGCCCAGTAGAGCGCAAGGTAGAAGTGGCTGCCCCGGTTATCGATCTGGCCGACCTTGCGGGCAGGTGACTTGTCGTTATCGAGGAACTTTCCGATTGCCTGATCAAGCGTTTCAGCCAGAACCTGCGCTTTGTCATTGCTGAATGCCTGGGCAAGGTGCTCAAGCGAAGCGGCAAGCGCTGAGAATTCGCCAAGCGAATCCCATCTGAGGTAACCCTCTTTCTGGAACTGCTGAACATGCTTCGGGGCAGAACCACCGGCGCCGGTCTCGAACAGTCCGCCACCATTCATAAGCGGCACAACCGAGAGCATCTTTGCACTGGTACCGAGTTCGATAATCGGGAAGAGGTCGGTAAGGTAGTCGCGAAGGACGTTGCCGGTAACCGAGATGGTATCCTTTCCGGCCCTGATACGCTCAAGAGAGACGCCCATGGCTTCAACAGGGGTAAGAATACGGATATCAAGACCGGTCGTATCGTGCTCCTTGAGATATTTTGTAACCTTTTTAATGATCTCTGCATCATGAGCACGCTTGCTGTCGAGCCAGAAAAGAGCAGGCGCTCCGGTGATCCTTGCCCGGTTGACTGCAAGTTTTACCCAGTCACGAACCGGAGCATCCTTTGCCTGGCACATTCTGAAAATGTCGCCTGTTTCAACCTTCTGCTCAAGTACGGTCGCGCCTGAGGCGTTGACAACCCTGATCGTTCCTTCTGCAGGAGCCATAAACGTTTTATTATGAGAACCGTACTCCTCTGCCTGCTGGGCCATAAGACCGACATTCGGAACACTGCCGATGGTGGAGGGATTAAATGCACCGTGTTTTTTACAATCTTCGATAATCGCCTGGTACATGGTTGCATAACAACGGTCAGGAATCATCGCCTTGGTATCGTGCAGCTTACCATCAGGCCCCCACATCTTGCCAGAGTCACGCACAACAACCGGCATGGAAGCATCAACGATGATGTCATTGGGTACATGAAGATTGGTAATACCTTTATCTGAATCAACCATCGCCAGTGCAGGGCGGGTGGCATACACAGCCTGTATGTCCGCTTCGATCTCTGCTCTCTGTGCGTCAGGAAGCTTCTGGATCTTGGCATAGAGATCGCCAAGTCCATTATTGACATTTACACCGAGTTCCTTGATAACGGCGGCATGCTTGTCAAAAACATCCTTGTAGAACACCGTTACGGCATGGCCGAACATGACCGGATCCGAAACCTTCATCATGGTGGCTTTCAGATGCAGCGACAGAAGAATACCTTTCTGTTTTGCATCGGCAATCTGATCGGCATAAAAAGCGCGAAGTGAGCGGACATTCATAACCGAGGCATCAATGATCTCACCGGCAAGCAGCGGTGTGCTCTCTTTGAGAACCGTAACCTTGCCGTCAGCGCCGACAAACTCTATCCTGACATTGTCTGCCTTCTCCATTGTAACGGACTTCTCGCTGCCATAGAAATCACCGGCACTCATGCAGGCAACATGTGATTTGGAATCACTGCTCCATGCTCCCATTTTATGCGGATTCTTTTTGGCATACTCCTTGACTGAAAGCGGAGCACGTCGGTCAGAGTTTCCTTCGCGAAGTACCGGGTTCACTGCGCTTCCAAGCACCTTGGCATAGCGGGCCTGAATCTCTTTTTCTTCGGCATTTGCAGGTGCTTCAGGATAGTCAGGAACATTATAACCCTGGCTCTGAAGCTCCTTGATTGCAGCTTTCAACTGGGGAATTGATGCGCTGATATTCGGCAGCTTGATAATGTTGGCCTCAGGCGCCAGTGCAAGTTCACCCAATTCGGCAAGATAATCCGGAATTTTCTGATCAGAGGTGAGATTATCGGGGAAGTTTGCAAGAATCCTCCCGGCAAGAGAGATGTCTTTGGCTTCAACGTCTACACCTGTACCCTTGGCAAATGCCTTGATAATCGGAAGAAGGGAGTAGGTCGCAAGAGCCGGAGCCTCATCAATTTTGGTGTAAATAATTTTTGTCGTTTTTGCCATCTCGGTTGTCGTTTTAAGTATTTGAAGAGTTTATTAATAATAGTCGAGAAAAAAACCATAACAAGCGACCGTAACCGGTTAAACCGGAAAAGGTGAATACAACACTGTTTAATGTGGTATGCTCCCTTAGAAAACCATAACACAGCTTGCGATTCCGGCCTGATTACCGGCTGCTGGTCAGATAGAGGAGCGCAATCCTGATTTAAAAAACCGCAAATATCCCGGTTTCCCTTATAAGCTGTACTGTAACGATAATGTCGGCGTTGAAATAGCTGCTGCCCTGTAATTCACCTTTCAGTGCAGCAACATAACGAGGCGATAAGACCGGAGAGAGCAAAGTCCGGTTCCTCTTCGTTATGCAATACCTGTTGATGCAGGCATAAAAAGACCGCCGTCCACACCACTTATCCGGGACGGCGGATCATATAGTCAAAAAAACAGAGAAGAAACTGCTGGTCAGCTCTCCGGGCACTCCCTTGAAGGGGTATACTCATCAAGACCAACACGGGCGGCAAGTTCCTTGTCATTGAGCACTTCATGTGCAAGTTTGATCATGGGAATAGTTGCCCCCATGGAGCTGTAACCGCCATCATGGAAGAGATTCTGCATGGTGACCTTGCGGGAGAGGTCACTGAGAATGGTCATGGCATACTCGGCACACTCTTCAGCGGAAGCATTCCCCAAAGGAGACATCAGATCGCTGTATTCATACATCTTCTCGAATCCGGGAATACCACTGCCTGCCTTGGTATAGGTAGGGCTTTGTGATATGGTATTGATCCGGATGGCTCGCTTGGCCAAACGCGGCCCATAACTGCGAACGATGGATTCAAGCAGGGATTTTGCATCGCCCATATCGGAATAGGTCCAGTAGTTCCGCTGGGATGCTATATATGAGAGGGCAAGGATGCTTGCGCCGTCCTTGACTGCCTCAGTCTTCAACGCATAGGATACAAGCCTGTGCAGCGACAGACCGGAAACATCAAGCGTTCTCATGAACCACTCGTAATTAAGCTCTTCATAGGGAAGCTGCTTGCGTATATTCTGCGACATTCCGATAGAATGGACAATAAAATCGACCGGTCCGAATTTCTCTTTCAGCTCAATAAAACAGTTTTCGACATCTTCATTTTTTGAAGCATCGCAAACTATCATCGGAGCATTGCCGCAAATGGCTGAAAGCTCTTCAATATTACCGAAACGCAATGCAGTCGCAACATTTGAAATTGCGATCTGTGCACCTTCCTTGTGGGCATGAACCGCAATCTGCCAGCCGATACTGCTTTCATCAAGCGGACCGAAAACAATGCCTTTCTTCCCTTTCAACAAACCATAGTGCGCTTTCTCGGACATGATATAAGCTGATTCTTTAACAAATATTTGGGGTAAATTCCCTTTAACTCAACATTTTAAACATTTAAGATACAAGATTCCCTCGAAAACCTAAACTGTTTCCCTTGATTTTTTCCTGACTCAAGCAAGGATGAGCTGCTATATTTTCAATCGCCTCATGGAGCGGAGTTTGTCAAGCATATTTTTATTGACATTCAGCTCGGCATCCTCCTTCTCGGAAGGTTGCTCCCTGAAAATCACACGCAACAGATTATCCTCCCGCAGGTACTCCTCCATCTCCAGACTGTAAAGCGCTCTCGGCAGGGTAATAATTCTCTGGGCCCTGTCCACCGTCACCACAATATCCGTACCCATCCGCTCAACGCTGACATCTTCAGCATCCTTGAGAAAAGGGATTCTGATACAGAGAATTTCACGATGGTCATCGGTAACCGGATTTTTTTTGCTCTCAATCCAGAAGTTCTTTCCTGAATAAAAGATCTTGTCAGGAATCTGCTCACCGAAGACCAGTTTGCTGATCTCATAAAGGGCATCGGCGCCGATCGGCTCGGTCCTCTGCAGTTGACAGCGGAAAACAGGAGTCGGATAAAAAGAGTTATCGATCTCCATCAGATATTTGCTGTGCAGGTCAGCCCAGAATTCAAAGTACTCGCCAACGGTTTTTGAAGTCGGAAGAATCTTGTTGATCACAATCCCGTCAACATTGATACCATAGAGATGCACAAAGGTATAGGCTCTTTTGGTCTCAAGAATGGAGAGTTTTTCAGGATTGAGTACCAGCCTGAAACTGACTTCGGGGCTGAGGATAAATTTGTTGATATCCTCCATCTGCTTGAGCAGCACATTGACCTCGTTGAAAAAATCATCGTCAGGAATGGAGTTTCCGCTCAATGGACGAGCCAGTGAAGACATGCTTTTATAGAGCTTGAAAAACTGCTTGCCCATATTTCCGCCGATAATAATCTCGGGATAGGCAAGCAGACGCAGGGTGTTTCCTGTAGGAGAAGTATCAAGCACAATAGTATCCCATCTGCCCGACTGTGCTTCATCAAGCAGGCGGCTCAGGGCAAATATCTCGTCGAGACCGGGCTGAGTGGTCAGTTCGGTGGCCATTCCGCTGTCAATCCCCTTGTTTTTATAGGATGTCGAGACGAATTTCTGAAAGCCGGACATGTGCTTTTTCAGCTCATAGATCGTATCAACTTCCAAACCGTAGAGGTTCTGTTCGATTTTCTGCGGGTCGTTTCGGCTTATCTTGACATCAAAAACATCCGACAGCGAGTGTGCAGGATCACTCGACATGATCAGCACTTTCTTGTTCTGCCGGGCCAATGCAACTGCTGTAGATGATGAAACCGTCGTTTTGCCGGTCCCCCCTTTTCCCGAATAGATAATAATTCTGGGAAGAGACTGGCTTTCTGTTAAATCCCTCGACAACATAAAACTCCCCTGTTAAAGGTCTGATAAACCTGATTGTAATTCCCGATTATGAAGGGACAAATCAATGTCACGCAAAGTACCACTTTTCCTTTGCTTAGAGAAAAACTATCTTTTTGCGGAGCGCGTGATCAAGCTGAACCATAAACTCCTCGTGTTCTACTTCAACGGCACCAAGTTTTCTGAGATGGGGGTTCATGATCTGGGCGTCAAGCAGGAGATACCCCTTCATTCTCAGATGGAAAACAAGGCGATCAAAGGCTACCCGGGAGGCATAGGAGCGAAGGGAAAACATTGACTCTCCGAAAAATGCACCACCCATGGCCAGCCCGTAAAGTCCTCCGGCCAGTTCACCCTGATACCGGCTTTCGACGCTGTGTGCCAGCCCAAGCCGAAAAAGCTTGCGGTATACCTCAATAATTTCGGTGGAAATCCAGGTTTCCGGGTCGTTTTTTCTGGGCGCTGCACACCCGCAGATCACCCTGTCGAAATCACGGTCAAATGTCACACTGAACTCATTTTTTCTTAGAAGGCGCTGCACATCACGCGAAGGACGGTAGGCTTCAAGAGAGAAGAGTGCCCTTTTGTGAGGCCGGCACCAGTATGTTTTTCCGTCATCAGGGTCAGACATGGGAAAAAAACCCTGACGGTATGCACGAAGCAGTTCATCAATGCGAATCATCGTTGCCAAGTCACTCCGATTCATGAAACTTCAGAAGAACATCATCAAGCATCCTTTTGGGAACATGATGAACACCGTGCCGGTCGCGGTAGTAGCGAACAGAATCCTGATCGCTCATCTGGTCAATAACGACGGTCTCCAAAGGCTTTCCGAGTGCGAGCACCATAAGAATGGAGAAACGATCCGGAATCCTCAGCAGCTCCCTGATCCTGTGACGGTCAAGTGAGGCAATGATGCAGCCGCCAAGCCCTGAAGCCGTCGCCCCGAGAAGAATAGTCTGTGCGGCTATACCGCTGTCGCAGCCGAATTCAGAACTGATCTCATGATCTCCCAGCATGACGATACAGGCTGGCGGACGTTCAGCGGCTTCCGGACCTGACCACTCTGCAAGATAGCCTGCCCAGAAGAGCGAAGGGTAAAGCAGGGCTAGGGTATCAGGATCACATATCGGGATAAATTTCAGCGGCTGAAGGTTTTTGGCAGAGGGCGTATAGCATGCAAGTTCTGCAAGATCCCGAAGCACCTCTTCCGAAACAGGATAACTGCCATCAAATCTCCTGTAGCTGCGGCTGTTGGTTACAAGCTCCCTGAATTGCATCATGGGCACCAAATATTAATTTGTTACGCGATTCGCTTCGTTGAGCGGTGCTCAAAATCCTCAAGTACGCCGCTGTACATTCCGGTTTCTGCGCTGCCTCGCACTCAAACCGCTCACGACAATTATCCAGAGTTGCCTTCATAAGTTCAGTGTGAAGAATTTCCACTCCATGAGGCAACTGCATATTTCGGCAGCTCCTCCCAATGGCCGCTACCTATCCATTCAGCAATGAAATCCACTGACTTTGCAAAGTGCAACGGCTCCCTGCAGGGTCTCTGCAGCCAGTCGCCAAGCACGGCGCCGTCAAGCTCGTGCATAGCCATGCCGTAACCGAGTTCCTCCATGGCAAGGGCATTGGACTCCTGTTCGATCTGACCGTCAAGGGGCCTGAGCAGCAGTTTTTTGCCCAAATGAAGGGCCTCGCCCGGAAGCTCGAACCCTGCATTGCAGACCACACCATTACTCTCAAGAAGATCATCAAGAAAACCGGAGCGGGAGTAGGCCCTGAAATGGAGATGACCTTCATCACGATTTTCAGTCACCTTTCCGTAGATGAAAAACTCGTACCGGTCAAAGGGAGTCATCAATGTCGTAATATCCTCAACTTCCTCGAAAGGGAGATAGACAAGAACTTTACCATTAATGACACTTTTTGAGCTTTTTTCGTAGAGTGAGGGCGGAATAACCGGAGGAAAAATCGGCTGATTGAAATGGTGCCAGTGAAGTCCTGCGTTGTAGCGGGCAGGAGCGAAATTCATCAGGATAAATTTCGCCAGAATATTGCCTTGTGCAAACGGAATATCATAACCGAAAGCATACTGGTGACCAAATCCCAAAGAGGGTATATTTCTTACCCGTGCCGCCATTGAGGTTATCGGGTCAAAATCGGTAATCACAAGATCAGTCCCGGTGGTATCAAGCAGCGCCACATCGGCCATCAGGCGAGTCAGATCAAGCTGAATCATGGTGTCAAAATAGTTCATCTTTCCCTTGCGCGTCGCAAGCGTCATGCCCTTCATCACCCGGAAAGGCTCGAATATCTCAACCTCCTTCAGCTCGGACTCCTTTCTCCCGCTGATAATCACTTCAACGCCATGACCATCCTCCTTGAGCTTGCGTACAAGTTCCCTGCTCCTGCTGATATGTCCGTTACCAGTTCCCTGGACACCGAAAAGTATCTTCATACTGTTACTGAACATTTAAATATGAGCACCGGATGGAACCGTTGATCCTACTGCTGAATTTTGAGATTCGCATACTGAACCATAAGCGTTTTTTCTCCGGCACTGCGAAAACTTATCCTGACCTTCTGCTTTGCCCCCGAGCCCTGAACATCAAGTACCGTTCCGGGTCCAAAAACTGCGTGATGGACCGAAATACCGGAACGAAGTCCCGAACGGGGAGATTTCGGCTGATCACCCGGCACTGAAAGGGGCGCGAAAGGAGTGGCGGGCTTTGGCTGGAAACCTCTTGAAAAAGATGGTGCAGAGGAGACAGGAACATCCTTGAGATGGCGATCCGAAAGAAAAGTCCCGCTTTCAGTCTGCACAATTGAAGCGTCAATTTCACTGATAAATACCGATTTCAGACAGTGCTGCGGCTGACCGTAGTGATAGCGACTCTGCGCCCAGGAAAGAAATATCTTCTCCTGCGCCCGTGTAACGGCAACATAAAAAAGTCTCCGCTCCTCCTCAAGCTCTTCGGGTTCCTGGCCGTGAAGGGGAAAGAGCCGCTCCTCAAGACCGGTAACAAAGACAACCGGAAACTCAAGACCTTTGGCGGCATGCACCGTCATCAGAGAGACATAATTATCGGAATCCTGTGTCTCATCATAATCGGAGGCAAGCGATATATTCTCAAGAAAATCTCCAAGTGAGCCTGCATCAGGATTATGATCCGAAAAGTCCCTTGCCATGGAGAGCAGCTCCTGAAGGTTTTCATGACGCGCCAGCGATTCAGGGGTATTTTCAGCCTGAAGCAGCAGCGGAATGGAGGTAAGTGTAAAAAGCTCCGACAGAACATTGTAGACCGTCCCGTTCTCGGCAATCTCTTTAAGCGACTCGATAACCGTACTGAATGAAGTGAGCGCCGTCACAAGACGCGCCTGAAAGCCCCCCTCTTCAGCTTTCCGGATTGCTTCATAGAGGCTTACGCCCTCTCTTTCAGCAAATTCCTTGAGCTTGCCGATACTGACATCCCCGATTTTGCGGGGAGGAAAATTAATGATCCGCAACAGTGATTCGCTGTCGCGCTCGTTCAGAATAAAACGGAGATAGGCTACCGCATCCTTGATCTCACGCCTCTTGTAGAAAGAGACACTGCCGAAAATCCTGTAGGGAATCCTGCTCTGGCGCATCACATCCTCAAGCACCCTCGACTGGGCATTGGTACGGTAAAACACGGCAAAGCTTCTGAACTCACTGCCCTGTTTCATGCGCATTGAGCGGATATGGTCGCCTACTTTTTCGGCTTCGTTGCGCTCGTTATATGCTTCAATAAGAGTAAGCGGTTCACCCTCTTTGCGGTGTGAAATCAGCTCTTTTTTAATCTGCCGCTGGTTACGGCTGATAATATTGTTGGCCGCCTTGAGAATATTGCCCGTACTGCGATAGTTCTCAACCAGCTTGAAGGTCAGGGCATCATGATAGTCATCCTGAAAGTTCAGAATATTGGAAATATCGGCGCCACGCCATGAGTAGATCGACTGGGCATCATCACCAACTACAAAAATATTGCGGTGACGGGCTCCCAGCATTTTGGCCACAAGATACTGCGCCTTGTTGGTATCCTGATACTCATCAATCATGATATAGAGGAATGAGTCCTGAAGCTCTTTGAGCACCTCCGGATGCTCGTTGAAGAGCTCAATCGGTTTGATGAGCAGATCATCAAAATCAAGGGCATTGTTCTCCTTGAGCTTCCTTGTATAGAGTTCGTAGACCTGCGCAGCTTTCTGCTGGTTATAGTCTCCGGCATTCCGGTGAAATTCAGCCGGAAGAATAAAACCGTTTTTTGCCCGGCTGATCATGCTCTGAATCGTGTTTACAGGAACAGATTCGTTGGAGATATTCAGCTCGGTCATGGCCTGGCGGATCAGGCTCTTGCTGTCGTCACTGTCGAAAATCGAAAAGTTCCGGTCGTAACCGATCAGATGAATATAGGTGCGGAGCAGACGGGCGAAAATCGAATGAAACGTCCCGATCCACAAGCCGCTGGAGCTTCCGGCATGGAGCAGCGTATCAACACGATGACGCATCTCCCCTGCCGCCTTGTTGGTAAAGGTAAGCGCAAGAATATTCTGTGGTGAGACCCCTTCGTTGCTGATGAGATATGCAATACGATAGGTGATTACCCTTGTTTTTCCGGAACCTGCGCCGGCAAGAACCATAACCGGCCCTTCGGTTGCGCTTACGGCATTGCGCTGAACCTCATTGAGATCAAGTAAAAAATCCGTCAATACTCTTTTGAACACCCGTTAACTGTTATAGCGCATCAGCACTCCTTCCGCCAAAACATATCCTCCCGACAGAGCTGAGCAACGCAAAATTCTCCAGTTGAATTTCGTATAACTTTACCCTTTTTACAAACCACAGCGAAACAAATCGTCAACCATGCCGGGAGAGGGTACTATTATTGAAAAGCAGGAATGACATCACATTTTCTGAACTGACAGTCGAAATGAAGCGTTGAGGCTTTTTGCCTTTAAAGGGCACCTCTATTTATTTGTTCCGAAACCCGATTACTGCGTTGGGAGGTGCCCTAAAGAGAGTTGATCACGCAAATTATTGCGTTCAGAGTTGCTATATTCCGGTACAGAACATTGCCCACCAATAACATCTGTTCCATGTTCCCTCTCGTATACGAAATAAACACCAGGATCTGGCTCAAAAAACTGAGCGCTATACATAACAAAACCATAACGCTTGCCAATGTTCCGGAAGAGGAGTTTGACTTCTTCTCAAAATCAGGTTTTGACATGGTGTGGTTGATGGGGGTTTGGCAGCCCAGTCATTACAGCAGGGCAATTGCAACCTCGCATCCCTGCCTCCGTACCTCTTTTCTTGAGCATCTTGAGACCGTTCATCCGGACGATATCGCATCTTCCCCATACTCCATCCCTTCATATACCGTTAGTGAATCACTCGGAGGAGAAGTGCAACTGAAGCAGTTCAGGGAAAAACTGAACAGTATCGGTATAAAGCTTATGCTTGACTTTGTACCAAATCATCTTGCACTTGACAACGAATGGCTTCCGGAACACCCTGAATTTTTTATTCCGGTATCGCTCGATGAGCTGCGCCATGACCCCGAATCAGGGTTTGAGTACGCCAGGGGTCAATACCTTGCATATGGTAAGGACCCCTACTTTCCGCCCTGGACCGATACCCTGCAGCTCAATTACGCAAGCAAGGCAACGCAGAGGATGATGACCGATAATCTTTTGAAAATCAGCAAGCTCTGCGATGGTGTCAGATGCGATATGGCCATGCTGATACTGAAAAGCGTCTTCAATAAAACCTGGAGCAGTCTCAGCGGATCCATGCAAAATGAGTTCTGGTCAGAAGCCATTGCCACAGTAAAACAACAGAGCCACGATTTCCTTTTTCTTGCAGAATCATACTGGAGCAAGGAGTGGGAACTCCAGGAACAGGGATTTGATTACGCCTACGATAAACCTTTTTACGACTTCATCACCAGCGCCCCGGTTAATACCGAAAAACTGGCAGGACATCTTGGCGGTGAATGGGGATACCAGAAAAAACTCTGCCGATTTATTGAAAACCATGATGAACCAAGAGCCGCAGGCAAAATCGGCCTGAACAACAAAGCCGCTGCGATGGTTCTCTTTGCATCTCCCGGTATGCACCTCCTGCATCAGGATCAGATGGAAGGATTTCGTCAGAAAATACCGGTTCAGCTTGTCCGACAGGCTCCGGAAACCGAAGACCGTACACTTGCCGCGCTCTATAAAAAACTTTTTGTACTCCAGAAAAAAGAGATCTTTCAGGAAGGAGCAATTGAACGTCTTGACCTGAATGTAGCAAACCACTCACACTGTCTCGGCTTCCATCGATTCACCTCAGGGGAACATGCCTTCATACTGGCCAATTTCAGTGCCACAGGCATCGCCCTTGAGTTCCGGCACCCGGCAATTGAAGGCATCACTATTGATATGCTGCACATCCTCAGCACAACAACTGAAAACAAATCGAGCGGTATTCATGGTGCGGAACATTCAATCCGGGTGCACCTCTCCCCGCATGAAGGGGTGGTCATAACATTCAGAAATGCACAATGATCAATAAAAAATTTCTTCCTATGCAATTCACAACAGTCACCATCAAGTCCCGAACCGTCAGACCTGTTGAAATCATCGATATCTCCGTCGAAGTTGCTGCCGCACTTTCGGCATCAGGGCTTGATAACGGACAGGTAACGGTAATAAGCCGTCATACAACCGCATTCATCAATATCAACGAAAAAGAGGAGAAACTGCTTGAAGATATGGAAACATTTCTCAAGCGACTGGTGCCCAGAGACGGAAACTACCAGCACAACCTGAACCCGGTTGATGGCCGTGACAACGCCCACTCACATCTTCTCGGACTCTTTATGAACAGCTCGGAAACAATTCCATTTGCAAAAGGAAAGCTCCTGCTTGGAGAGTGGCAATCAATATTTCTTGTTGAGCTCGACGGCCCCCGCCAGGAACGAAGCGTTCTTGTGCAGATAACCGGAATCTGATAGCGAAAATAAACGGCAGGATGGATGGAACCGGGAAGAGTTCTGCATGGTTACATTTACAGCAGCAGGAACGATAATATCAAGCAGTAAAACACTATGCCTGAATCAAAGCACATTGTGCCCATACAACCGATGATCCCTCTTTCCGAAAT
>Ga0172376_10003819_pt1 | contig 17552 bp, 17 predicted proteins | sample Lak35m_FD_121114 | JGI IMG/M metagenome (GOLD analysis project Ga0172376, IMG submission 121114) | Freshwater microbial communities from Kabuno Bay, South-Kivu, Congo - kab_092012_35m | ecosystem: Environmental > Aquatic > Freshwater > Lake | place: Democratic Republic of the Congo: South-Kivu... | reverse complement strand
TATGGTAGAACCCGGACAAACAGTTATTTTAGCTCGTGGTGGAGATGGGGGGTTTGGTAATGCCCACTATAAATCTGCAACTAACCGGGCGCCTCGCAAGACATTGCCTGGATGGCCAGGTGAGGAGCGGTGGATTTGGATGCAGCTCAAATTGATTGCGGATGCTGGGCTTGTGGGTCTGCCCAATGCGGGAAAATCAACATTTTTATCGAGCGTGACCCGTGCTAAGCCAAAGATTGCAGACTATCCGTTCACTACAGTGGCACCGCAGTTAGGGGTTGTTTATGTCCATGATAAAGAATTTGTCTTAGCAGACTTACCCGGGCTGATTGAAAATGCACATTTGGGAGCAGGCCTTGGGCATCGGTTTTTAGGTCATGTAGAGCGCTGTGGTGTGATTTTGCACCTTATAGATGGAAGTGCCGAAGATGTGGGTGCATCCTATCAAACCATTCGCCATGAGCTGGAAGAATATGGTTGGGGTTTGAGCCAAAAACCAGAAGTAATTGGTTTGAACAAATGTGACCTCTTAAGCGAAGAAGAGGTTGACGAGAAAGTAGCCGCATTGAAGCACTTAACGGGGGCTGAGATTTTTGTAATCAGTGGCGCTACCCAACAAGGTGTTCCGGAAATTTTGTCCTGTCTGTTAAAACATATCTTGGCTGATCGCACCCATAAAAAAGAAGGTTTGATGGCTAAGGATGATGGGTATGATCCATTGCGTTAAGCGTTGTTTTTATTTTGTAAACAAGGATTGGTTGAAAATTTTTATAACATATACATTATAATAAATGAGAAAATTTATAATGTATATATTATATTTTCGTTGTAATTTTATAACATATACGTTATATATTAATCATTGAGTTGTGAGAGTACCCATAGAGACATCAATGAAACAGAAATTCAAAGACCTTGAGCGCGATCAAACCAAACGGAGATTAGATTGGCTTTTTACCAATCAAGACTTTCTCTCCAACCCAAGGAAGGGTTGGATTCAAGCGGTCCGGAGGGTGTTAGGTTTATCAACGACTCAACTCGCTCGAAAACTAGGATTGAGTCAACCCCGTATAACCGTACTTGAAAAGGCTGAACGAGAAGGTACAACGACCTTAAAAGCTTTAAAAGAAGTTGCTGAAGCTATGAACTGTCGGTTTGAATATTCATTTATTCCCCAAAAACCTGTTGATCAATACCTTAAAGAACGTGCCTATGAAGTTGCCAGGTCAAAGGTTGGGTATCTATCCCACCATATGGAGCTTGAAGGACAAGGTATTCCGAAAAAGGAAAGGAAAGCACAAATTGAAGAAATTGTCGAAGAGCTTCTAAAGAACCCCAAGAAACTATGGAAGGGTTGAAATGAAAAAAACAATAACGACCCTTATTTTCCCTACCTTATTCCTTATTTCCCATACCTTTGCGCGAGAATGCCAGTTACCAGATCAATGGCAAGGGCTGTGCCGCGTTTTGAACGCACGCGTCGCACAAACCAAGCCTAAAATGAAGCTTACGGAGCAAGAAGCAAACAGCTTAGAAAATTTCTTGAAGTCTGCCACTTACACTTCTCCGCAGCTCACGAACTTACAGAAAGTATTGCCAAAAACCACCTTGGAGTTGCTGCGGGCGGTTTATCAACGTGGTTTGTCAAATGATGAAGCAGAACTCATGGCAAGTTACTTAAAAGATGTAACGGAAGCTTTTCAATTTCAAAATGTTGGCGCTTTTGACGAGAATACATCGCACATCATTGGGCGTCAGTGGCATGAGATTGATTACTCAGGGGAAAGCATGACTTGGGAGAAGCAGAAAGCTTTCTATGCGCCTTATGGAATCGACCATTTCAAGTCCCTTGAGTGCCTTAAGAAGTTTTTCAAAGTAGAGTCAAAGTTACCATACTTTAGAAAAATATATAGACCAAAATGTTCAGGTGCCCTTCGGAATTCAAATTAAAGAAATTAAAGATTTCTCCTTAAAGATACATTAAGCAGTTCTGATTTATTCTATAAGTATGCCAGGAATTCGTGGAGAATTCTCGAGATTTAGGTAGACATCAAATTAAAAGGAAATTTTAAATGTTTTATAGAGGGTTTAAAATCAGTATTTTCTTGTTAGTAAGTACGATAGGGCTTCCAATTATGGGGTTGGAGGCTCCTCCCCCTATAACAAATAAGCCAGCTAGACCATCCACACCAGCACCAGTGAAAAAATTCGCTCATTGTATAGAGTTTGAAAAAGAAATTGATAAATATGAAAAAGAAGTAAAAAAACTTCGGGAAAAAGCTGAACAAGAAAAAATGCAGTCAACAATTAAAAGTAAAAAGAAAAGTAATAAAAAATCTAAAGATAATAACGTTATTGATAGATCTAATCCTCAAGAATTAGCGGATCAATATCAAAGTATAACAACAGAAGCAAGAGACCAATTACGGGATGCGTTAAAGTGGAACAATGAAGCTACGGATAGAGAATGTGAGCGTCGCTTAGAAAGGTTTGACATGCTCATTAAAGGGGACAGGCGACATAGAACAGATGAAGGTATCGATTAAAGAAACCAAGCATTGTAGGCATTTTCTTTTGACCTCCAGATGAAGGCTGAAATGCCCATGATTATAAGAAACAAGAAATAAATGAAGGGTGCGTAAGACAGGCCGGTGATTTGCCAAAGAGAAAGGCAAATAACAGGGGTTGTTCCTGAAAAAATCATGGATCCAACGGCATGGCCCAAGCTTAAACAACGAAATCGAATGCTGACGTCGTATTGTTGGGTTAAAAAGAGATAACCGGGAGCAACAAAGAAGGCCATACTTATAGTTGTTAAAAGCATTGTGGGGATAAAAATGATTCCATCAATGATAAGGATAAGATTAATAAGGGCAAGGCCAATGGTTGTTATTCCCCCCACTCTTCCCACCCTGACATAACCCCAACGATCTGCGATCCAACCGGCAAGAGGAAGGGTGAAAACGTATAAACCAATGAGGTATAAGCTAAGATGAGAAGAAAACTCCGGCGATATTAAATGCAAAACTCTGGATAGATAAGTTCCTTGAAAAACAAGGTAGAAATGATAAATACCCCCGACAGACCCGCAGATCATGGCTGTTCGAATAAGGGAAGGCCAACGTGTTCTCAAAATATTTTTAAGCGAAATCGTTTTCTTAGGATTTTGTTGCAAATGTAAAAAGGGGGGTGTTTCAGCCAGGTGACCCCTTAAAATATAAATCAGAAGGCCGCAAACACCACTTCCGTAAAAAACCCACCGCCAGACTTCCCCTTCTGAGGGGATTTGAGAAGCTACCAAAGCTGCCAATCCAATGCCTGTATAAGCGCCGGAGCTGATGAAAGAACTGATGAAGCAGGGAAATTTTTGTCCAAAATGTTCAAATACATATATGCGTACCCCGTCAGATTCTGCTGACATAAAGGTTCCCTGAAGGATACGACAAAGGACTAATAGAACGACGGCTAGCAACCCCCAGTCTTTATAAGTGGGAAGGCAGCCGACAATAAAAGTTGGGATGGCAATACCAATCATTGTATAACGCAAAGTGATGCTTCGTCCTTTGGTATCGCCTAAATAGCCAAAAATTAATGCTCCCAAGGGCTTTGCAAAAGGTGCGACTGCAACAATGCCAAAAGCTTTCATGAGTGAAACCGTAGGGTCTTCATTGGGGAAAAAATGAAGGGCGAGGATAGGGGCTAAGAACCCATAAATGGTATATTCGAAATACCCTAAAGAATTGCCGAAGAGCGAGATAAGAAGGAGAGAGGCTTTTTTGCCAAAGATTGCTTCTAAGGTTAAGGCGTATCTAGGAGCTTGTGTGCGTTTGAGTATAATCTCAGATGCCATCCTACTTACTCCCTTAATGATTTATTTAAAGCGCTCATTTAAACTTATTTACGATCTTTAGTAAATTCAAACCCTTCTCGCTTCTCAGCGAAAATATTTTATTTGTAATATTTTAGAGAAAAAATTACTGCTGAATTGATTTGTTGTCAACAAATTAATTAAAATTGAAGAAATACACTATCCATCATTTGCAGGAATTCTTTTTAAAAATGACGGATAGTGTAGCTTTGGATAGAAGGGATTAGAGCTAATCTTTTTTAAATTTAAAACCAAAGGCTTTTTGAATATGGTGTTGAAATTCTTGAGAGGAGAGAAGCCCAAGATCAATGGCCGCTTGTTCTAAGGAAATATCTTCAAGGAGGGCACGTTTGGCAATTTTAGCGGCGTTATCATATCCGATGACAGGATTCAGGGCAGTTACCAACATTAAGGAATTGGCAACATACTGCTCTAGGCGTTCTTTGTTGGGCTCAATTCCTTTTAGGCAAAGATCTGTAAAGCTCCGGATGCTGTCAGCTAAGAGGCGAATAGATTGAAGAACATTAGCGATAATGACAGGTTTGAAGACGTTGAGCTCAAAGTTGCCTTGGCTACCGGCGATGGTAACGGCTGTGTGGTTACCCATGACTTGAGCAGCAACCATGGTTAAAGCTTCTGCTTGGGTTGGGTTAACTTTACTGGGCATAATGGATGATCCTGGCTCATTCTCAGGGAGATGAAGTTCACCCAAGCCGCATCGGGGACCGGAGCCTAACCACCGGAGGTCGTTGGCAATTTTCATGGTGCTTGTGGCCAAAACATTCAACATCCCTGAAAGTTCCACGAGCGCATCATTTGAGGCAAGGGCTTCAAATTTATTGGCAGCAGTTACAAAAGGAAGATTTGTGAAGTCTGCTACAGCTTTGGCAAACGCCTCATCGAATTTCGGGGGGCAATTCAAGCCTGTTCCTACAGCTGTTCCTCCTTGAGCTAAAGGATAAAGCCGTTTCATACAATCTTGAAGGCGATCAAGGCCGAGCTGGACTTGCGTTGCATAGCCTGAAAATTCCTGCCCTAATGTGAGGGGCGTTGCATCTTGAAGATGGGTGCGGCCAACCTTAACAATGTCAACAAAAGCTTTTTCTTTAGCCTCAAGGTGTTGGTGAAAATAGATCAGGGCGGGGATGAGATTTGTGTGAAGCTCTCGGACAGCAGCAATGTGCATAGCTGTGGGAAAAGCATCATTTGTTGATTGCCCATAATTCACATGATCATTGGGGTGAACGGGTTTTTTCCTCCCCAAAGGGGAGCCGAGCAACTCGTTGGCCCGGTTGGCAATAACTTCGTTCGCGTTCATATTGGTTTGCGTCCCGGATCCCGTTTGCCAGATAACGAGGGGGAATTGATCGTCCCATTTACCTTCAACGACTTCTTCTGCGGCACGAATAATCGCGTTGGCAATGTCAGAAGGAAGGGTCTTTAATTGTAGGTTTGTTTGAGCGGCGCACCGTTTTTGAATCGCCAAGGCCCGAATCAAAGGCACGGGCATGAGCTCTCCCCCGATGCGGAAATTTTGACGGGACCGTTCCGTTTGGGCTCCCCAATACGCATGGCTTGGGATTTTAATTTCACCCATGGAATCAGATTCGGTGCGATATGACTCTGTCATCACTTCCATCCTTTGTCCTATAATATCGTATATAGTGTACGGGGGAGACTATTAATGACTTCTAAATGGATGTCCATTGCTTTAGAACAAGCCAAAGAAGCAGGGATGCGCGAGGAAGTTCCCGTTGGGGCCGTGCTTGTGCGAGATGGCCAAGTTATTGCGGTTGCAGGAAACCAAACTGAAGAATTGTCAGACCCTACGGCCCATGCTGAAATGCAGGTCATTCGGAAGGCAGCCCATATTTTGGGTACACCACGGCTGGGGGGAGACTTGTATGTTACGTTAGAACCCTGCCCAATGTGTGCTACGGCTTTGTCCTTTGCTCGGGTTGAGCGCATTTTTTTCGGAGCTTTTGATCCCAAAGGGGGAGGGATTGACCATGGGCCGCGTATCTTTGAACAACCAACCTGTCATCATCGACCGCAAGTTTTTGGGGGGATGTCAGAGCAAGCTTGTGCTGAGGTGTTAACGGCGTTCTTCAAAGAGAAGCGGTAAACGGGAAACCCGTTTGACCAGTCAAAAATAAACTCTGCCTTTAGATATGAGTGGTAAAAAAAGTGGATAGCACCAAAAATTGTTCAAATCCCCGTGGGGTGGATATAGCGCCAGACTACAGCCTCCACGGATTTCGTTTCTTCAAACATCTCTATCATTTGTGTGGCAAGGGTTCTTCCTGTTTTTGCGATTTCGATCAAGGGATTGAGATAAATAGATTCATCATGGCCATTTTCAATACGGGCACGGCGTTGAAGGCCGCGAGCGCTAATGGCCAGGACTTCTTGCGCAACGGCTTGGAGCGTGCGGTTGTTGATGGTTGTTGCCAAGCCTTGGCGGGGGGTTTGGGCATGAAGGGCCAAGATTTGGTCCAACGGCCATTCCCGGATCATCTGTGAGGCTTCATCTTGCGCGATTGAGTCATAAAGCAGACCAGCCCAAAAAGCTGGCAAAGCCGTTAGCATTTCTGGAGGGCCACAGTCTGCGCCCCGCATTTCAAGAAATTGTTTTAAGCGGACTTCTGGAAAAGCAATGGTTGTTTGATCTGCCCAATCTTTAAGGGTTGGGTACTCCCCAGGCAGAGCGGGCAATCGTCCTTTCATAAAGTCTCGAAAAGATTGCCCAGTTGCATCCATATAGATTTTATGGCGATAGATAAAGTACATAGGGATATCGAGAAGGTAATCAGCATAACGTTCAAATCCCATACTATCCTCAAACACAAATGGCAAAATTCCACAGCGGTCAGGGTCTGTGTCTTGCCAAATATGGGCCCGATAGCTTTGATAGCCTGTTGGTTTTCCCTCAAGAAAGGGTGAAGAGGCAAATAGGGCAGTTGCAAGGGGTTGAAAAGCCATACCAATACGCATTTTGGCAACCATGTCAGCTTCGCTTTCAAAATCGAGGTTGACTTGTACCGTGGCAGTGCGGGTCATCATATCAAGGCCCAAATTTCCTTTTGTGGGCATGTAGCGGCGCATGAGCCTGTAGCGGCCTTTGGGCATCCAATCTATAGCATCTTGAGGCCAAAGGGGGTCAGTTCCCATGGAAAGAATAACACCGCCAAGCTTTTTCACGATGCTTCCAACTTGTGCCAAATGGGCTTCAATCTCTGCTTTTGTGTCATGAAGTGTGGCCAGAGGGGCACCAGAAAGTTCAAATTGTCCGCCGGGTTCTAGGGTTATCGACCCTTGACGGTGAAGTATTTTTAAGGCAATGACATGGCCGTTTTCTAGGACAGGCTCCCACCCGCAAGATTGTAGGGCATTTAAGGTTGTGCGAATGCCTGCTTCTCCTTCGTAAGGAAAGCGCTTTAAGGTAGTAGATTGTAATAAGAACTTTTCATGCTCCGTTCCAATGCACCAGCGGGCAGGAGGCTTACAGCTTGCTGCAAAATATTCAATGAGCTGCGTTTTATCTAAGGGAGAATGGGTCATGGTTTGGCCTTCTGTTGAGATATTCCCATACCCAAGGACAAAAGGGCTGCGCGGAGCCGATCATCCTCTATCAATTGAACGTGGTTTTCCAAATTTAACTGGATCGCTTCAGGAAGGGGTTTTGGAGGTGGTTTTTGAGAGGGTGCTTTTTTTGCAATCGGGCCTTGAAGCAGGGAGATTTTGCTAATGGCTTGGTAGCCAAAGTATTGATTGATACGGTTCAAGATGAGGGGTTCTAGATAAGAAATTTCCATAGCCATGCTGCTGGTGGTTTTCAAAAGCAAGCGACCATTACTGCGTTGCTTCAAAGGAAATGTAACTTTTAAGGGAGTGCAAAATTGGGCAAATTGGGGGGTAACGATATATTCCCATTCCAGTAAAATACGGGCTTGGATGAACCCATTTTGTTGGCAGATTGGCGTAATGGCGTTCACAATCAAAGGTCCAACGCGGCACGTTTTCGCTTGGCGTTTATCTGATGTTGCGTTGTATTTCTTATAACTCACGCCCTCTTGAACCTCTCATATAATATGTTTCCATTCTCCAAAATAGATATTTTGGGATATGGCGCGTCCTAGAGGATTCGAACCTCTGACCCACGGCTTAGAAGGCCGTTGCTCTATCCAGCTGAGCTAAGGACGCATTGTAGGGGTAATTTTATGCGGCTCTTTGATCACAAATTCGCATTATACTTATTTGCGTTATACTTGCATGATATCTTTTTGCTTGTTGTTAAGCAAGTCGTCAATCTTTTTGATGTGATCGTCTGTGATGGTTTGAACCTCACCGGAAAGGCGGTGATGTTCGTCTTCAGAGATTTCCCCGTCTTTTTCCCATTTTTTCAGCATTTCCATACCATCTCGACGGACGTTGCGGACGCTAATACGAGTATCTTCTGCATATTTGCCAGCGATTTTGACCAGTTCTTGACGGCGTTGTTCGCTCATGGGAGGCAGGGGGATGCGGATCAGCTGGCCGTCAGCTGCTGGATTTAAACCAAGATCAGAATCGCGGATCGCTTTTTCAACAACTTTGACAAGGCTTTTGTCCCAAACTTGTACGGTTAAGAGGCGTGGCTCAGGAATATTAATGGTTCCGATTTGATTCAATGGCATCAAAGACCCGTAAACGTCCACTTTAATGGTATCGAGCAAGTTTACAGAAGCTCGTCCTGTTCGAAGGCCCGTAAATTCACGGACAAGAATATCGAAGGCACTATCCATGCGCTTTCCAAGGTCGCTTAAACGGTGATCTGTCATGTGTCAGTTCCTTTTTTTATTTATTCCTCTATGTAACGAGGGTAAAACTTCCTTCGCTATGGATAACCTTAGCAAAACCTCCCATTTCATAGATAGAGAAAATAGCAACTGGAATCAAGTTCTCCCGTGCTAAGGCAATAGCCGTTGCATCCATGACCCCTAGATTGCGCGTTAAAATATCATCATAAGAAAGAGTGGGATGGAACTCAGCTGCACTGTCTTTCAAAGGGTCAGCACTATAAACACCATTAACTTTTGTCGCTTTTAGGAGTAAGTCACATCCCATTTCCGATGCTCGCAAAGCTGCTGCTGTGTCTGTTGTAAAAAAGGGATTACCCGTACCACCTGCAAAAATGACGATACGGCCTTTTTCCAAGTGGCTGATAGCACGACGGCGAATATAGGTTTCTCCAATAGCTTCGATGGGGAAGGCACACATAACCCGACAAGGGATATTTGCGTGTTCAATGGCGTTTTGAAGGGCCAAGGCGTTAATAATGGTTGCCATCATGCCCATATAGTCAGAAGTTGCGCGGTCTATGCCGTGGGCTTTTGCACCAGTGACCCCCCGGTAGATGTTACCGCCGCCCACAACGATGGATATTTGAATGCCCAAGGTATAAACTTGTGCAATCTCGGAAGCTAGTTTTTCTAGCATCTCTTGGTTGATACCTTGGGAATTAGAATCAGGACCAGCAAGGGCTTGCCCAGAAATTTTTAACAATACTCGACGATAGAGAGGCGTTAAAGAAGAACGAGGTTTCACCATTTCATTTTAAACCATCTTATAAAGGCGAAGGTTAAACTAACCTGTAATGCCTGCCTGTGCTTGAACTTCAGCGGCAAAGTTGGATTCAACTTTTTCAATGCCTTCACCTAGGGCATAGCGGACATATGCCTTTAGTTGTACAGGTGCGCCCAGTTCTTTGGCAGCATTTTCCAGCATCTCGCGAATTTTTGTTTTGCCATCAATAATAAAAGTTTGTTCCATAAGGACAACTTCTTCATAGAACTTACGCAAGCGCCCATCAACCATTTTAGCAATAATTTCTTCTGGGCGTCCTGACGCACGGGCTTGTTCGGTAACAATTGTGCGTTCTCGTTCTAAGGAAGCAGGATCTAAGTTCTCAATGTTTAAGGCTTGGGGATTAGCGGCAGCAACGTGCATGGCAAGGCGTTTCCCAAGGTCCGCTAGTTTTATTTTATCACCTGAAGATTCAAGAGCAACCAAGACGCCGATCTTTCCAAGGTTAGGGGCAACGGCATTATGAACATAGGAAGCAACGTGGCCTTGGGGAACACTCAACCGCACGAGGCGACGTAAGTGCATATTTTCTCCAATGACAGCAATAAGGCGCGTAATTTCTTCATCAACGGTTGCGGATTCACCAGGAAATGGGGCTGTTTTTAAAGAGTCAATGGTGTAATCTTGCTTTGCAGCAATTAGAGCCGTGTTACGAACAAGGCTTTGGAATTTATCATTTCGGGCCACAAAGTCTGTTTCGGCGTTAATTTCAACCACAGCACCGGCTGTTCCATTGCTTGTATCATCGATGGCAGCGCCAATAAGTCCCTCAGAAGCAATGCGTCCGGCTTTCTTCGCTGCTGCGGCAAGCCCCTTTTTGCGAAGCCAATCGATAGCCGCTTCCATATCACCATTAACTTCTATCAGGGCACGTTTGCAATCCATCATGCCAGCGCCGGTTCTCTCCCGTAGGTCTTTAACCAGGCCTGCTGTAATTTCTGCCATAACTTTATTCTCCTTAAAAAATGAAAAAGTACTGTAAACAAGTCTTATTTAGACTTTGCTGCCTTTTTAGTATCCTTTTTGGGAGCTTTTTCACCTTCAGCGGTTTCCTGAAGTTCCGTATTTGCTTCCAAACTATCAGATTTTACTACAAGCTCAGTGTCCTTCTCAGGAGTTGTTGGTGTTACTGCTTCATCTGAGATTTCAGCTGCTATCTCTTCATCTAGATCTTCCATTGGAGCATTTACAGAAGCCCCCAAATCAATACCGGCAGAAGTCATTTCGGCTTGGAGACCATCTAATACAGCCCCGGAAATGAGTTCGCAATAAAGCCCAATAGCCCGTAAAGCATCATCATTTCCAGGAATTGGATAAGAAACACCCTCAGGATCAGAGTTACTGTCAAGAATGGCAACGACGGGAATATTTAAGCGACGTGCTTCTTGAATGGCAATGGCTTCTTTGTTTGTATCAATGACGAATAAGATGTCAGGCAGGCCGCCCATTTCGCGAATGCCACCAAGTGCCATTTCAAGTTTATTGTATGAGCGTTCTAAATCGAGACCTTCTTTTTTTGTTAACCCAATGGCTTGACTTAAACGCTCTTCCATTTCTTTCATGCGCTTAATAGATTGATTCACAGTTTTCCAGTTGGTCATCGTTCCACCAAGCCAACGGTGGTTAATATAATACTGACCACAACGCTTGGCATTTTCTTTAATTTTTTCAGATGCTTGGGATTTAGTGCCTACGAATAGAACGCGACCACCCGTAGCTACTGTATCACGAATGGCTTCCATAGCGCGGTGTAACATAGGAACGGTTTGTTGTAGGTCTATAATATGGACGCCGTTTCGAGCGCCAAAGATATAGGGGGACATTTTTGGATTCCAACGGCGTGTATGGTGACCATAGTGAACACCTGCTTCAAGCAGTTGGCGCATAGTAAATGATGGCATTGCCATTGAGTTTTTCTCCTTTTTTCCGGTTAAACCTCCACAGGGGGTATGGTTATTGGTACTTTTTCAACTTTGGTGTTGGAAACCAATAACACCGGACGGTTTTTGAGGGCTTTCCCCCCATCACCACCCCTGTGTGTGGACTTCGTCAAATCTTTAGCATACCTGCTACGGTGGCGCAACCTTAATTAATCCTTCTCTAAAAACCCAAATATGGATTAATAAAATTCAAAATAATTTAAATGAAACACTATAACGTACATCGTGGGCCTTAGGGAAGATTGGGACGGAAGCGCAGCAGGATGAAGCAGGAGTTACAAACGAGATATCGTTTTTGGTCCTTGATTCAATCACTATGCGCTTCCTAGCCGACAGCTCTACCGTGGCGAGTCACGCTCACCATGGTGAGACTTATTGAATAGAGCAATTTTCTTTTTTTGGATTTTGAGCCATATTTTTGTTGCTCAAAATGATTCGTGCCGCTATTTCTCCTGATTGAATAGCCCCCTCAATGTGGGCGCGTCCTTCACCAAAAATGGTATGTTCTCCTGCGAAGACAAACGTATTTTCATGAATAGGCTCAGCGTATGCACAAAGTTGAGGAAAAAGCTTACTGGGTTCATTCGAGTAATTTAAAGTTGTTGAGCTTGTTGACCAACTTCCTTTGGCAAAGGGGTCTTCAGCCCAATTTTTCATATGGCTTTCCTTAATTTTCCCTAATGCTGGATAAGCTTGTGATAAGCCATTTATAGCCTTTTCTTGAAGGATTTCTGCCGTACTTTCTGTTAAGTCTTTTCCTGATTCTCCACCAACAATAATAGTAATGGCACTATGCCCAGGCCAACAGTAAAATTGCTGGTTCTGGTCAATGTTAAAGTGACCAAGAATATCAAATTTTCCTGTGATAGATACCCCAACTTTGCTTACTGTGCCATAATTAAGGTTCTGGATAGCATTTTTATGGTGATCACTTAGAGCAATATTTTCTCCAAATTCAATATCACGTAGTACGCTGAACGGGATTGTCATAATGACGTTTTTTGCAATTACAGTTTTGTTGTCAAATACTAAATGGTACCCGGATTCATCTTTAGATAAAGAGGTTAGAACACGGTTGCATTCAAAAACTGTTTTTTGGCAGGCGTCTTTAAGCGCATTAGCCAACGTAGACATACCTCCCTTAACACGGTAAGAATATGTCCCCTCTACATTCGCTTGCGCAGCAGCTGTGAGGGTAAAGCTTCCACCTGGGCTCATTCTTGCTGAGAGGAGTTTATAGTAATTGCTTGCCTCTTCGTATAGCCAACTTGCGCTTGTGATAGGAAGTTGATCAAGCTCTATACCGCACTCATCTTTAATAAAAGCTTCCCAAAATCCTTTTGCTTCTGGAGAGGAAAGTTGGTTGATTGCAGCCAGGATGTTTTGAAATTTCCAGCTCTTTGCAGCATCATCAAATATGAGATCACGGTCTTGTTGATAATCTTTAAATTGACCAAATACTTTCTTAGACTCCTCTAAAATCTTGATTAATTCTCTATCTGGTATGGCTTTACCGTTGGCGTAAACAGAAAACTTTCCTTCGCCATAGCAAACTTTGTTAAGTTCAATGCCAAGCTCTTTTGCGAGTGCTATAGCTGAGTCATGATCAGAATCAATTTGAGTTCCCCCTAATTCATAATATTCGCCTTCTTTGAAATAATGGGTTTTTGTTCGCCCGCCAACATCATCTTTAGCTTCGAACAAACTGCAAGATAAACCAGACTTATTCAGATGATATGCTGTTGTAAGGCCTGCCATACCTCCACCAATAATGGCAATATCTACCTCTGTATTAGGTGGATCCATAGCAATGCAAGAATTGTTGATAGCTGCACACAAGCTAATAGTTGCAAGGCTCATTTTTCGTAAATAATTTAACCGTAAAAACATAATTTAATCCTTTTATATAAATGGAAATTTTAATAAACAAAAAAGTTACTTATTTTGATTGTAAGGTAAAACATATATAAATTATAAATGCAATGTTTTTTATTTATAATTTGTGAGTAAAAAGACAAGCCCCACTTCATTCCCCAAACGCGGCAATGCCGGTTTGGGCGCGGCCGAGGATGAGAGCATGGATGTCGTGGGTGCCTTCGTAGGTGTTGACGGCTTCGAGGTTCATAACATGGCGAATGACGTGGTACTCATCAACGATGCCATTTCCGCCGTGCATATCCCGCGCAGTCCGCGCGATGCTGAGGGCCTTGCCGCAAGCATTGCGCTTAATGAGGGAAATGACCTCAGGCGCTGCATGCCCTTGGTCTTTGAGGTGCCCCACGCGTAAGGCGGCCTGGAGGGCCAAAGCAATTTCTGTCTGCATATCAGCAAGTTTCAACTGTATCAGCTGGTTTGCCGCGAGAGGGCGGCCAAACTGCTTGCGGTCAAGGGTATACTGACGGGCAGCATGCCAGCAAAACTCGGCAGCGCCCAAAACACCCCAGGCAATGCCATAGCGGGCATTGTTCAAACACCCAAAAGGCCCTTTAAGGCCCGTGACTTCTGGGAATAGATGGTCATCCGGGACAAAAGCATTTTCAAGCATAACCATGCCTGTGAGGGAAGCTCGTAAGCTAAATTTGCCCTCAATTTTAGGGGTGGAAACGCCTTTGGCGCCTTTTGTCACGACAAAGCCACGGATAAGGCCGTTGTCTGTTTTTGCCCAGATGATCATGACATCTGCAAGGGGAGCGTTTGTAATCCACGTTTTTGTGCCATTTAAGAGGTAACCCCCATCAACCTTTTTGGCATGAGTACGCAAGCTTGCAGGGTCAGAGCCGGCATCAGGCTCTGTTAATCCAAAGCATCCCACAAGTTCACCGGCGATGAGCCCTGGCAGATACTTTTGCTGCAAGAACTGAGTGCCATAGGTGGCGATGGGGTAAATGGTTAAGGAGGATTGGACACTCATGGCAGATCGATAGCTGGAATCCACCCGCTCGACTTCACGGGCAATTAATCCATTTTCGATATAGCCTACACCCGACCCACCGAGATCTTGAGGTAAGGTTGCTCCTAAAAACCCCATTTGGCCCATCTCAGTTAAAATATCCCGATCAAAATGTTCTTGCCGGTTGGCTTCTAAAATGCGAGGCATTAGTTTTTCTTGGCAATAGGCGTAGGCTGTATCACGAATCAGACGCTCTTGGGGTTCGAGCTGTTCTTCGAGAAGGAAGGGGTCTTCCCAGGAGAAAGAGAAGGGGTTAGACATCAAATTTAATCCCTTGGGCTAGAGGGAGTTCTGTAGAGTAATTAACCGTATTTGTAGTACACCGCATATAATTCTTCCACGCATCAGAACCAGATTCGCGGCCACCACCCGTTTCTTTATTGCCGCCAAAAGCACCCCCAATTTCAGCGCCGCTGGGACCGATGTTGACGTTGGCGATACCACAGTCACTCCCCTGGGCGGAAAGAAAGTACTCAGCTTCGCGCAAGTCGCTGGTAAAGATGCAGGAAGATAGCCCTTGAGCGACGTCATTGTGAAGGGCGACAGCTTCTTCAAAATTTTTATATTTCATGGCGTATAAAATAGGGGCGAAAGTTTCGCTTTGAACTACGGGAGTTTGTTGGGGCATTTCAACAAGAGCAGGGCGTACATAATAAGCTTGGGAGTAGGTTTCTTCTAAAATCCGCTCTCCTTGAAAAACTTCGCCTCCTTCTTCGCGGGCCCGGCTTAAGGTTGCTTGCATAGCCTGGTAAGATTTTCCATCAATGAGAGGTCCTACAAGTGTTTCTTTTGCCAAAGGATTGCCAATGACTAAGGATTGGTACCGCTTTTTAAGGTCGCTTACGAGCGCATCATAGATGGATTCATGAATGAACACGCGGCGTAAGGTTGTGCACCGCTGGCCAGCCGTGCCAACGGCACTGAACAGGGTGGCTTGGGCGGCAAGCTTTAAATCTGCTGTGGGAGTCACAATCATGCCATTGTTTCCCCCGAGTTCCAATAAGCACTGCCCAAACCGGCTTGCTACTTTTGGGGCAACCTGTTGTCCCATGCGGGTACTCCCTGTTGCGCTGATGAGGGGGATATGGGCATGGTTTACCAATTTTTCTCCAAGCGTTTGGTCTCCAATGAGAAGATGCTGAAGGGGAGCCGGCGCTTCTCCATAGTGCGCGATAGCCTGGGTTAATAAGTTTTGGCAAGCCAGAGCGGTGAGGGGAGTTTTCTCCGATGGTTTCCACACAAGGGTATTACCGCAGATAAGGGCAAGGCAGGCATTCCAGGCCCAAACAGCGACCGGAAAGTTAAAAGGTGTGATGAGACCGACAACCCCCAAGGGGTGCCAGGTTTCCATCATGCGGTGACCAGGTCGTTCTGAGACAATGGTCAACCCATAAAGCTGACGGGATAACCCGACGGCAAAGTCGCACATATCAATCATTTCCTGGACTTCGCCGCGCCCTTCTTCCAGAATCTTGCCACATTCTAGAGTCACCAGGTGTGCCAGTTCTTCCTTATGGGTGCGGAGTTCTTCTCCAAATAACCGGATGAGCTCACCGCGCTTGGGAGCAGGGACAAGGCGCCACTTCAGAAATGCAGCGTGGGCATTTTGAATAATGCCATCCACATCTTCGAAAGGGGTTTCGGTAAGACGGGCCAGCTCCTTACCATCAATAGGGGAGTGAACAGTAAGGGATCCCTGGGTTAATTGGTGTTGATCAAGATTTAATGCCGAAAAAATCTGCTGGTAGGTCATACGCTACTCTTTAAAGATCAAACTTCTTCTTCAATCGTAGACGTAAAATTTCAGAATTAGCAAGGGGAGTGGTTTTAAGTTGATACTTTCGAAATATATAAAATAAAACTTTTTGGTTATAGGGAAGTTTCAACTAGCCAATACAAGCGTTTAAATCAGTGCAAGGAAAGAACCAGGAGGTTACACCCCTATGAAATGATCGTTATCATCGCTATGGTGTCTTGTTGTAGCAACAACTAATTTTTTAATACTCTTTTTTGTGTTTTGGCTTATTTTACGAATCTCATAAGAGTCTTGCAAGTTCATCCAAAACTTCGTTGTTGTTCCAAAATAATGAGCTAGCCTTAAGGCGGTATCAGCAGTAATGCCTCTTTTTTGTAAAATAATATCATTAATACGGGGTGCTGGAACATCAAGAAAATGTGCCAACTGGTTCGCATTTAGCTTTAATGGCTTCATAAATTCTTCTAATAGAATTTCCCCAGGATGTATATTCCAGGTCATTATAACCTCCTCAATGGTAATCTACGATTTCAACATCATGCGCATCGCCATCAATCCACTTAAAGCAGATGCGCCATTGATCGTTAATGCGAATACTATGCTGTCCTTTCCGTTCCCCCTTTAGTTCTTCAAGGCGATTACCTGGTGGTGCGGTCAAGTCTTTATATTCTTCAGCATCATTAATTAACACAAGTTTTCTTAATGCAACCTTTCTCAAAGAAGCAGGGATTTTTTTTGATTTTCCTGTTTCCCAAAGTTCTTTGGTAGATCTACATTTAAAACTATCTATCATAATTTAATATATAACATTATACGTTAAAAAGTCAATAACTATATAGGTAAACCTTTCTGTTAACTTAATAACACCTTCAAGTTCCCACATCCCCGGCGGTGTAGTGCTTGCGGCATAAAGCGATATAGCGGTCATTGCCCCCAATGACAAACTGTTCCCCTTGTCGGGTAATTTTTCCTTGGTCATCAAAACGGGCGTTCATGATGGCTTTGCTGCCACAATGGCAAATGGTCTTAATTTCAATTAATTCATCAGCCCAAGAAAGAAGGTAGCGGCTGCCTTCGAAGGCTTCGCCTAAAAAGTCGGTACGCAAGCCGTACGTTAAAACAGGCAGCTTAAGGCGGTCAACAACTTGGGTTAATTGCCGCACTTGCTCTTTGGTCATAAATTGGGCTTCATCAATTAAAATACACTTCAGCTTTGGCAAGGTCTTTTGGGCGTTTTCTATATAATTAAAAAAGTTAAAAGAAGGGTCGAAAGAGATCGCATCTTTTGCAAGTCCAATGCGCGAGGCAATTTTACCAGCAGCATAACGATCATCCATAGCAGGGGTAAACAGCAAGGTTGCCATTCCCCGTTCGTGGTAATTATAACTTGACTGGAGCAATGTTGTGGTTTTT
>Ga0172376_10003818_pt1 | contig 17552 bp, 18 predicted proteins | sample Lak35m_FD_121114 | JGI IMG/M metagenome (GOLD analysis project Ga0172376, IMG submission 121114) | Freshwater microbial communities from Kabuno Bay, South-Kivu, Congo - kab_092012_35m | ecosystem: Environmental > Aquatic > Freshwater > Lake | place: Democratic Republic of the Congo: South-Kivu... | reverse complement strand
GCTGGCTCTTCAATGCCTAGGGATGTTTTGCCGCGGGAGGTGCTGATGTAAAGACCCCATTCACGCGCAGTTGCAAGGTTTAGACCATAGCCAATCTTGAGGTGATTTGCCTTAATTTTTTCTGCCATCTGGGCGGCGCGCTCGGCGCTATCGCTGCTTATTGCAAGCACCTGAACACCACGGTTGTTAAAGGCAGGAATCAGCTCCTCAAGTTCGATTAAATATTTGATGCATATTGGGCAATGTAAGCCTCGATAAAAAACCACGAGGGTGAACTTCTCGGCATCCTGGAATGCGCTATCAAATTGGCTGCCTCCGAGCACAGAAACATTTAAACTTGGCACGGCTTTTCTGGGTGTTAATGCCTTGATCTGCATATGATGACTCCCTGTCATTGATCGCGTTGTTGAGCGTACCAGCGATTGCTAGACTTTCATGATGTTCGATGCTGATTTATCGAAATTTGACCGGCTCACATAACACGATAGAAACTCAGGAAAACGCCATCGGTTGCGCGGCGACCAGTGCCGATGAACTGGCTTTCGTGTAACCAACGCCAAGCCGGTGAGGCGCTCTCCAAGCGCGGCTGGCAGCGAAAATACACTTCTGAAGGATCGACGGGTTCAGCGCGAATGATGCGCTGCGAATTCTCAAGCGAAGTGAATCTCAGCGCCCTGTTTTGTACAAAAATCAAGGCACCATCGGTAGCCTCGATAACGTAGCGGGCGTCAAGATGGGCTTGCGTGCCTTCACCAAGGATGAGCTGAAAGTCAGCGCCGCAATCGAGAATTTTTCCTTGCAAACGAGGGCCAGAAACCCTGCCACCGGTGATCGGTATGATTCTGCGAACACCTGCAGGTGTTAAGCCTATTTCAACAGGCACAGAGATGCTCACCGCTAAATCGCATACATGCTCAAGTTCGGGTGGCGCTAGTGTCATGATCGGATCCTTCCCTATTTTTAGATCGCAGTGTTTATATGGGTATGACCCAAAAGCAAATGACGTCGAACAAATCGATTCTGTCAAATTCTAAACATTCATTTGCTTGTGGCTTCGGAGCGAGATAAATTCCGAAAGGCTAGCGGGTAAGGTGTTGGCCTGGATTTTCAGTTGAACCTGTCGCCGAATGCTGGTTTACATGGAGAGATTGCCTTGGAAGTTTCATTTCACGAAGAAGTAAAAGCGCTGCAATTGGCAGCGGGTGAGACTTTCAATGGTGAAGGCATACTGGCTGTTACGAAAGCCTTATTGCAATCAGGCGTCACTTATGTCGGGGGTTACCAGGGGTCTCCTATTTCTCACCTGCTTGATGTGATGGTGCAAGCCAGACCCTATTTGAGTACGTTGGGCGTGCATGTTGAAGCCTGCACCAATGAATCGTCTGCAGCAGCAATGTTGGCTGCTTCGATTATGTATCCCGTTCGAGGTGCAGTAACCTGGAAGTCGGTTGTTGGCACCAATGTGGCTTCAGATGCACTGTCGAACCTGGCTTCGCCAGGCGTGATGGGTGGGGCCCTGATTGTCGTTGGTGAGGACTATGGCGAAGGCGCCAGCGTGATTCAGGAGCGGACTCATGCTTTTGCAATGAAGTCTGCGATCTGGCTCATCGATCCACGTCCCAACTTGCCAACGATTGTTCAGATGGTTGAACAAGCCTTTGAGTTGTCCGAGGCCTCAAATACACCAGTCATGATGAGCTTGCGTATCCGCACTTGCCATTTGCAAGGAAGCTTCATCGCTAAGGATAATCGCGCGCCTGAAATTTCGAGTGTTCATTTGCAATCGACGGCTAGCAGTTTTAGTTATGACCGTTTGGCTCACCCGCCCGCAACGTTTAAGCAAGAAAAGCTCAAGTACGAGGTGCGGATGCCGGCCGCTCGTCGATACATCGAGGCAGCAGGCCTCAACGAGTGCTTTGAAGGTTCATATTCGAGCTTGGGTCTTGTGGTTCAGGGTGGCCTGTACAACACGCTGATTCGGGCGCTCCAACAGCTCGCACTGGCAGACGCCGGAGGACAAAGCCCAATTCCTTTGCTTGTGCTTAATGTGGTCTATCCCTTGGTGCCAGAGCAAATCACTCGCTTTTGCCAAACGAAAGTCGCCGTGTTGGTGCTTGAGGAAGGGCAGCCGGAGTTTATCGAAAAGGACATCGCGACCCATTTGTATCGCACGGGTAGCCGAACACACTTGGCAGGGAAAAGCCACTTGAGCATGGGCGGGGAATACAGCGCTGAATTAATGGTTAGGGGCCTTGTCAGTTTCTTGTCCGAGCACGCCCCGCAGTTGCTGGGTCCACAGCCATGGGCTGTTGAGCAAACCCTCGCTCGCGTTCGTCAGCAGGCGATTGATGTATTGGGCGCTAGCGTGCCGCCAAGGCCACCTAATTTTTGCACCGGCTGCCCCGAGCGCCCCGTGTTTGCTGCGCTTAAGTTAGTTGAGCGGCAAGTGGGAAAGCTTCATATCTCAGCGGACATAGGTTGTCATTCCTTTGCTACCTTTGAGCCTTTTTCTTTTGGTCAATCGATTTTGGGTTACGGTATGAGCATGGCCTCAAGCGCCGCGGTTAAGAACTTTTCCTCCCAAAGGCCGGTGGCCATCATGGGAGACGGAGGTTTCTGGCATAACGGCCTTTTGTCTGGGGTGTCATCAGCCCTACTGAATCGTGGTGACGGTGTTTTAGTCATTATGAAAAACGGTTACACCTCGGCAACAGGCACGCAGGAAACGGTCTCTACGCCGGTCTCGGAGGCCAAACGCGTTGCTCAAGGAGGTAGCGCTACTGGAAGCGAGATGACAATCGAGCGCACCTTGCAGGGTATGGGGCTCAAATGGCTGCGCACGGTGCACAATTATCAGGTGTCAAGTGTTCGTGATGTTTTGCTGGAAGCGATCACATCATCCTACAAAGGACTCAAAGTTATTGTGGCCGAGGGGGAGTGCCAGCTGGAGCGACAACGCCGCTTGCGACCCTTACGTGCCAGGCAACTCGCTCAAGGCTTGCGCACCTTACGCATAAGGTATGGTATCGATGACGAAACATGTACCGGTGACCACTCCTGCATCCGTTTGTCGGGTTGTCCGACTTTGACGGTGAAAGCGTCGCGTGATCCGCTCAAAATCCATCCCGTGGCGCATGTGACCAACGCCTGCGTGGGATGTGGCTTATGTGGTGAGGTCACCGATGCAGCGGTGTTGTGCCCCTCATTTCATCAAATTGAAATTATCCAAAATCCGACTTGGTGGGATCGTCTTTGTGATCGTATCAACCGATGGTTTATCGATGGATTGCAGAGGGCGTGATGGCGCAGCGCAGTAGGCACGACAGCCCTAAGCCTGAGCAAGCACTGCGTTCAATTTTGGTCGCAGCCCTGGGCGGGGAGGGCGGTGGTGTGTTGGCAAATTGGCTGGTTAGCTGTGCTCAGCAAGCAGGTTTGGCAGTTCAGGCCACCTCGGTTCCGGGCGTGGCACAAAGAACTGGTGCTACGAGTTACTACATCGAATTTCTTACGCAGCCAACAAAATCGCTCCAGCCCGTGTTTGCATTATCTCCAATGCCTGCCCAAGTGGATGTGGTGGTCGCAAGCGAGTTGCTTGAAGCCGCACGTATGATGGAGCGCGGCTTCGTTACGCCTGATAAGACCTGCTTGATTGCGTCAACAAGCCGCGTTTACACCACACTTGAGAAGATGCAAATGGGCGACGGGCGTTTCGATTCACAACGCATGCTCGATCTCGCCAAGACCATGGCCCAACGTGCAGTGCTCTTTGATATGGCAGCGCTCACCCAAGCCCATCAAACCGTTGTGTCAGCAGTGATGTTTGGTGCATTGGCTGGTGCAGGGGTTCTGCCATGGTCGCGTGAACTTTGTGAGCAAGTTATTAGCGCATCAGGCAAAGGCGTTGCCGCAAGCTTGTCGGGATTTAATGCTGCCTTTTTGAAAGCGTCGTTGTCATCCACCGCTGAGAAGCCGAATGCCGATGCTGGCGACGATCAAGATTTAGAACAACCGATCATAAGCCCGCTATGGCTTGATCGGCTTGCTGAATTACCTCCATCGCTGCGCAAACTTTCTTCGATAGGTGTGGCGCGTTGTATCGATTTTCAGGACGAAGCTTATGCCCAGGATTACCTTGAGAAACTCAAGAGATTGGTGACATCAACGTGTCAGCGCGAAGCGAGTCTTCAAGCGGTAGAAACTGCGGCAAGGCATTTAGCGCTATGGATGTGTTACGAAGATGTGATCCGTGTCGCTGACCTCAAGACTCGACCCGAACGATTTGCACGAATTCGGGTTGAGGCTCATGCTCAGCCGCTCGATATTCTGAGGGTGGTTGAGCATTTCAAACCAGGTCTTGATGAAATCGCCGCTGTACTTCCCGAAAAGCTTGGAAAGGCGCTGCTTGCCTGGGCACAAAGGCGTCGTGGCAAGCCCTGGCATTTGGCCTTGCATATTCGCTCAAGCAGCATCTGGGGTTACTTGATGCTCCGGGCACTCGCGCGCTTGCGTCCGTGGCGTCGCATGTCCTTGCGCTTTTCGCAAGAAAAAGTGGGCATTGAATTGTGGTGGGAATCGATGTGTGCTTTATTGCCAAAATCAGCAGCATTTGCCGAAGTACTGGCTGGACTACCCCAAGTCCTTAAAGGCTACGGCGACACCCAATTACGTGGTCGATTGAATTTTGAACGCTTGTGGCAAACCCATGTTGTGCCTGCTCTTCATGGGGGCAAGGACTGGCAGCAGGCTATCGAGCAATTCCAACTTGCATTGGCGGCAAGCCTGGCCGACCCTGAGGGCACGCTGAACAAGACTTATCGTTCTAAGCCCGTGCTTTGGCTTAAACAAGACGAATCGGTCTCGGGTAAAACAGCCTGAGTGAGCCTTTATAACCAACTTACCTAAGGAAAAAACCGTGAAAAAAACTTCTAAGACCGCATTGCATATCCTTGCTGCTACTGTATTGGGTAGCGGTGTTAGCCATGTGAATGCGCAGGATAAAGCAGTCGAGTTAAAGTTTGCACATTGGTTACCCGGTACGCATGCATTGGCTAAGACTGGTTTTGAGCCCTGGGCTAAATCGGTTGAAGCTGCATCCAACGGGTCTATCAAGATTGCTTTTTTCCCCGCTCAGCAATTGGGTAAAGCGGCGGCGCACTACGATATGGCCAGAGATGGTATTGCAGATATGACTTGGGTCAACCCCGGGTATCAGGCGGGCCGATTTCCAATGATTGCGGCCGGTGAATTGCCCTTCTTAATCAGTAAACCTGGCCCAGGTTCGGCAGCACTCGATAAGTGGTATCGCACGTATGCCGTAAGTGAGATGAAGGATGTGAAGTTTTGCTTTGCGCATGTTCATGTGGGTACCCTCCACAGCAAAAAGCCCATTACAGAACCTGGTCAACTCAAAGGCATGAAAATCCGTTCGGCCAACGGTACCGTCTCACAAACCATGTCGTTGTTAGGTGCAACCAATGTCCAGGTGTCTGCGCCCGAAGCCCGCGATGCACTCGAAAAAGGTGTTGCTGATGCGATTACTTTTCCCTGGAATTCGATTATTTCTTTTGGTATCGACAAAGCAGTAAAAAATCATACCGATATGCGTTTGTATGCAGCTGACTTTGTCTGGGTGCTCAATAAGACTTGGTACGACAAACTGGCTGCTGCTCAGAAAAAAGTCATCGATGATCATTGCAACAATGATTGGGCAGCCAAGGTTGGTGCTGCCTGGGGCGACGAGGAAGATGCTGGCCAGGGCAAGCTTGAAAAGCAAGGGCACAACATTGTGAAGATCACACCTCAACAATTAGATGCCTGGAAAAAGGCCGTTGAGCCAATTAACCAGCAATGGATTGAGGCAGCCAATAAAGTCGGCGTCAATGGCCAACAGGCACTCGCAAGTCTCAGACAGGAGCTCAAAAGCCGCGGCGCCGGGCAGTGATGAAACGAATCCTTGTGCTGACCGAAGCACTCGCCGCGCTTTTTCTCTTGCTCATTGCCTTGCTAACGGCAGGCAATGTGGTCATGCGAGACCTTTTCAGCGTGCAGATTCCAGACTGGTTTGACGGATCAAAGCTACTCCAGGGTATCGCGCTTTTTTGGGGATTTGCGGTCGCCACCTATCATGGCAGTCATATTTGTGTTGACATCCTTTGGGAACATGTCAATTCGGAGCGGCAACGGTTGATTGATCTGATTGCAACAACGATCACGCTTGTCTTCCTCCTGGCCATGACATGGATGGTTTGGGTCAAAGTGGCGAGTGTTGGATCACAAACCACGAGTGATTTGCAGCTTCGGCTCGATTACTTCTATGCCCTTGCTGCGGTTGGCACAAGTGTGGCGGTGGTGCTGGCTGCCGTCAGGCTTGTCAACCTTTGGCATAAGCCCTCTATTGCGATCCGATCGGGGAATCAGCTTGGATCGTGATGTTGTTGCCCTAGCGGGTTTTGTGCTGATGTTCTTGTTGATGGCGATACGGGTTCCAATTGGTATCGCCATGGGAATTGCCGGTGTTGGCGGTTTTGCACTGCTTTCGGGCCTCAAGCCGGCCCTTAACCTCTTGGCCAATGTTCCCCTGTCAGTCGTAACAGATTACAACCTCAGCGTGATCCCGATGTTTGTGTTGATGGGGGCCTTTGCATCGCATGCGGGGATGAGTAAGGAGTTGTTTTCAGCGGGACGTGCTTGGTTAGGTCATCGAAAAGGGGGCTTAGCGCTCGCCTCAATTGCGGCATGCGCAGGTTTTGCTGCGATCAACGGTTCGTCGGTTGCTACCGCAGCCACCATGACACAAGTAGCACTGCCCGAAATGCGGCGTGCGGGCTATCACCCGGGTTTCTCATCGGGTTTGATCGCCGCTGGTGGCACGCTCGGCATCATGATTCCTCCTTCGGTGATTTTTGTGTTGTACGGCATCATGACCGAAACCGATATTTCGAAGCTATTTGCCGCCGGCGTGCTGCCTGGTTTAATGGCGGTGTTGTTTTACGCCCTCGTTGTTTCTGCAATGGCGCACTGGTCACCGCAGTCCTTGCCCAAAGGCAAATTTCACTCCTTGGCTGAGCGCATCGGAACCTTGCGGGAATTATGGGCTGTTCTTCTGTTATTCCTTTTTGTGTTGGGGGGCATCTATGGTGGACTGTTCACCGTGCAAGAAGCATCAGGCGTTGGAGCTGTTGGTACATTGCTGATTGGCATAGCAAGAGGGCATTTGCGCTGGCCGAATATCAAACAAGCCCTGATCGACTCCTTACGCGTGTCGTCGGCCATCATGATGATTGTTGTGGGTGCCTTTTTATTCGGCTACTTCCTTGCGATTACCCAATTCACGCAGAAGTCCGTCGACTGGCTGGTAAACCTTCCGGTAGGTCCTTACGGCATTTTGGCCTTGGTAATGCTGGGTTATTTCATTTTGGGGGCCGTCATGGATGAATTAGCCATGATTTTGCTGACGGTACCCATTGTATTTCCGGTCATGATCAAGCTGGGTTTTGATCCGGTGTGGTTTGGCGTGATCATCGTGATGGCAGTAAGTTTTGGCATGATCTGTCCGCCGGTTGGTATGAATGTTTTCGTCATCAATTCGATTGCGAAAGATGTCTCATTAGGGGCGATTTACAAGGGCACGATGCCTTTCATCGCCGTCGACTTGCTACGTCTGATCATCTTATGTGCATTTCCTTCGATTGCTTTATGGTTGCCTAGTATGGTTGATTAGACCAGTCCTGATTATCGAAGGTGGCGGTATTTATAAGGATTAAACACGCATATCGCCAAACCGGCGTACACGCCAGACCGAGCAGCTAGGGGCTCGCTACGGTCCCGAGATAGTGGCTAGGACAGTAAGCGGCCTTATGCTGCGGCAACGCGCCTTTGCTTTGCCACCTTGCGCTGTGCGGTGTTCAATGTTGGTTCAAAGGTGCCGCAAGTCAAACGCTCGCCAGCGCGATATTGAGGCGCATAGTCGAACACCGCATAGTGCTGTGTTTGACAGTTATCCCAAATGACCAAGGAGTCTGGCTCCCATTTGAATCTCACCATAAACTCCGGCTTCTTGATCCATTCAAAAAGCATTCGAAGCAACGCCTCGCTGAGATCGAGGTGAAGGCCAACTAAGCGTTTTGTCCAAATACTATTTACAAAGAGTAAATTTCGGTGATTAAACGGATGTGTGATCACCGCCGGGTGGACCACTGAGGGGTTGTCCTGAAGCAGTTTGATTTCTCGATTGATCACTGCATCTTTGAGCGCTTCACTACTCATGCGCTGCTTGGCTGGCTTCTTAGCTTGCGTTTTGACCTCGGCAAGATGCTGGCGCTCAATGAGCCTGTACACCGCGTTAATACGTCGGAAGTGAAAGGGCAGATCGTGCTCCGCGTGCAACCCCATTAAAAGCGTTTGCAATTCGGCGCCGAGCGCATCGAAGGCTGCAGCGGCACTAGCCCACATCGTGTCGCCGCCTGTGGTTGGCAAATCAGTAATGCGCAGCATCGACACGAGGTTGGGTTTTTTTCTGAAGGTCACATCGGTATGCCACCGATCAGTCTCGGGATTATCAATACCCTCGTGAGAAATCAATTGTATTTGGGGGTGATCAGGAAGGTGTGGAAAAAACTCATGTTTTTCCATATCACCGAAAACCTGGCCTAATCGAAGGTAGGCCTCCGGCGTCATCTTTTGTGCTCGAAAAAAGAGCACGCCGTGCTTCCAAAGCGCAAGTTTGATTTCTGCGTAGATGGCCTTTGAAGGTACTTGGTTGAGATCAACATCTGAAACATAAGCGCCAACGGTCGGTGTTGCTTCAGTTATTTTAATGTGCTTAAAAGTCATAACATTCTCCCGATGCTTCGATAAACTTTCTCATTGCCAGTGCAAAAGTCGTCGCTCAATCATGTTGAGCAATTTCACAATCAACATGCCGATCAAGGCCAAGTCGATCATGAGTGACCAAACCCCGTCGATGGCAAAAGTCGATGCCAGATAGGACAATTGCTGACCTAAGCCTCGCTCCGAAGCAATAACTTCTGCACCCACCACGCCAAGGAATGCGTAAATCAAACCCAAACGCAAACCCGAGAACAAAACCGGTATGGCACCGGGCAGAGTCACCGCAAAAAAGAGGTCCCGACTGCTTGCACCAAGGGTTCGGGTGAGGGTGATATGGTCTTGACTGACACCTCGGATACCTGCCACCGTGCTAGACAAAACAATAAAAAAGCTCAGGGAGAAACCCATTGCAATTTTTGAACCAACGCCGAGTCCGAACCAAAGAATAAACAATGGCACCAGGGCAATCCTTGGCAGGGCGTTTAGTGCCCCGAGATACGGTTCGCAAAATGCCTCAAAGCGAGGCCATGTTACAAAAGCTAATCCGATCGCGATTGCACACACCGAGCCTAAAGCGAATGAGCTCAGCACCGAAAACAGCGTCCAGGCCAAATCGCCCCAGAGTCTGGCGTTAAAAAAATTATCAATGGTGAATGTTGCGATACCGAGCGGCGTGCCAACAAAGCTAGGGTCGATGAGCCCCTTGTTAGCGGCAAATTCCCAAAGTAGCGAAAAAGATATCAAGAATAGAACGTGCTGCCACAGTCTTGGTTTGCTATCAGCCCTCATGTTGTGCCCATCCCGACTCAAGATAACGCCATACTTGTTGATACATGTGATGAAATGCGTCGTTAGTTTGTAGTTCCCTGATTGATCTTGGGCGAGGCAGTGGAACTTGAAGGTCGGCAATAATTCGCCCAGGTCGTGATGACATAACAATCACCCGATCGGAAAGCGCAACGGCTTCAGCAAGATCATGGGTAACCAACATCACGGTTCGATGACTTTCATGGCACAACTGCAAGAGCAGATCTTGCAGATGAAGTTTGGTTTGCGCATCAAGAGCCCCAAATGGCTCATCCATCAGGAGCAACGGCGAATTCATTGCAAAGGTTCTTGCAAGGGCAACACGCTGGCGCATGCCATGCGAGAGCGCCTTTGGAAGGCTTTGCTCGAACCCGCGTAAACCTACGCGTTGAAGCATGTTCGCCGCAATAGTTCGCGCTTGGCTAGGCGCCATCCCGCGCACTTTTAAACCAAAGGCTGCGTTGTCTAGCGCGCTAGCCCATGGCAATAAACTGTCTCGTGCAAGCATGTAGGCGACATTGGCACTGCCAAGCCTTGGTGCATGCCCGGCAACGGTTAACCGCTGTCCCACTGGCAATTCGACCAAACCGGCACACAGATTAAGCAAGGTGGTTTTGCCACAACCGCTTGGGCCCACAACAGCCAAGAACTCGCCCTCACGCAGGGACAGGTTGACGTCTTGCAAGACGTCATCCCTGCCATCAAAGCTCAGGCTCAGTTGCTGGATGTCGACCAAGGGCGCATATGCCAGTTTTGATGATGGGGCTAACTGCCTCAGGGAAGTACGAGCTTGGACATATCCACTGGCGCAGGCAATAGCTTGGATGCAGCCATGCCATCGGCAACCACTTGCATCGCTGTGACATTTGTTTTTGCTTTGAAGGTCGCAATATTATTCCGCAACACAACTTCAGCAATTTCGTCGGCCTTTGGAAGTTGCATCCCGAAGGTCGACTTCAAGATAGCGAGCGTTGCGTTAAAGTTTTTCGGATCTTGTACGAAATTTTCTGCTTGCATTAGTGCTCTTCTGAATGCAGCAATGCTTGCGGCATTGCTATCGGCCCAGGCGGCCTTGACCATCAGCACGCCTGCTCCGCCTCGGGTCTTGATAATGCTGCTTGGTCCTTCGCCCTTGCGCGGATCCACGATGATGCGACAAGCTTTCAATACTTCACACATTCCGTCGCTTGGAGAGAAAGTCATCACCACATCGACCTGGCCGTTCGTTAGGGCGGGAAATGCCGTGTTTGGTGCGCCAACAGCTACAAAAGTTACATCGTTGGCGCTCAGTCCAGCATCACGCAACATATCAATGACCTGAAACTCTGCGCCAGATCCTCGCTGCGTGACACCAATTTTCAAACCCTTAAGTGATTTGATGATCTCTGGATAGCCCTTGGACTCATTAGGGAGTTCGGTTTTCGTCCCGGCGACCAAAAAAAATACAGGGTCAACAAATCCTGCACCAATGATCTTGATGGGCGCCTTGCGCGCACCTGCGGCGGCAGCCACTTCCGCTGGCCCATAGGCAATGTCAATATCACCGGCAAGCATAGTCTGCAAGCCCAAGGGGGCAGCTGCGATCGTTTTTAGCTCGCAGTTCAAACCCTCCGCTTTGCAATAGCCGTTAGCTTGGGCGACTCGAACCAGCAAATTTCCGGTGCCGGGATAATCCTGAATCTTGAGGGTTGTTTGTGAGTTTGCCGCGCTTCCCGCAAGAAAAACAAAAGCGATCAATAAGACATTGATAAGGTTTTTCAAGTCTGTCTCCAACATTATTCTAAGGTTTTGGTCTTTTCGCACCTGGCTGGGAAGGTTTCGAACTGAAACACCCAGGCAAGCGCGTAGCGAAGTATTCTCGCGCAGTTGATTGCGGAAAACCTACACCAAGGTGACAATCAGATCAATGCTCGCTCGCAATCCTTTACCGTCTTTAGACATGTCATCCTTAGCCGATGCCTTGCGCGATGCTTTGGGCACGCACGAAAAAACCCCAAGCAGTGACGGTTTAGTAGCGCTTTTGTCAGACTTGGGTCGGCGCCACAGCTGGGTCAGCGGTGATATCTTGGTTCGGCAGGGTGATGCGGTTGATCAGGTCTCCCTTTGTTTGAGTGGAAGTTTTCGGGTCATGATCAACAGTGCGGATGGTCAAGCTATGTTGCTGCGCTTTCTCAAGCCTGGGGAGCTTTTTGGTTTACCTTCAATGTTTGCAGGTGCAGCATTTCCAACAGATGTGATTTGCGAGCAAGACGGTGAAACGCTCAGCCTGAATAAATTGGCACTGCAAAGGCTTCTTGTTGATCAACCCATCCTGGCTATTGGCTTAATTGAAAGCTTGGCGATCAGGGTGGCCGAATTGTTTTCCTTGATCGAAGCCACCTTATTGCAGTCGCTTAGACAACGGGTTCACCTTCGCCTGATCGTCCTGGCGAACGCCCATGGTGAGCGCCTTCGCGATGGCGGTGTTCGTCTTTCACTTAGTCAGCAAGATTTCGCACGTGCCGTAAATGCCTCCCGGCAAAAAGTGCAGCGTGAACTCAAGCGAATGGAGCATGAGGGCCTAGTTTCGTTAGGTTATCGCAGCATCACCTTGCTTGGGATGCCAAATTCATGATGCTTTTTAACAGTGATAATTATTTACGGCGAAACGACCTTTGCGGTAATGGAAAAACTTCGCGGTTTTTTCCTTTTGCTAGGCTGAGCTATGCACAAATTCTGGCGAGCGTCAAGTCGCGATTTCAGGGAGGTTTCTCGAGTGACTCTACTGGAGAATTTTTCTAAGTATATGAATTTAAAGGTATTTATTTTGATTAAAACTTAGGCAAACTGCTGATCTTCGGGGAGTTTCAAGCACTTAAGCGCGTTAGGCCTAAGCTATCAACAAAGTTATCCACAGAGAATGTGCATGAGATGTAACAGGCAAGCTGCAAAGCAAATTCCTTTCCATGTGCTAAGTCTTCCGACCAACCCGACGAATGGACCGTCAAGCCTATGACCCAGCCCACCGATCTTTTTAAACAATCAGCCTCCGTCGAGAAACGTGTCGATGCGATTCAGTCGCTTATGCAAGAGCGTGGGATGGAACCAGCTGCATTTATTGACGAGTTCAGGCAAACTGTCGAAGAGCGTTGGGTAGCTGAAAATGGTGCTCGAGTTGTAGCCAAAGCCTGGACCGACCCGGCAACTGTTGGCTCCAAATGCATAAGTCCGCTGCATGGTCAACAAAAGAGGAAATTGCCTTTTGCAAGGTAACCAAGCGCGCGCCATTGGCTCAAGAGCTTGACTGGTATCAAGACTTGACATTTGGCACATTACTTTGCTGTTAAGGATCGAAGCCGATTGCTTTTGCGTGTGCGCTCGAAAAAGTCTTGGGGTTATCGTCTTAGCCACCTGATGAACGAAACAAGCTCCGGGTGTTCTCGCAGCAGGCTTACCTGATGGTAATGACGAGCGAGCTCGTTCTCGGTCAATAAAGCATGGATCTGACGATGACAGATTCGGTGAAGCCAAACTGTCTCGGTGCCACCGCGGGATTTGGGCACGAGATGGTGAGCATCGCGTTGCACTGGTGGAATGAGACGTTCGCAGAGCGGACAAATCAGCGGCTGCTCGAATTTGCCGGCGCTCGGCGCTTTGTTCACGGCGGCTTGAAGCCTCTTGATTCGCCCCTTCATCAGGCTTCGTAGCGATGCTCAGCGCACGGTCTCAAGGTCAAACAGAACAACGAGCGGATCGGAGCCATGGAACCAAATCGTTGCCTGACGACGTTCGGTGTAGCGCCATACTAGACAATCACTTGTCATACCGCCGAGCTTGCAAACCTCAGTAGTTACGCGATTTGGTTTACCAAATAAGCGCTCCACCTCAAGCCCATTCATCCCCGTCGATAAAGTTGTAACCTTAGCACCTGTCTCCGTTGTCTTGACAGACGGCTTGTCACGCTGAAACATTGAGCAAGCTGAAAGCACTAGCGAGACTAGAAAGGTAATCAGTAACTTCATTGTTTGAGTTCCTCAAGGACTTGTTCATTGCCTACCATCATCATGGTAGGGACATACGATACAAACAATTTTCTGTAGTATTTTGGCGATGGATTGAGCCCAAAGATACGAATCAAGGAATTAAGTATGAAAAGTACGCTAGTTTTTGTCGTAGCCGCCTGTTTGGCCACAACAGCTTTTGCGGGCGATTGTTCGTCATCAAAGATGAAACCGACCGATGCCTCTGCGCCAACTTCAACAAAGCTTGCAGATGCTCCGAAGCGACTACAAGAGGCAGCGAAGGTCGAGCAACAGGCACCCAAGCAACAACTCGCTCAGTCGGGCGCATCATCAAGTCCGGGCGGACGTTGACCGACGAAAGTTTGCCTAGCAATGATTCTGTAGTTACAAGCCTTTGTAGATACTAGACTTCGTTTTGCACATCGCGGCATATTGAACGTTTAAACCTATCCGCCTTTCGCACAAGATTTGCAAATGCAGGCTTTCCCTAGCAAACTTTCCGGCAAATTCGCGAAAAGTTCTGGGGCAAAGCTTGCGGTCATGCACCAACAGTGCTCGGTTTGGTCCAAACCCTGTAACTTCGCCGCTTCTACAGCACAGGCATTGGCCTGATGACAAATCGGGCAGCGCGTGGGATCAATAGAGTTCGCAAGGAGCATAAGAAACGCTATGCTTGAGGTCTAACAGCCGCGTGGTCAACGTGTTCGGTCACCAAGCCCTTCATGGCCAGTCCGGACTTCGCATGAGCCAATGTCTGCCTTGCTAAGTCTAGTGAAGTGGTTGAGATGATCAGTTTTCGACCTTGAAGCACAACATACTGAGGTCTGCACAGACCGTCAAACTGAAGCTTCTCCAAGCTGGCCGGTTTTGACATCATTAAACTCAGATTTAAAAAGCCTAGATTAATTGTTAAGCATGCCGCAGATGATGCGCTGAGCCTGGCGTTTTGGCAATGCCTTGATCCTCAAATTTTGGAGGCTGTACGCTTGGCTGGTAGTCCGATCGCCAGCTTCGGAGTTTCGGTGGTAAGTTTCCACCTTGGGTTTCTAAGATTTCGAGAATGAATTTCGAAAATATGGCCGGGAAATCGGCAATCAGACCCCAACAGACTTGGAGTTTGCTGGTAAATCTTCGGCAAGCTTACGACTCGCTGGCCAACTAGCAACAAGAAGCCTATGATGAACTTATGAAGAAATTTATCGAAAATTGGCCTCTCGAATTTTGGTCCGCTGAAGCCTTTGGCGGTCTTATCATGGTGGTCATGCTGGCTTATGCCATACTGATGATTACTAAAACGGTGGATGATGGTATTCAGCGTGCGGGGTATGAGCATACCCCTCAAAAGCCAAGTCCTCCTGCAAATGCACCCTAGCGCCTTGCTATCAACAGCGCCAGCCGATAGAAGCGGGGGAAAGCCGTTGGTTGAAAAACCAGCCCTGAGAGAAAGCGAAAGGTTCGGCGAGTTTGATTTTTCGAATATGAACCTTAAGGTCAACAATCTTCATAAGTATGACTGTCTGTGATCAGTGTTGAAGGGCTTGTCCCGCAACGGTAATCCGATGCATCAGCCGACGATAACCGTGATAATCATTAAGTGCGTAGTGCCAGGTCATGAGGTTATCCCAAAACGCAATCGAACCCTTAGCCCACTGAAAGCGGCATTGAAACTCCGGGCGCATCGCTTCTTGGTAAAGGTAGTCTAGCAAGGCCTTGCTTTCGGCCAGTGTCCAGCCATCAATTTGCACAGTAAATCCTGGATTCACGTAAAGAATTTTTCGACCTGACTTGGGGTGCTTGATCACGATGGGGTGCTTCGCATCCTCGGGCACGACATCAGGATTAAGAATGCGACCTCCGGCGTCTGCCCGCCTCGCCCAACGACCCTCGTGGCCAAAGACATGTTTGGCCGAATGAACGGCGTGCAAGCGTTCGAGCGTTGCTTGTAAGCCGGGCGACAAGCTGTCAAACACCGCAGCCATGTTGATAAAAAGTGTATCGCCACCATACGGTGGAACTTCGCGTGCAAGTAAGATCGATCCCATGGCCGGCACCTCGTCATAGCTATGGTCGGTGTGCCAACCTCCGCCAATATTCGAAGTCTGATTAGGCTCCTTAAGCACTTCAGCGATCTCGGGATACCCATCAACTGCCTTAAAAAATCGATTACGGTCCACTGGTGCAAAGCGTCGGGCAAAATCTAATTGCTGTTCTGGGCTTAAATACTGATCTCGGAAAAATACGACCCCGTATTGAGCAAGCGCAACTCTTATGGTCTCAGTTGTTTCCTCGCAAAGAGGGCCTGACAGGTCGAGGTTCTCAAACTCAAGGCCTACAAATGGGCTTTTGAAATGGGTTGCTTGTATAGCTTTCATCGTTTATCAATCCAACTGGTTTTGATCTGCGCTTAATAATATAAATATTACATAAGTATGAATTCAAGAAAACTTAACGATGGCGTTAAAGGCTCGCTAAGCTGCACGAATGCCGCGTTCGGCAATCACCCTTGTCCAGGTTTCCTGCTCCTGGATCAACAGTCGATCAAAGGCCTCGGCAGATCCAGGTGTCAGCAGGGTACCTAATTTTTCCAGTCTTGCGACGACTTCGGTGTGTCGAAGTGCAGTTTGAATCTCGTCGGATAAGCGTTTCACGATACGGTCAGGCGTTTTTGCAGGAGCCATAAGACCATACCAGGGCAAAAATAGACTTGACGCATAACCAGCTTCAGCAATGGTGGGTATGTCAGGCAATTCCGGCGATCGGCTTGTTGCGCTAATGGCCAGTGCTCTGAGTTTGCCTTCTCGAATGAGCGGCTTTGCAAGCGCCTCTGTCACAAGTCCGAAGTGCACCTGTCCGCTGGTCAAATCTGGCAGCATCTGTGGTTGACCAGGGTAACGAACATTGGTCATCGAAATTTTTGTGACAGAAAAAAACAGTTCCTGACCTAGATGGTTCGATGTGCCCAGGCCAGGATTTGAGACGTTAAGCTGGTTGGGCTTATCTCGAGCCAGTTCGACCAGTTCTTTCAATGATCGAACAGGCAGTGATGGTGACACGACGAAGATGTTGGGTGGCGCCCCAATCAATCCAACACCTCTAAAGTCTGAAAGCTTGTGTTTTGCCGTGCTGCCAGCCAGAAGAGGTTGCGTCAGCACGGAAGGCGTGCCGGCAAAAAGCGTATAGCCATCTGGGTTTGCGGCTGCAGCAAGCGCAGCACCGATATTTCCGCTCGCACCAGGTTTCGGTTCAACAATAAAGGCTTGCTGAAGTGCAATTGCGAGTCTGTCACAAACTGCCCTTGCTACAAGATCAACAACGCCACCCGCTGGGAAGGGAACGATAACTCGGATCGGTCTGCTTGGCCAGGCGGCATCCGATTGAGCCAAGGCCTTATCAACAAAAAGTGCTACTGAGCTGGCAAAAAATCGCTGAGACCAGCGACGCCGATTAAGGTCAATCAGGCCTTGGTTTTTGGCTTCAATGTCGTCAAGTTTCATAGACTCACTCGCAATTGTTTAACGCTAATTCTTGGGCAACTGCTGGGCAAAACATCGGATCTTAGCGGCCACCAGTAACATCAAGCACGCTAGCCGTGCAATAACTCGATTCGTCGCTTAGCAGCCATACGATCGCGCGAGCAACCTCGAGTGCTGAACCAATTCGCTGCATTGGGACGTCGCCAACTAGCCGCTGCAGTCGACCGGGGTCACCACCACTTGCATGAATTTCTGTATCGATCAAACCAGGTCGAACAGTATTCACCAGAACCGATTCAGAGGCAAGCTCCTTGGCTAATCCCAGTGACATCGCCTCGAGGGCTTCCCCGAGGCGTGGCGACAACAGCAATATCAAGCTCAGGACGATGACTACAGCCGCTGCGCCTTGAACAAGGCGCGACCAAAGGAGCTGCGCCGGGGT
>Ga0172376_10003817_pt1 | contig 17552 bp, 23 predicted proteins | sample Lak35m_FD_121114 | JGI IMG/M metagenome (GOLD analysis project Ga0172376, IMG submission 121114) | Freshwater microbial communities from Kabuno Bay, South-Kivu, Congo - kab_092012_35m | ecosystem: Environmental > Aquatic > Freshwater > Lake | place: Democratic Republic of the Congo: South-Kivu... | reverse complement strand
TCAAATATTGCCTGGATAGGAGCTCCATAGCTATGAAATCCAGTTCCGTAGTTTTCTGAAATAAGAACTGCTACTTTACCATCTCTAATTACTTTGTTCATAATTTTACATATTTTTAATTTCTTGTTCTACATCCACCCAAAATGTTGCTTTGGGGTGATTTGCCCAGTAACAAGTTTCAGATTCTTCGTCATCATCTTTCATAAACTGAAATATTTCATCAACAACAGCAAGAGCTGATTCCTTCCATTTTGGATTTGAATAAACATTTTCATATTCACCAGTTGTCATTTCATAAACTTTACTAGTTGAAAATCCAACCGACTCGACTATTTGAAGTGCTTTTTCTTTTGGAGTAGTTGTTATTGGTTTATACTTTGACATATTTTTAATCTAATTTACATTTAATTTTATTACAATCTTTTGTTCCCAAATGAACCGAGCTATCTACAGTCATATTAGAACGAGTTTCATCTTGTTTCCAAAATTCATGACGAATAACTTTATGTATATCAAATGCTACTCTCGCACTTTCATCTACATCGGGATTATAAATACCAAAACTTCCACCATTACTAAAGTTTTCCTGTAAAAGAGTGTTGGCAGCATCATGTAAAATCTTATCTGCTTCATCTCTAATTCTGTGGTATTCACCATAATCAATGGATATTTTTACATTATCAACATCAGCGTGAGTACGAATTTCTTCACCCTTACCCCAACTGCCTTTGGTTTTAATATACCCATCTCCAATTTCTACCACCTCACCTCGTTCAGTACTATCACCAATTTCTATTTCTTTTTTAGGTCTGAGTTTGTCATGTAAAACATTGTAATAGGTTGGATGTTCTTTAATTACCCATAATTGACCTATACCAATACGGGAGTACATATCCAATGCTTGTTGGATTAACCTAAGTTGTTCGTTTGTAACTTCTAATGTTGCCATAGTTTTTTTTCAAAGATAATACATTTTTATGAAAAAATATACGTTAGTTTAAAAAAATAATATTTGTAAAAAAAGAAAAAGATGCACCCTTTCTAAATAACTATAATTCACATCCAGTGTTGTTCTGTAATCTCTATATGAATTCTTACCAAGATAGGTAGAGCTAGAATGGATTTTTATCATTCTGGATTGAATATCCACACATAACAAAAGTAAAAATATAATTAGAAAGTTTTATCTATTTAATGGAAATCCAAGCATGAAATTGAACCTAGGTGGCGCACCAGATCCTCTAGGTGGGGTATTGAAACCGGCTCCGTAACAAAGATGTCTGGTGTCAATAAAAAATCCACCAGTAAAAATCAACGGTCTTTCTACAGAATACCACCCCTCTTTTAGTGTTACATAATCATCCAAGACATTCCAGTCATCTGTTACAACATTCCATACCCACTCAGTAGTTCGAACACTATAGATGCCAACACCACTATACAGTGAAAGTTTCAATTTAGATGTTCTTTTGACTACTTTTCCAATACTTGCTGAGTAGATGTTTCTATCATAATCTATAGTAGATAGTTCACCTATTTTTCTATTTCCCCAACTTCCTATTCTGTAAATTCCAGTTCCATCATAAATAGTATAGGGTGGATTTTCTCTATAAATCCCGTTATTGTAGTTTATCATAGCGAAGAGATTGTTTCTTCCACCAGAGTAAGTCAACGCGAGACCATAAGGATTCAGTGTGTTTAGTGACCAAGATATACCCACCGATGGTTTAGAAAAAACCTTATCTTGATAGATTTCCCAACTAGATTGAGAGTGGGACTTGAGGGAAAATAGTAAAAATAATAGGAGTAAAATTTTCTTCATAAGTTTTTTTTGTTTAGGATTGTATATAGTGATTTGCTTAAAAAGTTACTACTCTATAAAAAAATATATATAGACTATATGACAGACTCAAAAAAAATAGAAGTTAAAGATCCTTCAGGCTGGAACAATGAAATATTTATTGTTTACAAAGATCTATTCACCGCACTTCTAAGACTTGACGAAATACAACAAATGATGACTAGAGCAACTTATGTTTTTAAGGAAGGTGGTAATACTCAAGAAGAAAAAGACTTAGTAACTATTTTTGAGACTTGTAGATTTGAACCTTTCAAGTTAAGATTGAAATACCGATATGGCACGGATGATCCAAGAAGCTCTGAACGTGGTGATAATCGTTTTACTTGGGATGAAGAAAAACTTAGAAAAGATCCAAATTATCTAGCCGCTAAAGAATCAATGAATACTTGTAGGTATATCTGGAATCCAAATGTTAAATGGGAAGATATACAAAATATTGATTATACCGTAAGCGACTGGGTTAAGAATATTGAAAAAACACAAGTAGATAAACTGGTTTCACTTTCACCAGAAGAAATTATGAGCTTGTCTTCGGGTGAATGGTTAAAACTAAAGGCGATACCCGGTGAATACTTACAAAAGTTTCATAAAAAACAACTCTCAGCTATTATTGATAGATTGCTTGACGAATCAGCACCTAAAGAACTACTCGATAAATTTGTTCTAATGAAAAAATTTCAAGTAGGTGAATCACATAGCCTTAAATACCTAAAATCTTTCAGAGATCTGTATTAGTTCTTTTTCGAGGTGATGTATTTATCAACTGAGGCAATTCCAAAACTACCAAGTGTGATAACCATGAAACCATCAAAAACAAATTGATTGATAGGCATCTCTTTACCGTGAAAACCGGTCCAAATATCAACACCTAAGCAAATAACCATCATACAAAAAGCTAGAAATCCAACAATAGATTTCTCATTAATATCGTTTTCATCCTTAAACATTCTAGAAATGAAACTATCCGGTTTCTTTTGGGGAGATTCAACATTTTCTTTCATAAAATATACCTTTTTAGTGTATATATTTTTTTTAGAAAGTAATATTTTTCTAGAAAGTGTTTTGATCTATTTTAGATTTTTCTTCTAAGTTGATTTTTGTAACTTCTGCGTCTTCGTAGCTGATATGTATTTGTGCTTCTTGATACACAACTGATGAGATATCAAGTAGAATTGATCCACCTGGTATATCCCAACTATACATACAAACTAAGTTATCGGTTTTCAGGGCAAGCATTTCGTGTCCATCACCCTCTTCATAAGGCGTCTTGAAGTAGAAATATTGATTTGAGGGTGCACCGTATTTTTTGGAAAGAATTTCAACATATTTATTTACGGCAGCTTTGGTAGAAGACCAACTTGTATGTGTTTCTGGTATCACTAAAAGTTTCCAAACAAGTTTTGATTTTGGTGTTGATACGGTGTATATTTTACAAGGTCTAGCGTTGATTTGGCCTTCCCAACTAATAAGATTTCCTTGAGTTAATTTTTGAGTGAATCCTTTTTCTACTAAGTTTTTCTTAGTAATTTCTAAGCTTTCGCCTACTCTAATTCCGTTAAACTCTACTTGTGCATTTGACAATAGTGGTAGAATTAGGAATGAAAAAATTATGAATATGTTTTTCATCGGTTATGTTTTTTCTTATTCTATAAAATTTTTAAACTTTTGTTTAATTATTATCTATTTACAAGTATGAAGATTTTAATTAGCCTGTCGGGAGACATTCATGATATGCCTATAGATGTTCTCAAGAAGTGGAAAATAACAGAAAATAAAAAAATAGGCGATACTTATTTTATGCGTGAGAGTAGTGGGACATATTTTTCGATGTCAGAATATTATTATAATCTTTACAGAATATTAATTAGACAATCAAAAATAAATAATATTATTAATATTATCAATATTACGAGATATTGATTCTATCTTTTTCTATCTTTGAAATCATCAAACTTTGTTTTTAAGAAATTACCTGCTTTTTTCAATCCCTGACCTATTTTTTCACCTACTTTTTTTATACCATCCTTCAATTTTTCTCCTCTTTCTTGGTCTTTTTCTTCTCTTCTATCTTCTATGAAATTACCAGCTTTTTTCAATCCCTGACCTATTTTGTCACCTACTTTTTTTATACCATCCTTCAATTTTTCTCCTCTTTCGTGGTCTTTTTCTTCTCTTCTATCTTCTCTTTTTTCTTTTTTAGTTTCTTTTTTGTCAATTCTTGTATCTTCCTGCTCGTAGTTGTTATTCTCAGTATTGGTTTCAGATTCTGAGTCTTCTTGTTCTTGTGACTTGTTGGATAATTCAGATATAAAGTTTGGATCCCATTCTGGTGTTTCTAAATCTTTAGCAATCGAATTTAATAAATTACTACTAATCTCAATTTTTACCCCTTGTTGTTGATTGGATAGTTCATTATAAAATTCTTTATAAATCATTTCAAGAATTTTTTTATCCATACCAGAGAAACCAAAATCCGACATAGCAGACTGTGCTCCTTCAATAATCTCTTTGTAGGTTGTTTCTTTTGATAAAGTTGTGAATTTTTTAATAAGTCCTCTTTCTATCGATGTAAAAGAATCCCAAAATTTTGGCCAAATATTAGTGAAAAATTGTTCTGGTGTAGAATTTTTTTCGCTCTGCATGACTTTACCGTTTACTTTAATCGTTGGTATTAAATATTCTTTTAGTAAAGGAAATAGTTTATTTACAATTCTATTGTAGGCTATTTTAACTATACCCTTATATTCTTGTTGGGTATTTGATAAACAAAGTTCTAATACTTTTGTTTTTATTCTATTAATAGATTCGAGACTTGAATTTCTTAAGCTCTCGCTAGAAATACTCTCAAACAATCTATATTGAACAAGATATTTCATAGAGATTAATTTCTTTTGAATATAATTTTTTCACCAGGTTTTGCATCGTATTTATCTTTGGATATTCTGAATCCTGTTGTTTCCATATACTCGATAAGATCTAATTTATCATTTTCATCTAAATCCGGACCTTTATATACGATTGTATTTCTACCGAGGCCTCGTTTTTTCAATTGCTCGTCTCTTATCAATCGAGCATAAATTTCAGCGCCCCTCTCAGCTCTATTAGTCGGTGATGTTGTGTTTTTTTCTTTTTGTGCTTGACCTTGCGCCTTATCTTGTACTTTATCTTGTACTTTATCTTGTACTTTATCTTGTACTTGGCCTTGTGCTTTCTTCTTCGGATCTTCTTCAATTCCACAAGGGGTCACATATTTTTTGTGTAGTTCCTTATACTTATCGGCCGTTGTTGGTCCCCAACATCCATCTGGTGTAAGATTATTTTTTTCTTGAAATAAACTTATAGCTCTACAAGTTTTCTCACCATAGAATCCATCAACTCCATTACCTTTGGTAGTTTTCAAAATAACTTGGTATTCTGTTCCAAGATCATATAAGGCTTGTTGTATTTTTTCAGCACATTCTTGATACCCTTCTAGACGATATTTACATGGTTTACAAAAATTATTATTGTCCTGATCTGGTGAAATAATGTCCTGATCTGGTGGTGTAGGTTTTTGGGGTCCTTTAGGGTAAATGCAAACGAAATAGGCTTTTTTCGGTAAATAATTTATGATGTAATCCCCCACCATCAATCTCATGCCTCCTCCAGAACCACATCTAGTAGTGGGGCAATAAAAATTACTCGAAGAATTTACCAAACCTTTACTATCTGGTATGATATCTTTACCGGTTTTACGATCTGTTAAAATACAAATATGTATGGGGCGGCTTTTGTTTATATCTTCTTCAAAATATAGTACTATATTCCAAATAGGTGAACCATTTTTATCATACCAGATTATTAATTGGTACCATTCCTCATTCAACTTAATCCAACAATAAATTCCCTTAAATTCTTTCTTATTACCAGAAACAGGGTAACTAATATCAGTGAAAATTTTCTCACCATCAATCACTAATTTTTTGAGTTCATCGATGATATTTTTCCCATTTGTATTAACATTCTGTGACGGTAAAGTTATTCTAATTGATCGCATGATTAGTTCGTTTTGTAATATGTTCTTTGTGTAATCCATAGTGATACCTATATCTTTCAATAAATTCTTGATTTCTTCTGCAATTTCTAGGTCATCAAGATCTAGTTCTCCGTTTAATAGATCTTGTATACAACGATAACCCTCCGCTTTAAATCTAGAAAGATCGAAGCCAAATTTAGTATCAACGTGAAAGTGGGATTCCATAGGTCTCTCTGACATTTTTTTATCTACCGCTCTGTAAGTTTCTACATCCTCTATCAATTCAATAGCCTCGATCAACTTCTCTTCATCTGTTCCAAAACCCAAATTCCATGTATCCGGATCGGCAGCTTTGGCCAATAAATCGTAAATTGTATTTACTTTAGATTGATTAACACTTTCGTTTAGTGAACGAAGTCTAAAAGAATTATAATCTTTGATAAATTTCATATCTTTTTGTATTTTTTCTATATATAAAAAAAATAACCCCTTTTTTTACCAGATTATGACAAAGATTAAAAATGGAGATATACTTATCTTCAATAGCACAAAACCTAACAAAATTTTCAAAATAGGGGATAGGGTTATCTTCAGGGGGTGGATGTATCTAGAAGATAGAAAAATGCCTTATGAAGCTAGAAAAAATACTTATGCAGCTGTAGATTTTGGACTAATTAAACACATGATATGTGATATTAGTTTATTCATTACTCTACAAGAACTTAGAGAAAAAAATATAGATATATCTTTAGAAATTTAATTATGAGAATAGATTACATCCTACTTACAAATATACTTTACTGCTTACTGGCGTTACTGATTATTCTTTTTTCAAGAAAAAAGGGTGATTAACCCCTTTGAGCTTGAACTTTAGTAGTACCTAAGACCTGATCGGCTATTGAGTTAGCTTTTGGAACAATTTTAGAAAGAGCGATTTCATAACCTTTCCCAGCGTACCTCAATCCACTAACATTGACATAATTTTGTAAAAGATCGTCAGCTGTTTTACCCCCGGTCAGATATCTTTTAGCAACTAAGTTAAAATACCTATCAATACCACTCTCGACAGTACCATGATACTCATTTTCACCGCTGTCTGTGTTGCCAACATTAAAGGGATTCTTTGTTCTAATAGGTCTACTCTTTTGAGATCCATTGCTTATACCACCCTCTTGAAGAAGTTGAGCTAGTGCAAGTTCTGGTGGTATATATGAACCGTATGTATCGAATGCTTTTTTAGCTGAGTTAGACATCATCACACCTGTTATACCCAACAGGTTTGGTGGGTAATTATCTATAAACTTTTGACAAATTTGTGCATAAGTTTGAACATCTTGATCATTTGAAAGATCCAAACGAGTAAAGTTTAGACTACCCTCATTTTTTATATCAATAAACCTCTGAAGATCTGTTGATTTCAATTCTTTGTTCCTTAATTTTTCTATCATTACTGCTACATAAATAGGATCAACTGTTGAGCCGGGATTCATTTTGTCCACTTCAGTTTCTTGAGGAGCAACACGAGGAACAACAGTAGGTCCAACTTCTCTATTAATCTTTTGTGTATCACCAGGATTTGTTGATGTCTCTTGAGTATTTGAAATATGAAGGTGATTAAAATGGTTTCCCCCAACCATAGTTTGCCAAAGAATTGCTTTTGGAATCCCACTTTCGCGTGCTTCACTACCTGGTCTCCACGAATAACCCATTTTAACTAATTCATCTACTAATTTATCTCCTCTCAATTTAAATTCTGCATTTTGACCATTCCGTGTATCACCGGAAAATCCATCAATAGATGATATATCTACAGCACATTGTCGTCTATGTCTGCTTCTACTTGTGGATTTTTTTCTAGATGGGTGGCTAAGATGAGCGAAGTGAATTTTAGCAACAACACCTGCGCGTTGACTAGCCAAAGCAATATCATCAAGAAGTGCTTTGTTAACCTTATCAGATCTCACAGTAGGATTATCAACATGTGTGAGATTCGTATAATTCATATCATCAATCTCTACTAATTCGAGCTCTTCATTAAAAATTGAACCTAACCACTTCTTAAATCTCACAAAGCCTGAAGGATTTTCTTGCACATCTTTATTGTCTTGTTTGAATTTTTCTACCGCACTTGCTGTTTCTGGTCCATAAAGCCCATCAACTCCAAATCTGGGGAGTTCATAACCTAGTAGCAAAAGAGATATCTGAATAGTTTCTACATCTTTTTGATAAGTCATACTTCCAAAAGCTTGTTGTTTCAAACCTTCTGGTTTTTTTGCTATATCTTCTAATGTTTTGAAAAACTTTTCTACATCATCTTCAACGAAATCTGCTTTTTTTGGATTATCTACTTCTTCAAATAATCTTCTATCGTTTTGAAACTTATTATAAACTTTTAGGTATTTCACTGTGAATATTTTTTCTTTTATATATTATTTTTTTTATTCTTTTTTATTTATATTTGCACCATGTGGAACACACCTGAACAAAATAAACAATTCGTGATGAACTGGAGTCGTGCAAGATCTCTTCAAATCAGACTTCTAAAACTTAATACAATCAAAAAAAAACTAAAAAAACTTAGTAATGTGGAGCTACAATAATCTCATCAAACCCCTCATCTAGAGTAGGAGGTTCATATTGTGAAATCATTCTATCAATCACATCATCACCGATAGTTTTACTACTTCCTCTACTTTTATATTCTTCAGATCTTCTTTTAGCAGCAGATTTGATAACACCTTCAAATCCCCTAAACTCAAAATCTACTGCTATTTTCTTGTATTTACTACCTGTAGCAGCTATCACTTTATCAAGAATTCCTTTTCTGGATTTCTTAGACATATTTGTCATATCTACTACTACACAAGATTTACCACTGCTATCAGATACTTTCTGATCAAATCTTTTTTGTATTTCTGTGTTTAGTTCCGAAATTTTACTCCAAGAAAGTGGTTGCCATGTCATCCAACTTGGCGACGCAATAACTTCACCGTATTTTTCTTGCTTATCGCCTATGTTTTTATCTTGACCTGGTTTAGCAAACATATCATCGTAGGTAAGATCGTTCTCTTCGGCTACCTCTTCTGCTATTTCATCTCTGTTGATAACATGTAAATCTTCATTACCTAAATTATTTTCAACCCATGTAGATTTTCCAACAGCTGGTGGTCCAATAAGTATATAAATCTTTTTTTCATCGGGATTTGATTCTGTTGATTCTACATCCTCAATTTCTGTTGATTCTACACCTTCAATTTGAGTTTGTGTAAAATTTTCGAAAAACTTCAAGTATTTCATTTCTTTTTCTTTTTCTTAGTATATATAAAAAACAAAACTGTTTTTTGAGTTTATAAAACAAGTGTCTATTCTCTACCATAATCTATCATTTGAAGGATCAAAAGATATTATCCAACCAGGTTCAGTTGATTTGTTTTGGCTCGATCCTCCCTACTTTATTTCTGGTAAGAAAAAAAATAACCTAGATCTATTTTCTGGTGATAGAGATGATTGGGACCGCCAGTGGTCTTCACTAGAAGATTATCTATCATGGACAAAAACTTATCTAGAACTAGCCTATGGTCAGCTCAAACCCAACGGTTCGCTATATCTATGTATCTCTTGGCAAAACTCACCACATATTCATCTATTACTCGAAAAGTGTGGATTTTTTATACAAAATAGAATAACTTGGAAACGAGATAAGGGAAGAGGTAGTCAAAAAAACTGGAAATCTATGCATGAAGATATCTTCTTTTGTACTAAACATCCATCAGATTATACTTTCAATGTAGATGATGTCAAAATAAAAAAGAAGGTTCTAGCACCTTATAGGACCGAGACTGGTGAAAACAAAGATTGGTGGATAGACCAAGATGGACAAAAGGTAAGACTTACCTATCCGGGTAATCTATGGGATGATTTTTGTGTTCCTTACTGGTCCATGCATGAAGTGAAAAGCTATGCAAAGACCAAAAAAACACCCCATAATACCTTACAAAAACACAATACACAAAAACCAAAAGATCTTGTTAAAAGATGTATTTTAGCATCTAGTAATCGAGGTGATCTAGTAGTAGATTATTTTTCAGGTAGTGGAACAACAGCTATAGCAAGTAGAGAACTAGATCGTAATTCTGTAGTATTTGATATTAATAAAACTTGTATAGAAATTCTAGAAACCAGAATTAGGGAGGAAGGTTAAACAGTTCTAGGTTTCATGAATTGATCTAGAGAATCTTTAGCTCGCTGGATCTCTTGGTTTACCCTATCCCAATCTTCTGGTCCAACTAATTTGGGATTTATGCACTCAACACGAGTATCACCTTCTTGAATCGGTATCCAATAAGCTAGCGTATTCTCACTTTCCCACTCACCGAAATAATGAGATTTAAGTTCATCTATCAACTCTTCTACTCTCATAGGCGACAGTTCTCCTACGAAAATATAAAACACTAAAATAATTTTATCCATAGTTCTTTTTTAATTTTTTTCTACTTCTGTTTGGGATTTAGCGTTTTGAAAAATAAAGTAAATGTGAAGGATGATACCTAAAATATTAACTATTGTGAAAAAGGGACTACCATCATCAAAAAGTAGAATAGCACTCAAGGTCGCTATTGCCCCGGTCCATATCCGAGCATTTTTGGGATCTATCGCGTTTGCTCTTTTATATACAGTAGCTAAATTATACCAAAGAACAAAAAAGAGCATTACAGCACCAAATATAAGAGTTGCAAAGCTCATATACCATCCCCATCCACATAAATACCCACCAACAAAGGCGAGGATATTAGCTAGTAGAGCTCTAAAAAAATAGGTTGATCCTCGAATACGCCCAGAAAATTCTAGGTATTTTTTTTGAAATTCTGAAGTTTCTGATTTTTGGTTATCTTGGTTGTTCATGTGGTTTAGTTTTAGTATTAAGTGTATCTTCAAATCCCAAATAGTTTAGTTTTTGCCAAAGAAGTCCAAAAATTTTTTTATATATACCCTAATGAAAAATATCACCCGCTTTGAGAATTACGCCTACGAAGACATCCCAACAGATTTTCAAATATCGAGTAGGCCTCAAAAACCCTATAGTGGTTCTTTCAAAAAATGGGCCCAGTTTGAATCAGATAGAATGGGAATAGAAAAAATTCTCAGAGAAATCTTGAGTGTTTCTCTTGGTGAAGAATTTTTAGATTGGGTTCTTATCTATCTTCATAACAACAACGCTTTTTCTGTGATTATTCCACCGGTTGAAACTCTTGAAGAAAATAAAATCTTACAAAAGAAAATAGTGGGGATACTTTCAGAAAACTCTGGCTCACGTAAAATATCTGAAGGCCCAGTAACCCATGAAGGTTTTAGAATAGGTTTTTTCTAAGATTTTTTACTTATTTCGATTTGTGCTTTCTCTCCTGTAGGTGGTGAGAATACTACATACTTTGGATTCAATTGCCAGTTCATACCGGAAAATTTTTCTACATACTTTTTACCTCTACCACTTTTTAGATAAGCTACAGTTAGATGTGGTTTGTAATCTGGATAATCGGTTTGATGTGGTAACTCTTTAAGTTTTCTATTGGCAACTCCTAGATTAGACGATGTAGCGGTAAATTTTAGAACATCATATTCTTCGTTCTCAAACAGAGAGACACCACCTATCTTGACCGGTGAAAACTCAAGTTCACCGATAACTTCTTCTACTTGCTCGAGTGTAACTTTTGGATCTAAGCCGTAAAGAAGAGTAACATGTGGTTCAGTTTCTACGCCATATCCATCTTTTGTATAGACATCAGTTTCTTCTATTTGTTTAGTTAATTTTTCAAAATCTGGGAAATCAAAGTAGAGCATAGCACAACCCTTGTCGTAACTTTTGTTCTTCTTCGATTCTAAAAAGGATATAAATTTTTCTATAAATTTCATAGAGGTATATATTTTATTCTATCTTCTGATGTTTAGGTAATCTTCTGTTTTCAAAAACATTTTTATTGAATCAATAAATTTACCACATTTAAGTATTTTTTCACTAGTATTTGCATCTTCTATAAATCCCAGTTTTTTATATAATTTTATGGCAACTGAGTTTGTTGATAAAACTTCAAGATAAATAGTGCTCAAGTCGTATTTACTTGATATAAGTGGTATAAATTCTTGATAACATCTAAAACCGATACCTCTACCTCTATATTTTTCATGAATATCACAACCAATGTATATCGTTTTTTTTATATTATCTAAATTAGAAGTTCTAAAATATCCGATTTTTTCATCATCTACTCGGGCAACATAATAGTCTGGTTTTGTCTTTTCAAACCAAGAAGTAGTTTCTTCCAAGGTAAATTTTCTGGAATCATGTAGGAATTCTACTGCACAAGAATTCCGAACTTCTGAAAAAAATTCCAAATCTTCATGTTTTAGAGGAAGTATTTCTATATTTACCATCCTTTTTTTATACATTCTGTGATATATTCACGATCATCATTTGACACCCACCACCCCACTGGTAGTGAAGTAACATTCTTTATTGTTCTATCTAATGAAGGTAGAAATGTTCTATACTCTTTTACACATGTGTGTTTATCATTTCTTTCATGAACCTGGCTGGTAGCTATTCCACATTCCTTCATCCATCTTGCGAAATCATCTCTTTTTTCAACAAGTAAGCTATAGATCCAAAATGCCGATTCATATCCATCTTGTCTTTCTAAAAGCGTTAAACCAGGAACGTTAGTCAATTTATTATCATAGTAGTTAGCATTTGATTTATGTTTATCTACTATTTCATTCAAATGATTAAAATTTGACATCCCTACACATGCACATACATCATTCATATGAAATTTAAATCCCCATTCCTCTACATCTGCCTCACATCTGAAATCTTTTCTATCTCCTTCTCTGTCTATACCATACCACCTTAGTAGCTTAGCTCTTTTATATAATTCATTATTTGGACAAATCATAAACCCACCGTCAATTGAAGTAATATGTTTTATAGCTTGCAGACTATAGGTTGAAATATTACCATGATTACCTAGATATTTACCCAGGAATTTACTACCCATTGAATGAGCACAATCCTCAATAACATAGGGTTTAAATCCGTAGAGATTTTCACATTTTTGTTGGATTTCTTTAATTCTATTAAGATCATTTGGATATCCACCCCAATGGACTAACATAATTACTTTAGTTGATGGAGTTATTTTTCTCTCTAGGTCGTCTAGATCCATGTTTAAAGTTTTTGGGTCTATATCAACCCATTTTATTTTGAACCCATTTGCTAAAACTGGCCAATTTGTAGCCGTGCAAGTGAGTGGAGTGCAAAGTACCTCCTCACCCTGTGCTATACCTGGCCACCTATTTTTATTCTCTTTTTTTATTAGATGAAGAGCCAAATGAATCGCGGAGGTAGCTGAGTTTGTAGTAACTACATAATCCTGAGAGAAGAATGACCTTAATCTATCTTCAAATTTATCTACTTCATCACCTTGTCCTATGTATCCACTTTCCAAAACCTCGGATACTCTTTTCGATGCTGTCGAAGACATGAAAACTTTGAAAAGTGGAATGGTCTTATTTGTCATATTTTTTTTTATTTATTTTTCAATTCTATTTAATTTGTCGTGAATTATCTTCAAATTTTTTATTTCAAATTTCTGTTTATAAGTCTTTTTAAAATTTTCATGAACAATTGTATATTCAAAATAAATAGTTTCAGATTCGTGATAGTTTATTTGCCAGATATTCCAAGTTTGTGGGTATAACTTGAAACCTTCCAAATTGAATAAATTCATATCTTCATTTTTTATTATCAAGTCGGTAAGAAACATATCATTTAGAATACCCCGATAAGATATAAATAAGTTCAATTCGTAATCGGATCCATCTAAGAAGGGAAAAATTCCTATTTTCGTAACGTGTTCAAGAGAATACGGCGAATCGTAATAAGAAAATCTACCTATATTACCGTAGTTTGAAATATTCCATATATCTTCACTGGCATATCTAATATTTTCTACTATTATTTCGTCTTCAGAGAAGCTTTGTTTTATAATTGATTCCACTATACTTTCGAAAAAACCAAGTCCCCATGCTTGAACCCATTTTCTAGAACTACCAGACCAATCAAAAAGAGTTAATTTACTATTTTCATAAATATTTACAGTTTTATAGATAAAAAGGCCTCCCCATAAATATTTAGCATGTATTTCGTCATTTCTATAATAAAAACATTTTTTATTACTTTCTACTAACAATTTTATTTTTGAATCAAAAAAGTGTTTAAACCCTTTTGTTGGAATGTGTAAATCATATTCCATATATATAGTCCAATCGTAGAAATTAGAATATGAAATGTTTGTACCACTTTTAAATAATCTAAGTGCTGATCTAGTGTGTGGAGAACCAGGCATAAAATCAACTATAGTACCAAAATCTGATGAGAAATAAGACATATTAGTTTCTATGAGATCTACCAATAAATCAACATTTTCTAGATAAATGCCTCTCTCCAGATATTCATTATTGCTATCATAGTAACAAAATTTTACCTTTTCGGATATTTCATCTAAATATAGATTTGTGTGTGATAAATAACACACATCGATCCCTTCATTATTCATACTAGAAATCGTTTCCAAAACTACATTTTTTTTCTCAACAGTCTCTACATGTGCACAAAGAATTACCAAAAATTTATTCATAGATCTTTTTCGATATAAATATATCTTCTATACTTTGATTATTTATATTGGGAAACTATTTTTTGTTGTTACATATAATATGTATGAGAATATTATCTATATCTTCAACACCACACGACGCTTCTTATTGTATTTTGGAAGATGGAAAAGTAATTCTACATAATGAACTAGAAAGATTTACAAGAATAAAACATGATGGATGTTTTTTTGAAAAAGAACTTTTTAAGGAAAAATTTAGAAATTTTATATTCGATGAATATCGAATGGATGATTTTGATGAAATTGCAAGTGTTTGGGGTTGGCATCATGATATAGGTGAGGAAATATTTACCTATGCTGCAAAAAAAATAAATTATGTAGGCCATCATACCTGTCATGCTTCTTCTGCTTTCTATAATTCAAATTTTGATAATTCAATTATTTTTACATTCGATGGTGGTGGGTTTGATTTGGATTGGTATAATAGTTGTAATAATGTCTTTTTGGGAATGCAAGAAAAAGTTATACCCGTTTATAGAGGATTTTCTTTTAACATAAGTAATTGGTATTTTAACGTACTATATGCCCTGGGAATGAGTTGTATCTTCAATGAACGTGGAGACGAGTCAGGAACTCTTATGGCTATGTCTATTTTAGGTGATCCAAATAAATATTCAAATTACTTTAAATCAATGAGATATTCCACCGACTCCGGATTAGATTCATTTTTTAGACAAGAGATAGAAAAATCAGATGAAAACAAATTCCATATAGCGGCTTCACTTCAACATGTAACAGAGGAATTGATGTCTCATTTTGTATTTTCACATTTAGACACTACACCAAATACTCAACAAATCAAAAACGTATGTTTTTCTGGTGGTGTATCCTTGAATTGCGTATCACTTGGTAAGATATCTAAGATCTTAATAGAAAGGGGATATAATGTATTTTGCGATCAAGCGCCAAATGATAGTGGTTTATCAATCGGTGCCGCTAAATATACCTGGTATCACATATTAGATAATCCAAGAGTTCAAGAACGACATACCTCTTATTTGGGAAAAACTTATACTTCATCCGAAATCTTAGATACTCTTATGAACTATGAAAATCTAACTATTACCCAAGATATAGATCTTGATAAGGTAGTAGATTTATTGACCGGTTCAAAGATCATTTCTCTATTCAATGAAGGTAGTGAATCAGGAAAAAGAGCTCTTGGTAACCGGAGTATAATAGCCGATCCAAGATTTGGTTACATGAAGGATCTTATCAATTTAAAAGTAAAACACAGAAAAAGTTATCGTCCATTTGCACCTTCGGTTTTAAGAGAAGAGGTACCAAATTGGTTTGAATTTGATATAGACAGTCCTTATATGAGCTTTGCAGTTCCGGTAAGAGAAGAAAAAAGACAATTTGTGCCTGCTATACTACATAATGATAACACCGCTCGTCTTCAAACGGTAACTCAACAAGATAATGGATATTACTATGAACTAATAAAGATGTTTTTTGAAAAAACAGGAGTTCCAATGCTGTTAAATACTTCTTTCAATAACCAAGAACCTATTGTAGAAACACCAAAACATGCGATAGACTGTTTTTTGAATACACAGATTGACTATTTATATTTTGTTAAGGAAAAATTACTTGTTAGTAAAAAAATAAACTTGAATTAATAATTTCAAAAAAAAATCAATCGTTCCGAATTTACCAGATAGTACATCATTTTTTGTAAAATTTATTACAGTATTATCAAAAGTAATCTGGTATATAGAATCATATTTCAAATCAAGTGGTTCCCACGACCACAAACCTTCTTTAAATATTATATTCCTTTTTATTATTATAAGACTATCTTCTTTTATTGTAAAAAAAGTTTCCAAATAAGAAAGACCACATAAGCATAAAAATATTTAACTATTTTCTTAGAAAAGTGGATATATAAATCCAGCGAATAAAATTGATCGAAAAACTTAGGTTTTTTGTATTTTTTTGAATGAAAATATACATTACGGGTTCACAAAATAAAACATAGTTTGGTATTCACCTATATTATTTACATCCCAGAAAAAAGAATGTCTTATTTTTCCTGGTATAAAAAAATTTTCATTTTTGATAGGATCATGAGTCTCAACTGCTATTTTATTGATTTTATTTAATATTGATTGATCTAGATTTTGCAGTAAATCATATTCACCACCTTCTATGTCACACTTTAAAAAATCAATTTTTTCCAAATCAAAAATTTTGAAAACATCATCCATCTGCAGATAAAGAGGATTGGGTTTTGGTGACCATAAATATGGTGTATGATTAGATTTACCTAAAATAGAGGCATTCAAATAATTTACATTATTATGTTCTTTAGTATTTTCTACCAAACAAGAAAAAATCTCATAGGCGCCATCTATAGCAATCACTTTTTTTGATTTTGTTGCAGCCAGATGTGTGAAAAAACCCACATTTGCTCCTAAATCAACTACAACATCGTTTGGTTCGAGTTTACATCCCCACATTTCATAAATACAATTAGTTTCAGAGTATTCCCATCCATAAATTTCCTTGAACATAAATTCATAACCAAAAAAAGAATCAGATGTTAAGACGAAGTCAAGATTCTGAGTCCAATAATGATTAGATTTATCTAGATACAATTTCCATTCTTTACCTACCATATTTTTATTTTTTTTATTTTGTATCTTACTAAATTTTATAAAATTATGTTCTAATTAATAATTTTAGGTAAGTATTCACTTGCATATCAATCACCAAAAGTAAGAATTTTTTTCTCTACTTCTTTAAGATCACCCCAGATAGAGTTGTAGGTTATACCACGAACTTTACGGTTGTCTATCCAAACATATTCGTCTTCTTGGCTTAGGCATCTTGGCTTTCCCATAATAAGACCATGGTGTGTAAAGTCATGATCTTCTAACCATTTTTGGGTAACTTCACGGTGCTCTTCTTCTCTAGCAGTAAAGAAAAATATAACATTTCC
>Ga0172376_10003816_pt1 | contig 17559 bp, 15 predicted proteins | sample Lak35m_FD_121114 | JGI IMG/M metagenome (GOLD analysis project Ga0172376, IMG submission 121114) | Freshwater microbial communities from Kabuno Bay, South-Kivu, Congo - kab_092012_35m | ecosystem: Environmental > Aquatic > Freshwater > Lake | place: Democratic Republic of the Congo: South-Kivu... | reverse complement strand
GCGCTTCTCGGTGGCGAGGGCAATCAGGTCGGCCTGCTTGATGAGTGAATGGTCGGATTCCGGAATGTCGAAGGTTTCAGCAATGATGGCACTGACCCGGTGTTCGATGGCAGCAAATTCGGGCAACAGCCGTTTGAGGGGCTTCACCATGTCGCCCAGGTAGGCTTCTGCCGCATCGTGCAACAGGGCTGCCAGTTTGTGTTCTTCGCTTACCAGGTCGCAGACCATCAGTGAATGCTGCGCGACCGAGTAGAAGTGCGTGGTCTGGCCGTTGAAACGGCAGGTATAGGCCAGGCCATGGGCAATGTCCTCGATGTGGATCTGATCGATCCGGGGCTCCAGTGGAAAAAAACGATGCCCCAGATAGGTGGATATGTAACTCATGACCTGGTATCCCCTGTCCTACGCTCGCCGCACCCGATACCGGTACAGCGGTTGTTTGACATCACTGGCGGCCTGATAACGCACTGAAAAGTCGTTGAGGCGGGTCAGTGCCTGTCCGGCCTGGGTGTCATCCTCGAACTCAAAGGCATTGACACCCACCCGCGCCAGGTAAAACACCTGATCCAGCAGAAAATCTCCCCTGACCCGCAGTTCTCCCCTGTAACCCAGCCGTTCCCGTATCCATTGGGCCTGGGAAAAACTGCGACCGTCGGTAAATTGCTTCATGTCCAGCACGATGAGGGGCATGTCCGTCGGCAGTTCGGCGAGGCTCTCCACCTTGTCATCGGCAGACAGGCGAATACCCGGCAGCGGGTGATGGAGGCCCAGTGGTTCGCGCTGGTCTTGCCAGCGCCGGAGACTGACCGTCACGGTTGCTCCACCGGTCGGCAGGGCATCGTCATCGTTCAAATGCTGCCAGTCATCGGGGCAGTGCTGCCCGTCTTTAATGAGTGCCATAAACTCGCTCCTGAAAAGGGGTCAGGCCTACCCGCTGCACGGTATCGAGGAACGACTCCTCATCGCTGCGGATATCCCGGTAGACGTTGAAAAGGGATTCGATCACACCAACCACCTCATCCCGGCTGACCGAGGGCCCCAGGCGTTCACCCAGGGCGGCCGCGGTGGCCGAAGAACCGCCCAGCGTGATCTGGTACCACTCCTCGCCTTTCTTGTCGACACCGAGGATGCCGATATGACCGACGGTGTGATGACCGCAGCCGTTCATGCAGCCGGAGATGTTGATGCGGAGGTCGCCCAGGTCGTAGAGGTAGTCCATGTCCTCGAACAACTGCTGGATGCCGTTGGCTACCGGAATCGACACGGCATTGGCCAGGGAGCAGAAATCCAGCCCCGGACAGCAGATGATGTCGGCGGCAGTGCCGATATTGGCGGTGGCCAGGTTCAACCCCGACAGTCGTTGCCAGAGTTCATGAACACGGGACAGCTCGACATCTGCCAATACCAGGTTCTGGGTGTGGGTGACACGCAACTCTCCCAGGCTGTACTGGTCGGTCAAATCGGCCAGGGCATCCATCTGGTCGGCGGTCATGTCGCCCGGAGCCTGACCGGGCTGTTTGAGCGAAACCAGCACTATCCGGTAACCTGCCTTTTTATGGGGCAGCGTGTTGCGGATCCACCAGTCATGAAAGGGCTTGTGGGCAGCGAGTGCGCTATCGAGGGCCGTACAGGCAGGCGGCAGTTCCTTGTATACGGTTGTACCGAACGCCAGTTTTACCCGCTCGATTTCGGTTTGATCGAGGATCAACGACGCACGGATCAAGCCCCATTCGGCTTCCACCAGGCGGGTAAATTCGGCTGCTCCCAGTTCCTTGACCAGTATCTTGATGCGGGCCTTATATTTGTTGTCACGACGACCGAAGCGGTTGTAGACCCTGAGAATGGCTTCCAGGTAACTGAGCAGGTCGGCTTTTTCCAGAAACGGGCGGATGACCACGCCGATGACCGGGGTTCTGCCCAGACCCCCGCCGACCAATACCTCGAACCCGATCACACCGGCCTCATTTCTGACCAGTTGCAGGCCGATGTCATGCACCTGGGTAGCCGCCCGGTCGCGGGCCGCGCCATTGACGGCAATTTTGAACTTGCGTGGCAGAAAGCTGAATTCGGGGTGGAACGTCGACCACTGGCGGATGATTTCGCAGTAGATTCGGGGGTCTTCCAGTTCGTCGGCCGTTACCCCGGCGAGGTGGTCGCTGGTGACGTTACGGATGCAGTTGCCACTGGTCTGGATGGCGTGCATCTGCACGGTGGCAAGGTCGGCCAGGAGTTCCGGTACCTCTTCCAGCCGGGGCCAGTTGAACTGGATGTTCTGGCGGGTGGTGAAGTGGCCATAATCCCTGTCATACCGTCTGGCGATATGAGCCAGCATCCGCAACTGCCGACTCGACAGTAATCCGTAAGGTATCGCCACCCGCAACATGGGGGCGTGGCGCTGGATGTAGAGGCCGTTCATCAGGCGCAAGGGGCGGTACTGATCTTCGGTCAGTTCCCCGTTCAGGAACCGCTCGGTCTGATCCCTGAACTGGGCGACGCGCTCATCCACTACCTTTTGGTCGTATTCGTCATATTGATACATCGTTACATTCACTCCGCTACACGGGAAATCAGGGTGTCTTGGTCGGCAATGATACTACAGGGCGGTGCTACCCGGAAAACCGGTAGTAGGCCGTTGCCTTTTCCTCTTATAATGCCCTATCGTTTTCCGTTTCGGGAGGCTACGTTGGTGTCGCAGGACACCGGGACGTGAACCGATCATCAGGATATGACCCTGACAACGTACCGTTCTGCCCTGGCCTCATCAGGAAATCGGGACGTTACCGCAAGCCATATCCTTTAATTTTTATAACATCATTTCAAAAGAGGGTTCTGTTTTGTTACGCGCATTGCTATTGCTGTTCACATTCATGCTGTTGCCCGGGCTGGCTGCCGCCGAGGAAACCGATGTCCTCGGTCTGACCGATACCCACCGCGGCCTTTACTGTGTTTTGATCTTCATCATCTCCTACGCGTTCGTCATGACCGAGGAGTTCACCCATCTCAGAAAATCCAAACCTGTCATCCTGGCGGCCGGCATCATCTGGGCACACGTCGCCTACATGGCGGCTGAAAGCGGTGTGCCGGTCGAGCACCTGCACAAGGTGTTTGAACATGATCTGCGTGAGTACGCCGAATTGTTCCTGTTCCTGCTCGTCGCCATGACCTACATCAATGCCATGGCTGAACGCAACGTATTTGAAGCCTTGCGCTCCTGGCTGGTCAGCCGCAAGTTTGGCTACCGCAAACTGTTCTGGATCACCGGGGTCATCACTTTTTTCCTGTCTTCGGTCGCTGACAACCTGACATCCGCCCTGTTGGTGGGGGCCGTGGTCATGGCGGTCGGGGCCAATAGCCCGGCCTTCATCAGTCTGGGGTTCATCAATCTGGTGAGTGCGGCCAACGCCGGGGGAGCCTTCAGTCCCTTTGGCGACATTACTACCCTGATGGTCTGGCAAGGCGGCAAGGCCGAATTTTTTGACTTCTTCACGCTGTTTCTCCCTTCCGTGGTCAATTTCGTGGTACCGGCGAGCATCATGCATTTCGCCATTCCCAACGAAGCCCCCAGTTTTCCGGATGAGGAACAGGTCGTGATGAAACCGGGTGCCCTGGTGGTTTGCGGCTTGTTCGCATTGACCATCAGCATTGCGGTCAGCTTCAAGCAATTCCTGCATCTCCCCCCCTTCATGGGCATGATGGTGGGTTTGTCGTTGCTGATGTTTTACGGCTATCACCTGAGAATGACCTTCAGCATTGGCGGTGGACACAGTGACGAGGCGCACCACAACGATCATCCGGATCGCTTCGACATCTTTCGCAACGTGCGTGATGCCGAGTGGGATACCCTGTTGTTCTTCTTTGGTGTGGTGTTCGCGGTCGGCGGACTGGGTTATATCGGTTACCTGGAACTGGCTTCCAAGGCCATGTTCGATGGTCTGGGGCCCACCACCGCCAATATCCTGATCGGTATTCTTTCGGCCATTGTCGACAACATACCGGTCATGTTTGCGGTACTGAGCATGAACCCCGACATGGATCTTTACCAGTGGATGCTGGTCACCCTGACAGCGGGTGTGGGTGGCACCATGTTGTCCATCGGTTCAGCCGCCGGTGTGGCCCTGATGGGTACATCGAAAGGCATGTACACCTTTTTCAGTCACCTCAAGTGGACCCCCATCATTGCCCTGGGCTATGCCGCCAGCATTCTGACCCACTACTGGATCAACGGATAATCTGACCCGGGCTCGCTGCATTTCGAGCGATGAGGGCATCACCTTTCGGGGTGGTGCCCTTTTTTTTTGGGCTGCACTGACAACCTGAACGGGTGCAATAAAGATCAGCGGCTAAAGTTATGCCGGAAAAAGACGATAAAATGGCTCAGTTTTATTCGAGTCTACGACCATGGAAATTACCAAGCAAAACACGATAAACGGTTCCGGGCTCCATGTGTCCAAAAAGGCCACCCCTGGCCCGGATGCGAGGGTTCCGCCATCAGGAATACAGGGTGAACCCGTTCGCTCGACAGCCTCGTCATCGGGAGGAATCAACGTCATGGTATCTCAACTGGCACAACGAATGATGAGCGAGTCCTCCGTTGACGAAGCCCGGGTGGCACGCCTCGCCACCCAGATCGAGTCGGGGCAGTACCAGGTCGATCCCCATCGACTGGCTGCCCGAATGGTCGATCTGGATAAATCCATTCAGCAAACCCGCCATGAACAGTGAGCAGTCGGAAATGACAGCGTTGCTGGTTCAGATACATGAATATCTGACCGGTCTGTCCGGTTTGCTGGAGGAAGAGTCCGGTGCCCTGCGCTCCCGCGATGTCGATAACCTGCATGCCGTTGCGGCCCGCAAGCAGGATCTGGCTGACAACCTCAATGAACTGACTGTAAGGCAGAAGTCATTGCTCCATGCAACGGGATTCTCCGTCGATGCGGCGGGCATGGAGTCCCTGCTGAGGCAAACTGCCGATGAAGCCGGTTTGCAGGTCTGGCAGGAAACCCTCAGGATGACCGCAGAGTGCAAATACCGCAATGAAGTCAACGGTGCCTACCTGGCTCTGCTGGAACGGTATGTGGAATCTGCACTGGATGTCATGACCGGCTCGCCCTCACTGGGTGAAACCTACGGCCCCAAGGGTTCAAAAAGCCGGGGGGGCGCGTCGCCGCGCCGTTCATTTACGGTTTGATCGCGACAGGCGGACCTCGGTGCTTGCCTCCGGGTCAATCCTTACGGGGAACTGACGACTCGCCGACCTCACAGGCTTGCAAAACCCTGTCGATTCATGCAAAATCGCCCCCTTTCGAATTCAGCCACTGGATCGGGTACCCATGAAAACCTTTAGTGCAAAGCCCGCCGAAGTCAAACGCGACTGGTACATAATAGATGCCGATGGAAAGACCCTGGGGCGTCTTTCCACAGAAATTGCGCGTCGTTTGCGAGGCAAACATAAAACAGAATATACCCCTCACGTTGATACGGGTGATTACATTATCGTCATCAACGCAGAGAAAGTCCGTGTTACCGGTAACAAGGAGAAGGACAAGATTTATTACCACCATACGGGTTACATCGGTAACATGAAATCCGTAAGCCTCGGGAAGTTGCGTCAACGCCATCCCGAACGCATCATTGAAACGGCAGTCAAGGGCATGTTGCCGCATAACCCGTTGGGTCGTGCCATGTTTCGCAAGCTTAAAATATATGCCGGGCCTGTCCATGACCATCAGGCTCAGCAACCCACCCTGCTAGAACTCTAAACTGGATCGTCCGGAAAACCATCATGGCACAAGCACAGTATTATGGTACGGGTCGCCGCAAAAGCGCGATTGCCCGTGTGTACGCAACAACCGGATCGGGTCGTATCACGATCAACAACAAGCAACTCGAAGAGTATTTCGGCAGAAAAACCGATTGTATGCTGGTGAAGCAACCGCTGGAAGCCGTAGCCATGGCTGACCGGTTCGATATCACCGTCAAGGTCGTCGGGGGAGGTCCGACCGGACAGGCCGGTGCCATTCGTCACGGTCTGAGCCGCGCACTCATCGCTTTCGATGAGGCGTTACGCCCGCCGTTGCGCAAGGCCGGTTACGTAACCCGCGATGCTCGCGAAGTAGAGCGGAAGAAGGTCGGTCTGCACGGTGCCAGAAGAAGACCACAGTACTCCAAGCGTTAATCTGGAACATTTTGGGGGATCGTCTAGCGGTAGGACTACGGACTCTGACTCCGTCAACTCAGGTTCGAATCCTGGTCCCCCAGCCAGCCAGCAAAGGACTTGACCGATAAGGTCAAGTCCTTTTTTTTATCCTCGCGTGTGGCTGGGCTGTCATTTGGCTTCCTCCTTGGCTTTCGGTTTTTTCTTGTCTGATGCCGGTGGTGCAGGCGGAGGCGGTGCCGCCTTTTCGATTAGCGCGAGTATCTTGGGGTTATCAATTTTTTTGCTTCTGTCCAGCACCGTATTGCCGGCCGCATCCTTGAGTGTCAAATCGGTTCCGGCAGCAATCAGGGTTTTGACCGCTTCCTCGTGACCGTGAGCAGCGGCATCCATGATGGCGGTCACACCCCGGTTATCCGCCAGGTTGGGATCTGCACCAAAAGCCAGCAGTTTTCTGATAATGCGGATATTGCCCGCCGTGGCGGCGATCATCAGTGAAGTTCTCCCGCCCGGACTCTTGAAGTTGACATCCGCCCCTTCAGCCAGCAAATTCACCAGCCGTTCGATACGTCCTTCCGAAGCGGCTGCCAGGAGAACCGTGTTGGCCTCTTCGGCAACGGCTGAGGTTAAAAAGGCGGCCAGTGCCAGCGTTATAAAAAAACCGGGATTCAGATTCATAGGCCGTGCCCTTGAGCCGGTAACCAGAAGCCCAGTATGCGGGTCAGTCCGGCCAGATCCAGCGGTTTGGGAATAAAGTCATTCATGCCGGCAGCCAGACAGTTCCTGCGATCCTGATCGGAGGTGTTGGCCGACACGGCAATGATGGGTAAGCGGGTTTGCGAGTACTGTTCGCGCAACCGGCGGGTGGCCTCCAGTCCATCCATGACCGGCATTTGTACATCCATCAGTATGGCATCGTAGGGCACGTCCGCCGTAGCCACCTTCTCCAGTGCAGCCTGACCGTTCTCAGCCAGATCGGCCGTGATTTCCAGGCGGGCCAGAAACCGTTTGGCCACCAGTTGATTGAGGGAGTTATCCTCCACCACCAAAACCCTGAGATTATGAAAATCCCTGGCGTTTTCGCTCGGGGAAACGTGCGTGGATTCCGCCGCCCTGGCCTGAAACGGCAAGCTCAGGCTGAAGGTGCTGCCTTGTCCCGGGGTGCTTTCCACACGGATTTCACCCCCCATGTTGCGGGTCAGTCGTTCAGCGACGGTCAATCCCAACCCGGTTCCGCCATACTTCCGGGTGCTGGAGCCATCCGCCTGACTGAAGGCCGAGAACAGGGCGTGCTGTTGTTCGGGTGAAATGCCTATGCCGGTATCACTGACCTTCAAGGTAATCCACAGTGAGGCATCCCGGGCCTGTTCCTTGAGTTCAGTCGTGAGCGTTACCCGGCCCTGTTCCGTGAACTTGACGGCATTGGACAACAAATTGGCCAGAACCTGGGTGAGTCTGGATGAATCCCCTATCAGATGATCGGGTATGCGCGGATCGGCATTGAACTCCAGTGTCAAACCCTTGACCTGTGCAGCCAGCGTTGTTTGTTCTACCAGCTTGCCCAGCGTTTCGCCCAGCGAAAATTCGCAGGCAGTGATTTTCATCTGTCCACTCTCAAGCGCGGAAAAATCCAGCAGGGTATTCAGCAGAACCAGCAGGTTTTGCGCCGAGAGGTTGATTTTTTCGAGCGGTGACCGGGCTTCCGGCGACAGGTTTTCATCCAGTAACAGATGACTCAAACCCAGAATGGCGTTCATGGGGGTGAGCAGTTCGTGGCTGAGATTGGCCATGAACTCACTCTTGGCCGTATTGGCTTGCTCCGCTGCATCCTTGGCCATCTGCAGGGCAGCCTGTGAAGCCTTGACATCGCTGATATCGATGCAGGAACTGATGAACCCCATGAAGTCATGATGGATGCCAAAGCGGGGCGCACTGCTGTCCAGAAACCAGCGGTAATCGCCCGAGGCAGACCGCAACCGGTAACTCAGCGTGAAAGGCTCTTCTTGCCGGGTCGCCTCCTCCCGCAGGGCCAGATACGGAGTCAGGTCATCCGGATGAAACAAGGCCTGCCAGTCAGGCCTTTCCCCGGAATCAGACACCTGCCCCGTGAAGTGCTGCCATTGCCGGTTGAAATAGTCACGTTGGCCGTTGGCCGTCGAGGTAAATACCAGCACCGGTGCTGAATCGGCCATGGTTCTGAAACGGGTTTCACTTTCCCGGAGTGCGCTCTCGGCTTCCTCACGGGAATGGATTTCCTGCAACAGGCGATGGTTTTGCTGGGACAGTTCCAGCGTTCTGGCCCGTACTTCCGCCTCCATGCCCAGGGTTCGTCCACTCAGACTCATCAGCAACAGCCCCAGCAAGGCAGTAAAACTGACCCCGCCCAGCAGCACATAGACCGTATTGAGGGAGGCACCGGGCAACTCACCCGTCACGGTAGTCACCAATACCCAATGCCTTCCACCCACTTCAAGCGGCGTACTCAGCGTCAGGGCATTGGCAGTCGTGGCAACCGGATCGAAATACAACTCATCGCTGCCTGTCGGCGCGTCCGTGTCCCGCACCTCGATTTTGAGCAGGGCGCGTTTATCCCCCAGTTCTTTCAGGGCTGTTTCTATGACATCGCCTATGCGCAAAACCTCTACGACAAAACCGGTCATGTTAGCAGCATCGTGCGGTTCCGTTCCGCTTGTAACCGGCATCCGGTACACCGGCAGTAAAACCAGGATGCCTTTTTGCTGGCCGGTTTCCTGCACCAGTTTGATGGGGGCGGTAGAGGAGAGGGCACCGCTGAGGATGGCCCGCTCGATGGCTGCACGCCGTATCGGTTCCGAGCCGATATCATAGCCCAGTGCCTTGCCATTGCTGACAAAGGGCTCGATGTAGGTCACGACCACATAATCGGCGTACTCCCGGGCTTTGACGAACTGACCGGCCTGATTTTTCTCGGTGATGTCAAAGTGAGCGATTCCGCCCTGACGCTGGGCCAGGACGAAGGCCTCCCGCTCACCACCCTTGACCCACGAGTTCCAGGAAAAACCCTGAATGCCGGGATTGCGTGCAATGGCAGGCACCGTGAATCGGGCAAATTGCTCCCGGGTTATTGAACCGGCCGCATGAAACAGACCCTGCAGGGTGTAGAGTTCTTCCAGATGGCTGGTCACGGCGTGTCTTACCGAATCGCTGGCGGTATTGTTGAGTGCCTGCAATTCTGTTTTTTGACGGCGCAGTTCAAAATCGCGGGAATAGAGAAAGAAAAGCGAAGTGACACAAAAACTGACGATCAACGGCAAGGCCAGAACACGGCGGCGAAACCGCCAGGCTCCACGGGGTTTGCCAAAGAAAGCCAGCAGGATGGGGGTAAAGATGAACACCCCGATGGTATCTCCCAGCCACCAGGTCAGCCAGTTGAGCGGCAAGGTGTCAAGGGTGACGCGACCTGCCAGCCACAGGAGACCCAGGCTGAAGCTGGCATTGATCAGGCAGCCCAAAGGCCCCGCCAGACCATAAAAACGAAAAACGTCCCTGTCGTTGATCAGGGCATTTGGATATCCGATCCAGTGCCTGATGGCCATGGCGGTCAACTGTGCCTGTAAAAGGCTCCCGGTTGCGATGCCTGAACTGATGAGCAGGGCCAGTTTATCGTCGTCTCCGGATGAAGAAATACCCAGATTGATCAGGAAGGAACCAAGAAACAGGCCGGGCAATATCGATCGGCCCCAGATCAGGGTGGCCCCCAGGGCAATACCCGACGGTGGCCACAGGGTGGTGGCAAATCCGGGGGGTATCGCCAGTGAGATGCCCAGCAGGGCGGCGAAGTAGTAGCACGATGCCACCAGCAGCCCCCTCAACAGACAGGTCAGGGCGGGAGGAAGCATTCTGCGACGGAGACGTTTGAGGCCGGTTTGATGCATGAGGGTCAATCTGGGTTCAAAAAAAGCCCGTGAGTCACCGAACCTCACCGGCGCAGGTCGGGTCTACCCCGAGTCGTGGTGTATCCAACATGATCTAGGGCGTGTGCGGGTTCGCAATGGTCGATCCTGACGACTGCAGCAAGGGTATCAGGGTTTGGGCAATCCGGATAGCAATCAGGGGTTGAGCCCTGGCGTTGGGATGCAGGCCATCTGGCTGCATCAATGCCGTATCCAGTGCCACATCCTCCAGGATGAACGGTATCAGGGGTAACTGAAGTGCCTCGGCCAGTTGTGAGTAAACCTCATAAAACATCTGGATGTAACGGGGGCCGTAGCTTGGCGGAATCTTCATGCCCAGTAACAGTACCCGGGCCCCGGTTTGCTGGCTCAGGCGAACCATGCTTTCGAGGTTGGATTTCATGGCGGCAGGCGACAGACCCCGAAGACCGTCGTTAGCCCCCAGTTCCAGCAGCACCCAGTCCGGCTTGTGCGTCGTCAGCACTTGCGGCAAACGCATCAGCCCGCCGCCCGTGGTTTCACCGCTGATGCTGGCGTTAACCACCCGCTCCTGTTCCAGACCGGGGGTTTGTTTGAGTTTTTCCTGCAACAGGGACACCCAGCCGTCGTTGACGGCCATACCGTAGGCCGCACTGATGCTGTCACCCATGACGAGTATCGTTCGGGCATCGAGCCCAGTCGATAGCAACATGGATATCAACCCTAAAATCCACCCGAAACGTTTTATCATGCCATCACCCCACTTGTTGAAAACCCCGGCGATCATTGCGACCCGACTCAGTAAAACCGTGACCACTGCCGACCAGACCCTGACTATATTGTCAGCTATCGATCTTTCCATCAATGCCGGTGACAGCCTCGCCATCACGGGTGAGTCCGGTTCCGGCAAATCGACCCTGCTGGGTCTGCTGGCTGGCCTCGATACCCCCAGTGCCGGTTCGGTGAGCCTGGCCGGCCATGACCTGTTCGGGATGGACGAAGATGCCCGCGCCAGATTGCGGGGCGAAATGATCGGTTTTGTATTTCAATCGTTCCAGTTGCTGCCGGGTCTGACCGCACTGGAAAACGTCATGTTGCCACTGGAATTACACGACCAGCCAGCAGCCGGCCAGCGGGCACGGGACATGCTCGAACGAGTCGGCCTGGGGGCCCGGCTCCGACACACGCCCCGTCACCTGTCCGGTGGCGAACAACAGCGGGTCGCCCTCGCCAGAGCCTTTGTCACCCAGCCCTCCATATTGTTCGCCGATGAACCCACCGGCAACCTCGATAGCCAGACCGGTCACCGTATCAGTGAAATCCTGTTTGAGCTGAACGCAGAACGAAACACCACACTGGTACTCGTTACGCACGATGCAAGCCTGGCCGCCCGCTGTCAGCGCACGGTTCGTCTGGTCGGGGGAGTCATGACATGAAGCCCGGTATCTGGTCTTTTTCCCTGCGGTTGTTGTGGCGTGAACGCCGGGTCAGCGATGTGCTGATCCTGTTTTGGGCCCTGGTGATTGCCGTGACCCAAACGACAACGGTCAATCTGTTCACTGATCGGTTACAGCGGATGCTGAACCTGCAAACGGCCGAATTTCTGGCGGCCGATCTGGCCGTGGCGACCACCCGCGCTATTCCTGCATCCTGGTTACAAAGGGCCACCGACACCGGTTTGTCAGTGAGTCAGACGCACGAGTTCTCCAGTGTGCTGATGGCAGGGGATGCCCTGCTGCTGACCCGCATCAAGGCGGTCTCGGATCGCTATCCCTTGCGGGGGACGTTACAGGCCCGCAGCGATCTGCCCGGCGTGGTTCAACCCCGACCCACCCCCGGCACGGTCTGGGTCGACGGGCGGGTGCTTTCTGCCCTGAAACTGGCGACGGGAGATTCGATTCAGGTCGGTGAAGCGACGCTGATCATCAGCCACGAACTCTTGAGCGAACCGGATCAGCCCACCAATCTGACAGCCCTCGCTCCCCGGGTGTTGATGCACGCCGATGATCTGGCCAACACCCGGCTGGTGCAGTCCGGCAGTCACGTCCAGCACCGTCTGCAACTGACGGGTTCCGAAACGGCCATCGAGGACTACAAAAAATGGCTGGATTCTTTACGTCTTCCCGGCGAACGCCTGCTGGACATCCACACGGATCGGCCTGAATTTGGCTCGACCCTGGATCAGGCCAAACGCTATCTGGGGTTGATCAGCACCGGTATCATGGTGCTGGCGGGGGTAGCCGTCGCTCTGGCAACCCGGCGGTATACGCTCAGGCAGTATGACCAGGTGGCCCTGTTGCAGTGCCTGGGTTGTACCCGTCGGGATATTCTGCAACTGCTTGCCGCACAGTGGCTCAGTTTGGGTTTGGTGGCGGGCGGGCTGGGTCTGGGACTGGGCTGGGGGGCTCACCTGGGACTGTTCTACCTGTTACAGGATGTATTGCCGCAAACCCGGGTTTCGGCCCGTGTTGTGGCGGGATTGGGCGGTTTGCTGGCCGGGCTTGTGATTCTGGCCGGTTTCGCGCTACCCCGCTGGTCGGGGCTGCTCAGGGTGAGCCCGCTTCGGGTTTTGCGGCGTGACCTGGAACCACGCCCCCTCAGTGCCTGGCTGGTACAGGGGTTGGCTTTGGGTCTGGTCGGTGGCATGGTGGCCTGGCATACCCGGGATTTCAGTCTGACCCTCACCGTGGCCGGTGTGGGTTTGGCGGGGCTGCTGCTTCTGGGCGGTCTGGCTTATGGATTACTGACCCTGCTGCACCGGCTGCCGGTCAGGGATGCCGGCTGGCATCTGGCCTGTCATAACCTGTTGCGACACCGCCTGGCCAGTGTCGGTCAGATGATGGCCTTCAGCCTGATCCTGCTGGTGATGATCCTGAGCATGCAGGTACGCAATGACTTGTTGACCCGCTGGCAGGAACAGTTACCCGCAGGCAGTCCCAACCATTTCATCCTCAATCTTTTTCCCGAGCAGCGGGACGCTTTCGAGGCAGCCCTCAGTAGCCACGGTATTGTCACCAATCGCCTGTATCCGGTAGCGCGGGGACGCTTGGTAGAGATCAATGGCCAACCGGTTCAGGATCGGGTGGTTCGCAACAGTGAGGGGGAACAGGCCACCCAGCGGGAACTCGGCCTGACCTGGGCGGCAGACCTGCCTGACGGTAACCAGCTCCGTGCCGGCCAATGGTGGCAACAGACCGGTTCTGAAGGTCAGGCTTCGGTTGAACAAAAACTGGCCGACAGCCTGGGGCTGAAACTCGGAGACCGGCTGGGTTTTAGCCTGGGCAGCAGCCCATTGACCGCAACCGTTACCAGTTTTCGCAGTCTCCACTGGGGCAGCCTGCAACCCAATTTTTATGTGGTTCTCTCACCCGGTACGCTGGATGCCTACCCGGTCACATACCTGACCAGCCTGTACCTTCCGCCTGAGGATCAAACCCGCATCAATGCCCTGGTTCAACACTTCCCCAACCTCACGCCAGTGGATGTGGGGGCCGTGATTCGTCAGTTACAGGGTCTGGTGTCCCAACTGGCCGCCGCCCTGCAGTACCTGCTGGGTTTTGCCCTGTTGGCTGGCGTACTGGTTCTGCTGGCGACGGTTACCCTGACACTGGACGGTCGCCGTAGCGAAGCCGCCCTGTTGCGCACACTGGGAGCCAGCCGGGCCGTGCTGGTTCGTAGCCACCTGCTGGAATTCGGACTGCTGGGCCTGATTTCAGGCTTGATCGCAGCACTGTTGTCAGAAGCCGTGCTGTACGCACTCTATACCCGCCTGATGGATATTCCCTATCAACCCAACGGCCCGGTTCTGCTCTTTGCACCCTTGTGCAACGCCCTGGTGCTGGCCTTGCTGGGCCGATCAGGCTTGAAAAGCGTCCTGACCCGCCCGCCACTCGACGTATTGCGTTCCCGGGTTTGATCGGCCAGACACGGGTGCAGGGAAAGTCGTCACTTTCCCGCCCCGGTTCCAAGTGCTGCGCTCAACCCGAGAGCGGCTTGTAGCGTATGCGGTGCGGGTTGTTGGCCTCATCACCCAGACGCCGTTTGCGGTCGGCTTCGTAGTCGGCATAGTTGCCTTCAAACCACACCACCTTGCTGTCGCCTTCGAACGCCAGCATGTGGGTGGCGATACGATCGAGAAACCAGCGATCATGCGAGATCACCACGGCACAGCCCGGGAAATCCAGCAAGGCTTCTTCCAGTGCCCGCAAGGTTTCCACATCCAGGTCGTTGGTGGGTTCGTCGAGTAACAGTACATTGCCACCGGCTTTGAGCAATTTGGCCAGATGCACCCGGTTGCGTTCACCACCGGACAGGTCACCAATACGCTTTTGCTGATCCGGCCCCTTGAAATTGAAGCGGCCACAATACGCCCGTGAGGGAGTTTGGTAAGTCCCCACCGTGACCATGTCCAGGCCATCGGATATTTCTTCCCAGACGGTTTTGTTGTCATCGAGGTGGTCACGGGTTTGATCGACATGAGCAATCCTGACCGTTTCACCCAGACGGATGGTGCCGCTATCCGGTGCTTCGATACCGGCCATCATGCGGAACAGGGTGGTTTTACCGGCCCCGTTGGGGCCGATGATGCCGACGATACCACCGGGCGGCAGGCGGAAACTCAGGTCGTCGATCAACAGGCGATCACCGAAGCCCTTGCGGATACCCTCACCCTCCACGACCACATCACCCAGACGGGGACCGGGCGGAATGTAGATTTCCTTGGTTTCATTGCGCTTCTGGTTTTCTACCGCTGACAATTCCTCGAAGCGTTGCAGGCGGGCCTTGTTCTTGGCGTGGCGACCCTTGGGGTTGGTTCTCACCCATTCCAGTTCGGCTTTCATGGCCTTGACCCGGGCGGTTTCCTGTTTTTCCTCGATTTCCAGCCGTTTTTCCTTTTGTTCCAGCCAGGTGGAGTAATTACCCTCCCAGGGAATACCATGGCCCCGATCCAGTTCGAGTATCCAGCCCGCCACATTGTCCAGGAAATAACGATCATGGGTGACGGCGATGACCGTACCGGAGAAGTCGTGCAGGAACCGCTCCAGCCAGGCGACCGATTCGGCATCGAGGTGGTTGGTGGGTTCGTCCAGCAACAGCATGTCCGGGCTGGACAAAAGCAAACGACACAGGGCGACCCGCCGCCGTTCACCGCCTGACAGTCGGGTGACATCGGCTTCCCAATCCGGCAGACGCAAGGCATCTGCGGCTACGTTCAGGGTGCGATCCAGATTATGGCCATCACTGGCCTGAATGATGCCCTCCAGTTTGGCCTGTTCTGCGGCCAGGGCATCGAAATCGGCATCGGGTTCGGCATAGGCGGCATAGACCTGTTCGAGCCGGGCCAGGGCTTCGGTGACATGGGACAAGGCCTCTTCCACATTGCCCCTGACCGTCTTGTCAGGATCGAGATGGGGTTCCTGCGGCAGATAGCCGATCTTGATGCCGGGTTGAGGCCGGGCCTCGCCGTTGAATTCAGCATCTACGCCGGCCATGATCCGTAGCAGGGACGATTTACCGGAACCGTTGAGCCCGAGGACACCGATTTTGGCCCCCGGGAAGAAGGACAGGGAAATATCCCTTAAAATTTCGCGTTTCGGCGGCACGAGCTTGCCGACCCGATTCATCGTATATATGTACTGCGCCATGGGTAAAAGCTGATTGGATTGGGTGAAATGAAATGAGGATGCCCCGATCCGGGTCTGTCGCTGACAAACCCGACGGCGGATCAAGCGGGGTTAGCATAACAAAAAGCCATCGCTGCGGTGAAGCGAAATCGGGGCGGGCGGCCTGAAACCAGACTGTTGGCCAGTAGTCCGCCGGGCGTTTACCTGAAGGTAAATAATGCACCGAAAAACCGTGAACCAGGTCACGGAGGCCACTGGGGGCGAAGCGATAAGCTATCTCCAACCCGAGCGTGACGAGACGCTTGAATCCAGACCAAACCCTCAATCCTTTTTTCGGAGATACTCATCATGAATACGTTTTCTCGCACCACCCTGGCTTCTACCCTGACCCTGCTGGCCACCAGCCTGTTGACATCGGTTTCAGCCACCAGCCTGCCGCCCGCTGCCATCGCGCCGGTTTTCAATGCCAGCCTGATTCGTTGCGCCGACAGTCATTTCAGCAAAAGCCTCGGTACCTGTGGCGGGGATGCCCTGGCTCAGGGCCGTATTGCCCTGACACCCAAGGCAACCCTCATCAAGACCGAAGGTGCCCTGGCCGATCCCTTCAATCTGTATGAAGTCTATTGGTTGGCTCTGGGTGATACCCTCGCCGATGCCGTGCCGGCCGGTCATTTCGTAACGGACTGCAAGGGAAACGCCCGGGGGTCACTGACCACCCTGACCACGGCCAATGAAGCCCTGAACCCAACCGCGACTACGCCTGTGATCCTCTACCCCACTGCCGGTTACCTGAGTGCCGGGGTGTTTCTGGTTTACAGCCGTGGACCCTGGGCGCAAGACAATGACGGCGACTGCGTGGCCGATACCTATAACACGGTGGTGAACGGGGCCGATACCGACGCTTCGCACGCCCTGGCCAATCCACCGGTTATTTTAGGCGTGGACAACGTTCAATTTCTGTCGGGTTATCAATTCTCCGTGGCGACACCGGGCAGTGAAGCGGCTGACACTTCAGCGGAAGCGGCTGTGCCAGTGCAATCGAACGCACCGACCGTGCCGGTTATTCCTGCGGCCATGGGCACAGGTCAGCAAGCACCGATGAACAACACGCCCGGCAACTTCGGTCAACCGCCACGCGGCAATGGCCAGCAGGCACCGATGAACAACATGTCCGGTAACTTCGGTCAACCGCCACGAGGCAATGGTCAGCAGGTGCCGATGAACAACATGTCCGGCAACTTCTGAACAACACGCCCGGCAACTTCGGTCAACCGCCACGCGGCAATGGCCAGCAAGCCCCGATGAACAACACGCCCGGCAATTTCGGTCAGTCAGGACAGGGCAATGGTCAGGTTCCTGCCGCTCCGGCCACTGAAAACCCGGACGCGCAACAGAGCCCGGTTCAGGTAGAGAGCGAAACAGCCAATCGGAAAACGATATAAAGACACCGCATCTCACAACGAGTGGGTGGGGAAACTTCGATCCCCACCCCGACCTGTCGCGTGCGCGGTACGCATTCCGCAGGAGTTTCGTTTGAATACTCAACAGGTAGAGATTTCACGCACGGAACAGGGCGATTTGTTGATTCATCCGTTGCCGGTTGATCGCGGGGCGGAGTTGTTGAACGCACTTCTGGCTTTCGATGAAGAGTTTGCTGTGGTGTTGGAAGAAGACCGTGTGCTGCAAAATGTCTTGGCTTAGGGGTCCACTGTACGGAGCCATGTTGAAAAGGCATCAGGCGGGAGACTGGGGAGAACTTGATGATGAAGACAGAAAGGCCAATCAGGATGCCCTGATCTACGGACTTCGCGTCATGTCTGTCTACCGCGTACTGGCTGTACGCGTGTGGGTGATTACGGAAGCCAATTCT
>Ga0172376_10003815_pt1 | contig 17565 bp, 15 predicted proteins | sample Lak35m_FD_121114 | JGI IMG/M metagenome (GOLD analysis project Ga0172376, IMG submission 121114) | Freshwater microbial communities from Kabuno Bay, South-Kivu, Congo - kab_092012_35m | ecosystem: Environmental > Aquatic > Freshwater > Lake | place: Democratic Republic of the Congo: South-Kivu... | reverse complement strand
GTAGAGGCTGCGCCGCCAGAGCGCGTCGCCGTCGTCGCGCTTGTAGGTCTTGGTGTTGCTGCCGGAGTAGGCCACCGGCTCCCAGATGTTGTCGGGCTGGTAGGTGCGCACGCCCTTGCCGCCAAGGGTCGGCACAAGCAGACCGCTCACGGCGAGCGCGTTGTCGCGGACCTGCTCGGCGTCGAGACGGAAGCGCGGGCCGCGCGCGTAGAGGCGGTTCTCCGGGTCGGCGGCAAGCTTCTGCGGCGTGGCCTTCGAGTCCTGCCGGTAGGTCGCGGAGGTCACGAGCAGTTTCATGAACTGCTTCATGTCCCAGCCCTGCTCGCGGAACGTGACCGACAACCAATCGAGCAGCTCGGGGTGCGACGGCGCTTCGCCCTGCGCGCCGAAGTCGGAGGAAGTCTTCACCAGCCCGGTGCCAAAGAGCTGCTGCCAGAAGCGGTTCACCGCCACGCGCGAGGTCAGCGGATGCTGCGGGCTGACGAGCCACTTCGCGAAGTCGAGCCGGTTCGTCGTGCCGGACTTGGGCAGCGGCGGGAGCACGGCGGGGACGTTCGGCCAGACCTGCTGGCCGGGCTTGTTGTATTGGCCGCGCACCATCACGAAGCTGTCGCGCGGTTTCTCCAGGTCCTTCCAGATGAAAGTCGCCGGGATGGCCTTGTCGAAGTCGTCGCGCGCCTTGGCAATCGGGTTCTTCTCCGCGTGCAGCTTCTCGAACTGCGGCCGCGTCGAGTTGCAGACGAACTCGAAATAATACTCGTGCAGCCGCTTGGTCTCCTCGGGCTTGCGGTCCTCGGGCTTCACGGAGCGGAAGAGGCGCTTCACGTCGTCGGGCACCGTGGTGAGCGCCTTGCCTTGGTTTTCCTTGAGCCACACGGCGAGCGATTCGGTCGGATCCTTCGATGGGTTGCTCTCGCCGGTGATGCCGACCTTGTCCCAAGTGACCGTGCCCCGGAAGAGCGTGAAGGCGAGGCCCTTGATCTTGTCGCCCGCCTTGAAGCCAAGCTGCGACGCGGCGAACTCGAGCTTCACCCACTCGCCGAGCTTCGGCAGGTCGCCGAGGCGTTTGCGTTCGTTCGTGTTGCGCTGGCCGAAGTCAATCGCGTCGAGGTCGCCCCACACGGCGCGGTGCGACCAGTTGCCGGTGTTGAACTGGAGCATCACGGACTTTGGCGGGTCTTGCGGGTCGAGGAAGACGTTGAGGAAGACCTTGCCGTTGGGCGGGATGGTGAACGGCGTCTTGAGGTCGGAGAAGAAGTCCTGACCCACGCCGGGGTCGGTGCGCTTGAGCGCGCGCTTGCCGGCGAGGACCTTGCCGTCCTTTTCGGTCACCCACTGCGCCTTGGTCGAGGCACCGCTGGCCTCCACCTTTGCGCCGGTGGGGAAATCGTCGTCCACCCAGCTCGTGTCGAACTTCTTGAGCGGCGGCGGCGGGTTGAGCGTGGACGGGTCGGTGTAGGCCACCTTGCCGAGCTGAACCTTGATGCGCTTGTCCACTTCGCCGATTTGCGCGTTGAAGGCGTCGAGCTTCTTCTGCTGCTCCGGCGTGGTGAGCTTGAGGATGGGCGCGGTGAACATCGCGTTGCCGTCCATCGCCGGGTCCGCGTTGCTGTGGAAGAAGGCATACATCGAGTAAAAATCCTTCATCGTGACCGGGTCGTATTTGTGGTCGTGGCAGACGCAGCAGCCGGCAGTCAGGCCCATCCACACGGCGGCGGCGGTCTCCGTGCGGTCCACGGCGTAGCGGAAGATCCACTCCTCGTTGATGCTGCCACCCTCGCCGGTGGTGACGTTGCAGCGGTTGAAGCCGGTGGCGATGAGCTGGTCCTGCGTCGGGCTGGGCAGCAAATCGCCCGCGAGCTGCTCGATGGTGAACTGGTCGAACGGCAGGTTGCGGTTGAAGGCGCGCACCACCCAGTCGCGGTAAGGCCACATGGAACGCTCGTTGTCCAAGTGCATCCCGTGCGTGTCGCCGTAACGCGCGGCATCGAGCCAGATGCGGCCCATGTGCTCGCCGTAGTGGGGGGACTTGAGCACGCGGTCCACGAGCTTCTCGTAGGCGTTGGGCAAAGTGTCCGCGAGGAAGGCGTCCACTTCGGCGGGCGTGGGCGGCAGGCCGGTGAGGTCGAAGGTCACTCGGCGGATGAGGACTTCGCGGCTGGCCTCGGGGTTGGGCGTGAGCTTCTTCTCGGCGAGCCGGGCGGCGATGAAGCGGTCAATGGGGGAAGTAATTAGTGAGTAGTGATTAGTGTTTGGTGCGGGAGTTCCTGAACCCTTGGACTGATTACTAATTACTAACCACTCCTTCGGCACTGTGGCGGGCGGCTGCGTCTTGGCCGGCGGCACGAACGACCAGTGCCCCTGGTAGTTCGCGCCTTCCTCAATCCACTGCTTGAGCAGCGCAACATGCTCGGGCTTGAGCGGCTTCTTGTTCGACTCCGCCGGGGGCATCAGGTCGTTGGCGTCCTTGGTCGTCACGCGCGCCCACAGCTCGGACTTCTTCAAGTCCTTCGGCACGACGGCGTGCTTGGCGAGCGCGCTCTCCGCCACGTCAAGCCGGAGCTTGGCCTTGCGCGCCTTCTCGTCCGGCCCGTGGCAGGCGTAGCAGTTGTCGGACAGGATGGGCCGGATGTCGCGGTTGAAATCAATCTTGCGCGCTGCGGCGGAGGCGGGCGTGGTCACAGAAAGCCACGCGATCACGGCGAGGCTTGACCAGGCGAGTCGAGACTGTGTCATAGGCAGAGCTTTCGACTCGCCGGGGAAAAAGGCCATTCAGAAAGTAGGCGTGCGCCGCCTTGGCCCGTGCCGACGGCTTCCAGCCGCCGTCGGTTGGGTGCGGAAAAGCGGAGCGGCTTCGTGTGCTCAAGCCGCAACGCGGCGACTGCAAGTCGCCGGAACGGACGCGTCAGCCCTTCGCGATTTTCGCGAGCACGTTGCTGGTCGAGCGGCCGGGCACGCCGGGGAGGATGACCACCTTGCCCCCCGCGCCTTCGATGAGCCGGCGCTCGGGCTGGTTGATGGTGTCGAGCGTGTAGTCGCCGCCCTTCGCATAGATGTCCGGCTTCACCTCGGCGAGGAAGCGCAGCGCGTCCACCTCCTCGAAGACACACACGCCATCCACCGCCGCGAGCGCGGCGAGCACCGTGGCGCGGTCCTGCTCGGAGTTCACCGGACGGCCCGCGCCCTTGAGCTGACGCACCGAGGCATCGCTGTTCAAACCGATGAGCAACGCATCGCCCAGCGCGCCCGCCGCGGCGAGATAGGTGACGTGCCCGGCGTGCAGGATGTCGAAGCAGCCGTTGGTCACGACCAGCCGTTGGCCCGCCGCGCGCAGCCGCTCACGCCACGCCGCGATGCTGGCGAAGGGGATGATCTTGTCCCGAAAATCCATTGCACGAATGCTGCGGGACGGGCCGCGCGATGGCAAGCAGCGCGGCGGAGAAGAAACTTGCTGGCCGCGAAAACCCCCGCCTACACTCGCGCCCGCGTTCACTCATGGCCGGCATCACTGGAACCTTCAAAGCCGTCAAGCGCGCCTTCAAGGCGGCGGCTGACATCAACCCCGGCGAATACCGGGCGGCGGGCATTCCCGTGAGCTGTCCGCATTGCCACGGCAAGGCGTTCAACGAGTCGCCGAACCTCGGCGGCGGCGTGAACCTCGCCTGCCGCAAGTGCCACTTCGTCCTGTGGTTCGCCAAGCGGCCGGACGAGGGGTGACCTTCAGCTTCAACTCCAAACTCCAAACATCTAACTCCAAACTGTTCCCACGATGAACACCGTCTCCCAGCTCAAGACCATCAAGAAGAACACCGCCGCGAAGGTCGGCGCGGAACTCTCCCGCACCGGCGGCCTGCTGCGCCTCGCGCCCGCGTGGGTGCCGCGCTCCTTCCTCCAGCCCGGCCTCCGCATCAAGCTCCACCCCGACGACACCTACGCCTACGGCCTGAACCGCGGCGGCATTGACGAGCGCTGGTTCGCCTCCACCACCCCGACCGCCAACGAAGGCCGCGCGTGGGACGAGGGCCTCAACTACTGCGTCGTCGGCAACGAGCGCTTCACCCTCCAGCAGGCCGTGGCCGACACCGGCGCGACGCTCGTGGGCAAGGCGATTTGGAAGAAGTATGGCCGCTGGCCGGTCTACTCGAAGTTCTTCGACAACATGGGGCCGATTCCGCACCACATGCACCAGTCGGCCAAGCAGGCCAAGCTCGTCGGCCAGGAAGGCAAGCCCGAGAGCTACTACTTCCCGCCGCAGCACAACAACGTCGGCAACAACTTCCCCTACACCTTCATGGGCTTCGAACCCGGCACCACCAAGGCCCAGGTCCGCAAGTGCATTGAGAACTGGAACAAAGGCGACAACGGCATTCTCGACCTCTCCAAGGCCTACCGTCTCAAGGTCGGCTCCGGCTGGCTAATTGACCCGTGCATCCTCCACGCGCCCGGCAGCCTCTGCACCTACGAGCCGCAATGGGGCAGCGACGTCTTCGGCATGTATCAAAACCTCGTCGAAGGCCGCGAAGTTCCCTGGAGCCTGCTCGTGAAGGACATGCCCAAGAACAAGCACCAGGACCTCGACTTCATCGTGGACCAACTCGACTGGGACAAGAACGTGGACCCGAACTTCAAGGACAACCACTACCTCGAACCCGTCCCCGTCGCGGACACGCGCCAGGAAGGTTTTGTCGATCGCTGGGTCGTCTATGGCAAGGTGGACGGCGAACAGCTCTTCACCGCCAAGGAACTCACCGTCGAACCCGGCGAAAAATGCACCATCAAGGACACCGGAGCCTACGGCCTCATCTGCGTGCAAGGCACCGGCAAGATCAACGGCCAGCCGCTGGTCAGCCCGAAGCTCATCCGTTTCCACGAACTGACCGAGGACGAATACTTCTGCACCGAAGACGGTGCGAAGAACGGCATCACCTTCGAGAACACCAGCGAGACCGAGCCGCTCGTCACCCTCCGCTACTTCGGCCCCGAGGTGAACCCCGACGCCCCGGCGATGGGCGCGTATCGGAATAACAAGTTCAACTGAGCAACATCAGGCTTCACGAAACGGCGGCTGGCGATGGCGTCAGCCGCCGTTCTGTTTTCCTCCTCGCGCGCCGCTACTGTTCCCCGTGGACTTCCCGAAGCGATTCCACTAGAACCAAACCATGCGCCTTGTCTTTGCTTGGTTTCCGTCGGCTTGGGCCAATCTCCGGCCCGCAATCCTTCAACCGTTATGACGCAACCTCCCGCTGACCACCGACCGGCCGAGCACGTCGGAACGGTGCCCACGTCCTTCAAGTATCTGCTGGTCGCTTCGGCCCTGTTCATCGCGGGCGTCTCGGCATTTTTCTCCGTGCAGGGGCTGGGCTTTCTCTTTGCCGGTTCGGCCGTGGCGGTGATGGTCATGGCGTCGAGCTTGGAAGTGGGGAAGCTGGTGGCCGCGTCCTACCTGTCGCGCTACTGGAACGTGACGAACCGCGTGTTGAAGATCTACCTCGTGCTCGCGGTGCTGTCCCTCATCGCGATTACCTCGCTGGGCAACTACGGCTACCTCGCGCGGGCGTATGAGCGCACGCACACGCAGATCACCCTGTTCGAGAGCCAGATCGCCAGCATCGAGAAGGAGATCGTGGACACGCAGCGCCAGATTGACGGCGCGCGCGGCTCACTTGCCAAAAGCAGTGAGGCCACGCGCGAGGACATCGGCAAGCTCCAGCAGCGCATCACGGCGGGCAACGAGTCGCTGAACCAGTCGCTCGCCCGTCTCCAGGAGCGGCGCAAGACGGCGCAAGACCGGCGCGACCGCGACTTGCAGGTGCCCGCCCAGCGCATTGCGGAACAAGGCGAGGTGCTCAAGAAAGCCATCGCCCTCGAGGAAGCCGCGATTGTCAGCCTCAATGAACGCGTGGTGGTGCTCGACAAGGCCGGTGCCCCGCGCTTCGCCGTCGAGGAGGCCGCGATTACCAGCTTGAACGAGCGGCTCGCCGCGCTGGACCGGGCACCCGCGCCGAAGTTCACCGTCGAAGAGGCCGCGCTGGCCACGCTCAACGAGCGGCTGGCCACGCTGGACAAGGCGGCCGGCCCGAAGTTCGTCGCCGAGGAGTCCGCCATCGCCACGCTCAACGAGCGCCTGGCCGTGCTGGACCGTGCGGTGGACGCCTACACGAAGCAAGGCTCGGGCGGGCTGTTCCAGTTCGACAAGATCAAGAAAGGCCAGGCGTTGCAGGAGCAGCAACGCCCCGCACGCGAAGCCATCGCCGCAGAGCTGGCCGTGCAGCGGGCGCGCATTGAGGAGTTGCGCGTCGAACACCTCAAGCAGCAGGCCAAGGCGCGCGAGGTCATCACGGCGGACATTGCCGGGCAGCGCACGCACATCGAACAGTTGCGCGCCGACCACGCGCGGCAGCAGGTCAAGGCCCGCGCGGACATTGGGGCGGAACTCACCGCGCTGCGAGCGCGCATCGAGCAGTTGCGCACCGAGCACGCCAAGCAGCAGGTCAAGGCGCGCGAAACCATCACGACGGAACTCGCCGAGCGCCGGGCGAACATAGACAACTTGCGCAGCGGCTATGCGAAGCAGGTGGAGGCAGCGGACCGTGAGGTCGTCGCCGTGCGCGACCGCTTCACGCAGGAGTCGGCCCGTCTCGACACGGAAGAGCAGGACACGCGCAAGACCGGCATGGCGGAGATCGGCGAGATCGAGAAGCAATTGAAGGCCATGCAGTCGCAGGGGCTGGCGACGGTCTCGACGGGCGACTCGCAGTCCGAGTCGCTCTATCAGCGCATCCGCACGCGCAACGAGGACATCCACCGGCTGCGCGGCCAGATCGCGGCCGTGGACATCGGCTCCTATCGCTTCGTGGCCCGCGCGTTTGATGCGACCGCCGATGGCGTGGTGAAGTGGCTGATGCTCGCGCTCGTGCTCGTGTTCGACCCGCTCGCGGTGTCGCTGGTCGTCGGGTTTAACGTGAGCTTGCTGACGGAGCGTCCGCGGCACCGGTCGCCCTTGGTTGCGGGAGACGCGGCGGAGGAGGCGGCCGGGGAAATCCCGTCCGCGTCGTCACCGCGATCCAAGGCGGTGGCCACGGGCCTTGGCCTGCTCCTGCTGGCCGCGACGTTGGGAGCGGTGGCGTTCGTTGGCGTCTGGGGCACGAGTGCCTTCCGTGACAAAGCCCGCGCCGGACATGGCAGCCTGATTCCCGGCGGAAGCTTCGCCGTGCTGACCTTCCGGCCTGATGACCTGAGCCAGTCGGCGCAGGGGCAGACGTTCGCGGACTGGCTGGGTGCGTCCGGCGGCAAGGCGGTTTCCGACACCGTGGCCGAGCTGATGACGAATGGCTTTGATCCCCAGGCCGATCTCTATGCGTTTGCCAAGTTCCCCTCGCAGGAAGCGGCGGCGAAGAGCGACCGGCCCGTGATGCTGTGCGGCTTCGTGGCGCGCGTGACCGACCCGGTGGCGGTCGAGGCGGCGCTCTCACGCATCGCGGACCGGGTCAGCAGCAGCCTGCGCACGTCGTCGAACGCCGCACCGTCCCGCGCCCGCAGCCGGGCGATGATCCGGCACGAGACGGGCCGCTACATGGATCCCGAGGGCGGCTACTTCACGTTCGGGCTGACCGGTCAGTCGGTCATTCTGCTGATCGAGTTCGAGGGCGATCCGCAGGCCCCGTGTGTGGAGGAAGAGATTCGCCGGTGTCTCGCTCCAGTGGTCGCTGCGGCGACGGGCACGGAGGCCCGCGAGCAACTGCCCCCGCGCGCCCGCAGTCGCGACGGCGCGATTTCCCTGTGGTTCGATGCGGGACGATTTTGCAAGCACCTGCCCAAGAACGCCGCAGCGCAGACGCGTTACCAGCAGCTTGAGAAACATCTCGGCTTCGATCTGCTTCTGTCAGTGAAGCCGAGCTTGAGCGGGCAGTTGAACCTGATCGCCGACTACACCTACCAAGCCGAGCGCTTCAAGGACCGCCAGCAGCCCACGCCGCTGCAACTCCTCTCGAAGATCGGCGCGGCGGAACCGGCGAGCATCGGCGGGCGGCTGATGGACCGGTGCATGGACACGCTCGATTACGACTCGCTCATCGAGCGGCTGCGCGCGGCACTGGGCGGCACGAACGGCGCGAGCGCGCAGCAGGTGCTCGTCGAGAAGACGTTCACGTCGGAGCGCGACGCGCGGTTTGTCCTGAGCGCGCGTTACGGCGAGCAGGCCGGGCCGCCGCTCCTCGCGGCCATGCAAACCCTTTTCCAGTGAGGCCACCACGATGCGTCCGCTGCTGACACTGCTGCTGCTCGTGGGCTGTGTCGCGCTGTCCGCGTGCCGTTCCAAACCGAAGAAGAAAGCGGCGGAACTGCCGGTCGAACCGCAGCCGGTGGAACAGCCGGCCAAGCCACCAACGCGCCGAGGCGGTGGCCCGAGTGAAGCGCCGAAGGGGAGTGCGGAAGGAGCCAAGCCCAAGGCAGCCGCTCCATCGCCGGCTCCTGCGGCGTCGCGGCCGAAACCTCCCGTTGAGCCGCCACCCATTGCCGCAAAGCCAGCGGCTTCCGCTGTCCCGCCGCCTGCGCCCGAACCCAAGGCGAAGGAAGGAGCGAACGCGGCGGCTCCAGCAAACGTGCCAGCCAAGGCAGTTGGACCGTCACCGGTCCCTCAGCCAACGGTCCAGCGCGGCACCGCAGACTCAGCGAAGCAAAGCCGCCCACCGGCCTCTCAAGCCCCTTTGCCTCCCAGCAGTCCGCCAACGTCTGTCCCCAAGCTCGAGCCGACGACGGTGAGCAAGCCGGCGGTTTCCCCTCCGTCGTCCCAACCGTTGCCGGCGACCACGCGGGTCGCGAAGCCAGTCGAGGGGCGTGCGCTCGAAATCAACGTTGCGCCCAAGCCGCTCCCCACCGCTCCGGCCGCAGAGCCGTTGCGATCAGCGATTCCGCCATCTGCGACGACCCCAACCAAGCCCCTACTGAGCGGTCCGATTTTGGGCGTGGTGGGAATGGAAGCGCGTCCGCGCACGGGTGAGGTGCGCAGTTTGCCTTTGCCGCCCGGCGGAGGCGCGGCCACCAACGCGGTGGCCCCTGCTCCACCGCTGGCGTTGCAGTTCGGTCAGGGCACCAACCAGCCGCCGACCACCAACGCCACGCTGCGGGCAATCGGCGTTGATCCCTTGCTGCAAGGGGCGGCGTGGCGCGAGCAGCAACTCGCGAAGCAGGCCGCCGAACAGAAGGCGCGCGAGGAAGAGCAGCAGAAGTTGAAGGGCGCGCTGTATCGGTTCCTGCTCAAGGGCGGCACGAATCGGTGACAGCGAGGAACGCGGCGCGCTGGCGCAGGCGTTGGGCGTCAGCTACGCTCCCCGCGCGCGATGTCATCTGAAACCACGGCCGCCTCTGTCACCAACTCACCGGACGAAAACGCCAGCGTGGCCGCACGCCTCAAGGCCGCCACTGAGCTGCTGGAAAAAGTCGCGGGCGATCGCGCCTTGCTGGCGCAACTGACGATTGAGGAACGCACGCGGCTGCTCACGGCGGCGGGGGACATTTACTGTCCAGACTTGAAGGAGCGGCGGCGGCTGGTGAAGGCGCGCGTGAAGCAACGCAAGGCGGAGAAGCTTCAGCAGGATCAGGCCACGCTCCACGAGACCGGCATCCGCAAGCTGCGCCGGGGAAAGGTCTTCATGACGCCGAACGTCTTTCCGCCGGAGAACTTTGCGCAGCAGGAAGTCACGGCCGACGCCGAGTTCCGCGAGGTGGTGGAGCCGCAGAACTGCTACATCTGCAAGCAGGACTACTCGACGATCCACCATTTCTACGACCAGCTCTGCCCGGCGTGCGCGGACCTGAACTGGCGCAAGCGCACGGAGTCGGCGGACCTGCGCGGGCGGGTGGCGCTGCTGACGGGCGGGCGGGTGAAGATCGGGTATCAGGCTGGCATCAAGCTGCTGCGCGCGGGAGCGAACGTGATCGTGAGCACGCGGTTTCCGCGCGACTCGGCGCTGCGCTACGCGGCGGAACCGGACTTCAAGGAATGGGGGCACCGGTTGGAAATCTTCGGCCTCGATCTACGCCACACGCCGAGCGTGGAAGCTTTTTGCCGGCACTTGCTGGCCACGCGGACGCGATTGGACTTCATCATCAACAACGCCTGCCAGACCGTGCGTCGCCCGCCAGACTTCTATGAGCACATGATGGCGGCGGAGACAGCGTCGCTGGACACGATGCCCGAGGCCGCGCGGCACTTGCTCGGGGCTTACGAGGGCTTGCGCGGCTATCATATGCTGCCGGAGGGAGGGGCACCGATCTCCGACCCGGCGCGTTTCAAAAGCGAGATGCTGAACGCCGGGTCGGAGACCGGCGCTCCGAATTCCCCGCTCGTCGGCCTCACCCACGCGGCGGAACTCTCCCAGGTGCCGCTGTTGCCTGACGAACTCGCCGCGCAACAGGCGTTGTTCCCTGCTGGCAAGCTCGACCAGGACTTGCAGCAAGTGGACTTGCGCGAGCGGAATTCCTGGCGGCTGCTGATGCACGAAGTTCCCGCCGTGGAACTGCTCGAAGTGCAGCTCGTGAACGCCGTTGCACCGTTCATCCTCAACGCGCGGCTCAAGCCGCTCATGCTCCGCACACCCGAGCGCGACAAACACATCGTCAACGTCTCGGCGGTCGAGGGGCAGTTCTATCGGAAGTTCAAGACCACGCGGCACCCGCACACGAACATGGCCAAGGCCGCGCTCAACATGATGACGCGCACCAGCGCGGCGGATTACTACGCCGACGGCATCCACATGAACGCGGTGGACACCGGCTGGGTGACGGACGAGGACCCGGTGCAGATCGCGGCGCGCAAGCAGCAGGAGCACCGCTTCCATCCGCCGCTGGACATCGTGGATGGCGCGGCGCGGATCGTGGACCCGATCATCGCTGGCTTTAACACGGGCACGCACATCTGGGGAAAGTTTCTGAAAGACTACCGCGAGACGGATTGGTGAGCACAACACGATCCTGGCTCGGCCAAGTTTTTCCAGAATCCATTCGCCAACCGGCTGGGAGGCGGCGAGGATGTCCGGCCCATGCAGTCGCCTGAGACAACCGCGCAGCAAACGGAGGCCGTGCCATCCAACCCGGCGCCCAAAGTGATCACCCAACCGGACTTCTCCGGCACGCCCCAGCCCATCGGGCAGTGGACGGAGCGGGCGGACTTTCCCCAGTGCGCGCTCGGTGTCCACGTCAGCATTCACGGCTTCGCGGGCGTGGTCGTGGAGATCGTCAACCAGTCCCTCAAGGTGCGGTCGCAGGACGGCATCACGCAGCGGTTCAACGCCTACCGGCTTAAGACGCTCTTCGCGCCGCCGGATCGCACGAAGCCCGTGTCCCAGACGTTGAGCATGGAACGGCCCAAGCCCGTCGCCGAGCCGCCCCCCGCCCCGGACGAGCCGGAGCCGCCGGCCCCCGTGCGGCGGCACATCACGAACCCTGACTTTGAGCAGCCAGTGCGGGCGATCCGCACGTTCGCCACGCAGGCGGACTTCCCGGAGTGCGCCTACGGCAAGCATGTGGACATTCCCGGCTTTGCGGGCGTGGTGGTGGAGATCGTGAAAGGCTCGCTCAAGGTGCAGTCCCCCACCGGCACCCTCCGCAGCTACAATGGCGGGGCGTTGAAGAAACTTTACGGGCGGCCCTGAGCGGCGGGGCCGCACCAGCGCGCCGCCGCTCATTTCAGCGGCAGGAACTTCAGGCACACGGGCGTGCCGACCTCGAGCTTCGTGCCGGTGGCGGTGAGCTGGCCCGTGGCCTGGTCCACCTTGAACAGCGCGATGCTGTCGGAGCCTTGGCCCTCGGTGAAGAGCCACTTGCCGGTCGGGTCGAGGTTGAAGTTGCGCGGGGTCTTCACTTCCGCCGGCGCGTTCTGCACGAGGTTGATTTTGCCGTCCGCCGCCACGGAGAAAACCGCGATGGTGTCGTGGCCGCGATTCGAGCCGTAGAGGAATTTGCCGTTCGGATGCGCGACGACCTCCGCCGTGCTCCAGCCGGGCTTCGGGCCGGGGCCGTCGGCGGCGGGCAGCGTGGAGACGGTGTGGATTTCCTTCAGCGCGCCTTTCGCCGCGTCGTAGCTGAACGCGGTCATGGTGAGGGTGATCTCGTTGATGACGTAGGCGAACTTGCCGCTGGGATGGAACGCGAAGTGGCGCGGGCCGCTGCCGGGAGGGACCGTCGCGAAGGCGGGTTCGTTCGGGGTCAGCGTGCCCTTCGCGGCGTCGAGCTTGTAGATGAGCACCTTGTCGAGGCCGAGGTCGGCGACGAAGGCAAAGCGGTTGTCCGGCGAGAGGTTCACCGAGTGCGCGTTGGGCTGGCTCTGCCGCTTGGTGACGCTTTTCCCTTCGTGTTGCACAAAGCCCGTGTGGCTGCCCACCGAGCCGTCGGCCTTGATGGGCAGCGCCACGACGCTGCCGCCGCCGTAGTTCGCCGCGAGCGCGACCTTGCCGCTCTTGTCCACCGAGATGTGGCACGGGCCGGAGCCGACGGTGGAGGCCTGGCTCAGGAGCTTCAGCTTGCCGTCCGGCTGGATGGCGAACGCGCTCACGCCGCCGCCCTTCTTGCCGTCCACCGCCGCGACTTCGCCCACGGCGTAGAGGTTTTTTCCGTTGGGGTGAATGGCGAGAAAGGACGGGTTGGTCACCTCGCCGGCCAGTTCCGGTTTGCTGGCCTCCCCGGTCGCAGAGTTGAAGGTGAACGTGTAAATGCCCTGGCTTTTCTTGCCGGTGTAGGTGCCGACGTAGGCGCGGAACTGCGTCGGGCCGGCCCCGCCCTTCTTTTCCGCAGCGGGTGCGGTGAGGCTGAACGAGGCGATGGCAAACGTGGACACGAGGAAGTGCGGGAGGAACGAGCGGCGTTTCATGGGCCAAGCAAACCAGAAACCGGAGCCGCTGCGCAAGCGAACGCTTGGGGTGAGTTTTGCCGTGACCGGTCAAGGAAACGCCGGGCTTGTGAAAAAAATCACGAAAGGCTTGCCCGATGTCCCGGCGGTGCTTTACTTGCGTCGCCAGCGGGCGTTTCCCGCCGGTTTCCGCCATGCCGACCAGCACTGAACTTGGCTACAACTCGAAGATTGAGGGTGACGTCGTGGTCACGCGCGTGGACGCGGCGATCAACTGGTGCCGCAAGCAGTCGCTGTGGCCGATGCCGATGGGCCTCGCGTGCTGCGCCATCGAGCTGATGGCGGCGGGCGCGAGCAAGTTCGACATCTCGCGCTTCGGCTCGGAGGTCATGCGCTTTTCGCCCCGGCAGGCGGACGTGATGATTGTCGCGGGCACGGTGACTTACAAAATGGCGCTGGCCGTCCGGCGCATTTACGACCAGATGCCGGAGCCGAAGTGGGTCATCGCGATGGGCGCGTGCGCTTCGACCGGCGGCATGTATCGCAGCTACGCGGTGCTGCAAGGCGTGGACAGCATCGTGCCAGTGGACGTGTATGTGGCCGGCTGCCCGCCGCGTCCCGAGGCGCTGCTCGACGCGCTCATCAAGCTGCAAAACAAGGTGCAGAAGGAGCCGGTGCTCGCGGCGTAGTCGGCCTCTCAACTCTCAACTCCCCAACTCTCAACCTTCCCCGTGGCCGCCGTCGAACTCGCCAACCAGTTGAAAGCCAAGTTCGGCGAACTGCTGTCCGTGCCGGCCGAGTTTCGTGGCGAAGTCACCCTGAAGCTGGCTGATGCCGAGCGCATCGCGGAAGTCTGCGAGTTCGCCAAGAAGTCGTTGAGCTACGACATGCTGCTGGACCTCACGAGCATTGATAACTACGGCGAAGACCCGCGCTGGACGCTGGTTTACGAGCTTTACGGCACCGGCCACGGCTGCCATCTCCGCCTCAAGACCGAGGTCAGCGAGGAGATGTCCGAGCTGCCCACCGTCACGGGCGTCTGGCGCGGAGCCGATTGGCACGAGCGGGAGATTTACGACATGATGGGCGTTCGCTTCCGTGGACATCCCGACTTGCGCCGCATCCTGATGTGGGACGGCTACCCGTATTTCCCGCTGCGGAAGGACTTCCCGCTCGCCGGCAAGCCGACCGACCTGCCGGACGTGGCGTTCACCAAACCCGCACCGCTGGAGGGCGGGCCGTTCGTGACCGTTGCGGGCGGCAAGGACAGCATCGCCCGCGAGCCGCGCGTGCGCGTGCCGGAGAATTGAGATGAGCGACGAAGGCCTGGTGCTGTTTGCGGTTTTCTACCGCACCGACGCGGGCAACGAGCCAGTTCGGGAATGGTTGAAGCAGTTGACGAAAGAACAACGCAAAGTGATTGGCGAAGACATCAACGTGGTGCAGTTCGGGTGGCCGCTGGGAATGCCGCTGGTCCGCAAGCTCGAAGCCGACTTGTGGGAAGTGCGCTCGCGCATCGGGACTGGAATCGCCCGCGTGCTCTTCACGGTGGGCGGCACGCGGATGGTGTTGCTGCACGGCTTCATCAAGAAGTCGCAGCGGACGCCGCAGGATGTTTTGATGACTGCCCGCACCCGGCTGCGGAACTGGCAGAAGGCACGGCTATGAAGAAGAACAAACACGAAGGCAGCAGCCTGGATGACTTGCTCATCGAAGACGGCGTCTTCGCCGAGGTGAAAGCCTCGGCCTTGAAGCGGGTCATCGCCTTTCAAGTCGGGCAGGAAATGAGGCGGCGCAAGCTGACGGCTCCCGCGTTGGCCCGGCGGATGAAAAGCAGCGTTGGTGACGTGCGCCTGCTGTTGGATCCTGCCAATTCCGTGGTTACGTTGCAGACGCTCGAACGTGCCGCGCTGGCATTGGGGAAGAGCCTCAAAGTCGAATTCGCCTGAGCTGCTGAAACCCCAATGGCCACCGCCCAAACCATCGAGTTCCGCGAGCCAGCTTCCCGCGTGGCGGAAGGAGCCAAGTCGCTTATGCCGACGCCTGCGCCAGCACCGGGTGGCAACGACGGCGATCTCCAAGGCGAGAAGATGATTCTCAACATGGGGCCATCGCACCCCTCCACGCACGGCGTGTTGCGCATCGTGCTCGAACTCGACGGTGAGATCATCACTAGGGCCACGCCAGACGTGGGTTATCTGCATCGCGGTGATGAGAAAATCGCCGAGAACATGACCTACAACCAGTTCATCCCTTACACGGACCGGCTGGATTACCTCGCGCCGCTGGCGAACAACGTCGCCTACGCGCTTGCGGTGGAAAAGCTCCTCGGCATCGAACGGCAGCTCCCGCCGCGCTGCCAATACATCCGCGTCATCTGCTGCGAGATGGCGCGCATCTCGGCGCATCTGCTCGGCCTCGGCGCGTTCGCGATGGACATCGGCGCGCTCACGGTCTTCCTGCACACGTTCACCGAACGGGAGAAGATTTACTCGCTTATCGAACGGCTCACCGGCGCGCGGTTCACGACGAGTTACACGCGCATCGGCGGGCTGTCGCGGGACTTGCCGCCGGGCTGGGCGGATGCGCTGCGCAAGTTCTGCGATGAGGTGGAAGTCAACTTTGCCGAGTCCGAGACGCTGCTCACGCGCAACCGCATCTTCGTGGACCGCACGCGCAACGTCGGCATCATTTCGGCGGCGGACGCGATTGATTACGGACTGACCGGCCCGAACCTGCGCGGCAGCGGCGTGGATTACGACGTGCGCAAGGCGCATCCGTATCTCGTCTATGGCGAGCTGCATTTCGAGGTGCCCGTCGGCTCGGTCGGCGACAGCTACGACCGCTACCTCGTCCGCATGGAGGAGATGCGCCAGAGCGTGCGCCTCATCCGCCAGTGCCTCGCCAAACTGCCCGGCGGCGACGACAACGAGTCGAAGGAACCCATCAACGTGCCCGACGGCAAAATCGTTTTGCCCGCGAAAGACAAGGTGCTCACGAGCATGGAGGAATTGATCCACCAGTTCATGCTCGTGACGCAGGGCATCAACGCGCCGGCCGGCGAAGTCTATTTCGGCGCGGAGAACCCGAAGGGCGAACTGGGCTTCTACATCCACTCGCGCGGCGGCGGCACGCCGTATCGGCTCAAAATTCGGGCGCCATCCTTCTGCAACCTGAGCATCCTGCCGCATGTGCTGCCCGGCCATATGATGAGCGACGCGGTGAGCATCCTCGGCTCGATTGACTTCGTGATGGGAGAATGTGACCGATGACCTTCGCCGTTCCTGCCAACCTCGAAGCCCAGCTCGACGAACTGGTCACGCACTATCCGCAGAAGCGGAGCGCGTCGCTCATGCTGCTGCACGCGTTGCAGGAGCACTTCGGCTACATCTCGCGCGACGCGGTGGAGTGGACCGCCCGCAAGCTCGGCCTCCAGCCCATCAACGTCTTCGAGCTGGTCACGTTCTACCCGATGTTCAGACAGGAGCCGCTGGGCAAGACGCACATCAAGGTCTGCCGCACCTTGAGCTGCGCGCTAGCCGGCAGCGGCGAACTCCGCACACACTTCTGCTCGAAACTCGGCCTCGACGCGCACAAGCACGCGCCGCAGACCACGCCGGACGGGAAGTTCACCGTCGAGTTCGTCGAGTGTCTCGCCGACTGCGGCAACGCGCCCGTGGTGCTGCTGAACGAGGATTTGCTGATCAAGGTCACGCCCACGCAGGCGGATGAGATTGTCGCGAACGGGAACCAAAAAGTGAACTAGCACATGATGAAGACTAAAGACCCTCGGCGAACAGCGTGGCTTCGTTTTCCAAAGCACTGTGATTTCGTTGTTACCTACGCAAAGCTACAGCCTTCGAGGCAAAATCCTTCAGAAGCCTTGTTGCTCATGAGTTGGGAGCGCAAAGGGCGAATCCTGTATCCTAGGGTCTCGTATCTTGGAGGCCCCAGAGTGAGTGAGCTCTCCGACCGTGAGCTTGGAAAGCTTGTGCGCTCAATGATAGATGAGTTGGTGTTTCTGAGGGAACATCCAGAATTCGACCTTTCAAAAAATCGAAATTCTAAATTGGTTAAGCCCAAAGCGGGGAAATCCCCCTTAAGGCGTGCAAAGAGCAGCAATCGCTAGCCAGTGAAGAACCAGACTGAAATCGCGAAAGTTATCCAACTCGTGAATCAAGTTTACGAGAACACGGCGGAGTTAACGCGCATAACGGAACGGCCCTTCACGCCAGACGGTCATATGGTTGGAAGTGCGGGCGAGGTGTTGGCGGCGTTTGTTTACGACTTGGAACTCCTGCCTCAATCAACGGAGAGGCATGATGCGCGAAAAGGCGATTTGCTGGTTCAGGTAAAGGCCACTGGCGGCGACAGGGTGGCGCTGTCTTCGACCGCGCCAGAGCACTTGCTTGTGCTGAAAATAGAAGATGGAAAGCCCACCGAGATTTACAATGGACCAGGCGCTCTCGCATGGAAGAATGCCGGAAAACTTCAGAAGAATGGGCAAAGCCAGATTTCCGTCGCCCTCCTCAAGAAACTGATGGGGCAAGTGTCCCACGAACAGCAGTTGGAACAAGTGAGGAGCTTGAAATGAAAACCTGGTTGCCCGACATGGATTTGAACCATGACAAACAGATTCAGAGACTGTTGTGCTACCATTACACCATCGGGCAGTCCGTAGCGCGGGGCAAAGTAGGGATTTCCAACTGAGAGTCAAGCCG
>Ga0172376_10003814_pt1 | contig 17565 bp, 14 predicted proteins | sample Lak35m_FD_121114 | JGI IMG/M metagenome (GOLD analysis project Ga0172376, IMG submission 121114) | Freshwater microbial communities from Kabuno Bay, South-Kivu, Congo - kab_092012_35m | ecosystem: Environmental > Aquatic > Freshwater > Lake | place: Democratic Republic of the Congo: South-Kivu... | reverse complement strand
GATCGTCCAGCCAAGCGGGCCTGCCTGCCCGCAATTAATCCACTGTCTTGGGCCGAAGACATTTAAGAATTGTGCCCCTGCGATCTGTGATAACCCGATTGTGGTGACATAGATTGTGTCACGAGGGAATGCCTTATTCATTTCTTCATAGACACGCATCGGTTTGATCGGGGTCTCGCTGTAGTGCGATTTGCGTAGCATGAGCTTTTTGCGCTCTTGGCACCGGGCAACCCACTGCGAGAAGTCCTTTAATTGATTCGCTGCCTTGCGCTCGCGGGCAACCTCGATCAACAGCCGCAGTGCAGCGCTCGCATCGGACACGATTCCAAAGTCGGGATTAAATACCCGGCCAATCTGGGTGGGTTCAATATCGACGTGAACGAATTTCCGACCCTTCGTGTAGACCTCAACTGATCCTGTGTGCCGGTTTGCCCAACGGTTGCCGATTCCGAAGACAAAGTCGCTGGCCAGCATGGTGGCGTTGCCATAGCGGTGGCTCGTCTGCAGCCCCACCATTCCGGCCATCAAGGGGTGGTCATCGGGGATCGTGCCCCAGCCCATTAGCGTGGGAATCACGGGAACGTTGACGAGCTCTGCGAACTCTTGAAGAAGGGCGCTTGCATCGGCATTGATCACGCCGCCGCCCGCAACGATCAAGGGCTTATCAGCAGCGAGGAGCATATCGATCGCTTTTTCTGCCTGCTTGCGGGTAGCTGCGGGTTTGTAGACGGGCAGGGGCTCATAGGTCTCGATATCGAATTCGATTTCTGCCATCTGGACATCGAAGGGCAGATCAATCAATACGGGGCCGGGACGGCCCGAGCGCATGAGGTGGAAGGCCTGTTGAAAGACGCGCGGAACGAGGGCGGGCTCGCGAACCGTTACGGCCATCTTGGTGACGGGTTTGGCGATGCTTTCGATGTCGACTGCCTGAAAATCCTCTTTATAAAGTCGTGCTCGGGGTGCCTGGCCTGTGATGCAGAGAATGGGAATAGAGTCCGCAATTGCAGAGTAAAGGCCCGTGATCATGTCGGTGCCGGCAGGGCCGGACGTGCCGATACAGACGCCAATATTGCCCGGCGCAGCGCGGGTGTAGCCCTCTGCCATGTGGGAGGCGCCCTCGACGTGGCGGGCCAGAATATGGCTTATGGATTGCCGCTCGCGCAAGGCCGCATACATTGGGTTGATCGCTGCGCCGGGAACCCCGAACGCCTGGGTGATTCCCTCTTTTTCCATCACTTGTACTGCGGCCATAACGGCCCTCATTTTTGCCATTTCAGGTCTCCTTTGCTGACTCTTCGTGGGATGGGTCTGCGCAGAGTTTGTCAGTCGTGCACTCAAGAGGGAACCTGTGGCGGGGGCATTACAGGTATTCCATTTTGGAATACGATGGCGGCATGGACCGAATCCAATCCCTCAGGCTCTTTATTCGTCTTGTCGACCTGGGCTCGTTTAGCAAGGCGGCGGCGGAGCTTGGCATTGGTCAGCCGACAGCGACAAAGCTGGTTGCTCAGCTTGAGAAGCGGCTTGATGCCAGGCTCTTGCATCGCACAACCCACGGGGTCACGCCAACGGAGATCGGCGTACTCTTTTATGAGAAGTGTCGGCTAATTGTTCACCATGTGGAGGAAGCCGACACCGTCGCCGCTTTATTGCAATCCCAGGTTCAGGGTGCCCTGCGGATTAGTACGTCGGTCGCCTTTGGAAGACGGGTATTAGCGCCGCTTGTAATTGAGTTTATGCGGCTTAACCCGAAACTCCAGATTGATCTCAGTTTTGATGATCGTTACGTGGACTTAATAGAGCAGGGCGTTGATGTCGCAATTCGAATGGGATCACTTGCGGACTCAACGCTTGGGGCAAAGTATCTCGCAATGAACCCCTGGGTGTTAGTGGCCTCACCGGGCTACCTCGCAGCGCGTGGCAGGCCAAAGCGACCCGATGAATTGAGTCATCACGAGGCTCTGATCTACAGTTCGGTGCAGGGTGATGCCCGTTGGCAGTTCACGGGTGCTGATGGTCGAACTGAATTGATTCCCGTCCGGGGTCCGTTGAGGTCAAACAATCTATCGGCCCTGCTACTTGCCACTCGCTCGGGTATGGGTGTTGCGGCACTGCCTTGGGTTGTGGCCTATGAGTCGGTGCGAACGGGTTCGGTCGAGCCGCTTTTAGAGCGCTGGACACTGCCTGCGCAGGAGATCCACGCGGTTTATCCATCGCCTCGAATGGTGCCCGCCAAGGTGATGGGGTTTATCGACTGGCTGCAGGGCCAGTTTTCAAAGAACTGGTGGGAGCGGGCCTAGATGCCCTAACGCCGTTTCCCGATCTCACCCGTTTTTTCGAACGGAACATTGAGCAGACCGTTGAAGGTGGTGATGCTGCCCGTAATTCTGTAAGGTAGGCCGCCACTCACCAATGCCAGAGAACTCTTTTTCAGAGTGTCCGGGAGGGACTTGAAGGGGATACTGACCTTAATGGGGAGCATCACGGAGCCTGAAGCAGGAAGACTGTATTTCGCCTGGGCGGATTCAATCTGGCCCGCCTCTTGATTGGCGAGAAAGAACTTAGCCTGGATATCGCTGATCGAGAGTTCGATCGGGTTGGAATTCTGAACCTTAAGCGTCACCGTGAGTTGAACTGCATCACGATCGAAGTCCGCGACCCGAACCTCGGCCACTTCAATGGACGGCTTTTTGAGGGCGCCAGCACCACAGCCCGTGAGGACTACAGCTCCGAGGATGACCCAGAGAATCAGTGCCGGCCGAGAGAATTCAAAAGTTTTGATCATGTCTAAAATACGCCTCTTCTCATCATACGAGTGCCTAAAGGAGTCCGCTATGTTAATGGTGATTTCACCCGCCAAAACTCTAGATTTTGACACGCCGCCTCCGATCTCAACCGTGTCGCAGTGTGATTTTCTGGATCGGTCTGCAGAATTGATTCGAATTCTAGCGCCGATGTCGAAGGCCAAGGTCGCATCCCTAATGGGTCTGAGTGACTCCTTGGCCGCTCTTAATGTGGCCCGATATGGCTCTTGGAAGCAGCCCTTCACAGAAAAAAATGCGAAGCAGGCGGTTCTTGCGTTTAATGGTGATGTCTACGCGGGATTGGATGCCAACTCTTTAAATAAATCACAACTTGAGCGCGCACAAAAGCATCTCAGAATTCTCTCGGGGCTCTATGGCCTGCTGCGCCCTCTCGATTTGATGCAGCCCTATCGACTTGAGATGGGAACTGCATTGCCGAATCGGGAAGGAAGGGATTTATACAAGTTCTGGGGCGATCGGATTGGCTGCGCATTGAATTCAGAACTCGCCTTACATAAGACAAAGATTCTGATTAATCTCGCCTCAGATGAATACTTTAAAGCGGTCAAGGGCCTGACCTACCCGGTGGTAACGCCGGTCTTTCAGGAAAACAAAGCGGGTCAGTATAAGGTGGTTAGTTTTAGTGCGAAGCGTGCGAGAGGCCTAATGGTGCGATATGCCATTGAGAATAAGATTGACCAGCCCGCAGGACTGAAAGACTTTAATTACGAAGACTACGGGTTTGACAAGAAAGCGTCGACCGACGACCGATGGGTATTTCGTCGCGGATAGCGCGTCACGCAATTGCGGGCATAAAGATGGGTTCGGGTTCGAGAAATACCCCAAATTTCCCAACCACGGATTGTTGAATCTCTTCGGCAAGCGCTAGGATCTCTCTGCCGTTTGCATCTCCGTGGTTCACAATCACAAGGGCATGCCCGTCGTGTACACCCGCATCGCCCCGTCGTGCCCCTTTGAATCCGCAGCGCTCGATGAGCCAGGCAGCGGGGATCTTGCACAGATCATCCTGAGTGTCTGCAATATCGTAGTGCGGTAGGTCGGGATGAAGAAGCTTTAAGTGCTTGGCCTGTAATCGGCTGATGATTGGATTTTTAAAAAAGCTACCCACATTTCCAATCTCCTGAGGATCGGGCAGTTTTTTCTGCCGAAGGAGGGTCACAGCGTGAGCAACATCTTTTGCTGTAACCGGATGCGGATATGACTTAATCGCTTCTGCAAGGTCTGCATAGCGCGTATTGAGTGTTGCCTCAGAGGCAGGAGAGAGCTGGCAGGTAATTTCCGTGATGAAGTAACGCGGGCTATTCCAGGGCCCCTGAACGGAACTCTGCTTGAAGATGCTGTCTCGATAGGCAAGCTGACACTGCGCTTTTGTGAAACTGACGAGTCGGGCCTGATGGAAGTCCCAGGCGGTGAGGCCGGTGAGGCAGTCCTTTAACTCCACTCCATAGGCGCCAATATTCTGCACAGGGGCGGCGCCAACCGTGCCGGGAATGAGCGCGAGATTCTCTAGCCCCGCAAAGCCCTGATTCAAAGACCACATGACCAACTCGTGCCAGAGTTCGCCCGAGGCACAGGTCAACTCGCCTGTCGGCGAAATCGACTTACCCTTAAGCGCATTCATTAGGGCCGTTGCCTTGATTGGCGCGTGGAGTACAACATTGGTGCCGGATCCTAAGATTACCCTCGGCTGATCTGCAATTTCGGGGGTAATCTGCGCGAGCGTCTCGAGCCGATCGACGATGATGCTCCGGGTGGCACGTGCCACAAGCCTGAGGGCATTGGGCAAAGGGGCGTTGCGGGTCGCGTGGGCAGTGAATTCCAAGCCTGGCGCCTTCAGAGCCAGTTCCTAGGAGGCTGTGAAGCCTAGTCGAACATAAATCGGGGCATAGGCCTCGGCCTGCGTTACCTCGACAAGACCCTCGCGCGCAAGTTCGAGTAGGGCAAGAAAATGCACAACCACGATTGGAACTCCGCCACCGTGGGCAAGTTCCTCCATGAAGAGCTCTGAGAACTCGACAAAGGGTCTGCCCTGCAGGAACTTGAGAATCCTTGACATATGTTCGCGAACGGATAGAGGTTCCCTGGAGATCGTGTGGTGGGCGATGAGTTTTGCCCGCCGAAGAATGTCGGCCCAGGCGGCACGCAAATCGTTCGGGTCGACATCGGGGAGGCGCGGCGCCATTGTCTGATCGACCACGACCTGAGCCACCAAAACGTCACGCCCTAATTGCGGAAATTTATCGATCTGTTGAGCCGCGATCTTCATCTGCTCGTACTCTAAGAGCCGGCGAACCAATTCCGCGCGCGGGTCATCGACCTCCTCTTCGCCATCTTTCGGACGAACGGGGAGAAGCATGCGCGACTTGATCTCAATCAGCATTGCGGCCATTAACAGATAATCTGCAGCGAGCTCCAGATTGCGCGATCGAATTTCTTCGACGTAGCGGAGATATTGATTGGTGACCTCCGCCATCGGAATGTCAAGAATGTTGAAGTTCTGTCTACGGATTAAATAAAGCAGGAGATCCAGCGGCCCTTCGAAGCTCTCAAGGATTACCTCGAGCGCATCAGGTGGAATGTACAGATCCTTAGGGATCTCGGTGAGCGGCTCTCCGTAAAGACGCGCAAAGGCTTCGGGAGGCAAGGACGTGCTACCCGACGCGGTCAATTGACTGGCGGGATCCGTGGATTGAGTCGACTCAGGCTCAGGCGCCGAGGGCTCTGCGGCTTGCATCATTCATAGACTCGGCGATTGGGGTGGGGTTCGGCCTTCAGTGCTTAGTCGGGCTGATACACGTAAGGTTTTTGTTTGACCTTCACCGAACGCGCCCGATCGATATCGTCAAGCGCAAGGGGTGTTTTATCCCAAAGCAGAAGGCGTCCCGCCTGCTGGGCGTCCTCAAGCTCAGGTTTGTTGTCCTTCAGGGTGCGAAGAAATTGGGTAATGTCGGATTCGTAGAGTGCCATGGGGGGATTTTAGCCGAGGGATTGCTGATTCACAGCGATCAGGGCGTCAATGGCCTCCCGATCCACGCGGGTCAGCAGATGCGAAAAGCCCTGTAATCGGGAAATTGGTGGGGCCTCGAGGTCTGACCAGTCCAGGGGCTGCTCGAGGCCAAAGACCTCGCGTTCAATTCGCTCGGCTGTGGCGGGTAATACCGGTTTGAGCAGGATCGTTAGCTGGGCAAAGGCCTTCAGCACCGTTGTGCACACCGCCTGGAGTCTGGGGAGGTGTTCAGGAGATTCGGCTGCCTGCTTGGCCAATTCCCAGGGTTTTTCGCTATCCACGAAGCCATTAATGAGGTCCATCAGGGCTGTTGCCTCACGGATCACGCGGGCAGTGTCGCGGGATTCATAGGACTGCGCAATCTCGGGCGCGGCGGCGATAATGGTCCGTGAGAGGCTGTGATGGTCCTGAAGCGAGACCGGGCAGAGCGCCCCATCGAATCGCTTGGAGATAAAACCGGCCGAGCGGCTCGCGATGTTGATGAACTTTCCGACGAGGTCGCTGTTAATGCGGGCAATGAAGTCGGTGAGATTTAAATCCAGATCTTCCATCGTCCCGTTTAGCTTGGCGGCAAAGTAGTAACGAAGCCATTCAGGGTTGAGTTTCTGGTCTAGATAACTCCGTGCAGTGATAAACGTTCCCCGTGATTTGCTCATCTTGGCGCCATCAACGGTCAGAAACCCGTGGGCAAAGACATTGGTAGGGGTTCGATATCCGGCAAACTTCAGCATGGCGGGCCAGAACAGCGTGTGGAAGTACAGGATATCTTTGCCAATAAAGTGGTACTGCTCAATATCAGAGTTCGGTGCAACAAACCGGTCAAAGTTGCGTCCGGTGTCGCTGCAGAATTTCTTGAGACTGGCGTAATAGCCGATTGGGGCGTCAAGCCAGACATAAAAGTATTTGCCGGGTGCATCCGGGATCTCAAACCCAAAATAGGGCGCATCACGAGAGATGTCCCAGTCGCTGAGACCAGTCTCCTCTCCAAGCCACTCCTTGAGTTTGTTGCTCGCCTCAGGCTGAAGGCGCGCATCGCCGATGGCCCATTGACGAAGGAAGTCGGAGCAGCGGGGATCAGAGAGTCTAAAAAAATAATGATCAGATTCTTTCCGAATCGGGGTTGCACCTGAGACCACTGAAAACGGATTTTTTAAGTCGGTGGGTCCATAGGTTGCGCCACAGGACTCGCAGGAGTCACCGTATTGCTCTTTTGCGCCGCATTTCGGGCACTCTCCCTTAATGAATCGATCGGGCAGAAACATATTCTTAATGGGGTCGTACATCTGCTCGATACGTCGTACTTCAATTAAGCCCTGAGCCTTGAGCGCGGTATAGAAAGACTCGGAGAGCGCCTTGTTTTCTAACGAGTGGGTTGAGTAATAGAGATCAAAAGAGATGCCAAACCCAGCGAAGTCCCGGGTGTGTTCGGACCAGACTTTGTCGATTAAGGCCTCGGGGGTAATGCCTTCCTTTTCTGCGCGAAGCATGATGGGTGTGCCGTGGGTGTCGTCTGCACAGACATAGACGACGTCGTGGCCTCGCATCCGTTGAAATCTCGCCCAGATATCTGTCTGGATGTACTCCACAAGGTGGCCGAGATGGATCGCACCATTGGCATAGGGAAGCGCCGAGGTCACGAGGATCTCTCGTTGTAGCTTCTGTGGGGCCTTGGCAGCGGATTGTTCGGGCATTTGCGGGGGAATTCGGGAAGATACGAGGGCTTTTTGATACTGTTCGGCAGTTCAAGCCATGTATTCTGCCCCAACTATGACAACAGATCTCCAGAGTTCAGTAAACGCCCTCCTATCCACGGTCTTCGACCCCCGTCTTGGCCCTGCGCCGGGCAGAGACCTCGTGTCGGCCAAAATGGTGGGTGAGGTTGCTCTTAAAGACGACGCATTATCGGTGGAGATTGTTCTGCCTTATGCGGCAATGGGTGAGGAGTCGATCTGGAAGGATCGGGTAAGCCGCGCGCTTTCTGGGATCGCGCCGGGGGGTAAGGTCACTGTCAATGTGAGTGTGAAGGTGAAGGCGCGCGCCACACCGGCGTCGATGAAGCGTTTGAGCGGAATCAAAAATATCATCGCAGTCGCATCGGGCAAGGGTGGGGTTGGCAAGAGCACGACCGCTGCCAACCTGGCGTTGGCCCTCGCCGCAGAGGGGGCCCGTGTGGGGATGATGGATGCCGATATTTATGGCCCTTCGCAGACCATGATGCTGGGTACCGCGGGCCAGGCCTACTCAAACGATCAAAACAAAATCGAGCCGAAGGTGGCCCATGGTGTTCAGGTGATTTCAATGGGCATGTTGACGAATGACGACACCCCAATGGTCTGGCGAGGACCCATGGCCTCGTCAGCCATGGAGCAACTCCTAACTGAGACCGCTTGGGATGATGTGGACTATCTGGTCGTGGATATGCCGCCAGGCACTGGCGATATTCAGCTAACGCTCTCCCAGCGGGTGCCGGTAACGGGCGCTGTGATTGTGACAACGCCGCAGGATATTGCACTGCTTGATGCAAAAAAAGGCCTGGTCATGTTTGAGAAAGTCAAGGTGCCGATTCTGGGCATCATCGAGAACATGGCAATGCACATCTGCTCAAAATGTGGAAATGTTGAACATATTTTTGGCGAGGGTGGTGGTGCCCGCATGGCCGATCAGTACGAGGTCCAGTTCCTGGGTTCACTGCCTTTGGATATTCGGATTCGTGAGCAGGCGGATTCGGGTCGCCCTTCGGTGGTTGCCGAGCCGCAGGGGCCGATCGCCCAGGCCTACCGGGAGATTGCCCGCACGGTGGGGGCGCGGGTTGCGCTCTTATCGGAGGACCATAGTGCCAAGTTCCCGAGCATCAAGATCGTCGGCACCTAGACCTGCGGGTGTGAGAAAATTCTCACACTATGAGTATAAAAAGCGATAAGTGGATCCGCCGTATGGCGGAGTCTCACCAGATGATTGCCCCTTTCGCTGCCGACCAGGTGCGGTACGTTGGGGAGCATAAAATTGTTTCTTACGGCACATCAAGCTATGGCTACGATGTCCGCTGTGCCGATGAATTCAAGATTTTTACGAACATCAACAGCACGATCGTCGACCCAAAGAATTTCGATACGGGCTCATTCGTCGATTTCAAGGGCGATGTCTGCATTATTCCACCCAACTCATTCGCGCTGGCGCGCACGGTCGAGTATTTCCGAATACCCCGCAGCGTCCTAACGGTCTGCCTGGGTAAAAGCACGTATGCCCGCTGTTTTCGCGGTGATACGCGTGTGGCCCTGGTCGACGGCACCGCACCAACGTTAGAAGAGATGGCACGTCGTTATGAGGCGGGTGAGCGTTTCTGGGGCTACAGCATTGGTGAAAACGGACGCTTAATCGTCACACAACTTGAATCCCCCCGATATGTTGGCAGAGACAACCTGGTCGAAGTGGAACTCGATAATGGACAGGTGATTAATGCAACACCTGATCATCTGTTCATGCGACGGGATGGTCGCTGGGTGGCGGCGGCTGAAATCGGCCCTGGCGATTCATTGATGCCGTTATATCGGTCGATTTTTCGAGGCTATGAGATGGTTTATCAGCCTCTAAATGGCCATCTCATGCCGACTCATCGCTTGTCAGACGATTGGAATGTTCGTTTCGGTATGTATGCGGATCAGGTGGGAACCCACCGCCATCATGTAGATCACGACCGACTCAACAACAACCCGTGGAATCTGGTGCGTATGTTGGCCAAAGAGCATGTTGCCTATCATAACCAAACGAGTTACGGCGATGAGTTTGATCCGCAAGAGCATGGCGCATCGATAAAAGCTGCCTTTGCGATGTTAATGCAAGACCCGCAGTGGGCGGAGCGTTTTAGTCAGAGTCAAAGTAAAAAGGCTAAGGAATTCTGGTCTGAGGACAGATATCGGGAGACGAGGGATCGATTGCTTGCCCAACGGCAATACGTATCCCTCCAGACGCGCGCGCTTCAGAGCGCAGCGCATCGTTCGCGTTACGCAGACCCGATCGCGCGGCAGTTGCACAGCGAGTTGATGCGCAGTGCCTGGGCAAACGGATCACCGGAACGCAAGAGCCGACAGGCTGAGATTGCTCGCCAGATCAATTTGCGCTCTGAGATCAATGAGGCGTCGGTGCTAAGGGCGCTTCATCAGACAGGATCAATCCGTGGCGCGGCCAGGTTGTTAGGATGCGACCGATCGGTTTTCCGTCGTTTTCCAGAATTAATTTCTGCGTTCCAAGGTAGAAGTAAAGGATTTAAGGCTGAAGAGCCACGCATTCAATACGGACAGTTAAACCATAAGGTAAAGTCGGTTCGTTCAGTAGGTGGAGAGCATGACGTCTTTTGTTTGTCCGTTCCTGAGGCTGGAAATTTTGCTCTTGAGAGCGGTGTGTTCGTCAAAAATTGCGGAATTATCGTGAATGTAACGCCCTTAGAGCCTGAGTGGGAAGGCCATGTCACTCTCGAGTTCTCGAACTCAACGCCGCTGCCGGCAAAGATCTATGCTGGAGAGGGGTGCGCGCAGATGCTGTTTTTTGAAAGCGATGAAGTCTGCGAGACCTCTTACAAGGATAAAGGTGGGAAATATCAGGGCCAGACGGGCGTGACGCTTCCGAAAACCTAAGCCTGTGGGATGAGCAGCGTCCTCTTCTGACTCAGCCAAACCGATCAGTGGCAAACGCTGCATTGATGAGCTCTTTTGTGTAGGCTGCCTGGGGGCGATCGAGCACCTCAAGGGTCGGGCCTGATTCCACGATTTTCCCCTGGTGCATCACAATTACGCGGTGAGCCATTGCACGAATCACAGCGAGATCGTGGGTGATCAGACAATAGGCCATTGCATGCACCCGTTGAAGCTTTACCAGAAGTTCCAGAACCTGCTGCTGAACCGAGACATCAAGTGCGCTGGTGGGTTCATCAAGCACAATTAAATTGGGCTGCAAGATCACGGCGCGGGCAATTGCAATGCGTTGGCGCTGACCGCCCGAGAATTCATGGGGGTAGCGTGAGACGCAGTCTTCGGGAAGGCCGACTTCACGGAGCATTGTCGCGAGGCGGGTGTCGCGATCCACGCGGCCCATCTCTGGAAAATGGAGTTTTAAGCCCTCTTCAAGAATCTGGCCGATCGTCATACGCGGCGAGAGCGCACTAAACGGATCCTGAAAAACAATCTGCATATGTCGGCGTAGTTGCCGCAGATCAGCCTTGCTGGCTTGGGTAATGGAGTGATCGTCAAGCGTGACGTCGCCCGACACCTCGGCGGCACTTAGGCGAAGTAAGGCGAGCGCGAGAGTCGTTTTGCCAGACCCGGATTCACCCACGATGCCGAGAGTTTCCGCGCGATTTAAGCGCAGCGAACAATCATCAACAGCAACGAACTCACGTTTTTTCCACCAGCCAAGAGAAATATTGAATTGACACCGCAGGTGATGGGCCGACATTAGTTCTTTGGAACTGACTGCCCCGGATACCATCCGCTGGGGTCGGCTCGAGAGAAGGCGACGAGTGTACTCATGCTGCGGGCTGGCAAACAGGGCGCTTGTGGCGTTTTGCTCAACGAGCACGCCTTGCTGCATAACGCCGACAGTATCCGCAAAGCGGGCTACCAGGGGTAGATCATGGGTAATTAGCAAAATGGCCATACCCTCTTCGCGTTGAATCTGTAGCAGAAGCTCTAGGACCTGCTCTCGAATCGTGACATCAAGAGCGGTGGTCGGCTCATCGGCAATCAGTAGCTTTGGGCTGCAGGCAAGGGCCATCGCGATGACAGCGCGTTGACGCTGCCCACCCGATAACTGATGAGGAAAGGCATTCGCACGACGTTTTGGCTCATCAATACCCGTGCGATCAAGCAGGGCGATAGCGCGATCAAACGCGGCTCGCTGCGAGATTCCTTCATGCGTTTCGAGCACCTCGGCAATCTGCTGTCCGACGCTAAATAGGGGATTGAGCGCAGACATCGGCTCTTGAAAGATCATCGCGATCTCTCGACCTCGAATTGAACGAACCTCTCGGTCCGAGCAATGCATCAGATCAATTTCCTGGTCTCCTGCCGGAGTCCACAGAATCTGTCCAGTCGTCTGTGCATCTGGCAGTAATTTCAGAACAGAGAGCGCGGTCACTGTCTTGCCGCTTCCCGACTCACCGACAAGCGCGAATCGCTGACCCGCATCGATATCGAAACTGACATCATGTACGGCAACCGCAGAGGCAGCGTCATCGGGGCCCGACCCTGAGTGCAGATCTTCCCCGAATCGCACCCCGAGATGGCGAATACGTAAGATCCGCTGAGTTGGTTTATCCACGACGGGTATCCAGTGCGTCTCGGAGTGCCTCGCCGATAAAGATGAGAAGCAGCAGTAACGCGACGAGTACTCCGAAAGTACCAAGGGAGATCCACCAGGCGTCAAGATTAGCCTTGCCTTGTGCGAGTAGTTCGCCAAGACTGGGGGTTGAAGAGGGCACACCCAAGCCCAGAAAATCAAGGCTCGTCAGTGCCAGGATTGAGGCGCTCATTCGAAACGGTAAAAATGCAATTACGGGCGTGAGGCTATTGGGCAGGACATGTCGCCAGATAATCTGGAAGCTATTTAATCCCAGTGCACGTGCTGCAGTGACATAGTCAAGCGATCGATTTCTTAGAAATTCGGCACGCACGTAGTCAGACAGGCCCATCCATCCGAAGAGCGACAGAATCACTAAGAGAATGAGAAGGCCGGGCTCAAAGACAGAGGCTAAGATAATGAGAAGATAGAGTTCGGGTACTGAACCCCAGATCTCAATGAAACGCTGAATAATTAAATCAGTCTTGCCTGCGAAGTAGCCCTGTAAAGCGCCCATAATCACGCCCAGTAAGACTCCAATAACGGTTAAGGCGAGACCAAAGAGCACGGAGGTACGAAATCCGTAGAGCAGTCGGGCCAGCACATCGCGGCCACGATCGTCTGTGCCTAGCCAGTTCACCGCTGAGGGCGCCGCGGGGTTTGGGCTGGGCGCAAAATAATTAAGACTATCAAACGCATAGCGATTAAGCGGATAGATCGCCCAGTTATCGCCAGAACGAATATTGCGTTCAATAAAGGGATCCAGAAAATCGGTGGGTGTTTCAAAATCACCCCCGAAAATCTTTTCAGGGTACTGCTCTAGCAGCGGGAAGTAGTACTGGTTGTTGTAGTGAACAATGAGGGGTCGGTCGTTCGATAGAACATTTGCTAGCAACGAACCGCAGAAGGCCGCCAGAAATAACCATAGGCTAATCGTGCCGCGACGATTGCGTTTAAATCTTCTCCAAGCGCGCTGACCGGGCGATAGGCTTGGGCTCATGAGTTCTTGGTTCCCTCAAACTGCACCCGCGGATCCACCCAGACATACATCAGATCATTAAGTAGTTTGGCAAATAGACCGATTAGAGAAAAGAAGTAAAGGGTACCCATGACAACGGGGTAGTCGCGCTTAATCACCGATTCGTAGGAGAGTAGCCCGAGTCCATCCAGAGAAAACAGGGTCTCAATGAGCAGCGATCCCGTAAAAAAAGCACCCACAAAGGCCGCGGGAAACCCTGTGACAATCGGAATAAGCGCATTTCGGAACACGTGACGCCAGAGAACGACATTCTCCGTCAGGCCCTTGGCCCGAGCTGTCAAGACATACTGCTTGCGAATCTCTTCGAGCATTGTATTTTTTGTCAGCATTGTTGTTACCGCGAAACTGCCCAATGTCATGCAGATAATCGGTAGCGTGAGATGCCAGAAGTAATCTGCGATCTTCGCACCAAGGCTAAGGCTCTCCCAGTCGTCCGATGTTAGCCCCCGCAGTGGAAAAAGCTGCAGGAAACTGCCCCCGCCAAAAAGCACCAATAAGGCCACTCCCAGCACAAATCCAGGAATTGCATAGCCCACCAAGATAGCAGTGCTTGTCCAGAGATCGAATCGGGAGCCGTGTCGAACGGCCTTGGCGATGCCCAGTGGTAGCGAGATGAGGTAGGTGAGCAGAAAAGTCCAGATTCCAAGGCTCACGGAGACTGGTAGTTTGTCCTTCATCAACTCCCAGACGCTGCGCTCATGGAAAAAACTCTTGCCAAGATCAAACTGGAGAAACCCGATGATCATTTGAAGAAAGCGTTCATGAGCAGGTTTATCAAAGCCATAGAGAGCTCTAATTTCTTCAAGCTTTTTGGCATCGATACCGCGGTGGCCGCGGTAGATGTTACTCGTCTGACCAACTTCATTCGCGGCGCCTCCAGGAAGAGTTGCTGTAGCGCCGGTTGTGGCGGCATGATCGCCTTTTAACATCTGAACCATCTGTTCAACGGGTCCGCCCGGCACAAATTGAATCACCGCGAAGGTAATCAGCAAAATACCGAATAGTGTTGGCAGAATCAGGAGTAGTCGTTTGGTAACGTAGCGCAGTAACGCTGGCGTTAAGAGCCTTGAGGTCATTTGGGCTGCCCCCACCACCAGGATGCAACTACCCAATCCTCGGAGTGATAGAAATCTGGACGCGTGTCGGGTGCAAGAAGACCCGCACGGAACGAGACTCGGTGGACATTGTTGTGCCAATGGGGAATCGCATAATGCCCCGCCCGAAGCACTCGGTCGAGCGCACGTGCGGAAGTAATCAGTTGATCGCGAGACTCCACAGACAGAATTCGATTAATTAGGGCATCGACGACAGGGTCTCGAAGACCAATAAAATTATCCGCGCCTGGCTCGTCAGCGGCATCACTCATGAATCTGAATACGAGCTCATTACCGGGGCTCTGGCTTGAGAGATACCAATGCACCATCATGTCGTAGTCGTAATCATCAACCCGCTTTTTATAGAGTGAGGTATCCGTCACACGGACTTTTGCCTGGATTCCCAGTTTGGCGAGGTTTCGTGAGAAAGGAGCAAGAATGCGCTCCCAGGTGCGGCTACTCAGGAGCACTTCGAATTCAAAGGCCTGGCCACTGGCGTTGCGAAGGGCGCCATCCCGATACGTCCAGCCCGCTTCCGCAAGAAGGCTTCGTGCCTTGCGAAGATTGTCTCGCAGGCTGTTGGGGGGCTCGGTATTGGGCGGCATCGGCACGGGACCGAACACCGCGGCGTCGAGGCGGTTACGAAACGGCTCAAGTAATTTTCGTTCGTCATCAGAGGGCACACCGGCTGCGGCCATCACTGTATTCGTAAAGTAGGAGGTGGAGCGCTTGTATTGGTTGTAGAAGAGTTGTCGATTCATCCACTCATAGTCGAGTGCGAGTCCAATGGCCTGACGGACCCGAACATCTTGAAACAGTGGTTTACGAATATTGAAGAAAAAGGCCTGCATGCCCTGTGCATTAGAATTCGGGAGTTCTGTTTTGAGCAGCACACCATCGGAAAAACGTTTTCCGCTATAGCTGCGAGCCCAGTTTTTTGCAGCGTTCTCGTGAACAAAGTCGAACTCACCGGCCTTGAAGGCTTCAATTCGGGCAAATTCATCCTTGTAGTATCGAAAGGTGATGGTGTTGAAGTTAAACTGGCCTTTCCTCGTTGGCAGCTGCTCGCCCCAATAGTTCGGTTGCCGTTTAAATCGGATTGATTTTCCAAGATCAAACCGTTCAATGATGTAGGGGCCGCTTGCGATTGGAGGGTCTTGGACCCACTGCTCGAAGGGTTTATCGAGTGCCTGTTGGCGACCCCATTTTTTAGAAAATACCGGTACCGCACCCACAATCATATGGAGCTCACGGTTTTTCTTCAGGAAATCAAACCGTATGGTGTGTGTGTCAACGATCACGGCCGCACGAACATCTGCCCAGTAGTTTCTCCAGATCGGACTGGCCGCTTTGCTGCGCAAGGTATCGAAAGAGAATTTCACATCTTCCGCTGAAATCGGATCGCCGTTTGAAAATCGCGCCTCTGGACGCAAGCGAAAGGTGATCGAGAGTTGGTCCCGTGCAAGTTGCATGTCTTTGGCGATGAGGCCGTACATACTCATCGGCTCATCGAGGCTCCCGATGGTGAGTGACTCAAACATGAGGTCCATCACGCCACGTGCAGCAATGCCCTTCAGAGTAAAGGGGTTGAGCTTATCGAAGGTTCCCATTGCAGATAACCGCAACTCGCCGCTTCGGGGGGCGTTGGGATTGACGTAGCGAAAGTGGGTGAAATCAGGCCCATAACGCGGTGCGGTACCCAGCGCCATTCCGTGGACAAAGTCGGGCGGCGCTGCTGTCCGGGCCTTATGGGTTGACTGGGCCTGTGCCTGACCGGCAAGGGCCGTAATGATCAGAGCGCTAAGCAGAGCCATTACCGTGGTTAGCGCACCGGGGTTTGGGCCTTGCCAGCCGGGATTGGGCCAGCCGCAGTCGAGAGTCGGGGTCTGCATAGGAGGCAGTGTAGCGAAGCCCTGAGTCTGGGGCGATTAGAATTGGCCCTAACGCTCAGGAATTACCCTGCGCGAGGTCCCCGGTCTCTTTCAAGGAGTGGTTATGGCGTTTCTTCAGGGCAAACGAATTTTAGTAACTGGCCTACTGTCAAATCGGTCAATTGCCTATGGAATCGCTCAGGCATGTCATGCGCAAGGCGCTGAATTGGCGTTTACCTATCAGAACGATCGGTTTGAGCAGCGGGTCAAAGAGATGGCAGCCGAGTTCGATAGCAATCTTTGTTTTCCACTCGATGTTGCAGACGATGGTCAGATCGACGCGTGCTTTGCTGAACTGCAGGCCCACTGGCCTCGTCTAGACGGGCTTGTTCATGCCATCGCATTTGCGCCACGCGAGGCGATCGCGGGTGATTTCCTCGAGGGACTTTCGCGAGAAGGTTTCCGGGTTGCCCACGACATCTCCGCCTATAGTTTTGCAGCCCTCGCAAAAGGGGCCTATCCGATGATGCGAGAGAGCGGCGGCGCCATGCTGGCTCTGACTTACCTAGGCGCCGAGAGGGTTGTCGCCCACTACAACACCATGGGTCTGGCCAAGGCGAGCCTTGAGGCATCGATTCGGTATGTGGCCTCGAGTGTCGGTCCGGCCAATATCCGGGTCAATGGCATTTCGGCGGGTCCGATCAAGACTCTGGCCGCAGCAGGTATCAAGGGCTTTGGGAAAATCCTAGATTTTGTAGAGTCGCACGCCCCCCTGCGTCGAAATGTCACGATTCAAGACGTGGGGAATACAGCCGCCTTTCTGCTGTCCGATCTCGCCTCAGGTATCACGGGCGAGATCACCTATGTCGATGCGGGGTTTAATACCGTTGCTGTTGGCGCTCCGGAATAGATGACCCGTCGTATTGACGTTCGAGTTTTAACTCCGTTTGGTGCCTCCTCGGGAATGGGGAATTGGCGTACTGCAACGCGTTACGCCCAGATGCTGAGAGCGAGCGGTATTCATGCATCGCTCTATGAGCCCATCGATATTCTGGATGCCTGTCTCGGATCCGGTCAGCGTACGGTGGCGATCGTACTTAATGCGGCACGGTCCCATCAGGAGTTACAAGCGTTTGTTCGCGCAGAGATTCCGGTGATCTTGGTGATGACGGGCACCGATTTGTATGGTGCTCTCGATCCGGCAGCAGAGGGGTCAAAGCGATACGCTGAGGCGGAAACATCTCTGATGGCCGCAGCGTTAATCGTTACGCTTCAGACTGAGGCCCAGCAAGAGATACAGCGACGTTGGCCCGAGCTCGCAGGCCGGGTGCACTGTGTTTTCCAGACCTCTCCGCAGCGTAAGCCTTACGCGCCAATGGTCTCGGCGAACAGTAAG
>Ga0172376_10003810_pt1 | contig 17580 bp, 13 predicted proteins | sample Lak35m_FD_121114 | JGI IMG/M metagenome (GOLD analysis project Ga0172376, IMG submission 121114) | Freshwater microbial communities from Kabuno Bay, South-Kivu, Congo - kab_092012_35m | ecosystem: Environmental > Aquatic > Freshwater > Lake | place: Democratic Republic of the Congo: South-Kivu... | reverse complement strand
TCAAGGTATCCAAGGTCCTTCAGGTTCCCAAGGCCCTAAAGGTGATCCTGGGTCGCTAACATATTTTCAAGATTTAGTAGTAACGGGGTCAATTTGGGCTAGTGGGTCAAATAGTAATGTTATAGTTCAAAATGAACTATATGCTCCTCGCCATCCTAGAATGTTAGATTTTTATGAAATACCTAATGGAATTTCATCTAGACAATTTATTACAGGATATTCTTATATTTTTCTCCCCAATGTTTCAAGTAGTTTTCAAGCTCCTGCTAGTGGTAAAGTTATTATAAATTTTGGACAAATTATTAATAGATGGGAAGCAATATTAAACTATAACTTAGCTGAGGGTAATTCATATATAATATTAAGCCAAACCGCTAGCCTTTCAGGTACTGCTAGTGTTTTTATCCCCGAAGGAGATATTACATCTCGTCTTAATCCCCCATCAGGTGGATTTTTTATTACCAGTTATAGAAATTTTGGTTTTGCTCATGTTAATGTTGGTAATCCCTCTAAATTAATTAAAGGATTAACTAGTGGTAGTAATTATACTTTTTATTACTATGTGGCAAACTCAGACGGTATTACTTTTGAAACACCAAATGATAAATTAAGCGTTTCTCTACTAGATTACATTCAAGTAACTGAAGTTCAATAAGATGGCTCCTATAATCCAAATATCAACAGCGGGGCCTCAAGGCCCAACAGGTCCTCAAGGCCCTAAAGGAGACCCAGGAGCAATCACTAGTTCTGTAGATGTATCAATTACAGGTAGTTTAGGATCTAGTGGAAGTATTACTTTTATAGGTCAAGGAAATTCCAAAATATTAACAACATCCCATCCTATAGGACATTATGTTATTGAAAATCTATACCCAATAACAGGTTCAGGTTTAGCTATCAGTTCCTCTAATTTATCTCCCCACAACTATAATTTTTTAAAGATAGGAGAAATTGAATTAATTGATGCCTATATTAATACAACACACAGTTTTATAATCAATAATTCTAAAGAATTTATTGTTAACTCAGGAGAAACTAGTAATGATGTAGCAGGATTAGGTACTTTATTTAAACACTTGGGTGATTCTTTTGATGTTTATATAAAGGACAATTCTAAATTAAGAATTACAAATAATTCAACTACTATATACAATAACTTAATCCTAAATTCAGGAGTCACAGGTAGTTTATTAGGTACTTCTTCATATTCTTTATTAGCTAACACTGCTAGTCAAGCTGTTAGTTCATCATACTCAATAACTGCTTCTTATGCTTTAAATTCTAATCCTTTCCCATATATTGAAAATGCTGTTATAACTGGTTCTTTAACAGTTACTGGAGATGTGAAGTTTCCTTCTTTAACTTCTACTCCTAAAAACCATGTTGTTACATATGACACATCAACTGGTCAGTTATTTATAACAGCTTCAACAGCCTTTGGAGGAGGAGGTGGGGGTGGAGGTTCAACTCCTGGGGGAGTTTTTCAAACTATTCAATACAATGATTCTGGAGTACTTGGAGGGAATAGTATGTTTACATTTTACCCCCTATCCAGTACTGTTATATTAACTGGGTCATTAATCTCAACTACTTTAAGAACTAATACAGCTGTTATATCTGGTTCTTTAACCTTAACAGGATCAGTTAATAGTTTAAATGGGTTTACTGGTTCTTTATTAGGTAGTTCTTCTTACGCTCAACAAAGTTTAAGTTCATCATTTGCTATAAACTCTAATCAAGCTATTAGTTCTTCATTTGCTATAAGTTCATCTTATGCTTCAAGTTCATTAGTAGCGGTTAATGCTTCTTATTCAACAACTGCTCTTTTAGCCTTTAATGCTATCAGTGCTTCACATACTGTTAGTTCTTCTTATACTTTAAGTGCTAGTTATGCTTTAAATACTTCTCAAGCTTCTAGTTCATCATATGCTTTAACAGCCTCATATGCTTTAAATGGAGAAACAACTAATACAGGATCCTTAGTATCTATTAGTTCATTTAATATTTTCACAAGTAGTATTGAAGCTAGTGTTAACACTTTAACTCAAGCAACTAGTTCATATATATTAAACTCACAAACTAGTTCATTTGTTCAAAATTCTCAAACTAGCTCATTTGTAACTAATTCTCAAACTAGTTCAATGAGTGTAGCTACATCTAGTTACGCTGTGACTGCTTCATATGTTTTAATTAATAATACTATTAGTTCTTCTTATGCTCTAAGTTCATCTTTTGCTACTAGTGCTTCTTATGCTTTAAATTCTAACCCTTTCCCATATATTGGGAATGTTATTATAACCGGTTCTTTAACAACTACTGGGGATGTAAAGCTTCTTTCTTTAGCTTCTACACCTAAAAACCATGTTGTTACATATGACACATCAACTGGTCAGTTATTTATAACAGCTTCAACAGCCTTTGGAGGAGGAGGAATTACAACAAGTTCAACACCAGGAGGCAATTCAAAAACCATTCAATTTAATGATGATGGTTTTTTAGGAGGGGATGATAATTTTACCTATTACCCAATATCAAGTACGGTTATTCTAACAGGATCATTAATAGCGAATACTCTCCAACTAGACTCAGCTCTTATATCAGATTCTTTGACTGTAACAGGATCTATTACTAGTTTAAATGGATTTACTGGTTCTTTATTAGGGACTGCTTCATTAGCAAATAATGCTCTTACATCAGACCAAGCCACTAATGCGATTAATGCTACTAGTGCTACTAGTGCTTCATACGCCTTAAGCTCATCAACAACTATTAGTGCTTCACATGCCTCTACATCAGGTCAATCTATAAGTTCATCTCAAGCTACTAGTGCTTCTTATTCTTTAACAGCTTCTTATGCTTTAAATGCTGCTGGTGGGGGATTTACACCCAGTCTTTTAACTGATTTAGTAGCCAGAAATATTACATCCAGTGCTAATATTACTGCTACAGGATTTGTAAGTGCTTCTTTATATTATGGTGATGGATCAAATTTAACAGGAATAGGTAGTAATCCCTTCCCATATACTGGAGATGCCTTAATAACTGGTAGTTTATCAATCACAGGTAGTTTAACAGCTAATAATATAAATGCTGATGAATTAAATTTAACTAGTACAGGTACTCCTGTTTTTATAGGTGATACAAATTTAATTTTAAGTGCCAGTAATGCAGTTGTTATTCAAAGTCCTGTTTTAAGATTGGTTCCAACTACTACTTCTTCAGCTGAATCTATAGCCCAAAATGGTGATATAGTATATGATAGTAATCAAAATAAATTTTTTGGTAGGGCTAATGGAGTTTGGGTTGCTTTTCATTAAAATTATATTAAAAATTTGTTAAAAAATGTCTGAAGACTTAAGAACTTATGCTTTAATCTCTAAAGAAGGAGTTGATATAGCAGATTTAAATTATTATATTGAAAAAGACACCTCAGGTGAAAATGCCACTATTAGAGAATACTACCCAGATAGAAAAATTAAAGCTACTGAAAAGTGGGGTAATAATAGAATGACTTTTTATGATCTAACAGAAGATGAAGTTAGACAATTAAAACTCAACCCAGATGTTTATGATGTTGATTATCTTATAAAAGAATAGTCACTTGGTGATAATGAAGATTACACTACAGTTAACACTGAAAGTAATCCCTATATTTTAGAACCCTTACCCATCCAAGAAAGTATATTTTCAGCTAATTTAAATGATGATGTGATCTCCTATTTAGCTAATTCTTATACTACTGTAACTTCAGCTAGTTTATTTAGTAAAAAAGGAGCCCCTATTAACTGGGGTTTAAAATTTCATACTGTTTATACAGAAAGTGTAGATTGGGAAGAATTACTACTAATAAATTCTACCTCAGGAACTCCTCTTTATTCAAAAACTGATTATCCTTATACTTTAGATGGCACCGGGGTAGATCTGGTTATCCTGGATTCAGGGGTTAAACCCCACCCAGAATTTTTAGATGATAAAGGTAATTTAAGATTAGTAGAATTTGATTGGTACCAATATATACCTGGGGTAAGTATGCCCACTAACTTTTATACCAGATATGGAGCTAGTACTCCTCAACATGGAACTCATGTAGCTTCTATAGCAGCTGGGAGAACAAATGGATGGGCTAAAAATGCTAGGATATATAGTTTTAAAATTTTTAGAACAGTTGCTGGTCCTCTCACCCCAGGTGGAACTATAGAACATAGTTTAGAAGCTATTAGGCATTTTCATATTTCAAAATCTATAGATCCTAAAACTGGTTTTAGAAGACCTACAATAGTTAATGCTAGTATAGGGATGTCAATTGACGTAGTTAAAACATATCCCCCTTCTTTATTACCAAATCAACCTGATTATTATATAACTCAAATAACTGATATATATTATAAAGGAAATTCTTTAGGTTTAAGTGGAAGTAACAATGTTCCTACTTTAAAACATAATATTAGACATCAATACTCTTCTAGTGTACTTGATCCTCCTGGATATTTTACTTTGATAGTTCCTTATAGCCCTAATTATATTAATGTTTTAATGAAACAGTTAACTGATGCTGGGGTTATCTTTATTAAATCTGCGGGAAATAATCAAAGTATTATATGTAAAGCATATGATGCTAATAATCCTCAATATTATAAAGATATATATAATACTTATATTACATCTAATAAATATGTTTCATTCCAACTACCAAATACACCTATCTACACTAATAGAGCAGATTTTGACAGTCCTGATACTATAGTAGTAGGATCAATGTCTCCATTTTTAACCTTTAAAAATTCTAAAATTACAGATCCTTCTGATCCTGGTTATAACTCATATACTTATGATATCTGGAATGTTAAAGGTACTATACCTTATTATCTACCTGATCAATTTTATCATGGTGATCCACTTTTATGGGATAATACTTCTGGTAAACTTCCAGGAGTTTTAAATTACCCATTTAGAAGAGGAATGGGATCACAATCTCTCTTCCCAGGGTGGGAATACGCCCGAGCATCAGCCTCATTAAGCGTATCCCCATATAGTAATGTAGGTCCTGCTGTTGATATTTTTTCAGCAGGTCATTTTATAGCAGGGGCATGGTTCCAAGATCCTTTTTATAATTCTGGCTCAGCGTATACTAATGTCACAGCTTCGTATATAAATTATAAAAATTATGATCCTAATTATGTACCTACTCATCCTTCATTAAGTTTAGATGAGTATATGTATGTTATTAGTGGAACTTCAATGGCTGCTCCTCAAATAGCTGGTATAGCTTGTCTATACTTTCAACTTAATCCTGGTGCTACAGCTAAACAGTTTAAGCTATTTTTAAGCGCTAGTGCTATAAAAACTCCCCAAATGCAAATCTTCTCAGAAGATCCTGAGAATAAATATGATTACACAGGAAGTATGTTTGAGGATTTACTTAGAAATAGCTATTATACTAAAAGTCAAACTATAGCTTTAAATGGATCCCCTACTTTGGTAGCTCATTGGCCTTACTCAAATCCAAATAAGGCTGAAATTTCTTCAGTAAGGTTAACCAAAATTTGACTTTATTTTTTTTAGATATTTATACCCAAAAACTACTATGGCGAATACTTCTATCTGGCCCGGCTCATCTTCATTTTTTCCTGGGTTAACTCCTTTTGGGTTTTATGATAGTGACTCCCAATTTCAAGTGGATGCTGATAGAGTAGCTACATTTGTAGCTTATAGATTAGGATATCCCCTAGTTGATGTTGAACTTCAAGATATTAATTTTTATACTGCTTTTGAGGAAGCAGTAACTACATATGGTAATGAAGTTTATGCTTACCAAGTAGCACAAAACTATTTATCTTTAGAAGGAGCCTCAACAGGCTCAAATCTAAACAACTCTGTAATTCAACCCAACTTAGGCACTATAATTAGAATTTCAGACCAATATGGAGTTGAAGCAGGAGTTGGTGGAAATGTAACTTGGAGAACAGGTAGTTTAGAGCTACAACAAGGAGTTCAAAAGTATAACTTAAATGAGTGGGCAACTAGTCAAAGTATAGAAGTTGGTAACCTTGAAGTTAAAAGAGTATTTTTTGAGTCGGTTCCTCCTATTGTAAGATATTTTGATCCTTATGCTGGAACCGGAACCGATGTTCAAGGATTACTTCAAGCTTTTGGGTTTGGTTCGTATTCACCGGGCATTAATTTCCTATTAATGCCTATTAATTATGATTTACAAAAAATTCAAGCAATTGAGTTTAATGACCAAATTAGAAAATCTAACTATAGCTTTGAACTTATTAATAATCAATTAAGGATATTCCCTATACCTTTTAGAGATCAAAAATTATTTTTTGAGTATATCTTAAAATCTGACCGCAATAATCCGGTAGTATCTGGCAGTATGGGGCAGGGTAGGGTAACCAATGTATCAAATACTCCATACGCTAATCCAACGTATTCCTACATAAATTCCATTGGTAGACAATGGATATTTGAATACACTTTAGCATTATGTAAGGAAATGTTAGGATATGTTAGAGGTAAATACTCTACCATCCCTATCCCAGATTCCGAAGTAACCTTAAATCACGGAGATTTAATCTCAGCTGCTACAGCTGAGAAAAATGCTTTAATTGAGAGATTAAGACTATACTTAGATGAAACTTCGAGAAGCAAATTGTTAGAAAAACGCGCTCAAGAATCTGAGAATTTGCAAAAGGAGTTAAATAATGTTCCCTTTACTATTTATGTAGGCTAATGGCACTTTTTGGACGACAAAGGGATATTAATTTATTTACAACTATCACTAGAGAGTTGATGGGGGATGTTATTACTCAGCAATGCTCATTTTACAAATATAGATTAGAACAAACCATAGTTAATCTTTATGGTGAAGCCTCAGGCGGTAAATTTTTTGATGGTCCAACTCTATTTAATTGTTTAATTGATAGACAGGACCAACAATTTACAACTAACGATTTTGGAGTCGAATACGCTAGAAGTATTGTATTTAGATTTTTAAGAGAAGACCTTATAGATGCTAATTTAGTTCCGGAAGTAGGGGATGTTATATTGTATAATAACGGATATTATGAAGTAGATTCTACTAACGCCAACCAATATATTTTAGGTAAAGATCCCGATTATCCTAACGAATCTAACCCATTAAATCCGGGATTAAGTCAATTTGGTTCTAATTATTCAATAATTTGTTCAACCTTCTATACTCCTGCTGAAAAATTGGGTATTGAATTATCAAGACTATAATGGCTACTAAAGGAAGAACTCCCACCCCAAAATCTCAATATGAGATATCTGCTGGCTCTCCTCAAAACTTAAATAGAGGGGTAAAAAATTCCTTTAGAGACGATACAACTAAACCTTTTTCTATAGAGTTTAAGGATATAGATGAGTCTTTAATGTATTACTTTCAAAACGTTATTAAACCTTTTGTAATACAAAACGGACAAAGAATAGCAGTCCCTGTTATATATGGTTCTCCTGAAAGGTGGAAATCTATTCAACGTGATGGGTATTATAGAGATAAAGAGGGCAGAATTATGGCTCCTCTAATTACTTTTAAAAGGAATTCTATAACCCCTATTAAGGGCCAATACAATAAATTAGACGCCAACAACCCAGCTAATATAGCTTATTTTCAAAAAAAATACAATAAGCAAAATGCTTATGATAAATTTAATATTTTAAATAATAGAGTTCCTATTAATGAATATTATGCTATTGTAGTTCCCAACTATGTAACAATTAGTTATAGTTGCGTTATAATGACTTACTATATGGAACAACTAAATAAAATAGTTGAATCTGTTACATATGCTTCTGATTCATATTGGGGCAATCCTGAGAGATTTAAGTTTAAAACAACTATTGATTCTATAACCACTATTACAGAATTAACAACAGGGGAAGACAGAGTAGCTAAAGCCACATTTGATATTAGTATGAACGGATACATTATACCTGATATTCCACAGAAAGATTTAAATGTAGATAAAAAAGTATTTAGCACAGGTCAATTTGTAGTAGACACAGAAACCATTGTTAATTTAAATAATGTTGTAAATAACAATCGTCCTCAAAAATACATTGACACTAATAATCCCCAAAATACCGATACTAGTAATTTTTGAAAAAAGCTCTGATATTTATAGAAAACATAAAATATTTATATTATGAGCGAACAAATTCAGTTATCCCAAGAAGAGCTTGATAACATCAAGCAGTTGCAAACTATTCAACAAAACCTAATCTCTAGATTTGGTCAAGTAGAATATCAATTACAGGTGTTAGAAGCTCAAAAAGATAAATTGGTTGAATCCTTAGCTCAACTGCAGGAGGACGAAGCTAATTTAGGAAAGGTTTTGACAGAAAAATACGGAAACGGAACTATTGACATAGATTCAGGATTATTCACAAAAACCTAATATAACAACACTTAAAAAACATGGCAGAACAAATAGTATCACCTGGTGTATTTACAAGAGAAAACGACCAGTCATTTATAACCCAACAGCCGGTACAAGTAGGTGCCGCTATTGTAGGCCCCACAGTGAAGGGGCCTGTTGAGATTCCTACTATAGTTACTTCATATAGTGACTATCAAAATAAGTTTGGAACTACTTTTGTTAGTGGTAACCAAACCTATTCTTACCTAACTTCTATTTCAGCTTACAATTACTTCCAAAACGGAGGTACTACTCTATTAGTTACTAGAGTGGTTAGTGGAGCAGCAGGTTGGACAAATGCTCAAAGCAATAATGTTTTTAATAGTATACCGGGCCCTTTAAATGAAACAGCTAATGCTCTTCTTACTTCAGTAGGAACGTTTACCCTTTCAGGGAGTACAGCTGGGGCTTTTATAGTTTCTGCTTCTAATGTTGATGTAACTGCTTCTGTAACTTTAGATACAACTTCTTCAATTTCAGCTGTTACTATTTTATCCCAAAGTGGAAATTTTGCTATTGGTAATACTATTACCTTTATTTCCCAATCTTTTGGGGCTGGAGCTTCAGGTAATACTAATGTAACTTTTACTTTAAAAGCTGATGATATTACCAATAATGTTCCATTTGTATTAAAAACCATTTCAGAAGGAACCATAACAAACAGCTCAGGATCTGAAAATTCAGCTGGTGTTTTAACCAATGGTTCTATTGATAATGTTAGATGGGAAATTTCACAAGCTGACTCAGGGTCAGGAACATTTACTTTATTAGTTAGAAGAGGTGATGATATTACAAATGAAAAAATTGTTTTAGAAACATACGCTAACGTTTCCTTAGATCCTGAACAAAGTAATTATATAGCTAGAGTTATTGGTGATTCATATCAACAAGTAACTACTAATGGAAATGAGACATATATTGAATCTGTTGGTAATTATCCTAATGCTAGTAGGTATGTTTATGTATCAGCTGTAAATTACCCAACACCTAATTTCTTTGATAGTGCAGGTAATGCTAAACCAGAGTTTACAGCTTCTGTTCCTTTAATAGGTAGTGGAACATTTGAGGGAGCTACAGGTAATTTAAATATAGGTGGTGCTAATTTCTATGATGATGTTAATAGCTCAAATACTCAAGGTTTAACTGCTGGTGATTACACAAAAGTTCTAGGATTATTAGCTAATAAAGAAGAATATTCCTATAAAGTAATCACAACTCCCGGTTTGTATTATGCTGATTATTCTGCTCCTTTAAACACTCTCATAACAACAGTGCAAGAAAGAGGAGATGCTATTGCCGTTATTGATTTGGTAGCTTATGGTGCTACTATAGCATCTACAACTACTCAAGCCAATGCTATTAACTCTAGCTACGCTGCTACATACTGGCCTTGGGTTCAAATCCTAAACCCAGATACAGGTAAGTTTAACTGGGTTCCTGCCTCAACATTAATCCCAGGTGTGTATGCTGCTAATGATGCGGCTTCTGAACCTTGGTTCGCACCTGCTGGTATTAATAGAGGAGGATTAACTCAAGTAATTAGACCTGAAAGGAAACTTCAAAGATCTGATAGAGATACTTTATACGAAAAGAATGTTAACCCCATAGCTAACTTCCCAGCTACAGGTCCAGCAGTATTTGGACAAAAGACTCTACAGAAAAAAGCAAGTGCTCTTGATAGAGTTAATGTTAGAAGATTATTGATTGAACTTAAAGGCTTTATTGGTCAAGTAGCTAATAATTTAGTATTTGAACAAAATACTATTGCTACTAGAAATGCTTTCCTAGCCCAAGTTAATCCATATCTCGAGAGTGTTCAACAAAGACAAGGTGTATATGCCTTTAAAGTTGTAATGGATGATTCAAACAACACTCCTGATGTAATAGATAGAAACCAGTTAGTTGGTCAAATTTTCATTCAACCAACCAGAACTGCTGAGTTTATAGTGCTTGATTTCAATGTATTACCAACAGGAGCTGAGTTTCCAGCCTAATAATTAAAAACTTAAATATATAATATTTATAATAAATTACAACAATGGCAGTACTAGATCCAAACGAAATATTTTTCACACCTTTTGAGCCCAAACAGCAGAACAGATTCATTATGTATATTGAGGGATTTCCTAGCTATTTAATAAAAGCTATGGGAGCTGTTACCCTAACACAAGGTGCTATTGAACTTAATCATATTAATGTTCAAAGATTTGTAAAAGGAAAAACCAAATGGGGTACTATTCAGTTTACTTTATTTGATCCTATCACACCTTCAGGAGCCCAAGCTGTAATGGAATGGGTAAGACTACATCACGAATCCATAACAGGTAGAGATGGTTATTCTGATTTTTATAAAAAAGATTTAACCTTTGATGTTTTAGGTCCTGTAGGTGATATTGTATCTCAATGGATTATTAAAGGAGCTTTAATCACTGATTCAAATTTTGGTGAATATAACTGGGATAATGAGGGTGCTATAAACCTCACTATGACAGTTCAGCCTGATTATTGCGTATTGAACTTCTAATATTAATAACAACTATAGAAAGAGAGCGTGGTTTCCCACGCTCTTTTTTATCCCCATATATTTATAATAAACAAAGTTATTAAAATGAGTGAATTTAAATTCCCAACAGAAATTATAGAGTTACCTTCAAAAGGTTTACTATACCCCGAAAATCATCCTTTAAGAGAAGGAAAAGTAGAAATGAAGTATATGACGGCTCGAGAGGAAGATATCCTTACAAACCAAGCATATATTGAAAAAGGTATTGTTTTAGATAAATTACTTGAATCTTTAATTATAACTAAAGTTAATATTAAGGATTTTATTATTGGAGATAAAAATGCTTTATTAATAGCAGCCAGAATTTTAGGTTATGGTAAAGACTATTCCTTTTCGTATGGGAAGGATCAATACACCATTGATCTATCTGCTTTAGATAATAAACCTTTTGATGAATCCCTTATAACAAAAGGAGAAAATAACTTTTCATATGTTCTACCCGAAAGCAATGTTCCTATTACCTTTAAAATTCTAACAGGACACGACGAAAATAAAATTGATGCCGAAATTAAGGGACTTAAAAAAATCCATAAAGACTATTCCCCTGAATTATCTACAAGATTAAAGTATTTAATTACATCTGTGAATGGGTCATCTGAGTCTAAGGATGTTAGGGATTTTGTAGAAAACCACTTACTAGCTCGTGATTCAAGAGCTTTAAGGAAATATATAAAGGAAATTCAACCTGATGTTAATTTAACATTTTTAGATGATAGCAACGAGGAGATTGCTATCCCAATTAATTTAAACTTTTTTTGGCCTGACGCGTGATGGGATTTCACAAGCTCGATTTGGGTTGTTTAAACAAGTTCATGAGATAGTATTTCACGGAAAAGGTGGATATTCATGGGGTGAAATTTATGATATGTCTATATGGCTTAGGAGATTTACCTTTAATGAAATTCAAAGTTTTTACAATAAGGAGAGAGAAGAACATAATAAATCCTTAAACAAAGGTAAAACCACAATTATAGACTCAAAAGGGCAAGTTCAAGCCCCAGAATTTTTAAAGACCCCTACATACAAGTAAGGGGTCTTATTTTTTTATATTTATAATAAAATAGATATGGCTACACCCCAAGAAATTCAAAGGCTACAAAAATTAATACAGGATTTAGAAAAAGCTTATGATAGGCTAGGGCAACGTAATCCCTTTGAAAATTTTGATATCAATGCTGTTAGAGACGTAAATAGTGAAATATCAAGATTAGAAAATGAACTTTTAGGAATTCAAAGTCGTTTAGATAGTATTGATCAAAGTTTTGAAGGTATAGCTGTATCTTTAAATGATATGCTTAGTAGAATAAAAAATTCTAATAATGCCTTAAATAATACTAATGCTGCTTTTAAGGGAATAGCCCAGATAGTAGATAAATTAAGTTATGATCAACAAGGAATAAGTGAATTAAATTCTAAGGATCTAAAATCTTTACAGGAAAAATTTAAACAAAGGGTAGCAGATTTAAAAGTTTCTAAAACTTTATTAGAACTTAAAAAGCAAGAATATAATCAAGAAAAACAGCGATTAGAAACTTTACAATCTATAGCACAAAATAGAGCAAATGACACCAGATTAAGCTTAGCTGAGAGAGACCAAGCTTTAAGGGATTATATAGAATATGAAGGTCAAATTGAAAAAGTTGAAGGTAAATTAGCTACTATTAATAGCGCTCATAGAGAAACTGATGAATTCCTAAGCCAACAGGATAGCCATCTTCAGACTATAAGTGATAGAATGGATTACAGGCTAAAACAGGAAGAAAATTTAGAAAAAGTTTTAGGTCTAAGTGGAGCAGCAATGCAAGGGATGGAAAAAACCCTTAATAAACTAGGGATGGGTCAATTATCTTCTATTTTAGGAATAGACAAAGCTCGACAGGAAATGGAAGATTTGGGTAAACAAATCATTGTAGATAAAGAACAAGAGAATAAATTAACAGACGAACTTAATGCTAAACGAGGAAACTTTACAGATGCTCAAATTAGAGCAGGATTTGGAGGAAGGGAACTTAAAAATCTTTTAGCCCAAAGAGATGCCTTAGCTCAAAACAACGCCCAATACGAAGGAATGGGAGGAAAAATGGCGGTATTGAAAAAGGGTATAAAAAGTATGGGTGAATCCCTAATTAAAAATCTTAAAGATCCTTTAGTTGTTGTTGGGTTTTTAGCAGACCAATTACTTGACGCTTTAATGAAAACTGACCAAACCACTGGGGAGTTAGCTAAAAGTATGGGTATAAGCTATGATGAAAGCTTGAAGATGGTTGACTCTATGAATAACATAGCTAACCTCTCAGGAGAAACTTATATAACTACTGAAAATTTAGTTAAGTCTCAAATAGCTTTAAGTAAAGCATTTGGAACTAATGCCCAATTAAGTGGAGAATTACTAAAAGATTATACTCAAATAACAGAACAAGCTGGTTATAGTGCCGAAGCTGCTACTGCTTTAGGTAAAATTACTCAAGCTACTGGGGGTGATTTATCAAAAAATACAGCTTCAATATTAGGAGCTGCTGTTGCTTTTAATGCAACTAATAAATTAGCATTAAATGAAAAAGAAATTGTAGAAGAAGTAGCTAAAACAGGAGCAGCTACTGTCTTAACTTTTGGTAAGAGTGCTAAAGCTTTAGCCAATAATGTTCTCGAAGCTAAAAAGTTTGGACTTAACTTAGAACAAGCCGCAAAAATATCAGAGGGATTACTTAACTTTCAATCCTCAATTGAATCTGAGTTAGAAGCAGAAGTTCTAACTGGCAAGCAGTTGAATTTTGAGCAAGCTAGATTTTTAGCTTTGCAAGGTGAAACCGGAAAAGCAGCAGCTGAGGTAGCTAAGCAAGTTGGTGGCTCCGTAGCGTTTGGTAAAATGAATGTTATTCAACAAGAAGCTTTAGCTAAATCTGTTGGGTTATCACGTGACGAATTAGCTCAATCTATTTTAGATAGAGAAGTTTTAGCTAAATTAAATTCTAAAGAAGCAACAGCTCAAGACGCTTATAATAAACTTAAAAAGGAAGGCCTATCTGATGATGCTATAGCGGCTAAGTTAGGCGATGAAAAATTAGCTTCTCAATTAAAATCCCAATCTATTCAGGAACGTTTTAATGCTTCTATAGCTAAAATGCAAGAAATATTTGTTAGTATAGCTGAACCTATATTAGCTATTGTTTCTCCTTTAATGGATTTAGCAACAACAATATTACCTTTAATTAATATAGTTCTTCAACCTATTTTATGGACTTTTAAACAAATAGGAGCAGCTGTTCAAGGATTTACTTCTTTAATAAGAGGTGATTTAAAAGATGGGATGGGGGGAGTTGTTCAAATCGCCCAATCTATAGCAACAATTTGGGCTGGTATAGTTTTGGGGGCTAAATTGCTTGGGAAGGAAACTTTAAAAAATATTACTTATCAAAATACTTTAGGTAAACTTTTAACAAAAGATTTTTGGAAAAGTATAGCAGGAGCTATAGCAAAAGCTTGGGGATCAATTGTAGGATTTTTAGGTCCTTTTGGTATCCCTATAGCTATAGCAGCTGGGGCTGGGTTAGTGGGATTAGCTTCCAAATTTTTCTCTAAAGGTGATGATGTGGTATCCCCAGGATACGGAAAACGTACTCTCATGGCTCCTGAAGGTGCTATTCAATTAAATGATAAAGACACAATTATAGCAGGAACTGATTTAGGTGGGGGAGGAGATAAAGGTGGAGAAAAAGCTACATCCTCAACTATTACTCCTTCAATAGATTTAAGTCCACTTTTAGCTAAAATGGACCAAATGAACAATACTTTAAATCAACTATTAACTAAAGAAGGTATAGTTACCTTAGATGGTAATAAAGTAGGAACAGCTTTGTCAATGGGATCTTACAAAATGCAATAATTAAATATTTATAAACATGGCATTACTCGATAAACTTACAACTCAAGGCTCTGTTTTATCAAATTTAAATGGAGCTGCTGGTCCTCAACCTAATTTTGCAGGATCTAAATTGCACTATGAGTATTCTATAAATGGAAATCCGTTTGTATTATTCAAACCTGCCCCCTCTATTTTAGATTTAAATGGATTAGTCCCCAAAAATAACTACAGAGATACAGCACCTGAAGGAAGAACTTTCTAAATGCCTTTAGTTGACCTAAAAACAAATCTCAAATCCTTAAAATACGGGTTTGACAGACCTAATATGGGTAGTAGTAGAGAACCCTTTATTACTTCACCCATACCGGACGAAAGACTCCTTAATACTCCCGATTTTATATTAAGGGATGGGGCATTAATGAGAGGAGCTGAGGATGCTTTGAGGTTAACTAAATTATTTACTTCGTTTAGAGGTATTAAATTCATAACTAATACAAATCTTTTAGCGGCCCAAAACCCCAAAATCCCTGGTGGATTTAAAAATTTATATGTTCCTACTAATACTATAGCACAAGCTGGAGTTAATGCTATTGGGGGTCATTTAAATCTTTTAGGAGAACGTCCTTATTTTACAGGAAACGATTATTATACAGAATATAAAAATAATTTTTCTCAACCTGAGGATAATAGATTGGTTATTTTAGCAAGGAAAAAAATAGGTTTTGAACCTGTAAATTCTTCTAAATTTTCTAAGGAAATTAGAGTTAATGATCTTAATGCTACTAAATATGGAGTTGCTATTTCCGATGATAGACTTATTTTAAATTATATGGGTGGTCCCGGAGCAGGGATTACAGGATTAAATACTATTGTTAAAAGGACAGAATTTACTATTGGCTCTAAAGGTTATAGTGGGGTATCTATTTCTGATTCCTCTATCACTAAACCCAGAACTGAAACTGCAAATAGTAAAACAAGCTTAGACTTAGCTAATTTGTTGGGAGCTTCTAATTATTACTATTCTCTTGAAGAGATAAATAATAAAGTAGTTCCTGATATAAAAATTGAAACTGATTTAGGTATAGGATTAGATGGTTCTCAAATTAAATTATTTGGTCCTCAAAGTAATAATAAAACTTTAAGTACTTTAGATGGTAGTTCCCAACTTATTAATGATTCTTTATCTACTTCTAAAAATGAATCTAATAATAGTAAAACTACCTTAAACCTTACTAATTTATTAGGAGCATCTAATGATTATTTTACTTACTCAGAAATTAGTGGTTTAAAAGTTCCGGATCCTGATCCTGAAATTTTAGGGGTTAATCCGGATAATGGGGCTCAATTAACTGATTTTGGCCCTCAAAGTAATAATAAAACTTTAAGTACTTTAGATAATAGTTCTCAACTTGTCTCTTCTTCATTAACTACTTCTAAAACTGCGGTTGGTCTTACTTCTCTTTCTCACTATACTAAATTATTAGGAGCTTCCAAAGTATATGACGAAGGGCAAGGACGACCCGATAAACCATTTTCTAGCCCCGGTGTAGATAAATCAGGTTTTAATGAAGAAGGACAGCAATTAAAAAATTATGGTCCATCTGATAAAAATAGATTAAATGATGGGCACGGGGATACTTATAGATATGAATGGACCCCTAACAAAAGAGAAAACCCAGATGCTTCAATTTATACTATAGGGAGACAAGGTAGAGTTGATATGTTCCCTGATCCCAATACAAATAAACAAACTTTTTATCCTAATTATAAGATTATAAATTCACCTACTATAGGGGAAGAGGATTTTAATACTATAAGAAATAATAAAGATTTATTTAATAGAAAAAATACTGAGGATCTTAACTTAAGTAAATTTGAGAATGGGAAGCCTAAAGTATTAACCCAATTTTTAAAGGGAGCTGACGGAAAAAATCCAACTGATAATGATGGAAATGACATAGCACTAAATAAAGGCCAGCTATTTCCTTTTATTTTAAACCTTATAAATGCCAATAACCCCAGCACTAACCAATATCTATATTGGCAAGCTTATGTAGATTCCTTTAGCGACTCAATTAGCACTACATATGACTCATACGATTACCCAGGATATGGTACATCTTTTTATAAATATAAATCGTTTGGGAGAAAAATATCTCTAGGTTTTACTATTGAAATTCCTAATCCTAAACAAATGGCTACTATTTATCTCAAATTACAAGAATTAATTAGACATTTAGCTCCTAACTATAGTCAAGGTGGATTTTTGCGCGGGAATTTCATTAAACTTACATTTGGAGACTATTTACGAGACGTTCCGGGTATATTAAATGGTATTAATTTAGAACCCGTATTTGACGCTGGATTTGATATAGGTAGAAATGCTAAATGGGCATCAAGAGGAGATACATCTGGGTATTGGTTGCCTAAAGTAATTAAAGTAACAGGATTTGACTTTACTATTTTGGCCGATAATAATAACAGAATTATAGATGGAACTTCAACATTTATATCAAATAATGAAAATCCATTAGAACTTCCAACAAGTTAAAATATGAATCGTTATCTCAACATAACCCCAATAGTTACATCTTCTTTAGGAAGGCAATATTATTATGGAGCTCGATATCCTGAGGTTGCCTATAGGGATAATGATTTTTATGTTATATCTCAAGAAGAGGATAGGTATGATTTATATGCTCGTGAATACT